>Ga0156222_1174_pt1 | contig 11595 bp, 10 predicted proteins | sample RifCSPlowO2_12_FD_107870 | JGI IMG/M metagenome (GOLD analysis project Ga0156222, IMG submission 107870) | Acidobacteria bacterium RIFCSPLOWO2_12_FULL_59_11 | reverse complement strand
GCCATGGAACTGCTGCTCGACAAACTCTCCAAAACCAAAGCCAACGCCGACTTCCTCAACTCCATGAGCACCGGGTAGAAGATAATTTAGCGAGCTACAGTGGGCCTGCGAGGAGGTGGATATCATCAATCCACGCCATGCCCTTTCCGTTGACGACTAGATTGAGCTTTACGTTGTCGGGATTTTCACCTTGTTGCAAGAAAAATGGCGTTTCTTCCGTGACCCAATCGGTTGTTCCGGTTAGGGGTGATTCCAGCCCCCGGGAAAAGAACTCGCCTTGGCCAGGGAAGTGGCACCACATCTCCAGGTAAACCTGCCCTTCGATCCCTTCCGTACGCAGTTTGGCTTGGTAAATCAAGCGCGCGTTTTCAATATCCACATCGCCAGTCTCGAACAATCGCACGGTCGTCGGTTCCGTTGCCGTGATTTTGAGAGAGCCTTGGCCATCGCTCGAAATGGCAGGATCCATTTCGACGCTGGATTGCGTGAGAACATCGTCCAGACTGTCCAGGGGAAATCGCTGTAGCTCGGTTACGGGTCGTGGTGGAGTTGTAGGCTGGCTGCACCCGATGGCGAGCAGAACGAGTGCAGAAACCAGAAAAAGGGCTTTGCGGTTCATGGTAACTCCTCCTTACGCATGGAATCGGATTGCGTTCCGGCAGAGTACGGGAAACGCATTAACTAGCAAAGCTCAAAATCACCTTCCCGAACTGCTTCCCGCCTTCCAGGTATTCGTGGGCTTTGGCGACTTCGGCGAAGGGGAAAACTTTGTCCACGACGCCGCGCAGCTTGCCCGCTTCAACAAATTGCAAGATTTTGAACAAATCCCCGCGCGTGCCCATCGTGGAACCCAGAATGGACTGCTGGCGGAAGTATAAGAAGCGCAGGTCCACGTTGACTTCGTAGCCGGCGGTAGATCCGCAAACAACCAGCTTGCCGCCTTTGGCCAGGCTGCGGAGGCTGGCCTGCCAGGTGGCCGCGCCGACGTGCTCGATGACAATATCCACGCCGCGCCCGCTCGTGATTTTCTTTACTTCCTTGGCGACATCCTGCTGATAGTGGTCCAGCACGAAGTCGGCGCCGAGAGCGCGGGCCTTTTCGAGTTTCGCCGCCGTGCCTGCTGTCGCGATGACGCGCGCGCCACAGACTTTCGCAATTTGCACGGCGGCGCTGCCCACGCCGCTCGAAGCCGCCACGACCAGCACCATATCGGCCGGTTTGATGCCCGCTTTGCTGACCAGCATCTCCCAGGCGGTTATATAGACCAGAGGAATGGCCGCCCCCTCTTCAAAGCCAATGTTGGAGGGCATGCGGATCACCTTGTCTTCGTCCAGAGCCAGGAATTGGGCCTGGACCCCGTCCCGGTGCTCCCCGACAATGCCGTACTTGGCGCAGTAGTTTTCCTTGCCGCTCAGGCACAGCTCGCACAGCCCGCACCCGTAGCCTGGTTGCACCAGCACGCGGTCGCCTACAGCAAACTGGGACACTGCGCTGCCGATTTCCTTCACCACCCCGGAAGCGTCGCTGCCCAGCGTCATGGGGACGTGCAGGCCCGGGAACCCTTTCCGGACAAAGATGTCCAGGTGGTTCAATCCGGCCGCTTTGACCTCGACCAAAACCTGTCGCGGCACCGGTTGGGGCGTTTCCACAACATCAATGCGCAACTGCTCCACGCCGCCGTGTGCGTGAATCCGGATGGCTTTCATAACATTCCTTTCCGTCACGGATGGGAAGACTCCGGCCCTGTCGGGACTGGAAAGGACGATTGTACCCAAGAGCTCCGGAGAAGGAAAGTTCCGGGGGGCGTATGGGAGGCTGCAATGATCGCTCGCTGGGTCTGGGCGGTAATGGGGTCTTTTAGCTTGATCTGGATTTTGCCGTGTCCAAGATTTTCTTCAATTCCTTTGCCAACTCCTCAATTCTGGTTTCCTCTTCAGCGGTCAGACGGAGGAAGGAGACGGCGCTGGATGCATCTTTGAACGCAGAAATTACTGTGCCGGAAACCATCTGAAAAGCTCCCAGAAATCAAAAGGCAGGACAGAAAGGATCGCCCGGCCCGAAACGGTTTCCCATTTTCTGTTACTTATGGCAAATCAAGGGCAATCTTCAAGGCGGCTCCAATTGCAGCCATGCTGTGTGGAGCAAGATGCCCAATTTGGTTTCCGAGGCGCGTTTTGCTTATAGATCGCACTTGTTCTCCGAGGGCAACGGATTCCATAGGCAACCTGCCTTCTCCTGCTTTTAGGACGATCTGGCTCGGATAAATCTTCGCTTTATTCTTTCTGTCTGTTAGTGGAACCACAATTACAACCGGGCTGCTCTCGTTAATGGCATCTCTGCTAACCACAACGACTGGGCGAATGCCGCCCTGTTCCGATCCTTCCGTTGGATTGAGCTTTGCTTGAAAAATGTCGCCCCTCTTCATCCCAATGCTCCCTGAAGCTTCTCTCCTGTCTCAAAAGCCTCCCAATCACTTTCCTCAAATTCTGCCGAAATGAGGCTTGCTTCCTTTTGGAAGTCGGTATCTTCCGCCATTGCCCTGAACGCAAGATCAATTTGTCGCCGTTTAACCCTTTTTATATAGGCTAACAATGCGGCAACCACTAAATCGTTGAAGCTCGCAACATTGACGAGACGCTCCTCAACGATGGACTTCGCTTGTTCGTAAATTGGACGAGGCAAGCGAAGACTGGTCTGCACCTTTTCCACCCCCATAAGCATTTTTGTCCTCCTCCTCCTAACTCAAAGAATCATTCCCCACAGATTCTTGGAGCAACCACTATACACTACATTCGATGTCAAGAAACAAATTTTGGTTTCATTTATCATGCTTATTACGGTAGCACTTATGATGTCATTTTGTGGTATACCGAGAAGCCAAACGTCTTCCGAAATGGCCGCTTCTGTGCAGCAATTTCATCAGTTGAATATGTTCTCGTGATTTGGGACAAGGAAAGGGGAAAGATTGCCTTCAGGCCGATCACCAGGAAAGACGCTAGAGCATATCGTGTGACATTTGGGCCGAAAGGTAATTACGCGATGTTCTCTGCAAAAACTTTTATGGAGCACATCGGGTTAGACTATTCAGAAACCAGAATTGTTCCATTGACTTGGACTGATGAAGGGATGTTTGAGACTGAAATTCCAATAGAGTTCCTGAAAAACCAGCAACAACAGCGGTTAATCGCTGTCGAGCCGAACAGGAAGAGCGGGCCAGGGAAGGCAGGATAGACAATAATTAAAAACCCGCCGTTAGCGCGGCGGGTCCGTGAACCCTGTTTGCCGAGAAGCAAAGGACAGGCGCGATGCACCTGCGGTTCATGTTATTTTTAGCGCGAGCACCACCAAAAAGTCAAGGGACATTTTCGTGGCCTTGAACCACGGAAGTGCCCCTTTCTCTTTTCGTGGGGGTAGCAGGTTGCGCCAAGCGGGCTTCCTATCCACGCGGCGAGGGTTCGAGTCCTTCTACCTCCACCACGGAAACAAGCGCCCCGCTAGTAGCGCGAACTACTGACAGGGCAATCAGCACGCGGAGCTAGCCGCAATGCCGACCCAAACAAATTATCGGCCTGCCCCGCGAGAAAGGCAAGGCCGAAATGAACTGCCCCTTTTGTGGAAGTACCAATTTGAAAACCCACCAGAAAAACGGACACGCTTATTCAACAATGTTCCGGTGTGTGGATTGCAACCGCTTCTTTTCCGAGCGACGATTCACCGGATATTCCGGCCTGAAGCTCCCGCCGGAAAAGATCAATCAAATCGTCAATTGCGTCTGGGCGGGCCGGTTGCGACGAACCGGGGGCCGTGCTAGACTGTCTTTTTTAAAGGACGAAGGCGCCCGGTCTCCCGCCAGCAAATTTTCCACAGCCACAGCCAAGGGCTGGATATCGCTGTGCCAGGGTGTTGTTTCCTTGGCGCTGCTGGCGCTGCAATCCTATCCTGGTCCCCGGAGGAGAGAACATGCTTGCTTGGTTGCTGGTGTTACATTTGCCGGCGATGGTTCTATGGGTGGGGTCTTTGTTGGTGGTCACCTTGATTCTGGCCACCCATAGCCGGCAGACGGGGGCAGAAGCTCGCCAAGCCCTGGCGGAGGCGGAAGCCAAAATCCTGAAGGGCATGGCCCATCCGGGAGCGGCCCTGGCCGTCATTACCGGGGTGTTATTGATTTTGCAAAACCCCGGCTATTACATGTCGGGGGGCTGGTTTCATATCAAGCTGCTTCTGGTTCTTTTTATGATCGGCTTGGACTTGCGAATTTACTTTCGGGCCAAGGCCTTGCGCGCCGGGAAAATCCAGATGCAACGAGGCGAGTGCATTGCCCTGCACTCCGGTGTGGCCGTGGTTTTTCTGGGAATCTTGGTCCTGGTTCTCGTCAAACCTTTTTGAGGGTCTAAAGATTTTTCCAGGCACGTGGCGGGGGCGGGGATACAACTCAAAAATCATAGCGCGGGGGCGCAAACCAGCCAGAGGTCTGCCATGCCGCAGGGGACAAAAATTGGTGTCGTATTATTCCAGCTAGGCGGGCCGGATTCCCTGGAGGCCGTAGAGCCTTTCCTCTACAACCTGTTTTTAGACCCGGACATCATTGACTTTCCGTTTGCGAAGCTGGCCCGCCAGCCGCTGGCCCGGCTCCTCTCGGCTGGCAGGGCAAAAAAGGTACAAAAGTGCTATGCCGCCATCGGGGGCAAGTCTCCCATTGTGGAATGGACGCACCGCCAAGCCCAGGCGCTGGAGCAAGCCTTGCGGCCTTCTCTGGATGCCCGCGTTGTGGTGGCGATGCGCTACTGGCATCCCTTCACCGCCGAGGCCATCCAGGAGTTAGGACGGGATCATTACAGCGAATTGGTCCTACTCCCGCTCTACCCTCAATATTCCAAGACCACCACCGGCAGCAGCTTCAAGGAGTGGGAGCGGCGCTTTCCCACGGCCTCTTTCCCGAATGTCCGCGTCCGCCGGATTCGGGACTTCCACGACCATCCGGGCTATATTGAAGCGGTGGTCGAGAGAATCAACGAAAGCCTCAAAAAGTTTGCGGCCCCTGGCGAAGCGCATCTGATCTTCAGCGCGCACGGGGTGCCCCTCAGTGTCATTCAATCCGGCGATCCTTACCAGGCCCAGGCGGAGGAGACGGTGAGGCTGGTTCTGCAAGAGGGCCGCTGGGGCCTGCCGCATACGGTTTGCTATCAAAGCAAGGTGGGGTCCAGCCGCTGGTTGGAACCTTCCATCCACGAAGTCATCCGGCGGCTTGGCTCGCAGCGCGCGCGCCAGGCGCTGGCCATCCCCATTTCTTTTGTCTCCGATCACATTGAAACGCTGCACGAGCTGGAGATAGAAGTCCGCGAAGAGGCGGAGGCGGCGGGCATCCAGCAGTTTGCAACGATGCCGGGGTTGAACGATTCCCCAAGGTTTATCCGGGCACTGGCGGAATTGGTGAGGGCGGCCGTGGGCCGGGAAACCGCCTCCGCACAAGGATAGTAGTCCACCGCCTTTGCTTTGCCGCGTTTCTTGTTCCCCTAAAAGTTCTCTGGTAAGATCGCTCCAGTTAATGCAAAGGATTTGAAGCGGAGAGCGCAGGAGCCGGAAATCCAGAGCGAGACGCCCGGAGTGCCGGTACCGTTGTATGTTTGCACGCCGCGCCAAGTTGCTGTGGCTGTTGCTGATCTTTTCCGATCTGGTCCTCCTGGCACTCTCCTTTGAGCTAGCCTACTTAGTCCGAGCCCATCTGCCGCAACTGCGGACGTTTTTTTTGTCCCCCGGAGTCGCCGCCGCGCTTCTGCTGACATCAGGAATCATATGGGCCGGACTTGGGCTGGCATTGCAGGTTTACCGCCGGCCGGAAAGCTTTAGAACTGGCCGAATGGTCCGCCTGACCATCTCCCAAACCTTCTGGTTTGGAATGGCGCTGGCCACGGCGATTTACCTCCTGAAGCTGGGGGAGATCAGCCGTTCTTTTGCGGCTCTGTTTGTCATTCTGAACTTCCTGTTGCAGGTGAGCGGCCGGCTGGCGGCGCGACGGATGAGACAGCTCCTGCAGCGGGAATTCGCCGGGCAGCACTGTTATCTCCTGGTGGGCACCGGGCCGAAGGCGATCGAGCTGGCGCAGCTCATAGAGAGAAATAAAGACCAAGGCGATCGCGTGGTGGGATTTGTGCGAGAACCGGAAGGGCCGCCTCCAGCCCAGGATGCTTTCAGCCGTTGCTATCCCGTGTGGGAGTTTGCGGCACTACCCCAGATGCTCGAAGAGCACGTCGTGGATGAGGTGCTTTTCGCGGTTTCCAAGGCGCAACTGGAAAAAATGGAGGACCTGCTTCTGGCCTGCGAGGAGCAGGGGGTAAAGACGCGCGTCCTGGTGGACTTCTTTCCCCACCTCCGCTCGGATATTTCGTTCGACAGGTTGGAGCATCTCCCCCTGCTCACTTTCAGCCGCGCGCCGGAAAACGAATATCTTTTGTTTCTGAAGCGGGCGATGGACCTGGCTTTGGCGGCGGTCCTGCTTGTGGTGGGAGCCCTTCCGCTGGGTTTGATTGCCCTCCTGGTGCGCTGGAGCTCGCCCGGACCGGCCATCTATCGCCAACTGCGGTGCGGCTTGAATGGACGAAAATTCTGGCTGTATAAATTTCGCTCCATGTACCAGGACGCCGAGCAGACGCAGCATCAGGTGGCGCATCTGAATGAGATGGATGGCCCGGTTTTCAAGATCGCCCGCGATCCCCGCGCAACCCCCATCGGCAGGTTTCTCCGCAAGACCAGTCTGGACGAGCTTCCCCAACTGTTCAACGTTTTGAAGGGGGACATGTCCTTTGTGGGGCCGCGCCCTCCGTTGCCCCAGGAGGTGGCGCAGTATGAGCAATGGCAGCGGCGGCGGCTGCGGATGAAACCGGGCCTGACCTGCCTGTGGGCCCTGGAGGGCCGTAACGAGCTCAATTTTGCTCGCTGGATGAAGCTCGACATGGAGTACATTGATAACTGGTCGCTGGCGTTGGACTTCAAAATCCTGCTCCGCACGATCCCGCGAGTGCTTTCCGGTCGGGGGGCCAGCTAAGAGAGGCTGTGCTCATCACCGGGGGAGCCGTTCGATCCCGGCGACGGCGGGAGAATCAAGCCATGAACTCCCATATGCAGACCCGCATGGTGGAATTTTCCGTGGAAGGAAAAACCGCCTCGGCTTACGAGGCCCGGCCGAGCGGTGCCGGAGCCTACCCTGCCATCCTGCTGGTACATGAATGGTGGGGTTTGAACGAACACATCAAGGACGTGGCGCGTCGCCTGGCCGCAGAAGGGTTCGTGGCTCTGGCTCCGGACCTTTATGGCGGGAAAGTCACCACCGATCCCAACCAGGCCGCTGCCTGGACGGCGGCTCTGAAGAGCGAGGAAGGAATCCGAATTCTTCTGGCGGCTCTGCGCTTCCTCCAGGAAAAGGAGCCGATTTACGCGGAACACATCGGCGTGATCGGCTTTTGCCTGGGCGGCGGTTATGCTTTGCTTCTGGCCTGCCGGGCGCCCTCGCTGAAAGCAGCCATTCCTTTTTATGGAGACATCCCGGACCCGATTGAGCAGGTACAAAACATTCGCTGTCCTATACTCTTCTTCGCCGGGAGCAACGACCAGTGGATCAACGCCGCCAAAGTTCAAAAGCTGAGAGAGGCTTTCCGGAAGCACGGCGTCCAGGGGGAAATCCGCGTCTATCCTGATGCCGACCACGCCTTCTTCAATGACACCCGCCCCGCAGTCTATCACGCGGCGGCCGCGCAAGACGCCTGGACCCGCGCTCTGGGGCTTTTCAGCCGCACCTTGAAAAGTTAGCGGCCAACCCCAATGCCAATTCCAAGGCAAGAGATCAAGGCGCTGGTGTTGGATGCTTAGGGGACCCTCTTTAATCCCTACACCGCTCTGGCGGTCTCCGAGGAACTGTTTCCGGGCCGAGGATCAGAATGGGTCCGACTCTGGCGGGCGAAACAACTGGAATACACCTGGCTGCGCAGCCTGTCTGATTTGGTAAAGGTTCTGCCGCGTTAGCCTGTGCTGTAAATCAACAGCTTCCCACAAAAATTGCCTGGGCATCGCTGGATCAAGCGCGAAAAGCCGGACGAGCGGGATTTTCATCGTAAGAAAGCGGCTCTGTGCTAGCATGGAAAAGCAAGGCAACCCAGCCAGAAGAAGACTGCATTTTGGCAGGACCATTCCCGCTTGGAAGGGTTTTTGTGGCCGAAGGCCTTGCAGAAATCGGGTGTGCCCGGCAGAGCAGGAAGCGGCCTTGGCCGCAGCGGAACGCTCTGCCGAAAATTTAATACGACAAAGCGAGGGAAGGTAAGAGTGGCCATGCTGAATAGTTTCGGAACCCGCAGCCCATTACGAGTGGGAAAAGAAACTTATGAAATCTTCCGCTTGGAAGCGCTGGAGAAAGCCGGGGTGAGCAACCTTTCCCGCCTGCCCTTCTGTTTGAAGATTCTACTGGAAAACCTGCTGCGCAATGAGGATGGGCGGTTCGTAAAAAAAGAGGATATTGAAAACCTGGCCCGTTGGAATCCTGCGGAGGCGGTCCAGAGAGAGATTGCCTTCACGCCAGCCCGGGTCCTGCTCCAAGACTTTACGGGGGTTCCGGCGGTGGCTGACTTGGCCGCCATGCGCGACGCTATGGAGCGTTGGGGTGGGAACCCCAAAAAGATCAACCCGCTGCAACCTGCCGAATTGGTGATTGACCACTCGGTGCAGGTGGATTACTTCGGCACTGCGGGGGCCTTCCAGGCCAACGCGAAACTCGAGTTTGAACGAAACAAGGAGCGATACGCCTTCCTGCGATGGGCGCAGATGGCCTTCCACAATTTCCGGGTTGTGCCTCCCGACACGGGCATTGTCCACCAGGTGAATCTGGAATATCTGGCGCGGGTGGTTTTCCGAAACAAGATGAATGGAACGACGCTGGCCTATCCGGATACGCTGGTCGGGACCGATTCCCATACCACGATGATTAACGGCTTGGGCGTTCTCGGCTGGGGTGTGGGCGGAATCGAGGCGGAGGCGGCCCTGCTGGGCCAGCCCATTTCGATGCTGATTCCACCCGTGGTGGGGTTCAAGCTTGTCAGGCAGTTGCCGGAAGGAGCCACGGCTACGGACCTGGTTTTGACTATCACGGAGATTCTGCGCAAAAAAGGAGTGGTGGGGAAGTTTGTAGAGTTTTATGGCCCCGGGTTGAGCCATCTCTCTCTGGCGGATCGGGCCACCCTTGGCAACATGGCTCCGGAATACGGAGCCACCATTGCCATTTCGCCCATTGATGAGGAAACCTTGCTGTACCTGCAGTTCAGTGGGCGCGACCCGGAAGCGGTGGAATTGGTCCGGGCTTACGCCAAGGAACAGGGCCTTTTCCGCACCCCGGATGCGCCCGAGGCCAGCTACTCGGAGAAGATCGAGCTCAGCCTCGGCACCGTGGAACCTTGCCTGGCAGGTCCCCGCCGCCCGCAGGATCTCGTTCCACTTCGACAATCCAAAGGAATGTTTCAACAGGCCCTCTCGACGATGCTGGCTTCTAAATCCGCTCCGGCCCCAAGGTCGGTCCGGATTTCTTTCAACGGGACGAAGGCGGAATTGCACGATGGCTCCGTAGTGGTTGCCGCCATCACCAGTTGCACGAACACTTCCAACCCTTCGGTGATGTTGGGCGCCGGATTGCTGGCAAAAAAAGCGGTGGAGAAGGGCCTCACCGCGGCTCCCTGGGTCAAGACCAGCCTGGCCCCGGGATCGAAAGTGGTCACGGATTATCTGGTGCAGGCGGGCCTGATGCCTTATCTCGAAAAGCTGGGATTCCATCTGGTGGGGTACGGCTGCACGACCTGCATCGGGAATAGCGGCCCCTTGCCGGAGCCGGTCTCCCGCGGCATCAAGGAAGGCGATCTGGTGGCTGTGGCCGTGCTGAGCGGAAACCGCAATTTTGAAGGGCGAATCCAGTCCCAGGTCCGCGCCAACTATCTCGCCTCCCCGCCCCTGGTGGTGGCCTATGCGCTGGCCGGACGCATGGATATTGACCTTTATAACGAGCCGGTCGGACGCAGCCCCAACGGAGAGGTTTACCTGCGGGACATCTGGCCCAGCCAGCAGGAGATTCTGGAGACCGTTCGCGCTTCTGTCAGCAGCGAGATGTTTCGGAAACAGTATGCGGACGTTTTCCAGGGTGATGAGACCTGGCAATCCCTTCCGGTGCCGACCGGAGACCGGTTTGTCTGGGACCCTGGTTCCACTTATGTCAAGCGCCCTCCGTTCTTTGAGGATTTGCCGCGGACGCCGGCGAAGATCGAGGACATCCGGGGCGGACGAGTGCTGGCGGTGCTCGGTGACAGCGTAACCACGGATCATATCTCTCCTGCCGGTTCCATCCCTGCTGACAGCCCGGCTGGCAAATACCTGATCGAGCGCGGCGTGGACCCCAAAGACTTCAATTCCTATGGAGCGCGCCGGGGAAACCATGAGGTGATGATGCGCGGCACCTTCGCCAACATTCGCCTGCGCAATTTGCTGGTGCCAGGGGTCGAGGGCGGATGGAGTGTTCACCTGCCGGGGGGCGAGCAGCTCACGATCTTCGACGCCGCGATGGAATACGCTCGGGAGAATGTTCCCCTGCTGGTGTTGGCCGGGAAAGAATACGGCTCAGGTTCTTCCCGCGACTGGGCTGCCAAGGGCTCCCGTCTTTTGGGAATGCGGGCCGTGGTCGCGGAAAGCTTTGAGCGGATTCACCGGAGCAACCTGGTGGGCATGGGAATCCTGCCATTACAGTTCAATCCCGGAGAAAACATTGCCAGTTTGGGCTGGAGCGGGCGGGAAACCTATGAGATCGAAGGCATCGCCGCAGCCCTGGAGTCCAACAAGCGGGTGACCGTGCGCGTCCGCGACGAGCGCGGCCAAACGCGATCTTTTACGGCCATCACCCGCGTGGATACCCCGGAGGAAGTCCAGTATTACAAGCACGGCGGAATTTTGCCTTACGTCTTGCGGCAACTCTTGTCCAGTTAAGGACGGGCAGGGGAGACCAACTCCCTAGAGAGGTGGGCTTTTTTTGGCAGGAACTGCGATCAAAGGCTCTGGTCCCTTTGGGCAAGACCAGAGGAAAGCGGTTGCCTCGGAGTGGCCGGATTGAGACTTCTCCAGATTCTTCCCAAGATCGTTTTATCGTTGGGCCTTGGCGCCTGTGCCTACCTGGTGATGGTGCGGGGAATTGCCGACTGGCATTTTCGTTACCAGCCCGCCCCGGAAGGCATTCGGAAAGCGATGGCATGGGCGCCGGCAAACCCGGAGTATTCCGCAGCCCTCGCCCGGTCTTTGCAGCGCTCCGTGGGGGCGGGAAGACCCGAAGAGATCATCGAACTTTATCAGAAAGCGACCCAGTTGAGTCCCTCGCGGGCGAGCTATTGGGTGGAGTTGGGCGATGCCTACGAGCTGTCTGGAAAAGAGGAGCAAGCCGAGCGCGCTTATGAGCGAGCGCAGCAGTTGTTCCCGCAGTCGCCAGAAATTAACTGGCGGTTGGGCAATTTCTACATTCGCACCGGAAAGGTCGGGGAAGCCCTTCCGGCTTTCCAGAAAGCGATGGTGGGAAATACCGGATTG
>Ga0156222_1103_pt5 | contig 12005 bp, 12 predicted proteins | sample RifCSPlowO2_12_FD_107870 | JGI IMG/M metagenome (GOLD analysis project Ga0156222, IMG submission 107870) | Acidobacteria bacterium RIFCSPLOWO2_12_FULL_59_11 | reverse complement strand
CGTTGGACCCGGTCCTGCGAGCCAGCAGCGGAATTTGGATTGCGCACGCTAGCGGCGATGCCGATCAAGCGGTGACGGATCGCAATGGATGCGTACCAGTGCCGCCGGATGATCCCCGATACCTTCTCCAGCGAGTGTGGTTGAGCCCGGAGCAGGCCGAGGGTTATTATCAGGGATTTTCCAACCAGGCGCTGTGGCCGTTATGCCACCTGGCCTATACCCAGCCTCGCTTCGACCGCCATCATTGGAGGACCTATCAGCAGGTGAATGAACTGTTTGCCAAAGAGGTCCACCACGCCGTAGGGAATTCCCGCGCCTTGGTGTTTATCCAGGACTACCATTTCGCCTTGTTGCCCCGTCTGATCAAGCAACAGTGCCCACAGGCCATTGTGGCTCACTTTTGGCACATTCCCTGGCCAACCCTAGAGAGTTTGCGAATCTGTCCCTGGCAACGGGAGATGGTCTGGGGCATGTTGGGAAGTGATCTGCTCGGCTTCCACATTCCGCAGTACTGCCGGAACTTTATGACCGCAGCCCGCCACCTATTTCCTCGGATGAAGGTCGAGCAACGCAACACGCTCATTGGCCGAGAACATTCCACAAAGGTACGTGCGTTTCCGATCAGCGTAGATTTCGAGGAAATTGACCGCCTGGCCGCCTCGGCAGAGGTTTCTCGCAAGATGGGAGAATTGCGACGCTCCTTACAGCTATCCAAGTTGGTAGGGCTGGGAATTGACCGACTGGATTACATCAAGGGAATTCCGGAGCGATTGCAAGCGGTAGCGCGTTTTCTGGAATTGTATCCGCAATACCAGGGCCAGTTTTCTTTCGTTCAGGTCGCCGTTCCCAGTCGGACGGGGATTCCCGCCTACCAGCAACTCAGTCAAATCGTTTCTTCGCTGGTGCGAGAGATTAACGCGCGATTCGGCAGGGAGGGCTGGGAGCCGGTCAAATTGATCTCGACCAATCTCCCGATGGCGGATGTCACGGCGCTTTACCGCCTGGCAGATTTTTGCCTGGTCAGTTCTTTGCACGATGGCATGAATTTAATCGCCAAGGAGTTTGCCGCCGCCCGTTGCGATGGCCAGGGCGTGTTGCTCCTTAGCCGCTTCACAGGCGCAGCCGGGCTGCTGCGGGACGCCCTCTTCATCAATCCTTACGACACGGACGAGACCGCGCGCCAGATCCAACGGGCGCTCGAATTGGACCCCACCGAGATTCGCCGCCGGATGCGCCGGATGCGGTCCCAACTCCGCCGGCGGAACATCTTTCAGTGGATGGTGGACCTACTGGCGGCTTCGGTGGAGTGTGGCGCGGCTCCCCTGGGTGGAGCAGAAGAATCTTTTCCGGCGGCAGCCGCTTTGTAACGGGGTGCTGTTTCCTTGATGGTGTTCTCTCCTTGCTGGCGCTCGTGGTAAGGCAGGGAAGGGTTTGACCGCGAGCGTCAGCTAATCCTTCCGGATCGCAAAGACCATTTCAAAATCCGCGCGAGAAGTGTAAAATTGTCCTTCTTGCAGCAGGAACTCTTCTTTCATCACGAACATAGGCAGACATCTCATTCGAGATCATAACTTAAGGAGAACGACATGCAATTCATCCGCGAAAGCTTGGTAAAACTCATCACCGAGACCTCCACCAATCTGCCCCCGGATGTGCGGCAGGCGATGGCCCAGGCGCTCGCGCAGGAAACGCCGGGGTCGCAATCTTCTCTGGCGCTCAACGTGATTGCGGCCAACATTGACATGGCCGAGGAGGACGAAGGCGCCATTTGCCAGGACACCGGGATGCCGACATTCCTGGTCAAGACTCCGGTGGGGTTCAATCAAATCCCGTTCCAGGAAGAGATTCGGCAGGCCGTCGCCGAAGCCACTCGTCGCGGCAAGCTGCGGCCCAACTCCGTGGACTCCATCACGGGGAAAAATAGCGGCAACAATCTGGGTCCAGGGACGCCGGTCATCCACTTTGAGCAGTGGGAAAAAGACGATGTGGAGGTGCGGCTGATTTTGAAGGGCGGCGGCTGCGAAAACACAAATAACCAATACTCTGTGCCCTGCCCGCTGGACCATCTAGGGCGGGCCGACCGAAATTTGGAGGGAGTGAGGAAGTGCATCCTGCACGCGGTATGGAAAGCGCAAGGGCAGGGGTGCAGCCCGGGGGCCATCGGGGTCTGCGTGGGCGGCGACCGCACGGCGGGCTACGAACACGCCAAGCTGCAATTGCTTCGCTCGCTCGACGATGTCAACCCGGACCCGCAACTGGCGCGCCTGGAGCAGGAAATCATGGACGAGGCCAACCGGCTGGGAGTCGGCACCATGGGTTTTGGAGGAAAAATCACCTTGATCGGGTGCAAAATCACTGCCCTGAATCGCTTGCCCGCTTGTTTCTTTGTTTCCGTTGCCTATAACTGTTGGGCCTTCCGGCGGCTGGGCGTGCTGCTCGATGCCTCGAGCGGGGCCATCAAACAATGGCTTTACCGCGACCCGGAGAGGCCCGTGGAGCGGCTGGCGCAGGAGTCCGGATTCCCGCTGACGGGCCGTGAAATCATCCTGGAGCCGCCCCTGACGGAGGAGAAAGTCCGCAGCCTGAAGGTCGGGGATGTGGTGCTGATTAACGGCCTCATCTACACGGGGCGAGACGAAGCCCATGCGTATCTCCTGAAAAATTCCTCGCCGGTGGACTTGCAGGGGGCCGTCCTCTACCATTGCGGTCCCGTGGCCCTGAAAGAAGGGGACACGTGGAAGATCAAGGCGGCGGGACCGACCACCAGCATTCGGGAGGAGCCTTACCAGGGCGATGTTATCGGCCGCTATGGCGTCCGCGCCGTGATGGGCAAGGGCGGCATGGGAAAGAAAACGCTGGAAGCTCTGCAAAAATATGGCGCGGTCTATTTGAACGCCATCGGCGGGGCCGCGCAGTACTATGCGCGCGCCATCACTCGCGTCGAAGGGGTGTCCCTGCTGGAGTTGGGAGTCCCGGAGGCGATGTGGCACCTGCAGGTCAAAGACCTGATGGCCTTGGTAACGATGGACTCGCATGGCAATAGCCTCCATGCCTCTGTGGAACAGGAGTCCGGAGAGGCGCTGGAAGTGGTCGGCGCGCGAGTCGCCTCGTGAAACTTTTTTCATCAGACAAACTCTGGAAATCGCTTTGCAGACGACACCATGCGTGACGTAAACGTTGGGATGGTAGGTTTAGGAACAGTCGGCGGCAGCACGCTCCGCATCCTGGATGAGAATGCGGCAGAGATTGAGCACCGCTTGGGGTTCCGCTTGCGGGTGCGGGCAGCGAGCAGCCTGGAGATCGAGGCTCGCTCGGAGACGAACGGACGCTTGCTCACCCGCACCTGGCAAGAGGTGGTCGAACATCCCGAAGTCGAGATTGTTGCCGAATTGGTCGGTGGGACCACCATCGCTCAGGAAGTCATTCGCGGCGCTTTGGAGCGCGGCAAGCCCGTGGTCACGGCCAATAAGGAGTTGCTGGGTCTGCGAGGAGCCGAACTGGCCCAGTTCGCTGCGGAACACAAAGCGTCGCTGAACATGGAAGCCAGCGTTGCCGGGGGAATTCCGATCCTGCAAGTCTTGCGGGAAGGAATTTCCGGGGACCGGATCGAGGCGCTCTACGGGATTCTCAACGGGACTTCCAATTTTATCCTCACGGAAATGGAAAAAAGCGGCGCGCCGCTGACTTCCATTTTGGCAGAGGCCCAAAAACGCGGCTACGCAGAGGCCAATCCGACCGCCGATGTGGAAGGCTACGACGCCCGGTCGAAACTGGCTATCCTGGCTGCTTTTTGCTTTGGCGTGCGAGTGCCGGCCGAGGCGATTTTCCGCCAGGGCATCACCCGCCTGCTCCCGATAGACTTTGCCTACGCCCACCGGCTGGGTTACACCATCCGGCTGATTGGGGCCGCGACGCCGGGGCCCGAAGGATTGGGGCTTTATGTGCGATCTGCCCTAATACCGGAAAAGGCCATCCTCAGCAAGGTGCAAGGTTCGTACAACGCGGTCTGGATCAAAGGAATCTATGGGGAGGACACTCTGTATTACGGGCGCGGGGCGGGGAAGCCAACAGGGGTGGCCGTGGTCTCCGACCTGATGCGGGCGGCGCGCGACTTGCGCCACGGCAGCACTTTGCGGGCTCCTGCGTTCGGGTTCTGGAAACTACAAGAGGTGAGCCGGGCCGGAATCGAATCGCAACTGCGTCCCTATTTCTTACGCTTCCTGGTGCGAGACCGAGTGGGGATCATCGCGCAACTGGCCGCAGTGCTGGCCGCCAGAAGCATCAGCATTGACGCGGTGCTGCAAGAGCCTTGCGCTGAAAAAGAGAACCTGCCCTTCGTCATCACCGTAGAACCCACCACGGAAACCGCGCTCTCTGCCGCCCTGGAGGCCATGCAGGGACTGGACTTCCTGTGCGAACCACCTCTGGCGCTTCCCATGGAGACCGGCTTGAGCCGCTGAACGGCTGTCCGGTGCAGACCCGGAGATTGGCCATGAAGAAAGCGGCTAGAAAGCAAGTGATCCTGGCGGTGGGGTTGCCGGGTTCGGGGAAGTCCGCGTACTTTGCCCGGCGGGGTATGCAACCTCTTTCGAGCGACACCCTGCGGCTGTGGCTGCTCGATGATGAGACCGATCAGAGCGCCCAACGCTGGATTTTTCTGGCCCTCCGCTACCTGCTGCGCATCCGGCTTCTGCTCGGACGCCCGCGAAACTACGTGGATGCAACCAACCTAACCCCCCAGGAAAGACGCCCCTATCTTCGCCTCGCTGCGCGATTCGGCTACGAAGTACACGCCATCTATTTTGATATTCCCGCCGAGGTTTGCCAGCGGCGGAACCGGCGGCGGCACCGCAAAGTGCCGGATAAGGCGATGGAAAAGATGGCACGGAAACTGACGCCCCCAACCCTGGAAGAAGGCTTCACCAAGATTACGATTGTCCGGCTAAAAAAAGCGGGGAAGTCTTAAAGCTGCTGGCTGGAAGCCATCAAAACGGCTTGTGGCTCTTGGGTTCTTCGCGGCCTTCCAGCCGGTCATAGATGTAGCGCGCCGAAACCGTTCCCAGGGCTTCGTTGTACAGCGTCGTCACGCCCATCACTGCGCGCAGGTCCTGAACGAAACGTTGCAAGGCCGCTAACTGGTCGGCTAGGGCAGGAAGGCGGCGAAAATCATCCTGCCAAAATTTTTGATAACCTCCATCCACCAGGCGCGCAATGCCATTGCCCACCAGCAGGCCCGGCCCCACAGCGAACCGGGGCTGGCCCGCAGGGGTTCGCTCCAGCACAGCGCCGCAGCCGTGTTTGCTCACCAGGATGGAGTTTTCCCCGCGCTCGGTCACCGCGAAGCCTGCCTTTTTCAACTGCTCAGTCCACGCCGTCCAATCGGTTTCAGCGGTGGGTTTGTCGGGCTTGCCCATGAGAATGAATCCCCTTTGAAAATGTTGGTCTTCCGGTTTGCCTTGCCAACTGCCAAGAAAAATATACCACGTGCGGGAGCAATTGTTGGATGCTCGATCACATGGATTCTGGCTGGAAGCTCGCCAGAACCGGCAGGTCTGACCGCTCCAGCAGCTTCAGGGCTTGAAGGATGATCTTTTGCTGGAGCGCCGGGTCGTGGGGCTTTCCGAGCGGGTAGCCCAACCGATAAGGAACAAACAAAGCCCTGGGAGGTTTCACCTTTTGAGAGACTTCCTGGAGCTGGCTGATGGAAACGGAGGTGATGCCAGCCTCTTCCAGCACCCCTTGAATCAGACCTACGGTCTGATTGCACATCGGTCAAACGGGCGTCAGAAAGGCCAGATCAACCCCGTCGCGCTTCAATTCCGCTACAGCTTCCGGGGCAGTCTGGCTGGCCAATCGGCCGGGAGCCGTAATAGACCCCATAAAGCTTAAATGCCGGTGGTTCAGGCTGCCGATCACACCCTCAGCGACGAGTTCCCGAAAGCGGTCCAGCGGAAAGCAGAGGTTACGGTCCTCGAGCATTCCTTGGCGGTCAAAGGTCTTGCTGCGGTGAGAGGTTTGCAAGCCCTGGACGTTCACCGTGTTCTCAATCCAGCGATAGGAGTAGTCGCCCCCTTTGATAGATTCGTCAAAGGGAGGCTGCTCCGGCAGATGCAGGCCCGCGGTGGCGATGAGGACCACTTTGGAGTCCCGCAACGGTTTCACGGGAGCTGGTTGAGACCAGCGCGCCTGGCGGTAAGGGTAGGTCTTCATGAAGGCTTGCCAGAAAAGCGACAGTTCCCCTAATTTCGCCATATTCGATTGATTCCCTGTAGATGTTTACAAGTGGATTCGCTTGCCGAATTTTTGGCCGAGCAGTTGGAGGCTAACCCAGTCGCAGGAAAAGGGCTATTATATCGCACAATCGGTTGCCGAAGCGCTGCCAATGGGACTGGATGGAATATACTGGAAGGGCTTGCCAGTGGCATTTCCAGCCACCCGCAGAAATGAAATTGTAACGCAGGATTTGCTGTCGGCATGGTGAATTCCACAACAGCTCCCCGCGTCTTGGGAATCATCCCCGCTCGGCTAGATTCGCAGCGGCTGCCCGGAAAAGTGTTGCGCCCGATCTGCGGGCGGCCCATGCTGCACGTTGTATATGAGCGGGCCTCCGCCTGCTCGCTGCTCACCGAGTTGTATGTGGCAACTGATTCCGAGCCGGTGCGCCAGTATTGTGTCCAAAACCGGATTCCGGTTTTCATGACGGCGGCCACGCACCGCAGCGGCACGGAGCGCATTGTGGAGGTGATGCACAAAGTCCTGGCGGACGTTTATGTGAATATCCAGGGGGACGAGCCGATGCTTCAGGCCAGCCACCTGCAACTGCTGATCGAGCCGTTTCTCACCAGCCCGGGGATGCAGGTGGCAACCCTCAAAACGCCGCTCAGCGATGCGGAAGCGCCGAACCCCAATGTGGTGAAGGTGGTCACGAACCTGCGCGGGCAGGCGCTTTATTTTTCTCGCGCTCCCATCCCTTATCGCCGGAAATCTTCTGCCCCCCTGCCCTTTTATAAGCACCTGGGTTTCTACGCCTACAGCAGGGAAGCCTTGGAGCATTATGAGGCGCTGCCGCCCGCTCCGCTGGAACAAGTGGAGCAGTTGGAGCAATTGCGCTTTCTACAGTACGGTATCCCCATTCAGGTGGCGGAGACGGCCGAGGATACCATTGGTGTGGATACGGAAGAAGACCTCCGGGCAGTCGTGCGATATTTTGAAAGTTTGGGGGGCCGTGGCTGACAACTTGTCTTTTGCTGCCGGCTCAGGCCAGTTTTTAGAGCCTGCTTGCCGTCCGTCAGGATTTTGCGAAGGCGTCGAAGCGCCAGGCTGTGGACCTGGGAAACTCGGGACTCATGAACGTTCAGGATTTGGGCGATCTGCTTCATGTTGAGTTCCCCGTGATAGTACAACTGCATGACTTGGCGGTGTCTCCACGATAGGTGAGCCAAGGCAGCGGCTACTCTTTGGCGGTTCTCCTCTCGTTGGTACATCGTTTCTGGATTTTCTGAGAACCATCCCTCCGTCTGGCGCAGTCCCAGCCGTTCCGACAACTTCTCCATCTCTTCCAGGTTCGTTCCGACGTAAATCAGTTCGGTGGTGGCAAACCATGCCGCCGGGCCTGCAGGTGTGGCTTTGTCTGACTCCAGGGACTGCTGCGCAGCAGAGGATTGTTGAGAATTAAATAAGTCCTGCTGAGAAAGCCGCTTCTTTTGGCGGGCGCTGCGAGAGAGCCAGTCCATGCTGCGCAATCCGTCCAAAATCGCGCCCCGGATGCGATGCTCCGCGTAGGTTTTCAGCAGGATGCCGCGGGAAGGATCGAAGCGCTCGATGGCTTTCAGCAGCCCGATCACCCCGTACCCCATCAGGTCGTCCAAATCGGTCGAGAAGCGCGAGCGCTCTCGAATATTCTCCGCGATCAGGCGCACCTGGGGCAGGTGGGCGAGGAGCAATTTCTCGCGCTCTTGTTCCAGGATCTGGGCTGGCGCGGGGATCGGCTGCGGAATCGGAGCCGGTTCGGGAGCGGGAACGACCGCAGTTCGAGGATAGGGGCAAAGCTTTACGCCGGTGGCAGAGGAACTCAAGGGTTTGTACCTCCTGTTTTCGCTGTGCTGCTGTTTGGGTAAAGCACGACATTCCCCAAAACCCTTTGGCGGTGGATGGCTGTAATTGCTTGAGCCAACGGGAATTGCTTCCGGCGGGTGGAGAAGGGGGAGCGGGAGATAGAACCAGATCGGGAAGTAGTTCCAGAATGGGAAGGAAAGCGTACCCCGACCCTGGGCCTGGCTGCCCCGCCGCGTTGGGGTTCCTGCTACCCTCTGCGGTGGGGCTGGGGATCAACTGTGGTAGGATGGAAAACTGCGTTCCGCGGAAGGATTCGATCCATGGCTGGTGCAGTTTCGCAAACAGAATGGCGGGCCGTGGCCAAAGAGGGAGCCTTGCAGTTGGGGGTCGTCCGGCGCGGCCCTGGCGGTCTGGGTTCCGTCATCGCTTCTCCGGAAGCGCCGGGCCTGATTGCCGGGGTGCAGATAGAGCCGCTGCAACTCCATCCGGACGATCGCGGCTTTTTTGAGGAGATTTTCCGCTGGGGGCAAGGGCTGGCAAAGGACTTTGCTCCTGCGGGGAGGTTGCAGGTTTCGGCTGCGCTTTCCTACCCCGGCACGATCAAGGCCATCCACTATCATCTTCGGCAGACAGACCTGTGGGCGCCCGTCCTGGGGCAGTTGCAAGTGATGCTCTATGATCTGCGGACGGATTCCCCAACCTTCGGAAGGCTGAACACGCTGTACGTTGGGACCTTGCGGCCTTGGCAAATCCGCATTCCTCCGGGCGTTGGGCATGGATATAAAGTGGCCGGGACGGAGTCGGCGTTCCTGGTTTACGCCACCGACCAATGGTACGACCCGACTGATGAGGGGCGGCTGCCCTGGAATGATCCCGATGTGAACTACGATTGGGAAACGCAACATCGGTAAACGACGTGGATTTCCCAACCCCACAGAGATTTTGCTATTCCGGATCTCGGATTTTGGCAGAAAGCACGCCGAGCAGAGGGCAGATACTGGGAAATCCATGCGGCGAAAAAGCCTGAACTGGGTAGAAAACCGTTGACTTTCATGGCGGAGAAATCTTCCCCCAACATTCTGGGCATCGCGGGCGGCGATCACGACGCGGCCGCTGCGTTGTTGCGGGGCGGCGAGGTGCTGGCGGCCTTGGAGGAAGAGAAGCTGGCGCGGGTACGCCGGGCGCGCGGCCTGCCGTGGCAGGCCATCCGGTACTGCCTGGAGGCCGCCCGGTTGCGCGCCGAAGAGATTCACTATGTGGCCCTGGCCAGGCCTTTGTATGACGAATCCAGCGAACAGGGAAGAGGGGAATCCTGGATTCCCAAGCGGTTAAGGCAGGAGTTCCCGACGAGCCGAATTGTCGTTGTAGACCACCATCTCTGCCATGCCGCCGCGGCTTATTATCCATCTCCTTTTGACAAAGCCGGGGTTCTGACCCTGGATGAAAAGGGGGACCTGAAGACCGGCAGCATCTGCCTGGCGCAAGGCAATTCGCTACAACCGCTGGAGGAGTCTTACTTTCCGGATTCCCTCGGCAATGTCTTCAGCCGCGTCGTGGGCTTGCTGGGCTTCCAGCCCGGCGGAGATGAACACAAGCTGCAATGGCTGAGCGCCTGGGGAAAGCCTGTGCAGGCCCCTGTATTTCGGCAACTGCTGCGCCGGGACGGAGATGCCTTGCTCAGCGTGGATCAAAGTTTTTTTGCCACCGGACGCGATGAGCGAGGCGGCTTTGCGGAAAAATTCTTCCAGGCGGCGGGATTGGACCCCGCCGCGCCTCTGGCGGAGCAGTGCCGGGGGGAATTGGCTGCCAGTATGCAACAGGCGCTGGAGGAAACCGTGGTGGATCTCTGCCGCCGGTTGGTTGCCCGCTGCCAGGCGGAAAACCTGTGTCTGGGGGGCGGCGTAGCGTTGAATTCTTTGCTCGTCGAGAAGCTCGAGACCTGTGGGCTGTTTCGAGAGGTTTTTGTGCAGCCGGCGGCGGGGAACGCGGGCAACGCGCTGGGAGCGGCTCTTTACTGCGCCCATGCGATCCTGGGCCTTGCCCCGCGCTGCCGCCTGGAGCATCTTTACTTTGGCCCCCAATATTCGAGTTCCGAGATCAAGGATGTTCTGGAGAACTGCAAGTTGCGCTTCCGCTATTTTCAAAAGCGCGACGAGCTGGTCGCCGCTACCGTCGAGGCGTTGCGGCAGGACCACATCGTCGGTTGGTTCCAGGGCCGGGCGGAGTTTGGACCGCGAGCGCTGGGGGCGCGGAGCATCCTGGCCTCTCCGTTGGGGCCTTATGTCAACGAGAACTTGAATGATTATGTCAAGCACCGCGAAAAGTTCCGCCCTTTTGCGGCCTCGGTGACGGAAGAGCAGGCGGGAGAATTTTTCGAGTTTGGGCCGATGGCCCGGTATCTGGCTTCGGTGGGACGGGTGAATCCTGCCTATCAGGACACCTTTGCCTCCAACTTGTTGCCGCATCGCCAGGAAGAACAGGACAGCGCCAGCCCCGGCCGCATCCGGGTCCACGTGGTGGATCGCCAAACCAATCCCCTGTTTGGGGAGTTGTTGGATGCCTTTGGGAAGGCTACCGGGTTGCCGGTGCTGTTTAACACTTCTTTTAATCTGTTTGGGGAACCGCTGGTTTGCTCGCCCCGGGACGCGGTGCGCAGCTTTTACTGCTCCGGAATTGACCATTTAATCATTGGCAATTTTTCCCTCAGCAAATAATAATAGATGTTTTAGGACATGAGCATGGCAAGACGCGAAATCACGGTAGCGCACAGCCCGGACTCCGACGATGCGTTTATGTTCTACGCTCTGGCCACGGATCAGGTGCGGTCGGAACGACTTGCCTTTCGCCATCATATGGCGGGCATTGAAAGGCTGAACCGGCAGGCGATGGAAGGTGTTTGGGACGTGACAGCGATCTCGTTTGCGGCGTTTCCTTACATTGCGGATCGTTATGCGTTGCTGCCTTGCGGGGGAAGCGTCGGAGACGCCTATGGGCCAGTGGTCGTGAGCCGGAAGGCTCTTTCCCCAGATCAATTGCGAGGCAAAAAGATTGCCGTTCCCGGCACGCTCACGACGGCTTTCCTGGTCCTGAAAATTTATGAGCCGGATTTTGAAGCTGTCGTTACACCTTTTGACCAGATTCTGGAAGCGGTGAAGGAAGATCGCGTGGACGCCGGCTTGCTGATCCACGAGGGGCAACTCACCTTCGGGGACGAGGGGTTGCACGGCGTGTTGGACCTGGGCCGCTGGTGGAGAGAGCAATTTGGGCTGCCGCTTCCCCTGGGCGGCAATGCCGTCCGCAATGAGTTCCCGGATTCCCTGCGCCAGGAAATCACCCGGATGTTGCGGGATAGCATCCAATATGCCCTGGACCATCGGAAGGAAGCGATGGCTTACGCGCTGTCATTCGCTCGCGGGATGGACACTTCCCTGGCGGACCGCTATGTCGGGATGTATGTGAATCACTACACGCTGGACTATGGCCCGCAGGGTCGCCGCGCCATCGAAAAACTTCTCCAGTTGGGAGTGGAGAAAGGGATCATTGCTTGTCCAGCGCTCGCAGAGATTTTTTGAAGTCTCCGTAAAAAGGCCCAGGGCAGAACCTATTTTTTAGGAAAAGGAGATTCCATCGAGGAAAGTTATGAAACTGATTGCGACCAATACCGGCAGCTATCCGAGGATCGGGAAAACGCCGGAACTGCATCTGCTCCGGCAGACCATTGCCCAGTGGGAGAAAGGCGAAAAAACAGACGCCGACTTGCGGGCCGCCGAAGACACTTTAACGCGCGCCGCCATTGAAGATCAGGCAGGAAGCGGCTTGGACATGGTGACCGACGGGCAAATCCGCTGGTATGATCCCATCTCCCACCTAGCCGGGAAATGGGAAAACATTGCCATCAACGGATTGTTGCGGTTCTTTGACACCAATTTCTATTTCCGACAGCCAGTGGT
>Ga0156222_1122_pt1 | contig 12039 bp, 10 predicted proteins | sample RifCSPlowO2_12_FD_107870 | JGI IMG/M metagenome (GOLD analysis project Ga0156222, IMG submission 107870) | Acidobacteria bacterium RIFCSPLOWO2_12_FULL_59_11 | reverse complement strand
CAATACGAAGTCTGCCTCTACACTCTGGCCCGCCGCCAGCTTCACTTCTTCCCGGACTTGAGCAAGAAAACCGGAAAGGGATACCGTTACCCGATACTTCGCTGGCGCAAGCCCCTGCGCTTCGTAACGGCCTTCCGAATCCGTTCGGACCGTAACCTCCGTACCGGACACGGGGTTCTGCAATGTCAGGACTGCCTGCGCCAGCCCCGATCCCGTAACCGACCTCACCGTACCCGCCAGGCGGGCCGTATGGTCCTGCGCCAGAGTTTGGACGCTAAACCAGAGTAGAAACAGCAGCGCACAGCCTGCCTGCCAGGCCCATTGTTTGACCACGAACTCCCCCGACCGGACGACTACGATTTCAATCCGAAATTTCCGATTTCCACTTCGACTTTCCTTAAATCATATGACGACTGGCTTATCGAGTCAAACAGGGGGGGGCGCACGCTGTGGCATTGCAACGAGTATTTTCGGTGATCGCCATTAGCCGTCGCGCTCCGGCCAGGATTGCATTTCTTGCGAAGTCGGGACTTTAAGGTCGCGCAAAAGATACAGAAGTTCATTGCGATTTCCAACGCTTCACGGAAGTATAGGTTGCGGCCGGAGGGCGTGAAGAGTAGCATCTTCGCAACCAGCAAAATGAATTTTGTGCTAGTAGCCCCGAGGATTTCCGGAGATAAGCATTGGAAGCCCGTCGGTGATGAACTGGCTGGGTAGAAGAACGGGGATCATTCTCTGCGCTGCTGCTCTGGCAGTGCTCCTCCCGCATGTTCTGCGCACCGGTATTGACCGACTACCGCATCGCCGATGATTTCCGGCTAGTCGGGCAGTTCGATTTTCCCGCTGCGCTCCGCTATTTTTACCAAGCCCCCGGTATCGGCAGGAACGAACGGCCGGTCGTGCGGTTTACTTTTGCCGGGGACAATTTCGTCTGGGAAGATCGTGCGTTTGGCTGCCACCTGACCAACGTACTGCTGCACACCGCCAATAGCGTTCTGCTCTTGCTGTCGTTGGAACGGCTCACAGGAAACTTGGCGCTGGCGTTTCTCTCCGCAGCACTTTTTGCCTTCCACCCCGTGACCCACGAGCGCGTAGCATGGATTGCTGCACGGGACGGCGCCGGGGGCCTGTAATCCATATCCTTCCACCAAAACCAGTTTCACAGACCCGGGCTGTGATGTAGACTCGTCTATGACGTCGTCAGCGTTGTCAAGGAACACACTACGGTTGGTACAAAAGATCGGCGTGGCCACTTTTCGCGCAAAGGATGTCAACAGAGCCAGATAACTTCTAGTGCGCAGCGCTGGCAACGGCGCTTCATTTCTTCAGGAGACCCCTTTGCGGAAGTTGATTCATTGGCTAAGATGGGAAGGGATGCTTGCCGGGGGCGATTAACTCAGTTGGTAGAGTGCCATCTTCACAAGGTGGAAGTCACAGGTTCGAGTCCTGTATCGCCCACCATTTTATTTTTCGATCCGGCGGGTGAACTGGAAGGGGCGGGATGGAAAAAACCTCCACGGCCGGTGAGACGGGCCTGCTGGCGAACGCGGCTTTCCTGGCCGAAATCCGGCGATCCTTGCAGAACCTGGAGCAGGCTTTGCAGGGTGTCATTCGCGGGAACGGGGAAGCCGTTCATTTAGCGCTGGTGGCCTTGCTGTCGCGGGGGCACCTGCTGATTGAAGATGTTCCTGGCGTGGGGAAGACGACCCTCGCCCACGCGCTGGCTCGTTGCCTCAACTGCAAATTTCAGCGGGTCCAATTTACCAGTGACCTTCTCCCCAGCGACGTCATCGGCATCTCCGTTTACAACCAGCACCGGGAAGCTTTTGAGTTCAAGCCCGGCCCTGTGTTCGCTAACATCCTGCTGGCCGATGAAATCAACCGGACGACCCCCAAGACGCAGAGCGCGCTGCTGGAAGCCATGAATGAGCGCCAGGTAACGTTGGACAACCGCACCTATCGGCTCCCGGAGCCTTTCATGGTCATTGCCACCCAGAACCCGATCGAGCACCACGGCACCTATCCCTTGCCGGAATCGCAGTTAGACCGCTTTGCGATGCGTATTCGCATGGGCTATCCCGGCTGGGAAGGGGAGCGGGAAATCCTGCGGGCTTCCGGTCACTGGGACGAGCTGGAGGAGTTGGAACCCGTGGCGACGGACGAGCAGATCCGGCAGTGGCAACAGTCGGTTACGCAGGTGAGGGTGGAAGACGCCTTGGCCGACTATATGCTGGCCATCGTGGCCAAAACGCGCGCGCACGAGCACCTCGCCTTGGGAGTCAGCCCGCGGGGCTCACAAGCCCTTTACCGCTCCGCGCAAGCCTTAGCATTGCTGGAAGGCCGCGACTATTGTATTCCGGACGATTTCAAGCGATTGGCTGTTCCCACATTCGCCCACCGCGTGGTCGTGAGTACACGCTATGCCTCGACCCTGAAAAAATCCGAGGAAGCGGAAACGATCGTGCGGGAAATTCTGGAAAGCGTGGAAGTTCCTCTCTAAACCTCCCACACCGCCAAAAACTTTCACAATCGGTTTTCTGGTGAACTGGAGGCAGGATTCGCGTTTTATCCTGATGCGCAGTGGCGGTTTTTATCCCAGCAGCAATTTTCGCAATTGGGGTTCGTCGGCACGGTCGGCCAGAGCCAGCACCAGGTCGTTGTTTTGGAAGGAAGTCTCCCCGCGGGGGACCACGGCGCTGCCTTCTCTTAGGATCGTCACGATGTTGCAGTGCGGCGGCATGGTGAGCTCTTTCAACTGGCACCCGATGGCGGGGGAGTCGCCATCCAGCACATATTCCATAATCTCCAGTTGCCCGACGCGCAGTTTGAGAAGCGTCCGGATCTTGTGAATCGGAAGCTCGCTTTCGATCAAGGAACTGATGATGGCCGTGGAACTGACCGTCACGTCCACTCCCAATTGCTGCATGATCCACTCGTTCTTGGGATTTTTTGCCCGCGCAATCGTTTTCGGAACTCCGAATTCTCGCTTGGCGACCTGGCAGCCGATCAGGTTGTTTTGATCGCGGTTGGTGACGGCTACGAAAACGTCGCAGCGGCTGGCGCCGGCTTTCTCCAAAATGGCGTGCGTGGAGCCGTCTCCTTGAATGACGGGGCAGTCCAACTGCCGGGAGACCAACCCATAGACCTCCGGGTTGGCTTCCACAATGGTAATCTCATGGCCTTCTTCCAGCAGGGTCCGTCCCAGGTAATATCCCACCTTTCCCCAGCCCATGATGATGACATAGTAAGGGCCAGTGGACGAAACGGTCCGGAGCGGCACCGGGAAGGGAGCTTCCTTGGTCTTGGAAGATTCGCCGGAAACCGGCGAGAACAATTCCTGCAGCGAGGCGGCCCCGCCGCCCTCGATCTGCGCCGCTATAAGCTGCGCCCCCGTGACGGTGATCTGTAAAGTATCCACCCCGGCAGTATGGAAGCTGATCTCGCGCTGCGGGTCGTACACCATCGCGACTACTTTCGGCACTTGGAAAGCAATCCGGGCCATCTGGGCCACCATCAGGTTGGTATTTTCTTCGCGCGTCAAAGCCAGCAAAACATCCGCCTTGTCAGCGCCCGCCTGGCGGAGCATGTCCGGGTCCACGGCATCCCCGATCAGGACTCGCACTCCGGCCTCTTCCGGAGCTTTTTCCAACGCGTCGTGTTCCTTGTCAATAACTACGATGGAGTGGTTCTTGTGGGCCAGCAGGCGCACAAGCTGTGTTCCCACGCGCCCGTAGCCGACGATAATGATTTTCATGATCAGTCCTTGTGATTTGCGGAATGGTTAGTCCTCCGAAAGGAGTTGGGGGTTCCACACGACCTCCCACAGATGGCCGTCGGGGTCGTGGAAGTATCCGGAATAACCGCCCCAGACACGGTCGGCGGGTGGGGCAGTGATTTTGGCTCCCGCCTTCTCCGCCTGCGTCATCACGGCAACAACTTCCTCCTTTGACTTTACGTTGTGGCCGATGCTGAATTCTGCGGGGCTTGGCGGCGTTTCGGAAACTCGGGCTTCTTTGGCAAGTTCCTTCTTGGGCCAAAGCGCGAGGATCAGGCCGCCCTTAAGGTGGAAGAAAACGACAGCGCCGCCCTCAAATTCAGTACCCACGATGCCGTTTGTTGGAAGACCCAGGCCGTCGCGGTAGAAGGCTAGCGACGTTTCGAGGTCTGCTACAGCGAGAGTGATGACGGTGATGCGAGGCTGCATGGTGCGTTTTGGTCCCTGTTCTAGGCCATTCCCGCTAGACGATTTTGCGGTATTTGATGGCTTGCTGCGCTTCCCGGTCGGCTGTTTTGCGCCGCTCGGTTTCGCGTTTGTCATAGACTTTCTTGCCTTTGGCAAGGGCGATTTCACATTTAATGCGCCCGTTTTTCAAATACAGTTTCGTTGGGACCAAGGTTAATCCGCGCTGCTCCACTTTTCCGGTGAGCCGCCGAATCTCTTCCCGATGCAGCAGCAATTTCCGCTTCCGCAACGGGTCGTGGTTTTGCCGGTTGCCGTACTCATAAGGGCTGATGTGGCAGTTCAGCAGCCAGGCCTCTCCATTGCGGATCGTCGCAAAACTATCTTTCAGGTTCGTTTGTCCGCTGCGGACGGCTTTTACTTCCGTCCCCGTCAAAGCCAGCCCGGCCTCGTAGCGTTCCAGAAGATGATAGTTGTGCGCCGCTTGCCGGTTTGTGCTCAAAACTTTCTCTTCCATGGGCTTGACCTGCGGCCATTTTGCCAACGCCTTTCCGCAACCGCTGGGGGGATTGTGTGGCTCTTCCCTGCGATGATAGCACAATCTGGAAATGCTCTGCACAGCCTGCAACTGCCTTGTAACAGAAGCGTTATTTCATCCTCTCCGGGGCCACGCCGGTGGCCTCCGTGAAAATTTCTTTTCGCAACGCGCACTCTGTTTTCGGTATCCTTGGCAAGTCCCGTCCGGCATTGTACATTGAAAGCCAGATAGAAGGCCGGAAGACGGGGGTATTGGTATCCCTCGAAGCGAAACGGGGAGACGTGAGGCGTATTTTCTTGGCGAATGACTCGAAGTTTTTTCTTTCCGCAGGCGGTTATTCCGTCGGCGTGCTCTTCCTGGGTGCTCTGCTGCTTTTGCTGGGATGCCAGCAGCAGGCCGCGTACTTCGGGAAAGTGGAGCCTTCTGGGGAAAATGTCTTTCGCTTTAACAATGGGGCCGAGCCGGAATACCTGGACCCGGCCTTGATGGTCGGGCAACCGGATGGCCGCGTCGCCCAATTGCTTTTTGAGGGGCTTACAGCCATGGACTACGCAACCCTCCAGGCCCAGCCAGGGGTTGCCGAGCGATGGGAAATTTCGCCAGACCAGCTTACCTATACTTTCCATCTCCGCAAAAACGCTGTTTGGTCCGATGGCCGTCCGCTCACGGCTCGCGATTTTGTTTATTCCTGGACCCGCGTGCTGGACCCGAAGACTGCCTCCCGCTACGCCAGTCACTTGTATCACCTTGTCAACGGAGAAGAATTCAACCAGGGGCTTGTGAAGGACTCGTCCCAATTGGGCCTGCGGGCGCTCGATGATTACACGCTGGAGGTGCGGTTGCGCGAGTCGGTGCCTTATTTCTTGTTCCTCACCTCGTTTTTCACGCTTTATCCGGTGCCGGCGCATGTCGTGGAGAAGTTCGGGATGCATTGGACTGACCCGGCCCATATCGTCGGCAACGGGCCTTTTTTGCTGGCGGGGCACCGCAGCCATGCCCGGTTTGAGTTTATGCGGAACCCGCGTTACTGGAATCGAGACAAGGTCCGCCTCGAAAGAGTCATCGCCTACTCGGTGGACTACAATTACACTTCGGCCAACATGTATGAGGCCGGAATGGTAGATTGGCTGCCCGGGAGCTTTCCTGCCGAATACGTTCCCCATTTGCGGCGCTTCCGGGACTTTCACACGAACGCGTTTTTGGCGGTCTATTACTACTCGTTTAACGTCACTCATCCCCCTTTGGATAATCCCTTAGTCCGTCGGGCGCTCTCGCTGGCTGTGGACCGGCGCGCCCTAACGGATGAACTGTTGCGAGGCGGCCAAATCCCCGGCGCGAATTTTGTCCCCACCGACTTCCCCAGCTACCACTCTCCTCCCGCCCCACCATACGACCCGGCAGAAGCCGCGCGCCTGCTGGCCAAGGCGGGCTATCCCAATGGAAAAGGCTTCCCGAGGCTGGAGATTCTTTTTAACACCCTGGAAAGTCATCGCAAGATCGCCGAGGCCATCCAGCAGATGTGGGCGAAAAATTTGAACATTCAGGTTTCACTGCGCAACGAGGAGTGGGCTTCTTACCTGAAGTCGCTTACGAACCTGGATTATGATATTGCCCGCCAGGGCTGGATTGCCGATTACCCCGATCCCACGACCTTCACCGACTTGATGGAAAGTACTAATGGCAACAACCATACCGGCTGGAAGAATCCTGAATACGACCGCTTGCTGGCCACGGCGCGCCAGGAAGCGGACCCGGCGCGCCGAATGGAGATATTACAGCGCTCGGAGGCCCTGTTGATCGAGCAGGCCCCCGTGCTGCCGCTGTACACCTATGCCAGCAACTGGCTACTCAAGCCTTATGTGCGAGGCTTCCGTCCCAACTCCCTGGACCAGTATCCGCTGAACGAAGTCTGGATCGAAAAACAGTGGGAGCGGGATGGGCAACCCCAGGAGCGCGCCGGTGATTAGGTTCATCTTCCGCCGCATCGCCGTTTCCATTCCGGTGATTTTTTTAGTGGCCACAACCACCTTTTTCATTTTGCGTCTGGCCCCTGGCGGGCCTTTTCTTTCCGAAAAAGCAATCCCTCCGGAAATCCAAGCGAACCTCCAGGCCAAATATGGCCTCGATCAGCCGCTTTGGGTCCAGTACGGACGTTACCTGCGCAGTCTGCTGCGGCTGGACCTGGGGCCTTCTTACAAATATCCGGAACGCACGGTGAATGAGATCATCGCGGAGGGTTTTCCTGTCAGCCTCCTGTTAGGGCTAGCCGCTTTGATCTTTGCCCTGATAATAGGCATTCCCGCAGGCATCGTGGCGGCGGTCAAGCATCGCGGTTTGCTGGATCGCCTGACGATGTCGGTGGTCCTGGTGGGCATCTCGGTGCCCACCTTTGTTCTAGGACCGCTGTTCATCTTTTTCCTTTCGCTGACCCTCTATTGGTTTCCGCCGGCCTTGTGGGGTTCGCCGGAGCAGCTTGTGCTGCCGGCCATCACATTGGGGATGCCTTATTCTGTCTACATTGCCCGGCTGACGCGCACCGAAATGCTGGAGGTGTTGCAGCAAGACTATATCCGAACGGCCCGCGCCAAGGGCGTCGGCGAATTTCGTCTTCTTTGGCGGCATGCTCTCAACGGCGCCTTGCTGCCGGTGGTTTCTTTTCTCGGACCGGCTGTGGCGGACCTGGTAACCGGCTCCATTGTGATCGAGAAGATTTTTGCCATCCCCGGCCTGGGACGTTATTTCGTGGAGAGCGCTTTCAGCCGGGACTACACGGTTGTGATGGGTACGGTGTTGTTTTACGCCGTGTTGCTGATTGCCGCCAACCTGGCCGTGGATGTCTTGTACAGGTTTCTGGACCCGCGCATTGAATACAGTTGAGCCGAGCTGATTGAACGATCCGAGCCGCGACAGTAATGGAGCGGACAAAAATGCGCATTGAACACAGTTGATCGGGTTGATGGGACGGAGGCAGCGTTGGCCTCGATTTTGCAAACCCCGGCAGACGTACTTCCGGCTGCGGTCAGCCTGCGGGGGATGGTTTACCGGCGGATGCGCCGCGACCCCTGGATGCTCCTCTGCGCCACGGTCCTGGGAATCATTCTGCTGGCCGCGCTCCTGGCTCGCTGGATCGCCCCCTACCCTTACGAGCAGATTGATTTGAAGCTGGGAGCCTCGCCCCCCAGCCCCGCGCACTGGATGGGAACGGACACGCTGGGGCGGGACCTGTTCAGCCGCTCCCTCTACGGCGGGCAGATTTCGATTGCCGTCGGCGTGGTCGGCACGCTGGTCAGCCTCCTGATTGGAGTCCTCTATGGTTCCATTGCAGGCTACCAGGGCGGGCGCACCGATGAGTTGATGATGCGCTTCGTGGATTTTTTGTACTCGCTGCCGTACTTGTTCCTGGTCATCATCTTACTGGTGTTCTTTTCCAGCAGCATCATCATGCTGTTTGTAGCCCTGGGCTTAGTGCAGTGGCTGACGATGGCCCGGATTGTGCGTGGCCAGGCGCTTTCGCTCCAGAATGCCGAATTCGTGCAGGCGGCGCGCCTGTCGGGAACCACCGGAACGGGCATCCTGTTCCGGCACTTGCTGCCCAACATGCTCGGCCCGATTGTGGTCTATGCCACGCTGACGGTTCCGTCGGTGATTTTACAGGAAGCCTTTTTGAGCTTTCTGGGGCTGGGCGTGCAGCCGCCGCGCTCCAGTTGGGGCACGCTCATCAGCGACGGCGCGGGCGTGATGGGATTGTTTCCCTGGCTGGTGTTTTTCCCGGCAGCGATCTTGGCCGCTGTGCTGTTCTCGCTCAATTTTCTCGGCGACGGCCTCCGCGATGCGCTCGACCCGCGCCTGCGCCATGATTAGAGCGGTTCTCCGGTTGGTGTATACCGGTTGTAACGACGATAATTCAGCCCCGGAGAGCCTGCCCTGAGCTTGTCGAAGGGGGCGCAAGATTTTAGCCCACGGCGCAAGCCGTGGGCAAGCGATGAGATAATCGATGTGAGCCCCGGAGAGCCTGCCCTGAGCTTGTCGAAGGGGGCGAAAGATCCTGCGGTATACTCGGAACAAGAGAACCGCTCCAAGGAACCGCTTTGCCAGAAAGCCCGGTCCTTTCCCTGCAAGATTTGAAAACCTATTTCTTCACCCGCAGTGGCACTGCCAAAGCGGTGGATGGCGTCAGCCTGGACCTAAGCAAGGGCGAGACATTGGGCATCGTGGGAGAGAGCGGCAGCGGCAAGAGTGTTACCTGCCTTTCCGTTTTGCGGCTGGTCCCGCCGCCGGGGCGAACGGTGGGCGGGAAGATTCTTTTCGAGGGGCGCGACTTGTTGGAGATGCCGGAGAGGGAACTCCGCCAGGTGCGGGGCAAACAGATTGGAATGGTCTTTCAGGACCCCATGACCTCGCTCAATCCTTTTCTTTCCATCGGCGACCAGGTGGCGGAAACGCTTTTGGTCCATGAACGCATGGGGCGTCGCCAGGCCCTGCGCCGGGCCGCAGAGGTTTTGGAAAAAGTGGGCATCTCGGAGGCTGCCAGCCGTTTGAACGATTATCCGCACCGCTTCAGCGGCGGGATGCGGCAGCGGGTGATGATTGCGTCGGCTTTGATCGGCAATCCCAAGGTCCTGATTGCCGACGAACCAACGACCGCCCTGGATGTAACCATCCAGGCCCAAGTGCTGGAGTTGTTTCGCCAGATCAAGGCGGATTTTGGCGTCTCCATTGTTTTGGTTACCCATAACCTGGGAATCGTAGCCGGGATGGCGGACCATGTGGCCGTGATGTATGCAGGCCGTGTGGTTGAGTACGCTCTGACCGAAGAACTGTTTTCGAATTCTCGCCATCCCTACACCTTGGCGCTTTTGGAAACTCTACCCCGCCCGGGGGAAGCTGGCCACAATGTTCGGCCAATCCCCGGCGCGCCGCCCGACCTGATGCAGTTGCCCCCAGGATGCTCCTTTTATGACCGCTGTCCTTTCCATGAGCAACACTGCCTGGAAGAAGCCCCCCCGCTCCTCCCCGTAGGGAAAGATCATCTGGCCAGTTGTTGGGTGAATATAACCACGGGCAGATAAGACTTCACTCCAGTCCCCGCATATTCCTATAAGTAATAGACTATATGGGCCTATTGACCTTACAACTCACAGGATCGCCTTACCAACTAAGCCTATTAACTTATTGTGGTTGGGAGCCTACAATCCATCCAAAAATTGGTTTGTTCCCTGGCGGGAAATCATGTTGGATTGGAAAGGAAAAGATCATGAATGTGAGGAAACGTTTGTGTTTCTTGTGGATCGGTGTGTTGTGGTTGGGAGTTTTTCTGGGCAGCATGTCTGCGCAAGAGCAGGCCGGAGTACCCAACCGGCTGATTCCGGTTAATGGCGTGCTGCAGGATGCGATGGGGCAGCCGCTGAGCGGGGTGCAGGGCGTCACCTTCGCTCTGTACCAAGAGCAGCAAGGCGGTGCGGCGCTGTGGCTGGAGACGCAGAATGTCGCGCTCGACGAGCAAGGCCGCTACGCGGTGCTGCTGGGCGCGACAACCAGCGAAGGGTTGCCGCTGGAGTTGTTCACCTCCAATGAAGCGCGCTGGCTGGGCGTGCAGGTAAACTTGCCGGACGAAGTAGAACAGCCCCGCTCTTTGCTGGTGAGCGTGCCCTATGCGCTGAAGGCGGCGGACGCCGAGACGCTGGGCGGTCGGCCCGCCTCGGCCTTTGTGCTGGCAGCCGACAATCCGAGCCGCGACAGTAATGGAGCGGTTGCTGCCTCCTCCGGCGGCTCCGACAAAGCCGGTCTGCCGGTGGCGGCGATGACCGATGGGCTGATCACGGCGCAGACCATCAGCGGCACGACAGGGAACCTCGCCAAGTTCACCGGACCGAACCCGGACGATCTGGGCAATTCGGTATTGTTTGAAGATGGCAGCGGGCGGATTGGGCTGAATACGGTTAGTCCTCAGACGAAATTACAAATCAATGGGAACAGCGGGGATTCGCTGCTTTCCCTCGTGGGCGGGAGTGGAGCGATTTCCGAATCGGCCTATTTAGGTGTGCAAAGCCGCGCGCGGTTCGGCTTCGATGCTTCCCGAGGGGCAGTGCTGATTGATGACAGAAGCATCAACGGTATTACCACGGGCAAGAATATCGTGTTCGACACGGGTGCTGCTGAGAGGATGCGCATCGCCAACACGGGCCGCGTGGGAATCGGGACGAACAATCCGCAGACGGCGCTGGATGTTTTTGGCGTAATTCAGGAAAACGATGGGGCAAACGGAGTCCTGTTTCTGGAAAGAACCCCTTCGTTAGCCCGCCTGCGGATTGGAGGCGCTTCGGATGTAAATTTTGAGATCCAAGGTCCTGGGAATGCTAACCGATTCACCGTGACTACCGCGGGCAAGGTCGGCATCGGCACCGCAACGCCTGGCTACAAGCTGGACGTGCAGAGCGGGCAGATCAATGCCTCCGGCGGGTTGTGCATCGCGGGCGACTGCAAGGCCAACTGGGCGGCGGTCGGCGGCGGCGTGACCAGCGTCGCGGCGGGCACGGGCCTAACGGCCAGTCCCAGCAACCCCATCACGACCACCGGCACGCTGAGTTTCGATCAAACCTATGGCGATGGCCGCTATGCGCAACTGGGCGCGGCCAACAGTTTCACTGTCGCCCAGACCGCCACCGTTCCGACGGGGACGAGTGCAGTGAGCGGCATCCATACCGCTGCTGCCGGGGAAACGTATGGTGTTTGGGGCCAGAGCAGCAGCGAAGGTGGCGTAGGCGTTTACGGTGAAGCTGCCAAGGCCGGGGTTCGGGGAGTGGCTACGGATGGCACCGGCGGCTACTTTGAGAGTTCTAGCACCGGCGGCCGGGGTGTCTTTGGCTCGGCCACGGCTGGCACCGGGACCACCTACGGCGGCCGGTTCCAGAGCGCCAGCACCAGCGGCATGGGCGTCTCCGGCACGGCCACGGCCGGCAGCGGTTTGACCGTCGGGGTCTTCGGCCAGACCACCAGCACCATCGGCAAAGGTGTCTTCGGGAAAGCTCCTCTTTATGGCGTGGTTGGAGAGGCCTCAGCCGGCACCGGGACCACCAACGGCGTCTATGGCACAACCGCCAGCACCGAAGGCCGTGGCGTTTACGGTGAGGCCACGGCCGCCACCGGCGCCACCTACGGCGGATACTTCCAGAGTACCAGCCCCACCGGCTATGGTCTTTACGGCTCGGCGACCGCCACCGTCCTGGGGCTCACCTACGGTGTCTATGGCCGTAGCGCCAGCATCGGTGGCAAAGGCGTGTTCGGCTCGGCGACAGCCACCAGCGGCGGCGGCACCGTCGGC
>Ga0156222_1018_pt1 | contig 12070 bp, 10 predicted proteins | sample RifCSPlowO2_12_FD_107870 | JGI IMG/M metagenome (GOLD analysis project Ga0156222, IMG submission 107870) | Acidobacteria bacterium RIFCSPLOWO2_12_FULL_59_11 | reverse complement strand
CTCGGTCCGGACCGGAACCTGGAAGGAGAACTTCTCATAACTGGAATAAGGATTATCTCGCCGCAGGTCCCAATCAACCCCGGAGGCGCGGGCGCTGGGGCCGCTCACGGCCAGATCGAGGGCATCTTCGGTCGTTAAGACGCCCACGCCTTTCGTGCGACCGATCCAGATGCGGTTGCGGGTCAGCAACTCTTCGTACTCTTCCAGACGGTCGGGGAAATAGCCCACAAACTTTTCGACGTGCGGAAAGAACTCGGGCGGAGGTTCCAGCGCCAGGCCGCCGACCCGGAAATAGCTGGTCATCATTCGCTGCCCGGAAACCATCTCGAAACTATGGAGGATGTCCTCGCGCTCCCGGAAGCAATACAGGAAGACCGACATGGCGCCGATGTCAATGGCGTGCGTGCCGAGCCAGACCAGGTGGCTGGCGATACGGGTCAGTTCGTTCAACATCACCCGCAGCCACTGGGCTCGAGGAGGAACCTCCAAGCTGAGCAGTTTTTCCACGGCCAGGACGTAACAGAGGTTGTTCGTGAGCGGACAGAGGTAGTCAATCCGGTCCGTCAGGGTAAGGGCCTGATGGTAGGTTTTGTCTTCGCAGCTTTTCTCGATGCCCGTATGCAGGTATCCGATGTCTGGGGTGGCATGGACGATGGTTTCCCCATCCAGTTCCAAGATCAGGCGCAACACTCCGTGCGTGGAAGGGTGCTGCGGACCCATGTTGAGGATCATCGTGCGAGCGCCTGGCGGAACAGCAACTTCCGGCATCAACGATACCCCGTTACAGGATAATCTTTGCGCAAGGGATGACCTTCCCAGTCTTCCGGCATGAGGATCCGGCGCAGGTCAGGGTGACCCTGGAAGCGGATGCCGAACAGGTCAAAAACCTCGCGCTCATACCAGTTCGCCGCTCCCCAGACCGGAACCACCGAGACAATCTCCGGTTGCTCCCCGTGGAGACGGCATTTCAGGCGGAGACGCTCCTTGCGGTCGTGGCAGTACAGATGGTAGACCACTTCAAACCTAGGCTCGGAAGGGTAGCGGTCCACCGCCGTTACATCGGATAAATAGCGATAAGCGCGCCTTGCCTTCAAGAATTCACAGACGGAGAACATCCGCTCCGGGAGGATGACCAATGTCAATTCTCCATGGTCGTACTGGCCCTCGGCAATAGCTCCGGGATCAAACTCCAGCAGGGCAGCCGCGTCCGGTATCCGGACGACTTCCGGGGGCATCATCCGAGTTCTCCTGAGTCCGACTTGGTCCAGTCCAGCACCCCTTTCCTCCACAGATAGGCAAACCCGGCCGCCACCAGGAGAATAAAGAGCAGCATCTCCACGAAACCAAACAGCTTCAGTTCCCGATAGATCACAGCCCAGGGGTAAAGGAAAATGACTTCTACATCGAACAGGATGAAGACCATGGCAACCAGGTAAAACTTTACACTGAATCGCTGCCGCGCATCACCGGTCGGGGCAATCCCGCACTCATACGTGGTGAGTTTTTGGCGCGTTGGGTGTCTCGGGCCCAGCAAATAGGAAAGCACAATCATCCCACAAGCCAGCAGTGCCACCACAGCCAGCATGAGCAGTATGGGAATATAATTTTGAAAGTAGTTGTTGAGCATGCAAACGGTGCGAATTCTTAAATGATATAATGCTCAGAGAAAAAAGTAATTATGAATATAGGGGCCGCGCGTATAGGATGTCAAGGGTTGATCAGCGAAGCGCATTTTTTTAACCGTCATACGGAATAGGAAGGCAGTCCAATGATCTTCGGTTTCAACACGGATGTCACAGGAAAGGACGCTGTGTACCACGTCCAGACGGAAGACCGCGGCGCCAGGAATCCCGTGGTTGACTCCATCGTGTATGTCGGAGGCAAAATCGTGGACCGGCGCCGGACACGCTATGTTCCCGAAGAAGTTACCCCGGAACAGGTGGAGAAGATGGTTCGCAAGCAACACAAGGGTTTGGTGGAAGCGATCCGGACCGGCCAATTTGTTCCCTCGGGCGAATCGGCGGAATCGGTTCCCTCGGCAGGATACGCGGTCCAGTTGCTCAACCCGACCGATCTCTACCGCGACGGAGAGTTGCGGTTTGAACTGCGGGTGCAGGACAAACGACAACTGGCGGGGAAAAGCATTTCGGTGGGTGTACGCTGGATTTTGGACGAAGCTGTCTCGGAAAAAAGAACCTTGTCTTTGGAAGAGGACGGCAAGGTGGTGGTTTCCTTCCCGGTTCCGGCGAACCATGGGAAAGCCACCTTGCTGGCCTGTGCCGAAGGCCCTGCCGGACGCGCACTGGCGAAATTTCGGGTGCACGCGCAACCGGCGGGGAAAGGCTAAGCCGTCTGGGCAGGAGAAGGAGGATGGAAATCCTTATTAACGGAGAGACTCAACAGGTGCCGCCGCAGACCAGCTTGCAGGAACTCCTCCGGTTGCTGCAATTGCAAGAAGCCCGCGTGGCTGTGGAGTTGAATAAAGAAATTGTGAGGCGGGAACGCTGGGCGGAGACCCAGCTTCACGAGCAGGATCAGCTAGAGATTGTCCAATTTGTCGGGGGGGGCTAGCGATTTGCCGGTCCGGGGAAGCCGGGCGGCTTCTTATCCCGCATATCCGCTCTCAAATCCCAGAGCTATACTGACCTCCGACGTCAATTTTCATACTGGTTACAGCATCAATACGGTGTCCAGAGGGGAGGCACCCAGTAGCTGAGTGCCAAAAGCAGCCATTCCAACTTTTGTACAACCGGAACGAGCTGCGCTGGCACTCCAAAAGAGACCCTTTCGATTTTTACTTGACAGGGCGCGGGGGGGTGTATTAGGGTCCACCCAACGGGGAAGGGCACAAAAATTAAGGAGAAACCATGAAAAAACTAGGAAAAGATTTAGGCGGGTCTAGCCTGTCTGCAAAGATGAAGACATTTCATGCATTTCTGCTGGTGCTTGCTTTTGGGACGACACTGCTGTTCGCTTCCAATAGAGCGTACGCCCAGACGACGACCGGGACGATTTCAGGCACGGTCAAGGATTCCACGGGCGCGGTCATTCCAGGAGCGGCGGTTACCATTCGGAATGCCGACACTGGGATCACACGTAACGTGACCACTGGTGAAGCCGGGCATTTTCTGGTTCCGCAGTTAGCGCTAGGCAACTATGAAATTATAGCGGAGGCGCCTGGTTTTCAGGTCGTAGTCCGTAGCGGGATCACCTTAACTGTGGGACGGGAAGCGAGGGTGGACTTCACCATGCAAGTGGGGGCCGTATCGGAACGGATCACGGTGACCGGAGAAGCTCCCGTGATTGAGACGACCACTTCCGCACTAAGCGGCTTAATGGACGAACGCAGTATCCGCGAACTCCCCCTCAATGAACGCAGCTTCGACCATCTGGCCCTCCTGGAGGTAGCAGTTGCGCGGTTTGACGACACGTTAAATAGCGGCGTCCGTGGCCGAGGCCAAGCGATCAGTGTGGCCGGTTCGAGAGCCATCCAAAATAGCTACCTGATCGATGGCATGGATGCGAACGATTACAATGCTGGTCCCATCGGAAGCATCTTAGGGGTGAACATGGGAGTTGAAGCGATCCGCGAATTCCAGATTCTGACCAGCACGATCCCAGCGGAATTTGGGAAGAGTCCGGGAGGCGTCATTAACGCCGCGACTCGATCTGGGGGCAATGAGTTACATGGTTCTGTCTATGAGTACCTGCGAAATGCTAAGCTCGACGCCAAGAACTTTTTTGACCCGCACGATGAGCCCATCCCATCGTTCAAGAGGAACCAATATGGGTTTTCTTTGGGGGGGCCGATCAAAAAAGATCGACTCTTCTTTTTCGGCAACTACGAAGCCCTGAAGCTCCGAAAAGGCCTTTCCTATCAGGCTGTGGTACCAAGTCTGAAGGCGCGGCAGGGAATCCTGCCGGACGGACCGGTAACGATCGCTGAGTCCATTAAGCCTTATCTGGCTTTGTACCCGAGCCCGAAACCAGAGGACGAACTCTCCGCTGGCGGGGCGGCGTACTATCATTCGCCGGTAGAGCGGGGCCGGCAAGATTACCTGATGACGCGAGTGGATGGACAACTCTCCCAAAGCCACAGTGCATTCGCGCGATATATTTTGGAGGACGCACATGATGAGAATCCACAAAAAGATGGCGTGTATTCAATCGATCTGACCAGCCGGCGCCATCTTCTAGTTCTGGGGTTGGACAGTGTCTTTTCGCCTACGGTCCTGAACTCATTCCGGGCCGGGTTGACTCGTTCCGTGAGCGTGGATAACTCATTGCCCATCAATGCGATTGACCCGAAGCTGGCGTTCGAGCCTGGTCCCGACACGTCAGGCTTGTCAGGCATTTTGGGGACGATCAATATTACCGGGTTCGAGCCTCTTGGCACGTTCCGCAATTCCCCCCGGGTTTATGTACAAAACTTGTTTGAATATTCGGACACTCTCCACTATATGACGGGCGCTCACGCTTTTAAGTTTGGGGCAGACGTAAAACGACCCCAGGCGAATGTCTCTCTGGCAACCAATGAACGAGGGGGCCTGAGCTTTTCCTCCATGCGGGCTTTCCTGACCGGCGTTCCCACGACGTATAGCAGTGTGGGACGCCAGGGGTATCCCCGGGGATTCCGGCAATGGAATCTGGGTTTCTTTGCACAGGACGACTATAAGGTGACGTCCAATTTAACCTTGAATTTGGGAGTGCGGTGGGAGTTTGCTACCAACCCCAGCGAGGTTAACGGTAAGATGTCGAATATTGTGCACCTCATGGCAGATGCTGATCCCACTGTAGGTGTAGGTATTGAAACTACCAAGCGGACCATCGAACCTCGAATTGGATTTGCTTGGAGCCCCGCCAGATTGAACCAGAAGACATCCATTCGCGGAGGTTTTGGGATCTATCATGACCACATGGCTCCCGTTTTATATGCCAACTACGTAGGCAGTTTGGGGCCATGGCATGAACGCCTGACAGTGCGTAACCCGGGCTTTCCGGATTTTTACGCGGGGGGAAAAATCGTGCCTGACGCACCTACATATAAGGGAGTGCAGGTGCGGGACAATGTCCCGGATAAGATGTCTTTCAACCTCAATGTGCAGCACGAAATTCTCACTAATACCAGCGTTCTGGTGGGTTATGTCGGCTCGCAAAGTCGCCATAACGCAGTGGCGCGGGAACTCAATGGAAGGACTCCGACCCTTTGCCCGGCGGCCCCATGCCCATCGAGCCTTGCCGCCGGAACCACTTTCTTCGCATCGAATGCGCCGTTCCTCAACCCGGCTCTGGGGTCGATGAATTTACTCGCCCGCGCTGCCAGCGCCAGCTTCAATGCTTTCGTTGTGAGCCTCCGGCGGATACCTCGGGGACCTTTAGGGTTCCAGATTTCCTACACGTGGAGCAAGAACATTGATAATGCCTCTGGCGCGGGAACAGACCATGAGTTAACAAGCAGTGCTACTCAGGCGATGGATGTAGACAACATCAATCGGGACCGCGGCCTCTCCTCATTCGATGTTCGACATAATTTCAGTGGCAGCTACACGCTGGCTCTTCCTTCGACCGGCTTTCAGGGGATATTCGGCGCGCTATTGAATGTTTGGGAAACGCAAGGCATCCTCACCCTAGCGAGCGGCACTCCCTTTGGCATTGAGACTGGCTTCAGTCGCTCGCGATCGGCACGATCTTCGACAGGTGGCACCGACCGGCCCGACTTGGCGCCTGGCCGCAGCAACAATCCGGTGCTGGGCGGGCCTGATCGGTACTTCGACCCCACTGCATTCGTTCTCCCACCAGTGGGAACTTTTGGCAATCTGGCCCGAAATTCTGTGATCGGACCGGGAAGATTCAATTTCGATTCCTCCCTAGGAAAAACTTTTTCTTTTTCAGAGCGAACCAATTTGTAGTTCAAAGCCCAGTTCTTCAACCTGTTTAACACACCCCATTTTGGAACCCCTGGACGCGAAATCTTTACGACCAGTGGAGCACTTCTGCCGGACGCGGCCAAAAGTCTCGAAAGTGGGGATTCGCGGCAAATCCAGCTAGGCCTGAAACTGAGTTTCTAAAATCAAGGGATCGTAAAAAGGGGGGGCTGAAACCAGGCCCCCCTTATTTTGATTTTGTGGAGGGCATTCATGTATCTCAAAAAGCTCAAGAAGATCATTCTTTGCGTGGGTGTGATTCTTGCCTTATATGGAGGACAGGGGATAGGAAGGAAGGCAATCGCGCAGAGTTCCTCATCCACTGCTTCGGCACCTTCTGAATCAGGTGCTGCGGCTTTGAGGTTACAGCGCTCGGTGCAAATTTACAATTACAAAACGACTGCGCCAAGCGGCCCCCAAAGGGGCGAAGAGATCTATTTCATCAAGTGTTGGTATTGCCACAACAAATACACTAGAGAAGAGCCAAGAGGACGTCCGGCCCCTCCCATGCAGAATATCTACAAACGCCCGATGCTGGCAACCACAGGAAAGCCGGTTAATGATGAAACCTTAGCGGAAAAGATTAACAAAGGCGGGCCAGCCATGCCAGCTTATCGGTACGCGCTGAGTGATGCGGACATGGCCGACCTAATCAGCTATATAAAAAGCGACAAATGCTGTTGGGAAGGGGAAGAGCCTCCTCACAATCCCTGGTATCGGTACTAGCGTCAGTGGACACTTTGTTGTGAAAGGAATACCTTATGAAAAAGTTACGAATGTGCCAGAAAACAGCGTGTGGCTTAGCTATCTTGGGGATGGCAGTTTTATCGGGGCCATATTGGTTTACAACGGCCGCTCAAAGCGGGCACAAATTGCTGGGGGGGCCCCGGGGAGTTGTCCGCTCTGCGAAGAATATAAAGCCGCTAACGGGTACTGGATTCCAAGGGGGAGAGCCGCTAGAAGGAATTGGAGTGCAGTTGATCTCTTTGAAGACAGCAATCCGAACCACGGTATATAGCGATGAAGAGGGGCGGTACGAGTTTCCGAAATTGGATTCGGGTGTCTATACCCTCCGCATCACCCGCCCGCTGGACTACCGGCCTTATCAAAGGGAATCAATCCCCATAGACGGAGCTACACAGTTGCAAGATATCGTTCTTGAGCGGGTTTCCAAAAACGAGTTTCTGCCTCCAACATCGGAGATTTTGCCCCAGCTCACCGATGCGGAATGGATGTTGAATCTTCCTGGCACAGGGCAAGAGAAGAGGGTCTTTAATATTTCCTGCGGCTTTGGTTGCCATTCGTATCAACAGGTTTTCAGCAATCGGTATGACGAGGAGAGCTGGCGCTTGATTATCGATAGGATGCTCAGCGGCAATTCAACACTGATCTGGGTCAATCCTCCGAGCAATACTGCGGAGGCTAGAGAACAAATACCGATGCGTTCTGCACCAGCAGTGGAGATCCTCACCAAATGGCTTGCTACCGTTCGGGGACCTGAAGCTAAAGATGATTCTCCTCTGTATGTACTTCCAAGGTCGAAAGGGGCGGCCACCCGCATGATTGTGACAGAATACGAATTGCCGCGGACTCTCCTGGTTCCGCACGATGTACACGGGGACTCGAAGGGCAATATTTGGTATACAGCCCATCGAAGTCCTTACGTGGGAGCGCTAAACCCGCGTACAGGGGAAGTCAAAGAGTACCGACTCCCGGACGACCCGGCAATGCTGCCGGGAACACACCGCGTTTGGGTGGATCAGAAAGATTACGTTTGGTTCTCGGAAAACTGGCGATCAAACATGGTGGGGTTGGATCCAGAGACTGGCGAATTCAAGGTATTTCCCCTCGAACCGCGGGGGTTTAGCAATTTTGCGATGGACTCGAAGGGGTTGGCGTACGAAACTCTCGATGACGGAGTGGTGCAGATTGATAGCAAGACGGGGAAGATCGTCAAGAAGTTCACCCTCAATCGGGTTCGCAGCACCTATGACAGTATCGTCAGTCATGACGATAGATACTGGTCTGGCGGGACAACAAGTGGCAACATGCTAGGGCTGCTCGACACCCAGACCGGGGAGTGGTGGGAAACAGAGATCCCTACGCTGAATGCCAATCCCTCCCGGGGAGGTTTCGATCGCGATGGGAATGCCTGGTTTGGAGGCAGAGGGGGCATGTTATTAAAGCTCGATACGAAAACGCGCCGAGTCACGGAGTATTGGCCCCCGATCCCTTACGTAACCTTCTACGAGGCCATGCCGGACAAAAACGGGGAAGTATGGGCAGCCGCCCTGGGCAGTGGACGTTTCCTTCGATTCAATCCCCGGACCGAACGGTGGATACAGTACATGCTTCCTGAGCCGTATTCCCACGATCGAAGGACCTGGATTGACAATTCCACCGATCCAGTCACGGTCTGGTATGTGGATCATAATGGATACTTGGTGCGTCTCCAACCTCTGGAGTAGTGCAGAAGAGGCTGTGGAACAGATTGGGGGGGGAGTTCTTTTTTACTCTATTTCATCCCTGCTCTATTTCCGGTTCCGGGAACCAGTGTCCCATTTTTTCTTTCTTCGTCTTTAGATAGCGCGCACTGGCTGTCTGTGGGGTGACCGCCATCGGCACCCTTTCCGGGACCGGGATTCCGGCTTGTTCTAAGGCGCGCAGTTTGTCCGGATTGTTCGAAAGCAGGCGCACGGCCCCTACCTGGTAGTATTGCAGGATGCCCGCTGCCAGCGTGTACTGGCGCAAGTCCGCTTCAAAGCCGAGCTGCTGGTTTGCTTCTACGGTATCCATCCCTTGATCTTGCAACGCATAGGCCTGGAGCTTGCTCAGCAAGCCAATGCCGCGCCCTTCCTGTTGCTCGTAAATGAGCAGGCCGTATTCACTGGCTCCAATTTGGGAAAGGGCCATTTCCAGTTGCTCGCGGCAGTCACACCGTAGCGAACCAAAGACATCCCCGGTGAGGCATTGGGAGTGGATGCGGACCAGCGGAACTTTCCCCGGCTGTGGTTCTCCTTTGACCAGCACCACGGCGATCTCCGGTTCCGCTCCATGGAGCAGGCGAAACCCGCAAATGCGAAAGTGGCCAAAGCGGGTGGGGAAGTCGGCTTCCGCGACTTTTTCCACAGGGATTTTCCCGGCGGCAATCGGAGTTTCCGGTTTTGTGCTCTTCATAGTCTCGTTTTTCATTATAATGTTCGCGGCAGGGACAAACAACGTCCGGTTTTCGCTGGGGGCGAAAAGCCGGGGCGAAAAGCCGGGCCGGAACGACCTCAAAACTGCCGGAGAGTATTGCCTTGGACCCGAATAGCGCCAGAGAGCTTCTGCTGCTCGTTCTTCTGGTGAAGATACTAGCGGCTGCTTCCATTGCCAGCATTCTGGGGCGCTCGGCGTCTTTCAAGCGGTTGTTGTTCCACCCGGAAAAGAGCCTCCGCCACCAATCCATTTTCGGCTTTGTGCTGGGAACAGCTTTGTTGGTGGGCGTGGCCTTGCGGGTTGTCTTGAAGTTTCCGGCACCCGATCTCGGCCTGGAAGGAGCCGTGCTGGCAGGGGTTCTCTACGGGAACATCGCCGGGATGATCGCGGGCGGGTTGGCCGCGCTGCCAGCCTTGGCGCACCAGGAGATCCTCGCGCTGCCGCTTTTGCTGGCCGCCGGAGCGCTGGGCGGTTTTGCCCGCTCGATTGCCCCCAGCAAAGATGTCGTCTGGCACTTTTCTCCCTTCTTTGACTTGAACCTCTACCGCTGGTTCCGGCAACGGTTTGGCTACCCGAGGGGCGACTGGCAGATGTTTTTTTTCCTGTGGCTCATCGTCATGGAATCCAGCCGGATATTGCTGGGGCGGGCTTTCCCGGGGGAGTTGTTCTATCTATACAGCGGAAGCCCGCTCATCCTGATTGCGATCTGCCTGGCCACCATAGCTTCGGTGGCCATCCCGCTGACCATTTGGAAGAACATTCGCATCGAGTTGCAACTGGAAGAGCAAGGGCGGCTGCTGATGCAGGCCCGGCTGGACGCGCTGACGGCCCAAATCAACCCTCACTTTCTGTTCAACACGCTGAATTCGATTGCCTCTCTGGTGCGGATTGACCCGGAAACGGCCCGTCAGGTGATCTTCAAACTTTCCAACATCTTGCGACGTTTGCTCAAGAAGCACGAGAATTTCACTCCGCTCAGTGAGGAACTGGCATTTGTGGAGGATTATCTTTCCATCGAGGTGATTCGCTTTGGGGAGCAGAAATTAAAAATCGTCAAGGAGATCGAAGACCAAACCCTGCCCCTGATGGTTCCCAGCATGCTGTTGCAGCCTATAGTGGAAAACGCGATCCGCCATGGCCTGAGTCCGCAGGTGGAAGGAGGAGTCATCTCCATTCGGAGCTGCCGGGAAAACGGCCGGTTGATCCTGGAAGTCCGCGACAACGGTGTGGGGATTGCCCCGGAGCAACTTGCGCACATCTACCAGCAAGGCATCGGCATCAGTAATGTGCGAGAGCGGTTGCGGGTTCTCTACGGTTCGGAATTCACGTTCCAGATTGACAGCCTGGCCGAGGGGGGGACTTCGATCCGGATTGCCATTCCTTTGCTTGCCAATTAGGGTTTCTTGCTATCACTCGCATTCCGTTTTCAATGGCAGAACTGCTGATCCCCAATGGCGATATTGGTGCTGGTTCCAGTGTCACGCTGGCTATCGGGAGGTAGAAACCCCAAGGAGTGAAAGCGAAATCAGCCCTTTCAACGCTCGTTCCACTGGCGGACTGATCCTGGTGCGGGAGTTACGGCTAGCGCGGGCTTTTGGGCAAGGGAAAGTTCAAAATGGAAATTCCGGGTGATATCCTATCCGTAAGGGTTATCCAGAGGATCAGGGATTCATATGCCGGCAACTCGATTAGATAATCCAGACCATACAAAGGCTGTCACGTTTCACTTAGGGTATTCTCCGGAGCTAAATGGATTGCGTGGCGCTGCCATCACGGCTGTCCTGATCTATCATGCCAATGAAAACCTTTTAAGCGGCGGGCTTATTGGAGTCGATATTTTTTTTGTGTTGAGCGGTTTTCTGATCACGGCCCTGTTAATCCAGGAATATGACAACACCGGGAGTATAAGACTAAAGGCTTTCTATCTTAGACGGGTCCTTCGGTTGGCTCCTGCGCTGCTTCTGCTTTTGCTCTTATTTTCCCTATCGAGTGTTGTCCTTTTGGGCTTTCATGGGGCCAAATCCCAATTAATGGACGCGCTGATCGCGCTTTTCTATATGACAAATTGGGCCCGTGCCCTGGGAATTTATCCTGTTTACGGTCTGGCGCATACATGGTCCCTGTCCATAGAAGAACAGTTTTATCTCCTCTGGCCACCGCTCTTGCTCCTGTTGTTGCGGAATAAAAGGTCCAGAGGGGCTTGCGTCTTGATCGCTTCTTCGATTGCAATCTTCGCCTGGGCGCAACGATGCTATTTAGGCAGCACCGGCGCCACGATCATCCGCTTAAACAACGGGCTTGATACAAGAGCAGATTCTTTAATGATCGGGTGCACATTGGGAATTATGGTGGCCTCTAACTGGATACCACAGCAGGGTCGGGGAAGGATTTCACGGGTCTTGTATATTCTCAGCCCGTGCAGTGTGTTGATTCTTGCAGGCATCAGTGTTTTTGCAACCTGGCGTGACCCTGTATTCTATTATTGGTTATTGTTCGTTATAGCAGTACTAACCGCTATCATAATTCTCGATTGCTATCTCAATAAAAACAGCAAGATCAGAAGAATGTTGTCGCTGAAAGGTCTGGTCTGGGTTGGGAACATATCGTATGGATTGTATCTATGGCATTATCCGATTTATAGGGCAATGCGGCAGTATGGGTTTGATTGGACTCAGGTGATTACTCTGGGAACATTGATCACATTTGCCGCCGCAGCATTATCGTATTATTTGTTGGAGCAGCCCTTCTTGCGGTTGAAAAAGAAACTGGAATTCAGTCGCCAGGCACCCCGGAGCCCGGGATGATCAATCATGCAGGAATTATGAATAATTACAGTCCCTAAAATGATTATTGCAGAACTACTCCGTGGTGATAAAAGGGAGAGGACGGCTGCAGAGAACTTGGCTCTGCTTTTTTAGAGGTTTCTCGCTGACAAGCAGATTCTTCGC
>Ga0156222_1049_pt1 | contig 12077 bp, 10 predicted proteins | sample RifCSPlowO2_12_FD_107870 | JGI IMG/M metagenome (GOLD analysis project Ga0156222, IMG submission 107870) | Acidobacteria bacterium RIFCSPLOWO2_12_FULL_59_11 | reverse complement strand
GCAACTTGAGTCCAAAAGTTAGCGAAGGTTTTTCGAATATCGCCAATCCAGGGGATTCAATGTTGCCGGTAATCCACTGAAAAAAATGGTCGGGGCGAGAGGATTTGAACCTCCGACCCCCTGGTCCCGAACCAGATTCCACAGCCGATTGAAACCGATGGAATTTGGTAGTTTCTAATTGCTTTCGATTGAATCTGATGCGGCGCACTGATTGAAACCGATTGAGATCGATGGAAATTGAGTGCACTGGGTATCTACAAAATTATCTACAGCAAGAAATTGATTTGAGCGCGCCAATGAGGATTCCGTCCAGACAAATCTCACAAATGGGAACGATATCTAACCCTTTATTCCGGATTACCCATGTCCAAACCGGCAAGAGGCGCGACGGCGCTGTAGACTGTGAAGTGCCCCGCTTTCGCAATGTATACCAGTATTTCGTAAATCAATTGATGCATAATGCCGCTACTTCTGCTCACCCATTCGCTTCAACCACTATTCGCTCCTTGCGACTGTCGAGGCCATATTCAACCTGGGTACGCTCGGGCGGAACGACACCTCCGCCACCCCGATGTCGGATCTGTTCAGGGGCGGAATCCCTTAGGACTTCGCTTTCTTCGAAGGTTTCGACTTGCCAGAACTGTTGAGGGCGACCGCTTGGCGAACGAGCGCCTTGAAGGCGAACTCGTCAACTTCTTCTCCTACGTGGATGTCGATCGCGCGGCGTGCGTTTCCGTCGAGACTCGAGTTGAAGAGACGGGCCCTTAGAGAAGGTAAGCTTCACGACATTCTTGTAGGATTCGCCAGTGCAGATGATGCCGTCGTGCGACCAAATCGGAGTGCCCATCCACTTCCACTCCTCGACGACGTCCGGGTCTGCTTCCTTGATGAGCTTGCGCATTCTGCTGAGGGTTTCCCCGCGCCAGTCCCCGAGTTCGGCGATTCTTTTCGAGATGAGCTCCGATGCCGACTGGCCTTGGCTCGCGCCCGACTTTTTCATGTTCTCATCCTAGAAGTTCCAGATATTTCATTTGCAAGACAGTGGAGTATAGTCATGTAAGTTTATAGCATTAGCGACGTGTTCAAGGGATTCGGTTGAAACCAACCGATAATGCACTAGATTTTTCGATTTGACTCGGCGGCGGGCAATGGAATCACAAAAGACCAAGCTGAACGATCCTAGGCTCGTTGGTTTCTCGGTAGGCATGAAGAATTCGCGGAGCGTATGACGGCTGCCCAGTGCGGGGGCGAATACGCCGCGCGCGGTTTGCAAGAATAGTTCGCTGATCGACACCACTGCGATAGCAGATGGCTCGCGAAGCTTCCGGATCATGGCGACTTGCTGTTCTGCGGTGTTGAATGTTGTCGGATACGGCAGCCTATCTTTGGGAAGAAATGGCGCGCATTCCTGCATGTTTCCATGAGGTCCCACCACCAGCGCACCGATGGCGAGGGCTGGGTTGTTTGACAGTTCCTCAATTGAGCACGCAGCGACTAGACATTTGACCTGCTCCGTCAACTCCACACGAATCAGCTCGCGTAGTCCCGGCTCGTCAGACACGACGAGCAGATGGTCAGGCGGCTGCGCGAGCAATCGTTCCTGAACCCTCTGACGTAGCTGCTGCAGAGAAAAGCCGTGCTCTTGGGCCACTTGAATTGCGGAATTGATTACATCATCAAGGTCCATTACGGCGCTGTTTCGAGTGCGTAGTCCCGTGCGTGGAACTATCATCCGGCTCCCACGACGCCGTTCGACCAGATGATAGCCAGCTAAATCCTGGTAGGCCTGACTAACTGTATTGTGGTGAATCTTCAATCGCTTGGCTAAGGCCCGCACACTCGGAAGATACTCTCCGGATTTCAAATTCCCCGTAGCAATCAAAACAGCGATCTGCCTTCCAACTTGCAGGCGAAGGGGTACGCCACTTTCTCGGCTGATTTGTATATCGAGCATGGAGGCCTCGCGGGACAAAAGGCTCGTATAAAGTCGCTGCCCTCGCACTTCCCATTCGTCCGCACGATTCTACTCTGTTTTTGGAAATCTGATAGTCCAGATGGAATCTCACTATTCGTGTGTTGTGATACCAGAGAAAGTGTCACAACAGATATGGCCCGCAGTTTCAACAATGCCTACTCTGATGCGGAACAGATGTAATGCATCGCGTTCAGGAGGTGCCCGATGGGAATGGATGAAACTGAGATCAATGAGTTCCTGGTCAATTACTATAGGGCACCCCACCCGGAGCGGCTGCCACAAGTACTCTTGGAATGCACGAAAGTCGCGTGGTTCCTCGACGTTTCAAACTCTGTAGCTTGGTATTTTATTGCGCGAATAGCTCAGGCCCAGCCGGCCCTACTCCGCTCCTGCGAAGTACTATTTCGCAAGATACCGGCTGCCAGGCCAGCGCTTCTTCAGATATTGAAGCAAGCCGGCGACGATCGGACGAGGGGATTTCTAGAAACTTGCTTACAGGACCAGAGATTTGAAACTGTCAGGCCCGAAATCCAGAGTGCTCTTCAGCCGTGGGCCCCTGGTTCAGTTGCTCCTTTGTCTCATCCGGCCCAAACGCCCGCAGATCTAGATTTATTGTGGTTCGAGTTTCTGGCGACCGGAAACACGCTGGCGGTTGTTGCTATCATCGATGCACTGGAAGTGCCGGACCGGATTCGCTTCAAGCTTGAATCGTGGCTGCGCGCAGTCGCCTCCGAAGAGCAATCCACGTTATTCGCGAGCGTGAAACGGCGATGGATTGAAGAGCGGCTGCGAAAAAAGCTTGCCATTCTGGTTGATCCGGAGCACGGCGAGGTCATCACGGCTCGTGATCTGGGCTGTTACTTTGCAATGGATGGGTTCGCGGTTAGCCAGGAGCGTCTGCAAAAGCTGACCAGTCAGCTCCCTTTTCCGATTTCGGAGGAGTTGACTTCTTTGGCAGTGAAAGCGCCTGCGAAGTGGTCTCTAGCTTCGAACGCTCAGAAGCACGCGATTGTGCTCAGCACCTGCAAGTCCGAAGCGGCCAAGAGGACGGGCAGAAGCCGGCTCGCACTCCTCGAGACCGTAGCTCATGCCGAGCTGGCGCAAAACGATTTACAGACCGCATTTGAGGCCCTGCAGGAGTCCTTAACGACAAATCCGGAGGAGCGACTCGCTCAAATCGCCAAAGCGTCGGCCGAGTGGGAAATCCTCTCGCGCCTGATACCGGCCGCAGAGGCAGCACAGTCAGAAACTATCGCTGGCGGGAGAGACGCAGCCCGAGAGTGTGCCGACGCCACCGAAGCGGCGCGCATCTATCGGTCAAAGCTCGTCGTGACGAACATTTCGCGCAAGAAGCCAGGCCCGGGTGATGTGTCGTGGGAAGTAGAATTTGGCACGCCAGCGAAATCTCGGGTCTTGCAAACCATGTGGTTGGATGACAGCGACGTATACGACGAATGGGTGACCATCGGAAGGGAACACTATCGAGGTCCGGCGTACGCACCGCTGCCGTACTCCAAGGTGAAACACACGCTGCGGCTCGACCGAAATCTCCGTGCGGCCAAGTACCTCCCGTTCCTACGCGAACTGGCACCAGCCAGTGTCAGACGGCTGAGCCATGAGGGGGCCGAATTCGTGCAGTTCGAGTATAAGGACGTGATTCGTTCCACATCTGCCTACTTGCCGCTGCTGTCGATGGCAGATTGGTGCCGCTGGCTTTTGCCGCGCGAATGGCGAGCGCTGGGTCCGTTTGCGGCCTTGGTTTCGGGAGCGGTTGACTTTCGAAATGAATTTTCGGTTCAGGCGTGTCTTTGGGCCGAGTGCAGCACAAATCGGTTGGTGAAGGCTAAACTTACCTTCGAAGTGCACCCAAAAGGCAGGAGTCCAGAAATCGTCGAGCTGGAGCAATTCTTCGCTTGCTATGATGAGCCGGTTTCGGTTGTCCCTCCGGCTTTTCAGCTGCTGCAATCCGGTCCAGCGGTCCATGCCAGACGAGTACCCGCCGGCGAACCACTGCCTCACAAAGCAGTGAATTTGCTGCCGATACCGTGGGCAGGCCTCGTGATCTTTGCAATGCTTCCTGTGCTGATCCCCTACTTGGCGCTCTACGCTTGGATTCGGAGTGTCATTGAGGCACACTTTGGACCGGTTGACGGATCGAACGCAATATGGCTCAGCAGTCCGTTTATCGCGGCGGCCGTTATCACAAGTTGGACAAAGCCATGGATCTACCTGTTCCCGAGGCTATATGAGTGGAAGTGCTCGGTCTGTCAGACACCAGTAAATTTGGAAGTTGCTCAATGCCCTACCTGCCACTGACACTTTGAAAAGAAATGGAATGCTCCTTGAGCACGCCTATGCGAAACAGTGAAAAAGGACGGATAAACATCTTGGGCATTATCTTGTTAGCAGGCATCGCTATCTTGATAGCGGCCACGTGGTTTTTGGTAACACAACCTATGCTATCAGCCAGCAGTGCAATACAAACTGTACCAGTTAGCTCCGCACGCTTGGAAGCGCACGTGCGGATGCTGTCCGAAACTTTCTTCCCGCGAGATTACACGCACCCGGAGAATCTCGACAGGGCGGCGGCATACATTCGCAGGGAATTCGAGCAGACAGGTGGTGCGGTTTCCGAGCAGACCTATGACATGGAGGGGAAGACGTATCGGAATGTGATCGTCTCATTCGGTCCATACACAAAGGAACGCATCGTGGTGGGAGCGCACTATGATGCGTTCGGTGAGCTCCCCGCAGCTGACGACAACGCCAGCGGCGTGGCTGGGTTGATTGAGCTTGCCTATTTGTTGGGGAAGATAAGCCTCCCGCTCCGAGTGGAGCTGGTTGCGTACACCTTGGAAGAACCGAAAACCATCAACGCCGATGGACTATTTCGGACCGTGGGGGGCAGTGCCGTGCACGCGGAGTCGCTAAAACAGCAGCAGGTCCCAGTTCGACTGATGTTATCGCTTGAGATGATCGGCTACTTCCGCGATGAGAAGGGAAGCCAGGGATATCCGAGTCCGCTTCTTCGTTTGTTTTATCCCTCGCAGGGGAATTCCCTGATGGTTGTGGGACGACTCCAGGACGGATGGCTCGCGCGCCGTGTAAAGAGGGTTATGGGAGCGGCCTCGCCCTTGCCCGTTTATTCGCTCAATGCGCCGGCATCCCTGGAGGGCATCGACTGGTCCGATCATTACGGCTACTGGATGCGGGGTTACCCCGCACTGAGGATCACGGATACCGCTCTCAACCGGAACCGCGAATATCACAAAGCAGGCGACACCGCGGATCGGTTGGACTACAACCGGATGGCAATGGCGGTTCAAGGCGTATATGCTGCCGTTCTGGAAGCTGCGGAAAATGCTTCCAAGGAGTCTAAGATGAACCAAGCTGCAAACTATTTCTCGCCGGATTACTTCACAGCCCGAACACGCTTCCGCCAAGCAGTTGAAAAAACCGGTGGTCGGTTACACGCGATACCAATTGATGCCAAGGGACCCGGCGGCGAGGAACTGAGCATCGATATTGGCTGGTTCGGCGCGGAGAACCCAAAGAAGGTTCTGCTGCATTCTTCCGGGTTACACGGTGTGGAAGGATTTGCAGGCTCGGCGATCCAGTTGGATTTGCTGGATAGTCTCCCCACGCTGCCCGACGACACTGCGCTGGTCTTTATTCACGTGCTGAATCCGTACGGCATGGCCTGGCTGCGCCGTTTCAATGAAAACAACGTGGATCTCAACCGAAATTTCCTCGAGGGCGGGAAATACTCTGGCGTGCCGGAGAAGTACCCAGATCTGGACTCATTTCTCAATCCACCCAGTCCTCCCGCTTCGGATTTTTATCTCCTCCGGGCCGGGTGGCTGATTCTTCGATATGGCTTCTCCGCTGTAAAGCAGGCCACTGCCGGCGGACAGTATGAGTATCCTAGGGGCCTGTTCTTTGGAGGGAAGCAACTGGAGCAAGGGCCAGCAAGATATCGTTCATTTGTGGCTGAGCGGCTGGCTTCGGCCGATCGCGTTTTTGCCATCGACGTTCACACTGGTCTGGGGAAATACGGCGAAGATGTCTTGCTGACGCAGCAGCAGGCCTACAGTGCGGTTCGCGAGAAGTTTGGAGAACGCGTCGCGCCGCTGAATCCGGAAAACAGTCCTGCCTACCAGACCTCCGGTTCAATCGACACGATGCTTGCACAGGTCTTTAGGAACTCGAAGATCTATTTCGTATGTCAAGAGTTTGGAACCAACAGTTCCGTTAATGTTTTACATGCTCTACGGGAAGAGAACCGCTGGGTTCATTTCGGTGGTGGCACTCTGGAGCACCCCACGAAGGAAAAGGTAAAGGAAGCGTTTTATCCAAACGATGACGCGTGGCGGCTGCGTGTGCTGGAGCGAGGCCGAGAGCTGTTCAACCAGGCGGGCTTGTTATTGTTGTCAACGCATGATGCTCAGAAACGGTCGTTAATTCATGACGGAAACTCAGAAATATCTCCAACTCATAGGTGAGTGGAGAAAGTGTCTGGCATTTTCTTTGGGTTTTGGGCCACAGCACTGCCTTCGCTGTAAGACGGTAGCGTTGATTAGGATCGAGCGGCATGTTGGAATCACTTTTTTTGCGTGTCCGAACTGCCGGAGAGATTACGCTCTGCAATCCGGCAAACGGCTAACGTTCAGATGGCTCCACCCGATCAGCTTGGCGCTTTATCCCGTCATCTTCGACGACTCTCCAACCGAAAGGGCTGCTGCTATTGCAGCTATGTTTCTTAAGCAAAATGCGGCCGAAATTCTAGAGTTATATGTCCCGGAGATCAGACTGGAGCTTGACGACCCAACACAGCAGGTCCGAGACATCCTGAACTGTTGCGCGTCCGAACAGGAACTTCGAAAGTATCTTAGGATGTTCTGCGAACATGTTGAGGCCCATCTTTCGGATCGGAGCCACCATCCAGAAAAATCCTCCGGCCGCGACCCCTCCCGAGATAATCTCTAAGAAACTTGTTCTTTCACACAAAAGACCTCCTTGCAGGGAGATCATGCTCGCGGTCAATAGAGTATCCGGTCCTTGAATCCCACTCGACATCTGTAACGAAACGCTGGGCTAAGGTCAGCTTGGCGTCGGCGGTCGTTATCGATTTATTATTGCATTTGAACGGACTGCCATCTCCTCCGCCTCATCTTGGCGCCCCATCTCTCGGAGAAGGTCTGCGTAGCTCGCCAAAACGCCTGCTAATTGAGGATTCCCCGTGCCCAGCGCATTCTCGAGAATGGCGATGGCCCGCTTATAATGCCCCTCGGCCTCCGAATGCCTTTTTTGGTCAACATAAAGCAGCGCCAAATTGAGAAGGGTAAAAGCAAACTCGGGATGCCCTGGCCCAATGACCTTCTCGAGAATCACGAGGGCGCGCTTGTAGGCTAGTTCCGCATCCCTATGCTTCCCCTGCGCGGTATACACCAACCCGAGGTTGCTGAGGCTTTGGGCTACCTCGTAATGATCTGGACCGAGAAACTTCTCCCGGATTTCCAGTGCTAGCTTGTGAACATGTTCAGCGTCGTCATATCTCTCCTGGACTTGGTACACTGTTCCCAGTTCGTTAAGAGTCTTCGTCAGACGGTGAACTCCCCGGAGCTTCTCCGCAATCTTGAGTGCAGCCGACCAATACCTCGCGGCCTCAGCATGTTCGTTTCGCTGAAATGCTTTCATCCCCGCTTGGTAATTGCTCTCCCAACGTATGAAGTTGATCTTGCGCCACGCGACCCACAGGAGAGGCAGGGGCAATATGACCAGAACGGCCAGCCAAAATAGTGGATAATCCTGCATATGAGTTCCCTCGTTCGGTGGGCGAGTCCGGGCTCAACGGTCTGACCGCGATCATTGTACAAGGATTCCCTCTCCCTCTGCCAAATTCCCGCGCCGCAAGGCGTGAAGAAAGGAAGATGGTTTCCGGCAGTTTATGACACCAAAGATTCTGTCACAAGGGTGATAGAAGCTCAATCCTTCCTGCCGTGGTCTCTAACTGGTGCGGCGAGGAGCGATTAATTTGATCGTCGCTGCGGGTCGATTCGAATGGGTTATCCTTCGAAGATGCCTCCCATTCCATGCTTTTTCTTATCCGCAGCAATGTCTTGATGGTATCGGCTGGGCCGCTGTTTGACGGTTATCACTGGAGAAGCGGGTTCGAATCCCGCGTCGTTAAACAACTTTTTGCCCAGCCGGTTTTTCGATCCGGGCCGAAGCTCGACGGTTATCGGGAAAAGTCTCGGCGAAAGTCGAGATCACTGGTTCGAATCCAGACGTCAGCGTAACTTGTCCGGATCATTTCTCGCCGGTTGAGACGAAGAGGAACCTTTCACAACAGATCTTCTATCTCGAACGGTTCAACCAATATGGGAAGGAGGACCCCATGATGAACTGCTTGCAGCGGATGGCAAATTACTTGAGAGGCACAGCAGACCGAAGATAGTGGCAAAGCACTTGTGATTGCCGGCATAGCACTTGCGGTGGCGCTGGGCCTTTGGATGCGGAAGCAAAAGCCATCCGTACACTGAGGCCCCACTACCCGGCCTCCAAATCGAACCCCCGGTGGCCCTTGCGAGCTCACTCCGGTTTTCAGGACCGGTGACTTTGCCGACTCGTCCACCCCTCTGTACAAATCTGGCGGAGATGGCAGGATTCGAACCTGCACCCGTTTTACCGGTACGGTTTAGCAAACCGCTGCGATGCCATTCCGCTCACATCTCCAAGACCTGGTGCGCGAGAGGAGATTCGAACTCCTACGCCGAAGGCGGCGGTGTTTAAGACCGCTGTGACTGCCTGTTTCACCACTCGCGCAAATTTGGTGCGCCGACCGGGATTTGAACCCGGATGCTTTCGCACGGCGCTCTCGACGCCGCCTGTATTCCAGTTCCAGCATCGGCACAAAATTTGGTCCGCGCGGAGGGATTCGAACCCCCAGGGCTTTCACCCGCTGCGTTCTGAGCGCAGTGCGTACGCCTGTTCCGCCACGCGCGGAAAACTTGGAGGACGGCCGCAGAATTGAACTGCGTATCAACCGCTTTGCAGGCGGCGCGGTCTCGGTTTCCCTGCCGTCCTCGATCTGGTGGGTTGAGCAGGATTTGAACCTGCAAGCTCGCCGAGAGCAGCCGGGTTACAGCCGGCTCGTGTCACCCATCACGACTTCAACCCAAATCTGGTGGGCCGAGAGAGATTCGAACTCTCATGCCGAAGCAGCGCTTTTTGAGAGCGCCGTGTATCCCTGTTTCCACCATCGGCCCAAAATATAAAAGCCGCCTAACTGCGCTGAGCCAGGCGGCCTGTGTCTTCTTCACTTGGCTGCCGCTCTAGCCCGCACCTCTATATAAGCTCAGCGCTGAATCACTGGGCACGAGAAGTAAGCTGGATCGCTGTTGCGTCATATGCACAACTCTCATCTTAAAACTGGAACCGCCGGCAGGATTCGAACCCGCGACCCCGGAGGTAGAAGCTCCTGGCTCTGTCCTCTGAGCTACGGCGGCGTATCTGGTGTTCCGGGCTGGATTCAAACCAGCGGCCTCGGCTTTCGGAGAGCCGCGCTCGGATTCAACTGAGCTACCGGAACAAATTTGGTGCTGCTGGGACGATTTGAACGTCCGATCTCCCGGTTATCAGCCGGACGCTTTCGCCGACTAAGCTACAGCAGCAAATTTCTTTCGCTCCCTTGGTGCTGGTGCAAGGATTCGAACCTTGATCGCGCCCCCATCTAGGGCTTGCAGGGTATAAGCCTGCCGCACTGCCAGTTGTGCTACACCAGCCAACTTTTTCAGTCCCGGCCTGCCGGGACAATCTGGACCGGGCGGTGAGATTCGAACTCACGGCCTTCGGTTTAGGAAACCGGCGCGCTGTCCGCTGCGCTACGCCCGGAAAATGGCGCCGATGGCAGGACTTGAACCTGCGGCCTCCTGTTTCGTAGACAGGCGCTCTCAGTCCATCTGAGCTACACCGGCTCAAACTTGGTGCTCCCGGAAGGATTCGAACCTCCAACTCACGGCTTAAGAGGCCGGCGCGATCACCGTTTCGCCACGAGAGCAAATCTTGGTGCCGTCGGCAGGACGCGAACCTGCATCTCACCGATTAAAAGTCGGGTCCTCTGCCTTGTTGAGTTACGACGGCTCGCACACTACGTCGCGATTCGCGGACTGCGAATGCGTTTGCGTTTCTGTAGTGCCGTTGCCATCGTGATCAATCCTCCCATCAAGCTGGGGCTGGCTCTCGGAATTGAACCGAGGATCTCCGCATTACGGGTGCGGCGCTTTGGCCTGCTAAGCTAAGCCAGCACAAAATTGGAGCCGCGGCGGCGTTTCGAACGCCGGTCTGCCGGGTACAAGCCGGCCGCTCTTCCCGCTGAGCTACAGCGGCTTTAATCTGGAGCTGACGGCTGGATTCGAACCAGCGATTTCTTCCTTACCAAGGAAGCGTTCTGCCAACTGAACTACGCCAGCGGATTTGGTACCCCGAGCGAGAATCGAACTCGCGTCCCCGGATTGAAAGCCCGGCATCCTGACCGCTAGACGATCGGGGCACTCCTCAATTGGGGTGACCGATGGGATTTGAACCCATACTGCGAGGGCCACAACCTCGCGTGCTGGACCCTTAACACTACGGCCACACTTGGTGCTGGCGGATGGATTCGAACCACCGGCTTCCTCTTTGTAAGAGAGGCACTCTGGCCGGACTGAGTTACGCCAGCGAACTTTTGGCAGGAGAACCGGGGCTTGCACCCGGAACGCACGGTTTTGGAGACCGGCAGTTTACTTGAGCCTATTCTCCTGTGGCGGTCCTAGTGGAATTCGAATCCACGATCTGTGCCGTGACAAGGCACCGGGGACGGCCTCTCCCCTATAGGACCATTTCAAATTTGGTGGACCCGGACGGTTACGCTCCGTCGTCTCTGGTTTGCAGGACCAGGGTTCTCCTGATTGAACTACAGGCCCAATCTGGTGCCACCTCTCCGAATCGAACGGAAACTTCCGGCTTTTCAGACCGGCACTCAGACCACTAAGTTACAGCGGCATCGCTCCGCTCCTGCGGAGCCGAAAAACATGGAGCGGGCAACGTGACTCGAACACGTTTCTTCGGTCTGGCAGACCGAGGCACAGCCCATATACCATGACCGCAAAACTTGGAGCGGGCGGCGAGAATCGGACTCGCGTCATCAGCTTGGAAGGCTGAGGCCCGAACCACTAGACCACGCCCGCTCGTAATTGATGCCGCAGTTCCTATACCGCTGCGACACCAGATCTTTGGTTGCGGAGGCGAGAATCGAACTCGCGTGTACGGCTTATGAGACCGCTCTGGAGCCACTCCAGGTACTCCGCAACAAATTGGCTGACCGCCCAGGACTCGAACCTGGAACCTTCTCCTTAACAGGGAGCCGCGCTGCCGTTGCGCCAGCGGTCATCAAACTGGTCTGGGCTGGAGGAATTGAACCTCCGACCTCGTGCGCCCGAGGCACGCGCCTTACCACTAGGCTAAGCCCAGAAATTTGGTCGGGAATCTCGGACTCGAACCGAGGTAACCCTGCTCCCAAAGCAGGTGGGTTAGCCGCTACCCTAATTCCCGAAACTGGTTCGCGGGGGACGATTCGAACGTCCATTGACTGATTCAAAATCAGTGAGCCTGCCTTTGGCCGACCCGCGAACAATCTTTGGTTCCCCAGGGAGGATTCGAACCTCCGTTTACTGGTTCAGAGCCAATCGTCCTGCCGCTAGACGACCGGGGAACAATGAAAAGCCCAATAAAAAAGCCGCCCGGTTAAGGGCGGCTCCGTATAAATGCACGTTTTTGAAGCTACCCTACCCCGATAACACTCCTTCTGTCCAATCTGGGCGGACAAAGGCCTGCGCTTGGCTGCAACCCTGTGCGGCCATCGCGGGTCGATACGAATTGGCTCTGGTATGCTTCATAAGTATTCTCCTGATTTATAACACTATAACAAAATCGATGTCAAGAACTTTCTTCAACCTTCGACGATCTACGCCGTATTCTGTTGCTGCTACCGCTTCGAGTTTGTATGCTCGTGTCCTTTCACCGACAATCCTAACGTGAATAACGACCATCTACAACGGTTCGT
>Ga0156222_1167_pt1 | contig 12420 bp, 11 predicted proteins | sample RifCSPlowO2_12_FD_107870 | JGI IMG/M metagenome (GOLD analysis project Ga0156222, IMG submission 107870) | Acidobacteria bacterium RIFCSPLOWO2_12_FULL_59_11 | reverse complement strand
CTGGATCAAGGCGGTCCAGATAAGAAATTAGCACGGGCGATTCCTGGCCCCTGCGAACCGCGTGCTTGAGCGGCAGCCTTACCAACAGGGCCGCCGTCTTGAGCCTGGAGTTGTGTAACCAGAAAGAGCGGATCAAATAGAACATTTGTGGTATGCATTGATTCCCTGCCGACATTCATAGTTTCACCTTAGGATCGCGATGTCAACAATCTGGATCTCCGGCAAGAACACGCCGTTGTCCGGAAGTATATTCGGTTTAAGACTCGCAAAGTGTACACCTCCTACGAAACCGTTGAAAAGCTCACGGGCCGAGTCCCCCTTGCCATCACACCGATTGCCTTTCGAGAAATAACACGGAAGTATCGGTCCTTCAGTAAGCAGTAAGGATCAGAACCGATACGATGACCATCCGATGTCCATCCATGGATAGGTGCTTGATTCGCTTTCCAGGGGTGTCGTGCCGTAGTGTGGTTTCCGAAGGAAACCGCACTCTGAGCCAAGGCGGTCGGAAGCCGCCAAACTCATCGTTTCCGGTTGCTCGGTCGCAAGAAGCAGCCAAAGAATGAGCGTTCCGCGAAACCTGTACTCTTTTGTCACGCTGCTGGCGCTGCTCGGCGCGATTTCATCCTGCACCTCGGGTACGAATCGAGAGGCGGCGAGCCCGGCCAGTTCGCCGGCCGCGGCGGGCGGCGTCCCCCGGTTCGAGTTCGACCCCAGTTGGCCCAAGCTGCCGCTTCCGAACCAATGGACCTTCGGAGAGGTCGGGGGGGTCGGCTGCGCGGTTGCCGCCGCCGCTCGGGAAATGGGCGGTGCCCCCGCGATCCTATATTGTTCGGCAGAAGGGATCGTGCGCCTTCGCAGGATTTTCTTGATTGTCACACCGTTTGTATCTATGATTATGTCGGCGGCTCAAATCGGAAAAGTAGGGGAGGCGGCAAGACCATGACGACTATGTCTAGCGCGTCCAGGTATTTCTATTGGATCGGCCTTCTCACGGCTGTTTTTCTGGCCAGCGGAGCGTCCGTGAGTGCCAGGGTTACTCGGTTTATCATCCAGAAGAAGGAGTCACCCGCGTATCAAGGCCGGTCATTCGGAAAAACGGGTCAGTATGAAATCATCCAGGGTCGCTTCACTGGCGAGATTGATCCAGCGGACCCTCTCAACGCGATCATCAATGACATTCGGCTGGCGCCGCGCAATGCGCGTGGTCTGGTGGAATACTCCGCAACATTTTCGCTGGCGAAGCCGATTGATATGACTAAAGCCAGCGGTGTCCTGCTTTACACCGTAGCGAATCGCGGGAATGGCTGCCCCGTCAAGATCCCGGAGGCAAACTGCCAAGCCAATGTTTTCGCCTACACGGACGGCCATGTGGGTGTGGCGAGTGGCTGGCAGGGCGATTTGCGGCCCAGGCCGGAAGCGCAAACCATCGTGGTTCCCGCAGCCAAGAACCCGGATGGTTCGAGCATTAACGGGCCGGTTTTCGTTCCGATCCGCAACGTTCCGCAGAACACCCAGACTGTAGCATTGGCGGATGTTATCTATCGGCCCGCCACTCTCGATACGTCGAAGGGGACGCTGAACAAGCGAGCGTCGGGGGGCAATCAGATTATTCCCGTACCAAGCAGCGACTGGGCGTTCGCCGACTGCAACAAGATCTCGTTCCCGGGTACTCCCGATCCAGGAAAGATTTGCGTGAAGGGAGGCTTTGAGCCGGCCTATTCGTACGAACTGGTGTTCACGGCGAAGGACCCGCTGGTGCTTGGAATCGGCTATGCCGCAACCCGGGACCTGAATTCCTTCTTGAAATATGAGAAGACCGACGACACCGGTGCTCCCAACCCGGTGGCGACCAGGATCTCGTGGGCCATCGCCTATGGATCATCGCAGTCGGGAAACTTTCTCCGGAGCTTCCTCCACCTTGGTTTCAACCAGGATGAGTCGGGGCGCATGGTCTGGGAGGGTGCGAACCCGCATATCGCCGGTCGGCAGCTGGCGATCAATTTTCGGTTTGCCGATGCAAGTGGTTCTTCGGATCTGTACGAGCCTGGCAGCGAAGCCGTCCTCTGGTGGGGCGATTATGCGGACGAGGTTCGCAATCGGCGCAAGGCGAGCCTGCTCGATCGCTGCCGCGAGACGGGCACCTGCCCGAAAATCTTTGAGACGTTCGGCGGCTCGGAGTTCTGGCAGTTCCGCATGTCGCCTGATTTGGTGGGCATCGGCGCGCGGGCCGACATTCCGTTGCCACCGGAGGTGAGGAGGTATTTTTTCCCTGGTGTGATCCACGGAGGAGGCCGGGGGGGATTCAACACCTCGGGGCCGGGCGTCGAGCCGGGTTGCGTCATCGCCGAAAATCCCAACCCGCAACGACCGACCATGCGAGCTCTCACGGCTGCTTTGGTGGATTGGGTGGTCCGCGGGACGCTCCCACCGCCGAGTCGTTACCCTCGTCTGGACCGGGAGGAGCTGGTTTTGCCTACCCAAGCCGACATGGGGTTCCCCAGCATACCGCGTATCCCGGCGCCGGACGGGCTGATAAATCCCTTTTACGATTACGACTTGGGATCGAACTTCAATTATAACGATCTATCCGGCGCTATTGCGAAGCAGCCTCCGGTCATCCGAGGTGTGTTTCCCATGCTTGTCCCCAAGGTGAATGCGGACGGCAACGAAGATGTCACGGCCGTTCCGTCGGTGCTCCTTCAAGCTCCGCTCGGGACCTACTTGAGCTGGAGCGTGCTGAAAGGAGCTAGTTGCCGTCAGGGAGGAGGATATATTCCTTTCCCAAAGACGAAGAAGGACCGGCTCACCTCCGGTGATCCCCGTGTGTCTCTTGAGGAACGCTATGGTACTCACGAGAATTACGTCGCTGTTGTGCGAGCGGCGGCCGAGAAGGCGGTGCGGCAACGATTCCTATTGGGCGAAGATGCGGATAAACTCATCGCGGAAGCTGCAGCGAGCGACGTTCTTGCTGTGGAGTAACGACAACGCCTTCGGTGACGCGGTGGTTCTATCATCGCCCGTGCTGGAAAAGAACAATCTGGAAATCGCCGAGGTCCTTCAACGCTGGCTCGCCAAGACGCTCTTGGGCGGCGCAAGCAGGACGCCATAAGACAGAGAACAACGCACGCTGCGAACTTGACTGGACAAAGTCGCCGGTGTAGAAAACGTAGAATACCCCGTGGAGGAATTCCTATGCAGAGAAAAGGTTCAAGATTTCTTCTTTTGGCCCTTCTGTCACTGATCGTTCCGGTGCTTATAAGTGCCGCCGCTGATAGACAAACGGATGTTCTCCAAACTTCTCAAGGCCCACTGCGCATTACGCCAATTTATCATGGAAGCGTAATGTTGGAATTCGGGGGGAAGGTGATTCTCATTGACCCGAGCCGAGGGGATTTTACCGGCGTTCCACAGCCGGACTTGCTTCTGATCACGCACACTCACGGCGATCACTTGGACCGGGAGATGATCACCAAGCTGAAAAAACCCTCTACGGTCATCGTAGGGAGCCCGGCAGTTTTAGATACCATTAACGCCAGGGAGACCGTTCTGACTGTCGTCGGCAGTGGAGAGAAGAAGACGGTGCAGGGAATCGAAATCGAGGGGGTGCCGGCGTACAACATCGTTCGCGGGGACGAGGTGCCTCGTCATCACAAAGGCATCGGAAATGGCTTCATTCTGGGATTCGGTGATGCGCGCGTGTATCTTTCCGGCGATACAGACTGCGTTCCGGAGATCAAGAGTTTGAAGAACATAACCGTTGCTTTCCTCCTGGGCATCAACTCTCCTGCAGTAACAGCGCAGTGTGTGAAGGATTTCCGGCCGAAGATTTACTACCCCTATCACTACAACCGGCTGAACACTCAGGAAATAGCCGATGCGTTGAAGGATACGCCTGAAATTGAGGTCCGGCTCCGCAAGCTGGAAGGGGACCCTTAGCTAACAGGCCGCCGCGAAAGCGGTTGTATGTACGGCAATTACCGCAGAGGAGCTACGATAATGATTATCGAAAAGATCATGAAGACAGTGCTGATGGCACTCTTCATTGTTCCAGTAGTTCAAGCGCAAGTCGCCGGGCCGGTTGGGAACGCCGTCGCCGGCAAACAGGCTTGGGACGCCAGGAGATGCCAGAATTGCCATGGCGAACACGGGGAAGGCGGTTTCGGGCCGGACTTGGCGGGGAGGCAGCTTACCTTTGCGCAGTTCAAACACGCGGTGCGCACTCCTTGGGGCGTGATGCCTTCCTTCAGCGAGGAGCAGGCCAGTGATCCAGTCTTGGCCGATGTGCGCGCCTGGCTGTTGAGCCTGCCCACAGTTGCGGAGCCTGGAAAGTGGGAGGTCCCGCTGAAGGCGGATGCCCCGCATGGTCAGAAGCTCCTGATTTCAGTCGGCTGTGCCCAGTGCCATCATGCCGAGCTAAGAAACCCGCGGTACTCGCTCGGCGGAGTGGCCAAGATCGCTACCTTCGATTACTTTGCGAAAATGGTCTATGACCATAATACCATTTGGCGCGGCGGCACCATGGGGAACTTCTCCAGGGACCGCGTGCCGGAATCTGTGTTGCAGGAGATCTTTCGTTATGCAACGCAGGATTTGGGCCTTCTGCCAACCGTGGTCGCTGCGTTTGTTCCAGAACCAATGGCCGATGGCGCGAACTCGACTTACAAGCTGATCGTGAAGAATCGAGGCCTCAAGAATATGGGGCTGACGGCGGAAGACGTGACCATAACAATTCCACTTGTGCCCGGAACTGCCGTCGTCGGCGCTACCGGCGCTGGCTACCAGGGTGTGCAAAACGACCCGCAGGGCAAGTCTGCCGCCGTCTGGAAAGTCCCGAGCGTGGCTGCGGGTGATTTGCAGACTTACACGCTGACCATTGCCGGAAAGGGAGGCAAAGCCGACCAACTCTTCAAAGGAACAACGGTGGGCTGGGCAAGACCCCAGATGCGCCCAGGGATTTCCAGCATGGCTGGATTCATTATTGATCCCATCTTAGGGCCAGGCAGGACCTCGAGCATCCGCGCCTATTTAGACCGCGAAATCTCAGCGGATAATGACTGGGTCGGCGGTCCAACACCTCCGGGGGTTTGCTCCGCCGCCAATGCGAGACGGGAGATGGCCGGCTGCGAGGTGAGTGCGGAAACTCCTACGGGAGGAAGATTCTCAAGAGAAGGCGGTGCCCTTCCTGGTTCCAGTGGGCCAGCCGCAGTGCGCTAACGAGGAGCGGGTCGGTGATGCCGCTGCTGGCGGAAGGTTTGGGATGCCAGGAGTTAATCGTCGGGGCAACGATCTTGCAGGGAGTACAATCGCGCGAGCGGGAGTGCGGCCTCTCTTGTGGCAGCGCCTCCACAGTCCTCGACAACGGGCGTCGGCCCTCGGAATGACGCTTCGACATGGTCCACAGGAACCAGAGAAATGTTCTAGCATCACGGCTGCCCCGGAAGCCCGATTTCAGGGACTTTAGGGGCAGTCAGGGCACAAGTCGTGGCACACGCGGCAATTTGGCGGGAAAGAGACTCCGGCAAGTTATTGAGGGGATTGGTGGGCGGTAGAGGACTTGAACCTCTGACCCCCTGCTTGTAAGGCAGGTGCTCTAACCAACTGAGCTAACCGCCCCAGGTAACTCTACTACTGATTCTAAACTACTTCTCTGATCTGTGACCTGGTAAATTCCCCGAAAGTGGGCCCGAAGGCCCCGACCGTGACAAAACCCCATCAGCTCGGCCGCTCCGTGACAGAACTCCGGCTGGCCTCGTTCACCTCCGCCGAGATCCTCGCAAGCTGGCTCCACTGACTGGTCTCGGTGCGGCCGCCGTCTGACCACCTGGATCCAGTCCGCCATACTCACTTCCCGATCGCCGGGAAGATCAACGCCAGCGACCGTCACTTCGGGATGCACTTCGGCGGGAATCAGATTCCGGTCGTAGAGCGAGGAAGGTGGAGTCGGCTGCTACGGGCAAGGGCTATGAGCGGCGAGGAGTCGGAAACGAAAATCACAACCCCAGCCGTTCCAGCGTGCGGCGATCTTCCTCCAGGTCACCAGCCGCATAGTAGATCAGGGCGTTGTGCCCGGCGGCTACACTTTCGGACATCTCGCGGCGCTCTTCTGGCCGCGGGAGTGGCCGTGCGAACCACGCGGCCCCAGCCATCAAAAGCGTTTCAAAACCGCCTCAGGCCTTCGGTCAATTCGATGGACACTCCCCAGGCATCGGTAAACTTTGCGCTGGCAAAACTCCGATTACGCGACCTGCTGTAAGGCTCCTCGAACTTCACTCCGCTCGCTTCCAGCTTCTTGGAGAATGCCTCCAGGTTCGTGACCTCAAAGCCGATGTGGTCGAGGGTCCGTCCGTTGGTTGGCAACCTCAAGTTTGTGCGAGCCAGTTTGTCCACGACCGCCCGATCCGCCAGCTTTCCCTGCACCAGTCCCACTCCGCGGGGAGTGCGGGCTTGGGGGACTTCGCCGGAGTATGTAATGGTCAGGCGCATCCCTGGAATTCCGTCAACGCTCCATCCGTTATTCGATGGCCCCGCCGCCAATTTGCCGCCGAATGTCACTACGTACCAAGCCAGCATATCGATCACGTCTGGTTTAGCTCCCCACACTTGAACCCCCGGGCTGCCAATCGGGACCTTGAGTGATTTCTCGGGATTAAACCGGACCTTTAGATCGTCCGGCGTGTACGCCCAACCAATCGGGTTCCCGCCATATTCACTGGTCAAGTGTTCCGCAGTCACGCCGGCAGCCTTCCACTTTGCGATCGCTTCTGGCGGGTTCGGCAGAAGAAACTTAACGTGATTGACCACCGATCCATACGTGCCGCCGGAAGGGGTTCCTTGCGTCAGGAAGATAAAGACGCCGGGGAATTTCACGACATCCGCCTCATCGATCTTGATGGCTCGCCCCCCGAGCGTGGTCCAGAACTTCTTGGTCGCCTCCACGTCCCGCACGATGGTATGAAAATGGCCCAGCGCCACACCCGCCTGATTGGGAGGCTCTAGTTGCGCCCAAGATATCGCAAACGGCCAGAGCACGACGAGACAGAGAACAGAAACACTCCTCTTCATGGGTCCTCCTTATGTTCCGATCTTCCGAAAATCCCCTCGGTCAAGATATCGAACTTCGGGCGATTGTAGAATGCCAGGTCATTTGATCAAGCCGTTCGTGGCATTGTATCCGGACCCGAATCTTCCGAGCCACGAACGGCTTGATTACTGGCGCAATCTGGGGCACCAACCCGCCGTCCACCTTGTCGGAAGGAGCGATGACATTCAAGATGGTGGTCAGGCCCTTCCGTTCTCTCAACGCTTCAAAGACCCCAAAGAAAAACGTGTTGTCTTTCTTAATCGGGCCGCCGAAGGAGCCTCCAAAGTTGTTCCTCGTGAATGCGGGCAGGCCACGCGGTGTGGCTGCCGTCCTGTAGTCGAGCGGCAGAGCGGCCACCCGTTGCTCGTCCACCAACCCACCCAGCGAGCCGCTGCTGGTGTTGACCAGGGGAGCTTCCGCGGTCACCGAGACGGTTTGCTCGATCGCTCCCACCTGGAGCGCGAAATCCACTACCGCCTCCTGGGCGACTGCCAAGGTCAGGCCGCTGCGAATCGCAGTCTTGAATCCGGGGTGTTCCACGCGGACCGCGTAGTTTCCGACCGGGAGCGCCAGAAACCGATAACCGCCATTGTTGCCGCTGACAGCCGTGCGAGTCTGGCCGGTTTCCACATTGTGCGCCGTCAATGTGGTGCCCGGAACGACGGCTCCCGTGCTGTCCCTCACCACGCCTCGAACGGTGGCCGTGGGCAATTGCGAGAAAGCCACGCAGGCGGACAGGAAGAGAAACAGGCCTGGAATCCGCATCCGGTTGCGTGCCTTCCTTCTAGCCGGGATTGAACTGCCGTCCATAACATTCTCCCTCTTTAATCTAAAGAGACGTGATTCAACTCTAGACCGTGCAATCGTGGCAAGACAGAGTTGGAGCACAAACCAAGATTCCCGCCACAGCTTCGCCCGAGGATATTGATTACCGAACTCGCTCTTACTTGCCCGGTTCTTTCCGTTCCGCCTCCGGAAAGGTCACCGGGGTGGCGCCCAACTTGACAAGCAACTCTACCGTGCTCTCGCGGAGCCTGTTACCGCGAGGCAGAGCACTGGCGCGGCCCTGCAAGCCCGGCGGTTTGACGTTCGCCGCCAGAGTCCATGCGGTCTGCCCGTATTGATCCCTGGCGTTCACGTTGGCGCCCTTTTCCACCAGGAACTGAATCATGTCGTTCGCTCCCGCAGCGGCTGCGGCGTGCAGCGCGGTCACTTTGAGATCGTTGGTCGCGTTGACGTCGGCGCCCGCTTCCACCGCGGCCTGGACGGCTTGCATTCTCGGCCGCGAGGCGTCTTCCTCATATTCCTCGCTAACTGCTAATCCCACTGCCATCATCAGCGGCGTAACACCGTTTTCCTGCGCCAGGTTCGGATCGGCGCCGGCAGCCACCAGGAGGCGCATAATATCGGCGTCATTGGTTGCGGCTGCCAGTAAGAGCGCCGTCGTACCGACCGGGCTAAGTCCGTGGACGTATCCGGGTATCTCGGGACCCTTCACGAGCCGCGCGTTCGGATCCGCCCCATGTGCCAAGAGCGCTTTCACCAATTGCGGCAGGGTGGGCCGGTACAAGTAGTCATTGAAAGGCTTGCGGCTGTGGCCGCGGAGCAACAGGAGACCCCTGAGCACCGTGTAGTGCAAAGCGGTCATCCCATTCTCGTCCGCTGCGTTCGGGTTCGCACCGTGACCGAGCAGAAATTCAGCCACATCCGGGTGGTTATTGGCCGTCGCGCGTATCAAAGCGCTGCTGCCCTCCGGGGTAGCCTCATTCACGTCCGCTCCGGCCGCCAGCAATAGTTTCGCAGACTCCAGATCGCCGTGCTGGGCGGCAAACAACAGCGGCGTGAATCCGCCCTTGGAAACTTCGCGGAAATCGCCTTCGTAGTTCCCGTCACCCGAGCTGTAGTTGTCGCTCCTAGCGGCGGGCAAGACGACGTGCTTGGTTCGCGCACCAACGTCCGCTCCGCGCTCGATCAGTGCCTTCACTGTCTCCGGGTGCCGGTTCGCCACCGCCCACATCAATGCCGTTTGCCCTTTCCCCGCTTCCATCGCGTTTACATTGGCTCCCGCTGCCACCAGCGACCTCACCGCCTCCACACCTCCCGTGCGCGCGCACATCATCAGCGGCGTCGCGCCGGTTTCCAGGGCGGCGTCCGGCTTAGCCTCGGCCTTCAGCAATTTTTCCACCATGGCAGCGCTCGCGCTGGCGCAGGCTTCCCACAGAGGTGTGATACCGTTATCGGTGGCCGCGTTCGCATTGGCTCCGGCGCGAATTAGAAGGTCCGCCGTCTCCAAATCGTTCCAGTGGGCCGCCCAAACGAGTGCCGTCGCACCATCCCCCTGGGCCGCATTCACATCCACCTTCTGCTTTAGCAGGGAAAGCACCGCTTCCTTATCCTTGTTCTTTGCGGCATCCACCAGCCTTAGATCGCCGTCCGCAGCAGACAAGCCGGCAACCGCAAACAGAGACGCTATCCAGCAGCTCAGGACAATAACTTTGACTCCCATCCTCGCCTCTCCTTTTCCGCCCCTGGTCACTTCACCGCGTTCATCACGGACCCGGATGCCATCACCCGCGCCTACGCAACCGACAGAACTTCGAGCTTTCCCGTACTGTTGCCCAGGCTGTCCACGCGAACGCCTAACAGGTCCAACAGGGTCAAGTGCAGGTTCGTTATCTCGGTATTCTCTGGATACCGGATGTGACGCCCCCCTTTGATTTGGCCCGCTGCGCCACCGGCCAGCACGGTGGGGAGATCGAACCGGACATGACCGTTGCCGTTGCTCATTCCGCTGCCGTAAAGGACGACCGAATGATCCAGCAGGCTGCCCTCGCCGTCAGAGGTTGCCCGAAGCTTCTCCAGAAAATAGGCCACCAGCTTCGTATGATAGACGTTGATCTGGAACAGCTTAGCAACCTTCTCGGAATCGTTCTGGTGGTGCGAGAGCGAATGGTGTGTTTCGGCAATGCCGATCTCATGGTAAGGCACGCTGCCGTAAGGCCCTTCCCGCCCCATCATCAATGTGATCACACGCGTCAGATCGCACTGGTAGCCCAGCACCATCAAATCCGACATTAACTTGCTGTAGTCGGTCAGCGAGGCCGGAATGCCGGCGGGCCGGTCCACGGTCGGCACCTCCCGGGAGGCTTGCTCCTCGGCAGTCTGGATCCGGCGCTCCACATCGCGAATGGCAGCGAGATACTCGGTGAGCTTGTTGCGGTCGCCCGCGTGGAGCCCCGTCATCAGATCCGACGCTTCGCGGGTCACGAAGTCCAAAAGGCTGCGGTTCTGCCGGAGGCGGGCGTCCCTCGCCGCCTTGTCCGTGGTGTCACTGTCACCGAACAGGCGTTCAAATACCGCGCGCGGGTGTGGTTCCATCGGCAGCGGAGTGGTGGAACTTCGCCAGCAAAGCGTGCTGACGTAGGCGCAGCTGAAGCCGGATTCGCATCTCCCCACAAGTGGATTGGAAAGCAGAGAAAGTTCCAGCGACCCCAGTTGGGTGAATTTGCCGAGCTCCTGCGCCGCGATCTGGTCCATCGTCATTCCCGCGCTCGGCCGGCGTGGTAGAAGCTTCGCGCAGGCCGCTCAGCACCAGGAGTTGATCCCGAAATGGCGCCAGAGGCTCCAGGGCAGGGGTTGTCTCGAACGAGTCGCCCTCCGCCTTCGGCGTCCATTTGTCCATCGGCCACATTCCGTTGGGGGCATAGAGAATCCCCAGGCGAACCGGCGGTTGGGCCGCGCTCGGACCCGCGAGCGCAGGGACCATGGCGTCCAGCAGCGGCAATGCCAGCGTCGTGCCGATTCCTTTCAAGAAAGTGCGCCGCGGAATTGCTTTCTTGAATATCATCATGGCCCTTGAAACCTCCCGCTCTGAGATGCAGTCCGCCCGAGTGAATCTGAAATTAGGGAAGACCGGCGACAGCCGCCGGTTCCATCCCCTTCCTCATCCGAAACGGCGTGCTGCCGACTATACCGAGAACGACCGAGGACCAGCGGTAGCCGCTCGAACCGGCCTCCCTCACGATCTTGCGGATCGCCGGCTGATCGTAATACTCCACCTCCCGGCCGAGGGCGTACGTAAGGAGACTCTCGGTAACAGTAGTGACAAATTGTTCCTTACGGCTCATCAATATCTTTCGCAGTTCCACAGGCCCCTGAAACCGGGTGCCGTCCGGGAGCACTCCTGAGGCATCCACCGGACTGTTCGCCTCGGAGGTGCGCCACCCGCCGAGGGGGTCAAAATTGTCCAGCGCGAAGCCCAGTGGGTCCATGCGCGCATGGCAACTCGCGCACGCGGGATTGGCGCGGTGTTGCTCCATGAGCTGCCGCACCGTGAGCTTTTTGCCCTCACTGGCGTTTTCCTTCAGCGGAGGAACGTCCGGCGGGGGCGGCGGAGGCGGGGAGCCCATGATGTTTTCCAGAACAAACTTGCCGCGCAGCACCGGAGAGGTTCTGGCAGGATGCGACGTCAGCATCAGGACCGCGCCCTTCCCTAACAATCCCCAGCGGTTCTCGTCGCTCAAGGTCACTCGCCGAAAGAAGCTCCCGAATATATTCGAAATCCCATAGTGCCGGGCCAGACGCTCGTTGACAAAGGTATAGTTCGCACTCAATAAATCCAGCAGGCTGCGATCTTCGCGCAGCATACTTTCGAAGAGAAGCTCCGCCTCCTCCAGAAACGCATCACGGAGGTTCTCGTCGAACTGGGGAAACGTATCCGCATCCGGCTGCGCCGAGCGAACATCGCGCAGTTGCAACCACTGCCCGAAGAAATTCTCCGTCAGGGCCTTCGCGCGGCGATCGGCCAGCATCCGCCGTACCTCGCGTTCCAGCACAGCAGGGTCTTGCAACTTGCCGTTCTCGGCTAAGTCTAAGAGCGGGTCGTCCGGGATGCTGCTCCACAAGAAAAACGACAGGCGGGAGGCCAGCTCGAGATCGTTGAGACGATACGCGGCGCCCGGAGCCCTGTTGGCCCGATCCCGTTCAACGCGGAACAGGAACTTCGGGGAAACCAAAATGCCCCGCAACGCCTCTCCGATTCCTGCTTCAAAGCTCCCTTCACCGCGGCCTGCCTTGTACAGCCCCAGCAAACGCTCGATGTCCGTCCCATTCAAAGGCCGGCGATACGCGCGCCGGGCCAGCGTGGAAAGAATCGCCCTGGCACAAGGGCCTTCGTCCTCGCTCCTGGCTGGGCGGCACAGAAAAATCCTCCGGCGGCTGGGTGTGTCCCCCAGTCCCTTCGCGCTGTATGGCCCGCCGATGGTGACACTTTCCAGGGAAGGGGTACCGTCTTGGAATCTCCAATAGACGTCCCACTGCGCCATCGGCGGACGAAG
>Ga0156222_1092_pt1 | contig 12420 bp, 12 predicted proteins | sample RifCSPlowO2_12_FD_107870 | JGI IMG/M metagenome (GOLD analysis project Ga0156222, IMG submission 107870) | Acidobacteria bacterium RIFCSPLOWO2_12_FULL_59_11 | reverse complement strand
TTTGCTGAGTATGGGCTTCACCGCGGATGTAGCCGCCCTCACCAACCGCAAGTTCAAACCCCTGGGCGAACTGGGATACCTGATGGGCGTGCTGCTTTGTCTGCTTCGCCTGGACCGCCGGGCGTTTCCTCTCCGCGTCGAAGGACGCCAGGAGATGGATCACCGCCGCTGCCTTTTCCTCACATTCAACAACAGCAAGTTCACCGGGGGCAAGATGATGATCGCGCCGCAGGCAGACCCCACCGACGGGTGGATCGAATTTGTCCGCTGGGGTCCCATCGGGCGTCTGGGCTTGCTGTGGAACCTGCATCGCCTGTACAACGGCTCCCACGTCGAACACCCGCTGGCTTCGCGCCAGGCGGTGCGGCGAGTGGATTTTGAACTCGATGGGCCGGTGGACGTGATGGTGGATGGCGAGGTTTTAACCCTGCATTGCCAAACGCTGGACATCCTCCCCGGCGCTCTGAACGTCATGGTATGAAGCGGGCCTATTTCATCCTGCGCTGCGGAATTCTTTGGGCCATCAGCAGCCTGCATTTTTTCTTGGGCACTTTGCTGCTTCTTTTCCTGGCTCTTTTTCTAGACCCTCGCAAAAACGACCGTCCGCAGCGCATTTTTGCCCGCAACATTCTGCGCCTGGCCGGCGCGAAGTTCCGCGTGCATTGCGCCCCTGGCTTCGACCCTAAGCGCACCAGCATCTTCGTCTGCAACCATGTCAATATTTTTGATCCCTTCGTCGTCTATTCGGCGATTCCCCAATTCGTGCGCGGCTGGGAGTTGGAATCCCACTTCCAGGTTCCGATCTATGGCTGGATGATGAAGCGCTTCGGCAACGTCCCGGTCGCGGACAATAAGACTCCCGGGAGCCTCCGGAAGTTGTACCGGCTCACCCAAGAAGCTCTCGCCAACGGAACCAGCCTGGCGGTCTTTGCCGAAGGGAGCCGTACCCTGGACGGACGGGTACAGCCTTTTCGCCAGGGAATTTTCCGGATGGTGCGCGATCTCGGCTACCCCATCGTCCCCATGAGCATTGCTGGCTCCTTTGCGTTCCACCGCAAAGGCAGCCGGATGCTCCACCCATCCACCATCACCGTCCACATCCACGACACCATCGAGACTAAGACCCTTTCGCCCCAGGAACTCGAACAGCTCCAGGACCGGGTTTACCGGATCGTTTCCGCCCCCGTTCACCAAGCTCTCGGCCTATCCTCCCCAACACAGGCCGCCGAAGCGCCGGGCAAGCCCGCTGATTAACCGGGGATTGATGCCATAAAAGTAACCTCTTCCCGAACTTTTCCTCTTATCACTGGCCGACCCTTGTCCGATGTAAGATAAGAAGCCATGCGATGGAGGCTTGAAAATTGACCGACGCCAGGAGGCCCTAGAGTGGTTTCCGTAATACTGTAGACCTCCGGGAGGTACACCAATCCGAGCCGCGCGCGTTAGCAAGCGGACAAACGCTTCGGATTCGGTCTACTCCAATATGAAACCGCTCTAACCCTTGCAAGCCCAGCAGGTTCGCAGAACAGGGCTGGAGACAATGCGTACAACTGCACTACTTAAAAATAGGACTATCTATCTATTGCGTTGCCAGTCTTTCCGGCCTGAGAATCAACCCGATCAAGGGAGTCCCCCAAGGTGGGGTTGGAAAAATCATGGGAATGTTAGCTCATACATCTTGGCAGGTCGAAAAACCGAGGAACACAGTGGCCGGAACGATTTTCGTCGTAGATGACGATGCCGCTTTTCGAAAACTCATGGAAACGCTGCTGACCCGGCAAGGATATGAGGTTTCCACGGCTTGCGATGGCGAGGAGGCTTTAGAAGTCCTGGCACAGCACCGCGCGGATTTGGTCTTGCTGGATGTGGAAATGCCGCGCAAAAACGGGTTCGTGGTTTGCCGCCAGCTCAAGCAAGACCCCGAGACACGACTCATCCCCGTGGTCCTGGTCACCGGACTGGCGGCCACCGCAGACCGCATTCAGGGCCTGGAAGCCGGGGCCGATGATTTTTTGAGCAAGCCCGTGGATCGCAACGAACTGCTGGCGCGAGTGCGGTCCTTGCTCAGGATGAAAGCCTATACCGACGAACTGGAGCGTGCCGAGTCCGTCTTGTTCGCCCTGGCCCGCAGCATTGAGGGGAAGGACCCTTACACGGAGGGGCACTGCGAACGCCTGTCGGACTATTCCAGCCGCTTGGGTCAGCGAATCGGCTTCTCCCCGGAGCAAATTACCTCCCTGCGCTGGGGCGGCATCGTACACGACATCGGCAAAGTCGCCGTGCCGGAGGCCATCTTGCTCAAACCGGGGCCTCTGTCGCCCGAGGAATGGAAGGTGATGCGCCAGCATCCGATTGCGGGAGAGAGAATCTGCTCTCCCCTGCGCTCGTTTCGTATGGTCCTGCCGATCATCCGGCACCATCACGAAAAATACGACGGGTCCGGCTATCCCGATGGGCTGCAAGGAGACCAGATTCCCGTCACGTCTCGGGTGCTGCAACTGGCTGATGTTTATGATGCCCTCACCACCGAACGGCCCTACAAACGTGCCCTGTCCCCAAGACAAGCGCTCGAGACCATGGAAGAAGAAGTGCAGAAGGGTTGGTGGGACCCGCACCTGTTTGTGGAATTCCGAGCCATGATCGAGGGAAAACCACACGCTGCGGAGGAGTAAAAAAATCTTCAGTGATTAGCAGCATGGAAAAGCCTCGTGAAAATTCGCAGAAACAGCGCTTTCGGAGGGCGGGCATCCTGGCGGTGCTGCTGCTGCTGGGAACCATTCTTTTCCTGGCTCTGCGGGCGTCTTGGGCAGAAGCACCTTTCTCCTTCTCCTCCAGCCTGAGTTCCTCTTTACTCGCCTTGTCGGTGCTGGCACTGTCTTGCAGCGCGTACGTTCTCTACCAGCAAAGGCGGATCCAACGGCTGCGGGTGCAATTGGCGGAGCAAACAGAAGTAGGACTGCGGCTTCAAACCGAGACCCAGCAATTGCAACGGTTGGCGATGCTTGATCCCCTCACCGGCCTCTACACCCGTCATTTCCTGGAACAACACCTGGCCACCGAGGTGGCTCGCTCCCAGCGGCACGGACACCCCCTGAACGTGCTTTTGATTGACTTGCATCAATTCCAGCAAATCCAGGAGCAACATGGCCGTTCGGTTGCCAACCGGGTCATCAAGGAATTTACCGACCGCTTGAAGAAATCCATCCGCAGTGCCGATCTGGCGGTTCGCATGGGGGACGATGAATTCCTGGTCCTGTTCACCGACTCCAACCTCGAGCGGGCACCCCACATCCTGGCCCGTCTGAACGGGCTGGAAGTGGAACTGGACGGAAGCAAAGTGCCCCTCACGTTCGCAGCGGGATGGACAGCGTACCAGCCCCATGAGCAGCCCGCTCAGCTTCTGGAACGGCTGGGGCGGGAGATTGCCGAGGACAAACACAGCGGCAAAGCGGAAGAAGCCATTCGTCAGGCCCAGAGAGAGATTCGCCAGAGGGAAAACGTCGAAGCGCTGGGTCGCCTGGCTAACAAAGTGGCGCACGATTTCAATAACCTGCTGAACCTTGTCAAGGGCTACAGCGAGCTGGCCCTGGACAGCCTCGGCCAGAGCGATCCGCTCCGTGAGTACCTGGAAGAAATCCACCGGGCCAATGAGCTGGCCAACTCGCTCACCCGGCAACTGCTGGCGTTCACTCACACGGACGCCCCGCTCCCCGAAATGTGGGATCTAAACACTGTGCTTTCTGAAATGAGGGTTACACTACAACGAGTGATTGGGAAGGAGATTGAACTCGTGACCTCGCCGGGGGAGGAAACCGGACGGGTGAAGGTCGTGCGGAACCAGATCGAACAGGCGATCCTGAATTTGGCTGTCCAGGCCCGGGATTCGATGCCGCAGGGAGGAAAGCTGACGATTGAGACCGGGAATGCCGATTTGGATGAGAACTTTGCTCAATGGCATCCCGGCGCCCACCCCGGCTCTTACGTGATGTTACAAGTGCGCGACACCGGAGTGGGAATGAACCAAGAAGCGCTGGCGCATATCTTCGAACCCTTTTATATTGCCAGGAAGGAAAGCAAAGGGAGTGGGCTGGGGCTGGCGGCGGTTTACGGCATCGTCAAGCAAAGCGGCGGGTATATCGGAGTGGACAGCAAGCCAAACCAAGGGACAACGTTCACCATTTATCTGCCGCGAGTCGGGGCGCAAGTAGGGGTAACTTTGTGAGCGACATGGCGAATATTCCGGCGGACCCTTCGGCGGTTCCCCCCAACGGGATGACCGTGAGCGGAGTAGAACCCATCAAGATTTTGATTATTGATGACGACGAACTGGCGTTGTCCGTCATGCGCAAGCTCGTGGAAGCGGAAAATTGTGTTGCCGATGTCTCTTCCTCGCCACAACAAGGGCTCTCCAAATTGCCGGAAAATCACTTTGACGCCATCCTCTGCGATATGTGGATGGGCGACATGACCGGCAAGGATTTCTACCTGCAGGTCAAACAGAATTTCCCGGAATACCAGCGCAAGATCATTTTCGTCACCGGCGACTTGGCCTCCGAAACCATCTGGGAGTTTATTGAAGAGCGACAGCTTCCTTACATCTTAAAGCCTTTCAGCCGCCCGGAGTTGCGCCGCAAATTGCGAGAAGTGGTGGGGGAACGGCTGGATTTGGTGCAGCCGTCGAAACCGGGAAAACAGTCCTGGGATAGTACGGAGAGGAGGCGACATCGCCGCTACGTGATTAAGGCCAGCGCAATGGTGCGCCGGAAAAAATGGGCGGTCGGCGGCCCGGACATCAGCACGGTGGTCAACGCCAGCAAGGACGGGATCTTTTTCACTACGGATCGAGAGTATCGCGTGGGCATGGAAGTGTTCGTGGCTTTTCCCTATACGGGGTACAACGACATCGAGCAGGAAGGACACGTGGTCCGGATCGAAGAGCTTCCCGAGGGCCGCCGGGGCGTCGCCGTGGCCATGGGAGAGGCGGCGGAGGCAGCCCGCACGAAGTTCGAGTGCTCCAAAGAAGATTCCCGGCGCAACCACATCCTGGTGGAAACGTCAGAAAGGCAAATTACCCCTTGGCCGGCTTCGAAAGTGGAGAGACCAGAGGCTCCTCGGGCGGTAACAGAGGCCCGCCGCCTGGCTGAAGAACTAACAGATCTGAAAGATGCTCACGACCGCGTCCTTGACCAACGCGACCGTTTGGCCGCCGAGGAAGCTCACATCAAGAGGCAACTGCACGAACTGAGCACAGCGAAATCTACGATGAGCGGAATTGTCAACGATCTTACGTCCCAGATGGAAAAGTTACAGCAAGAATTGGCGGCTGGAGAAGAAACCCGTTTCCTGGCAACCCATGACAGTCTGACCGGTTTATGGAATCGGGCGGGCATCCTGGACATTCTCAAGAGAGAACTGGTGCGCGCTCGGCGGGAGGGCACCCCCGTGGGCGTCCTGATGGCAGACCTGGACCACTTCAAGAAAATCAACGACACCTATGGACACTTGGCCGGAGACGCGGTGTTGCGCGAAGTGGCGCAGCGGCTGCAGGCGGGGGTCCGCGAATATGATGCGGTCGGTCGCTACGGAGGAGAAGAATTCCTGATTGTTCTCCCCGCCTGCCAGGAAATCCCCGTCAAGCACGCCGAGCGGCTCCGGACACTGGTCAGTGCCGAACCCATTTATACCGACGATGGCGCGATTTCCATCACGATGAGTCTGGGGGTAGCAGCCAGCAGATCGGATCTTTTCCAACCCGAGGCGCTCCTGCGGGCAGCGGACGCGGCCCTCTATCGCGCCAAACGCGCTGGGCGCAACCGCGCGGAGTCAGCGGCCCCCGAGGACGCCGCCAACGGCTCGTCGGCTGCCAGCTAAACTCCCAATACCTTGGCCGCGCGCTTCCTATCCGGGGGTTTCACCCAGAGAATGGCCCCAAATCGCCCTTCCCCGGCAGCGACAGCATCCACGGCGGTTACATTGATTTTCGCCGCCGCCAGCTTGGCCAGCACATCTCCGATTGCCCCTACCCGGTCCTCTCCTTGAATCAGAAAGCCGCTCTTTTTCGCGCTCAGCTTCAACCTTGCTTTGCGGGCAGCTTGCACGAAACCCTGCGGGTCCTGTGGAATGAAATCCAGTTGCGCGCGGCGGCCGCTGGGGAAACCGGAAAATGCCAGCAAGTTTATCCCGGCATCCTTGAAGACTGCCAGGGCGCGCGCAGCTTCTCCCGCTTTGTTGGGTGCCTGGATGTAATAGTAATCCACTTGACGAATCGTTTCAGCCATAGCCCCTCCTCGTGGAATTGTCGTTGGTCCCTTATCTTAACCCAATTGGCGAACTGGGTACGGCTTTTTAGATGCGATACGCATTCCAGACCGAAATGTAAGCAGCAAGGCTGCAAGTGCATTTCCTCCCTTCTAGACCTCCTGGATCGGTGCGGAGGATCATCGCCACGTATTGACACAAGTTGCATTGTTATGACCAATCAGGGAGTGTGTCCGGAACGAGGGAGCCATGAAAATCTACCAATAAAACGCTTTCCTCGCATTGATAACGCATAATGTAAGTGATTTTGAATGGATGGTGGGGCGGATATCCGAGCAAGGCCTGAGGAGAACACCCCACCAGGGAGTGCCGGATGAGCCCGGCAACACATTTGTTGGTGAGCTGGACCGTGGCGAACGCAACGCCGCTCCGTCGCAGAGAGCGTGCGCTGGTTGCGGTGGCAGGCATTATCCCGGACGTAGATGGGCTTGGGATCGTGGCGGATTTGCTTACGCGGAACTCGGCGAATCCCTTGAACTGGTGGGGCACTTACCATCACATCATAGGACACAATCTGGGATTTGCGCTTGTAGTGACTCTCAGTACGTTTCTCCTCTCGGCACGACGGTGGACGGTAGCCTCTCTCGCGTTGTTCACTTTTCATCTCCATTTGCTAGGCGACCTGGTCGGCGCCCGTGGGCCCGAAGGCTACCAATGGCCAATTCCTTATTTGCTACCCTTCTCAGACTCCTGGCAGCTTGCCTGGCAGGGGCAATGGGCGCTCCATGCCTGGCCAAACTTCCTCATCACCGGGATAACGTTGGCGCTTACTTTTTATTTCGCCTGGGGGCGCGGTTACTCCCCACTCGAAGCCATCTCCGTTAAAGCGGATCGGGCGTTTGTTCAAGCCCTTCGGCAACGGTTTGGAGATCCCCGACAAGGGGAGCAACCTGTTTAGCTATGCCCTTGGCTCGCCTTTCAAGCACACAGAGCCTAATTGTGTCGCCACGTATTCTGCCACCTCAGCCTGGATTTGCGGGTCGTTCCCAAAGCCCGCAAACCAGCGAACTTCTATTTCCTTGCGAAACCAGGTCATCTGCCGCTTGGCGTACTGCCGGGTTCCTGCCTGGGCATGCCGGATGGCGTCTTTTCGGCTGATTCTGCCCAAAAGATAATCCAATGCCTGGCGGTACCCATGCGACTGAAAAGGCGGCGCCGTGGCGGGGCAGCCCTTTGCCAGAATGTCGCTCGCTTCCTCGATGAGTCCCTGCTCAAACAGGAGCTCGGTCCGCTGGTTAATCCGTTCATAGAGCTCAGCACGCGGGGGATTTAATCCCACCTGGCAGACCCGGTAGCCGTCCAGGGCCTGTCGGCCTTGCCGGAACATGGCGGACATCGGCCTCCGCGCGAGCAGACAAACCTCAATCGCTCGAATCACTTTGGGGATGTCATGGGTGTGGATGCCGGCTGCGGAGACGGGGTCCAGACGGCCCAAGAGACAATGCAAATAATCTGTCCCTTTCTGCTCCCCCCTCGCCCGCAATCGCTGCCGCAACTCCGGGTCCCGGCCTGGCCCGTCGAATAACCCCTGGATCAATGCCCGCAGATAAAAGCCGGTTCCGCCGGCCACCATCGGGAGCTTCCCGCGGTTCGTCACCTCTGCCAGAATTTCTCTGGCCTGCCGCGCATATTCTCCCGCCGAAAATTTCTCCTCCGGCTCCAGGATGTCCAGCAGGTGGTGCGGAATCCCTTCGCGCTCTTCCGGCGTTGGCTTGGCCGTGCCAATGTTAAAGTGCCGGTACATTTGGAGGGAATCGCAGTTCAGGATTTCCCCCTGGAATTGTTTGGCCAGATGGACCGCCAGGCTGGATTTGCCGCTGGCCGTTGGCCCCACAACCACCAGCAGGGAAGGTTGTTTGGTCATATCTCAGGGAATAAAAGCCATTCGCAGGTATTTCCACCACACCCACAACACCAACACTAGCAGCAACAACAAGGTTCCCAGGAGGCGCTGTCGGGAGATTCCCATATTTCACTGGTAGTTAATGGGCAGGTTGTACAGATAAATGAATCGGAGCAGGATGTGGTCGCCAGGAAATTCCGGCGGCAAGGCGGGAAAGGGATTGGACAGACGAATACTGGACAGCGCCGCGCTGTCCAGGGAAGTCGTGCCGGAGCCGGCCATCAGGGTCAAATCCGGGACGGTGCCGTCCCGCAGGATCGTAAACTGCAATACCACTCTTCCCTGCCTTCCGAGGCGGGCGATCTCGGGGATTACAGCATACCAGTTGCGCCTCACCAGCAAATAAATCCGCAGCAGATACGGCTGGAAATCCACTCCCATGGTATCGGAGAGGATTTGGGGCCCAGGAATATTGAGGCCGGGCTGCGAGGGATCAAAGCCAGGATAGTCTTCCCCCAAAACATTCCCACCCCCGGCGGCATGTTCTTTGGCTATCCCGCGCAGGATATCTTCTGTTCCTCGGCTGGGTGGCACAAGGGCAGGCAACGTCAATTGGGCCTGGGATGGCGAAGGCTCTCGTTCCGCAGGGGGAACCGGTTCCAGTGTCGGACGCTGCCGGGGTGGTTCTTTGGGAGGTTCGGGGAAATCAGGGATGCCAATCGGCGACGGTTGTCGGCCTAGCTCCCGTTCGCCACGCCCCGGCTGTTTTTCAGGAGACTTAGGCTCCACAGGCTGCTGCGGTGGAGGCTCGAACAGGCGGGAAAGCAATCGCGGGGTGGGTTCCTCCAGGGGAGGTTGGATTTTGCGAACTTCCTCGCGAGGCTTGGGAAGAGGGGGGGCTGTCAGCTTGGGGCGATCCGGAGGCGGCTCGTACAGCATCGTCACCTGTTTCTGTTCCGGCTTGGGCAATGGCAATCGCCCCTGGAACAAATCCGGATTTGTCACCAGAACCAAAAGGCCCAGCAGATGGACGATGACCGCGAGCAGAAAAGCCTCCCGGCGGCGCGCGTAGATGCGCTCCTCATCCATCATCACCAGTAACTTTGGGACCTGATCGCTCATTTCGCCCAATGTTTTTCTCCGCTGGCCTCCTGCTTCACCACTTCCCGGCCTTTCGAGCCTATGTGAAAACCCTATGGGGAAAACCCTGATTTTTCGTCAGGGCACGGTGCTTGCCCTGAGCGAAGCCGAAGGGTTAACCGTGCTGTAACTCGTGTAAAATCAATACATCCTACTCACGCTACTCACGGCTTTAGCCGCTGAGGGTCTTCCAATCGAGTTTTCACCCAGACTCTTTCGCCGTCAGAATCGGAACCAAAGACTCCCAGGAATAGCTTTTTTGCAGCCGGTCGGAGTGCCGGCCAATTTCCTCTACTATTTGATGCGCCAAACGCAAAGCCCGTTTGCCTTCTTTTCCTCCCACGGATGGAGAACGCCGCTCCCGCACATTTTTCAGGAAATCAGCCAGTTGCCTTTTCAGGGGTTCCTCCTTAGGCGGCTCCAGGCGGCGGTGCGAAAGTACAGGTTGCGGCCCATTCAATTCCACGGTCGTGACGGTGGCGTCTTGCCGGGCGTAATCCACCGAAATGTACTCTCGGGGCTGGAACCACCGCAGCTTGCGCACCCGCTCCGTGCTGACCCGGCTGGCCGTAAAGTTGGCCACACATCCATTTTGGAAGGATAAACGGACATTGGCAATATCCACCTTGGGAGTCAGCACGGGTAACCCCACGCCCCGCACCTCCTCCGGCGCCGAATCCACCAGGGAAAGAACAATATCGAGGTCATGGATCATCAGGTCCAGGACAACGTCCACATCCAGGCTCCGAGGGGTGAAGACGCTCAGGCGATGCGCTTCGAAAAAGAGCGGCGAGCGCACAATGGCCCTGGCGGCTTCTACGGCAGGATTGAACCGTTCCAGATGTCCCACCTGCAAGACCCGCTGACCCTTTTCAGCGGCGGCAATCAACAGATCAGCCTCGGCCACGCTTCGCGCCATCGGCTTCTCCACCAATACGTCAATGCCCGCTTCGAGGAGTTTTTGCCCGATCTCGGCATGTTTCTCCGTGGGAACGGCCACGCTGGCGGCTTCGACTGCTCCGATCAGCTCCTCTAAAGAAGCGAACTTCCGGCATTGGAATTGCTCAGCCACTTCCGCCGCTCTCTGCGGGTCGGTGTCAAAGACGCCGACCAGTTCCGCCTCCGGTAACTCGTGATACACGCGGGCATGCTGCTGCCCAAAGCGGCCTGCGCCTACGACTACGATTTTGGTACGTTCATTCATTGGTTTGCAGAATCCCACGTCGAAAAAGAGCAATCACCAAGTCTCAGCGTGAGAATGTGTTTTCGTCCACTAGTTCCTGAATCCGTTTAGCTGAAAGGACAATTCGTTTGGCAATGCCCCGGTACTTCTTGGAACCGTAAGTATTCTGAGCATCCAACGGCCATTCTCCATTTGGCAAGCATGCTTTTAATTCGGAAATATCTGCTTCAAGCTGCTTGAAAGCTTCTTCAATCTTGTTCATAACATTCTCTCCGGCGGTAAGTTGCTTGGGTTCGGAACAAAAAGTACGTCTATCCCCAGTTGCTGTTTTAGAAATGACACTAGCCCAGATGACAGCCTCGGATTGTGTAACTCCTCCGGTAGAGCAATCTGCAGCGCAGGATGATCGGTTTTGCAGCAGGCATACCTGTGAATCAGCAGTTGACCAATTGCGGTATGAAATTCATGGTGTAGGATAGAGACCTTAACCTCGGTGATCCAACGGCGGCCTTCAAGCGTTGTGATGAGATCTGCTTCTTGCGGAAACGAATCGCTCTCAAGCCTGCTGTATTGTGCAACGAGTATGTGTCCAAGACTCAACAGGTACGGAAGAACCCGTTCTTCTTGGAAGTTCTTTTCGTTGCGAACCTTCCTGGGTCGATATTGGGACCGCAACCTTGAATGTACCCAATAAATACTGCGATCCAAGCGAGCCGCGATCTGCTCGTAGGTTAAACCTTCGCTGCGCAGTGCCTGTATCTTTTCGACCTCTAACGAGAGAGCGGAATCGTCAGGCAGAGACTCCGTTGGTAAGAGTGACTCATCGGAAGACGTTGTCCGCTGTCTCTTCGGCTCTTACTTCTCATCGAGTCGAGAGTTTACCCAAAACAGACTCTTGTGTAAGCGGTTAGCGATCTCCTGAAGCTTTAACCTCTCAACAAAGCGAAGATGCTGTACTTGACGTTTTTCTTCTTCGAGTGACATTGGTATGATGTTCCTTTGGCGAGACTCACCTTCTCGCATTCGAAGCCCCGGCGAGGCTTTTTCCCGCCGTGGGTCTTTCTTGATTAAGCGGCACTCACTTCGACAAACTCGCTTTCCGAACTCGGCGATGGCACAGAGAGGCCGTCTTGCCGAAGGCTCTCGATGTGCAAGTCAATAGCCTCGCGGATGAGGCGCACGACTTCCTCCCGCGTTTCGCCCACAGCAATGCAGCCGGTAGCCACGGCACGCCCTTTGTGCCGTGGGCTTTTGGCCCAAATCCAATCCAGAACGTGCCCACGGCATAAAGAACATGCCGTGGCTACCCGTTCCCTGCGCTCAATTACCACCATGTAACGCATCGCATCTTCCACTTATGGGGCCACACCGACAATGGTGATGCCCGCTTCGTCAGCCTGCCGGAGCATTTCCTCCCGGTCAAACAGCAGCGTCCTGCCTGCGTCCACGCTCAAGGCTGTGGCGTCCGCTTCCTTCATGACTGCAATGGTGGGCAAGCCCACCACAGGCACGTCAAAGCGCATATCCTGATCAGGCTTAGAGACCTTAATCACACACAATGGCTTCCCTTGAGCCAGTTGCGCCGCCCTCCGAATTGTAACATCGGTCCCTTCCATCGCTTCCACGGCCACGCAGGCGCGGTCCGCCACCACCACGGTCTGGCCAATGTCCCAGCGGGCCAGGTCTCGCGCCACTTTCCTGCCGTAGTCGAGATTCTCTTCCTCCTCCGGCGTAGGAGCGCGATGCGTCAGCACTCCTTCCTCTGCCAAAAGAGGCTGCAAAAAAAGCGTGGAATCCTCTAACACAATTCCTTCTTCATGAAGAACTTTGGCCACGCCCCCGATCAAGGCGTCCGTGTTTTTCTGGGGCAGCGAAAGCAGGACCTGAAGCAGTTTCCAATCCGGGCGGATGGAGGAGAAAATCTGGCTGTGCTTCA
>Ga0156222_1011_pt1 | contig 12510 bp, 10 predicted proteins | sample RifCSPlowO2_12_FD_107870 | JGI IMG/M metagenome (GOLD analysis project Ga0156222, IMG submission 107870) | Acidobacteria bacterium RIFCSPLOWO2_12_FULL_59_11 | reverse complement strand
CGCTTCCGAAGTCGAAGGTCTGGCTCTGCACCTACAAGGAACTGGCAGAATATTGGAAAAAAACCTATCTTTCTTGAGGGCCACATCGGAAGTTCCGGCGAGGAGGAGTCTCGGGTTTTTGGAAAATGCCTACAGGCCATAGCTGAAATTAGCGGAACCTGTCTAGAAGTCGAGAAACAGAATCCTTGAGGGTCGAAGAATCCTTATTTCCCTAGCGCCTGTGAGTTGGGGCAGGCTCTCGTAGAGGCTTGGCCAACAGCAGTAACAGTGGCAGCCGGAAGTGCGTACCAGTCCCCGGCTTATCCGAATTGGGACGAGGAAACGAGGGGACAAGCGGCGGGCTTCTCGTACTATCGTTGCAGCGACGGGAGTTTGCGCGATGAGTTCGCTAACTGTATTGAGAATGGTTGTGGGGTTGATCGTCGCGATTGGCGGCGCGGCGAACGCGCTGAACTACAACTGGGTGACCCAGGTGGGCAGCGTGGAGAAAGGAAAGTTCGCGGATCTCATCGCGGTCTCCAGAGACCCGCTGCAGGACGTCACGGAGATGGAACGCGCGAAGTTTGTGATGAAGAGAGGGGTGGTCGTGCGCAACGGCCTGACCGCGAACTCACCGATCTCGCAGTCGTTTCGCCCTTAAGTGCTTCGCCGGAATTTCCGATTTGAAGACCAAGGGGATTGAAAAACAATCGTGCTGCCCCTATAATGCTGTCACTACGAAATCTGGACCTCAATAGGCGAACGCACAATAGTATTCTGAACGAAAAATAAACATCCAAAGTACCCTCGGAGGTAAGTCAGATGAAGAAAAGCTGGATTTTGATCGCAATGGTTGTGTTTTTCTATGCTGCCGGGATGGCCCAGCGGGTAGATGTAGCAGCCGTATTGGGCTATCCCCAGACGATCCTTTACAACGGCAAAATCGTAACCATGGATGATCCCACCTTTGAATCCAAAGTAGGGACGATTGTGCAAGCACTGGCCATCCGGGATGGAAGAATCATCTACACAGGGACTAACGCAGATGTTCAGGCTTTGGCCGGACCGCAAACGAAGAAGATCGACCTCAAGGGAAGGATGGTGCTGCCGAGCTTCACGATCACTCACGAGCATCTCAACGACTGGTCTTTCCAGGAGCCGCGGGCATTCAAACATATTCTGCCGAACGACGATAAAGTTGTGTCTCGATGGCTGCCGGGCAAACCTGCGAAAGAGCAACTCGCCATGCTGGAGGGCGTTATCAAGGAAGCCGTGTCAAAAGCCAAACCGGGGCAATGGATTCTGATCAGTTGTACATGGGGCACCAAGTTTGAATATGCGCGGGATATGACGGATATCTTCGATAAAAGTGTCAGCAAGGAATGGCTGGATCAGTTGGCTCCGAACAACCCCCTCCGGGTAAGGGATGGGTTTCTTGGTTCGGTCCATAACACGAAAGCCATTGAGGCGTGGCGCGCGGCTGACCCCACGGCTTCCGAGCCAAAGGAGGGCAGCAATTTTTCGAAATCGGGGAAAAGCTTCGCTCGACCAATAGACCCAATGGCAATGTTTCACAACGACATTCCGACGCTGGCGAAGATTCTCAATGCCGAATTCGAAGTGTGGGCCAGCTACGGAATGACCAGTTATGGTTCCGGCCCGTATTCCCTCAATAACTTGCGAGCATACTATTACAACGAGCAGCAGGGAGTTTCCAAGGGGCGTTTTGGCTGGGCCTACCAGGGACCCAATTGGGATTTCAACACGCTCGCTGAGCTAGCTACCACGAGATCAAAGGGTGATTATGTGTTCTTGATCGGGGCGTTTGCGTCTTCGGGCGGGAATTGCATGAGCGTACCCGGCAAAGAGGAGTTCAAGGCGTTAGCCAAGACTCAAACGACCAGTCACGGAAGTTGGGATACTGGAGGAGCTAGTTTTGGGAACGACGAGAATGATCCCGATCGGGGATGCAACATGGCTCCCGGCAAACCAGGAAGGCAGCGTGTAATAGATACGGTTGCGGCTGGATTGGGCGGAAAAGGGATGCATACTGGCGGAGATAAAGACATTGACTATTTCATGGATGCCATCGCGGAAGGCGCCAAGATAGGCAACCTGACGGCTGCGGAAGTCTGCGAACAGCGGAATGCTTTTGATCACGCTTTGGTCAGGCCGCAACAGTACGCGCGGATGAAACAATACTGCATGATGATGAGCGCAAACAATTTCCTGATCTGGAACGAAGATGGGCATCCCCGAATGAGGCACGCCAATGCGATAGCGCGGTATTACGGAACGGAATACGCTGCGTGGACCGCACCGAGGAAAAGTTTCACCGACGCTGGTTTGATGAGTAGTTATGAGATTGACCGGCCACTGCCGCAACTGATCTGGAAGTTTATTTGGGTTGGAATGACCCGGATAAACGAGGAAGAGAATAAAGCATATGGGCCACAAGAGAGAACCGACCGGATTATCCAGATGAAGGCGCTGACTCGCTGGGGTTCCTATTACATGCATAAAGAGAAGGAATTTGGGACCCTGGAAGCCGGCAAGTGGGCCGATTTCATCGTGATTGATCGGGACTTTCTGACGATCCCGGATGATGATATTCCGAACGTGAAAGTGCTCATGACGCTCCTGGCGGGCAAGCCAACCCATTTGACTACCGAGTACGGCAGGGAAATTGGGATGACGCCCGTGGGCGCCAGCACCTGGCCAGAACCTATCCCGGATGGTTGGTCAAAGTAAAGTTATTCGAAGAAACTCCGGCCACCGGAATCTGGTGGCCGGAGTTTCTTCGGTTCTTAAGCGGAGACCTCCTTCGAGGGCGAGTTCCCATCAGCCTTTATGAGGGGTAAGCAAGGATGGCGTACGCGGATTTGTCCTTATATCAAGCGCCTTCGATCCTGAAAGGCAGGCAGCGCGGTCTATTTTCAAACAAGTCTATTTGAGGAGGAATTCAAATGAAAATCAATTCAAGAATCGCATTCGTGGCAGTGGTGGCGGGGTTGGCGGTAACCTTGTACAGTCTTCCCAGTGTAGGCCAGCAGGGGACTTCGAGGGAAGCCGCTAGTACAGCGGGAGCCAAGGCAAGGCCGCTTCCCAAGGATGTTGACCCGGCTTCAATGGGTCGTCTGCCCTTGGTTAAACGCGAAAGCCTGGATGACGAGGGGAAAAGGGTCTGGGACCACCTCGCCACCGGCTACGAAGCCCGCGGAGATACTTCCCTCCGGTTTCGCAACGGCTTCGGCGGGCCATGGAATGTGCGTATGTATGACCCCCATATTTTGGAGCACACCTATGAGATGCGGTTCTATCTTGAGAGGGAAAATACTTTTGGGGAGGAATTGGCGAAAGTGGCGATGATGATGGCAGCCCGGGAGGTTAATGGCGTCGGAAGCGTATTCGTGTATACCAACATGGAACCCGGTGCGCGGAGACAGGGCATCAAACCAGAAATCATTGACATTATCAAATATCGAAAACCAATTGCCGGAATAAGTGAGAAGGAAGCTGCGATTATTCAATTCGGCCGGGAGTTATTAGGGCCTGGCCCTGTAACCCCTGAGACGTTTGCCCACGTCCGTAAGCTTTTTGGCGATAAGGGTATAGTCCAAATGACGGAACTGATCAGTCAGTACGTGGTCCTTGGCTTGGTGACTAAAGCATTCGATATGCAAAATAGCCCCGAGCAGGAAGCGGTGCGTTCAGAAGTGGCAAAAGTATTTGGTCATGAATAAAGCATTCGATATGCACAATCGCCCTGAGCAGGAACCGCTGTCGCTGCACCCGGTCTATGGTGGTATTCACCAACCGTGTAGAATGTGGACCGGATCATCTATGCGATCTGGCTCTGTTGACATCCTTTTCTACTCCGCGGATGGCCAAAGGCGGTAGAGAAGAAAGAGGATGTCAACAGAGCCAGATAACTTCGAGTGGATGAAGCAGGATGCTGGCCGCATAGGTATCCAGAATGTTGATGAGGCAGTGAGACCCTTCCTCTATGAGGACCACGCCCTCTGTGTTTTCAAGCAGACCTGCGGGGAAGTCGTGGTCATCGAGCACAACGGGGATTTCTTTTCCTGTGACCATTTTGTCGACCGGGAGCATTACCTCGGGAATATTCGAGAGACGACACTGGTCGAAATGCTGGAAAGGCCGGCGTAGCGGGAATTCGGGCGCAGGAAACGGGACACACTTCCCCGTTGCTGCCACGAGTGCGAAGTGCTGGCCATGTGCAATGGTGGATGCCCCAAAGGCCGCTTCCTGCGCACCCCGGAAGGCGAAGAAGGGTTAAACTATCTCTGCGTTTTTTTCATGTACAAAGGGACCCTACGTGCAGAAGCTTGCCACGTTCAGGCAGTCAGGAAAGCCCTTGGACCGGCTCACGTATTTTCTGGGGGCCGAAGATGCCCAGACATCGGGCCAAGCGCGTCGGAACGATCCGCGCCCTTGCGGCAGAGGCAAAAAGTACAAGAAGTGTTGCCTCGGGAAGCCGCTGGAGGCATAAAGAAGATCGCTGGTAACAACCGGAAACCCACGTAGCCCAGAATGTCGGTCAATGGGCCATGGCGCAGACGACGAAGTTGATGCGCGAGAATGCCGCCGGCCATCCAAGAAAAGAGGGAGCAGCATTCTCCGATCTCTCTGGCTCCCGAAGGCATGGCATCCGTTTGCGCTGGCACAGCAAATCCGTCATACTAAATTACAGGTGAGCAGGTCGGGCGATCGCCCCGGCAAGTCGGGGAGGAAAGTCCGGACTCCGCAGGGCAGTGTGCTGGCTAACGGCCAGGATCGGTCGGGCCTCCCCAGGCAATGCCGGAGGGGTCGGGCCGGTACGGAAAGCGCCACAGAAAACATACCGCCCCGGCTTGCCGGGGTAAGGGTGAAAAGGTGCGGCCCGCAAGGGCTTAATGTAAGAGCGCACCGCCCGGATGGTGACATCCGGGGCAGGGCAAACCCCACACGGAGCAAGACCAAATAGGAGAAGAGGAGTGGCCCGCTTCGCAACCTCGTTCGGCAACGGGCGAGGGGTGACTCTCGGGTAGGTCGCTAGAGCTTGGGAGTAATCCCAGGCCCAGAGGAATGATCGCCGTCCCGGCTTGCCGGGACACAAAATCCGGCTTATAGGCCTGCTTGCCTGCTTCCTTCCCTCTGGAAGCCCTTTCCGGAAAGAAACCTTCCGGGCAGAGTGTTCGTTTCTGTTGGCCTCGTAGCCATACACCGGGTCCATCACCACCGGGTTGTACAGCTTCGCCGGATTCACCCGCGAGAAACCGGCGCCCCGATCAGGAGTCCACTGAATCGGGATGCGGACGCCGTTCCGGTCGCCCACGTAAATGTTATCTCCCATCCCAATCTTGTCACCATAGTAAGTGATGGGGCTACCACGACGAATCTTCAGGACGCTGCATTTTCTTTCTGCCGCCGAAGATCACTCAAATTCCGAAGCAGTTCTACAACCGGCGCCATGCCGCGAAAGTCCTCCCAGGAGTAGCGAGCCTTGCGTCGCCAGTTGGGCCTTTCCAAGCTGGTGCCTGGGACGTTCTGCGGCTCCGTTTCCAGCCAGAGGTCTTCCAGGTTCACCAGGACCACACGGGCGGGCTGGGCTGCCAGCCACTCCAGGCATCCTCGCAACAGCAACTCCGGCTCTTCCCAACTGATCGGGGATTGCCCCTTCTCGGATAAGAACGTCGCCAGCGCTGCCCGCACGGCTCGGCGCTCTTCGTGTTCGCGGCGAGCTTCCTCCCCTTTCAACAATCCCAGTTGAACGCGGTCTTCGATGTCTTGTCCCTTCAGGAAAGCGGCAAAGGTTGGCATATCATGCGTGTTTAGGCTGGCCACACAATTTCTCCGCAGAGGCCGCAGCGCCAGGGCGGGATCGGGCCAGATTTCATATTCCGCTACGTACAACTTTTGTACGCGGTGGCGCGACATCGTGGCATTGACAGAGTCGGGGACCGTGCCGAGATTTTCTCCCACCGTCAGCACCTTGTGCCGGTGGGACTCCAGACTCAAAATGGCGTAGAATTCCTCGGCCCGGTAGCTCACATACACGCCATCCCGGGCCTCCAGACCTTGGGGAATCCAGAACAAGCGATGAAAGCCCATCACGTGGTCAATCCGCAGCATCCCGGCGTGCGCAAGCTGCTGTCGCAGGCAAGAGATCATGTAACCGTAGCCTTGCTCGCAAATCTTTTCCGGATGCAAGGGTGGGGAGCCCCAATTCTGGCCTCCGGTGAAGACAGTATCCGGCGGCGCGCCGGAAGAGGCCTTCACCGCAAACACCTCGCGGTGCCGCCAGACGTCATATCCCTGCGGGTGCACTCCCAGGGGAAAGTCCAGGTAGAGCTTCACGCCGGTGCTGCGCATATTGGCGGCCAGCGCGCTGACCTGTCCTTCGGCCAGCCATTGCGCATAAAGATGGTATCGCTTGGCATCCTCGTCATAATCCCCCGGTCGTAGGACGCCGCTGCGCAACGGCTCCGGCCACTCGGTCCAGGGAGCCTGTCGCCGCTCCACGACGGCTCGAAACTGCGCATAATCCTCTACCGGCGGATGCAAATCTACGTAGCGCTGAAAGGCAGCGTAGCGGTCCGATTTTTCTGGAACCAGCCACCGGGCCATTTCTTCCAATACCTGGCGTTTCAGCGCCATCTGGCGGCGGTAATCCACCATCGGAGTAGCACGCAGCGCCTCGACTTCCTGCCGAAACGCGGAGGACTCCACCAACCGCCGGACCGCCTCGCAGCGGGCAAACTCCTCGACCCTCCTGGGGTCCACAAAGAATTCGTTCCAAAACAGCCGGCTGGCGGGTGAATAAGGACTGGGATCGAAGAGTTCCCCCAGATAAGAAGCCAGGAATGGGAGGGTGGACACTACGCTCCCGCCCAGTTCGGCTACCCAATTCGCCATCTCTTCGAAATCCGAGAAATCGCCCCCACCCCAGCTCCTTTGGGAGTGCAGTGCGTAAAGCGGCAGAAACACTCCCCAGGTTTTCGGCGGCTCCGCATAAGCCCGCCGGGGCGCGACGATGAGCAGGGATTCAACACACTCGCCCGCAAGCTCCACCTGAAGCTGGTGGTACCCGGCAGGCAACCCCACCGGCAGCACAATCTTTTTGGAGACATAGTTTGTTCCTCCCAGTTGGACGGCTCTTTCTACCGGCGCCTGGCTAATGTCAAAGGCCCACCTCTGCTCCAGCCCGCTTTCAAGCCGAATCCGGAAGCTGGCCTGCCCGACAGCGCGTCGCGCTTCCAGACGCAACCGAGCCCCCGGCGGGACGCCGTCCCAGGCCACCATTACTGGCCTTAGCACGCGCCTCCACATCTGCTGCCGCCGCTCCCGCAGCGCGTCAGGCACGTGGTCCAGGCTCTCCACGGTAGCGCCTAGCGCGCGTAAAGCTCCCAGCAGCGATTCCGGTGAGGCTTCCCGGATCTGGCCGAAAGCGTCGTGATAGGCGAGTTGAATGCCGTACAAACGCGCCAGCCGCTGCAAGCGGCGCAACGGTACATTTCCGGCGCTGATTTGGTTACTTATCGGCAGCAACAGGAGCCTCCCCGGAAAAGTTTAGTCTAACACGCTGGCCCGTGGGGCCCCTCCGCACGAGGAATGGGTAGCGGGTCCATCTTCGCGCCAGGGCGCGATTTCACCGTGCCTTATTGTTGCCTGAACCCATAAAGCGATTTCTGTGAAATGTAGACCGGGGCTCATCGAAAGCCAACCCGGTTCCGAGCCGCCCTTCGACAAGCTCAGGGCAGGCTCTGCGCGGCTCGGATTTCAGCGACCTAAGCCGGGCGGGCACTGGTGAAGCGGTTCCAAAGGAAATAGGCCGGCACACCCAGCAGTACGATAATCAGTCCGGGCCAGGTGTAACCGGGCTTGTAAAGCAGCAAGTTGACTTCTAGAAAACCAGCAAGCCCCAAATATAGGATCGGCACCCAGGGATAACCCCAGGCGCGATAGGGCCGCTCCATCTCTGGGCGTTTGCTCCGCAACACAAACAGCCCCACCATCGTCAGCATATAAAACAGCAAGACCGCGAAGATGATGTAGTCCAGCAACTGGCTGTAAGTCCCGCTCAGCGTCAGCAAACAGGCCCAGACGCCCTGTACCACCAGCGAAATGATCGGCGTGTGATACCGCGGATTGACCCTGGCCACCGAGGAGAAAAACAACTTGTCGCGGGCCATGGCGTAATAGACCCGCGCCCCAGCCAGGATCAGGCCGTTGTTGCACCCAAAGGTGGAAATCATGATGGCCACAGCCATCAGGCCCAGGCCCGCCGAGCCGAGCATCACCTCAGCGGCAGCAGTGCCAACCCGGTCCTCCGCCGCGTACTGGATGCCCCGTGCTATCGGCCCCGCCCCATTGGGAGAGCCTTCCAGCGGCAGGACGCCCAAATACACGAAATTCGTCATGAGATAGAGGAGTGAGACCGTTCCTACCCCAAGAACCAACGCCAGGGGCAGGTTTCGGCGGGGATTTTCCACTTCTTCGCCCGTGAAAGTGATGTTGTTCCAAGCGTCGGAGGCAAACAGAGGGCCCACCATCGCCAGGCTCAACGCCGTCAGAGTGGCCAGTCTCCAGTCCGCGTGCCGCCAGAAATCTCCGAAATTGGCGCCAATAGCTTGGGCATTTCGGCCCAGGAAAATGCCGAGGAGCACCAATCCCAGCAGTGCGGCGGTCTTGGTAAACGTAAAAATGTTCTGTATCCAGGCCCCCATGCGGATGCCAAAGCAATTGAGCAGGGTCAGAACCGCAATGGAGAGGATGGCCACAAGCTGCTGGGTGGAAAGGAAATGGAATCCACCCAGGTTCCCAAGAAAGCGGGTCGAGGAAATAGAAGGGGCTAAAACGCCCAGAAATTTGGCGAAGGCCACGGCGACCGCAGCAATCGTCCCGGTCTGGATGACCAAAAAGTACGTCCAACCGAACAGGAATCCGAACAGAGGGCTAAAAGCCTCTCGCAAATAGACGTACTGGCCGCCCGAATGCGGCATTGCCGCCGCCAGTTCCGCGTAGCTGACAGCACAGGCCAGCGTAAAGAGCGTGGACAATACCCACGCCAGAATTAACAAGCCAGGCGAGGAAACCTGGCGGGCCACGTCGGCGGAAACGATGAAGATTCCCGAACCGATCATGGACCCGATCACGAGGGTGGTCGAGTCCACCAGCCGGAGACCCCGAATCAGTTCCCCCGAGCCAACCGAGGACACCGCCACTGCCTTGTCAGCCATGCCCCAGGATTCTAACTCCACTTGTGGTGTAGTGGAAGTGCCGCCACGACCCGGCAGCTTTTGTGCTGTTTGTATGATATGGAAGTTCCGGCCCGCCACTAGCGCGCTGGTGATTTTAGAGCAGCCAGGATGTCCCGCGCTCTGGCCTCGATATCCTCCGCCATCACCAAATCGCGGATGACAGCCACGGCGTCAGCGCCCGCTTGGAGGACCGCCGGAGCATTCTCCATGGTAATCCCGCCGATGGCCACCAGCGGCTTGGTTGTGAGCGAGCGCACCTGCGCGATCATTTCCAGTCCCACGACCGGATCGGGGTTTTCCTTGGTTGCGGTGGGAAAAACAGGGCCGATGGCGATGTAGTCCACGCGCAGAGCTGCCGCGCGGCGCGCTTGCTCCAGATTGTGGATGGAGTAACCGATCCTCCGCTCCGCGGCTAAAAACGCCCGGGCCTTCTCCACAGGCAGGTCTTCCTGGCCGAGGTGGACGCCGTCGGCTCCGCACAACTCGGCAATGTCGGCGCGGTCATTGACGAAGAAAGCTCCGCCAACCTCGCGGCTCTTTTTCGCCATTGCCGCGCATTCCTCAAAGTGCGCCCGGCGAAACGGCCCCTTATGGCGGTACTGCATCACCTTGACCCCGGCTCGCAGCCACGCCTCCAGAGCAGCCAGACCGGAAAACTCCGGTCTTAAACCCGTGTCCCAAATTGCATAGAGGGGGTTTTCTCGGAACAACTGCGCGAGGGGGATGTGTTTCCCGCTCATGAACCTGAGTCTGCGGTCCGCTCGCTCACCCTTCGACAAGCTCAGGACAGGCTGGTCGCGGCTCGGATAATTGGGGCTGTAGCGGCGAGCTGGTCATTTCGTCACCAGTTCCGGCCGGGGTTGGTACCGCTCCAAGAAGCGGATGTTGTAGTTGCCCTGGCGGAAGTCCGGGTCCAACAGGATTCTTTGGTGCAAGGGGATCAAGGTTTGGACCCCTTCCACAATAAACATGTCCAACGCCCGCCGCATCCGGTTGATGGCCTCATGGCGGCTCTGCCCGTGCACCACCAGCTTGGCCAGCAGCGAGTCGTAATAGGGATGGACGACACACTCCGTATAACAGGCTGAATCCACCCGCACGCCGGTCCCGCCGGGGACATGGTAGGAGGTAATGCGGCCTGCCGAAGGAGCAAAGGTCAGGGGATTCTCCGCATTGATCCGGCATTCGATGCTGTGCCCCCGCAGGGCCAGCTCTCCCCGGGAGATTTCGGAGAGCGAAGCCCCAGCCGCCAGCAGGATTTGGCTTCTCACCAGGTCAATCCCGGTAACCATCTCCGTCACGGGATGCTCAACCTGAATGCGGGTGTTCATTTCAATAAAGAAAAGATCCCCCTTCTCATCCATCAAGAATTCGACTGTACCGGCGTTGGTGTAACCGATCCGGCTTAGGACCTTTTCCACCAGGCCACCAATCTGGCGGCGCCTTTCGCAGGAGATCGACGTGGAAGGCGACTCCTCCAGGATTTTCTGGTACCGCCGCTGGATGCTGCATTCACGCTCACTGAGATGAAGGGCGTTTCCGTGGCGGTCTACCAGGACCTGGAATTCAATGTGCCGGGCGTTCTGGATGAGTTTTTCCAGGTACAATTCGTCCGACCCAAAGCTGTGCAGCGCCTCTCGGCGGGCTGCCTGGAAGGCGGAACCCATCTCGGAGGGCTCATTCGCCACACGCATTCCGCGTCCCCCGCCGCCGGCCGCCGCTTTGAGCACCACCGGATAACCAATCGCGGAAGCCCATTCCGCCGCTTCCTGTTCACTCGCCACCAATCCATCCGAGCCTGGCAAGACGGGGACTCCCATGGCTTTCATCTTCAGCCGGGCATTGTTTTTGTCCCCCATCGAGCGGACCATCTCCGGGGTGGGGCCAATGAAGGTAATGCCGGAGGTCTCACACACTTCGGCGAAATTGGTGTCTTCGGAGAGAAAACCGTAGCCCGGATGGATGGCATCCGCGTTGGTGATCGCGGCGGCGCTGATGACCGCCGGGATGTTCAGGTAGCTGGCGCTGGCGCGGGCCGGCCCGACACAAACGGCCTCGTCCGCAAAGCGGACGTGCAAGGATTGCGCATCCGCCTCCGAATAGATGGCCACCGTCTTTATGCCGAGTTCTTTGCAGGCGCAGATCACCCGCAGGGCAATTTCACCACGATTGGCAACCAGAATCTTCTTAAACATGGCAGTGGAAGATAGTAACTTTCAGCCGTCTTGCCTTCCCCATTCACTAGGACCGGACGGGCCAGCCCCGACTAGGATTGCTTTGCGGAAGGCAATGCGGGCCGCAAATCAAAAAGGAGTTCTCCATACTCCACGGGCTGCCCGTTTTCCACGTAACACTGCACGACTTCTCCGGCGATTTCGGCCTCGATTTCGTTCATCAATTTCATGGCCTCGATAATGCATAGCACCTGGCCGGGCTGCACCTTGTCGCCCACTTGAACAAAGAGAGGAGCCCCCTGGATCGGCGAGGCATAGAACGTGCCCACCATGGGGGAACGGACCACAATAAGCTCTTCTGCCGGAAGCACCTGCTCTGGCTCGAGCGGTGGTTGGTAGGCGGTTTCTGACCGAGCAGTGGAAGGCGCCGGGAAATCCGCCCCCGCTCCCCCCTTGGCATTGACCGGCTCAAGCGAGACCTGCGGGGAATGAGAGACCGCATTGCGACTGATCCGCAGCCGCACGCCGGAGCGTTCCAGCTCGAACTCGGAAATCCCCTTTTCCATAAGCAGTTCAATGAGTCCCTTGATCTCTTCGAGATTCACTAAATTCGCCAAACCCTGTGGTTTCTTCAGACCTCGTGATGATTTTCGATCTTCCTCTGGCATAAAACCTCGAATCAGCTTGGCGCAGGTTTTTTTTACAGAACGAGCAATTCTTTCGGGGTTGGCGTCAGCACTTCCGCGCCGTCTTTGCGGACGACGACCATATCCTCGATTCGCACGCCGCCGTAACCTGGGATATACACCCCCGGCTCTACTGTTACGACCGCCCTCTCTGGCAATGGCTGATCTTGCTTGGGAGCCAAGCGGGGCAACTCATGAATCTCTCTCCCCACACCATGTCCTGTGCTATGAGTGAAATACCGCCCATAGCCGTAACGTTTCAGGACCCGGCGGGCCGCCGCGTCCACGCGAGCGCCCTCGATCCCAGCCCGCACCACCGCTTCTGCCTCCTCCAGGGCCTCCAACACGGCCCGGTACATCCGCGAAGTCCGGCGCGACGGCTCCCCTAAGAAAACCGTCCGGGTCATG
>Ga0156222_1181_pt1 | contig 12597 bp, 13 predicted proteins | sample RifCSPlowO2_12_FD_107870 | JGI IMG/M metagenome (GOLD analysis project Ga0156222, IMG submission 107870) | Acidobacteria bacterium RIFCSPLOWO2_12_FULL_59_11 | reverse complement strand
CAAGCGGCAGGGGATGCACACGGAGGCTTCTCACCGCTTCGAACGCGGCGCGGACATCGAGGCGGCTTGGCCTGCCGCCGCCTCGCCGAAGGGTTTTATAGGCACACCATAAAAGGCCGCCAGTTCCCGCGCCATACCGTAATGGCTCAGGCAATCGGGTCGGTTCGTGGTGATGTCCACTTCCAGGATGGTTTCCCCGTCTTGCGTCAAGGCCGCATCTACGGGGAATCCCAACATGGTCAGGTCCTCGGCCAACTGCCGGGGGGCCGACGTCGACAGGGAAACGAATTCTTGCAGCCAGGAAAGAAGAATCTTCATGGTGTTGGCAAAAGGCGGGCAGCCCTTTTAGCGAAACTGGCGCAGGAACCGCACGTCGCCTTGGAAGAAAAGTTGAATGTCCTGGACGCCATACTTGAGCATCGCCAAGCGTTCCACACCCATGCCGAAAGCGAATCCGCTATAGCGGGAGGCCTCATAGTGGACGTGGGGATACAGGGCCGGGTCCACCATGCCGCAGCCCATCAGCTCAATCCACCCGCTCTGCTTGCAGATGCGACACCCTCGCGCTCCGCAGAACAGGCAGGAAATATCCACCTCCGCGCTCGGCTCGGTGAACGGGAAGAAGCTGGGCCGGAAGCGGGTGCGCACTTCGGGACCGAAGAACGCCTTCAGGAAATAGTCTAGGGTCCCCTTCAAATCGGCAAAGGTGATGTGGGTATCCACGGCCAGCCCTTCGACCTGATGAAACATGGGGGAGTGGGTGGCATCCGGAGTGTCGCGCCGGTAAGCTTTTCCGGGGACGATGATGCGCAGGGGAGGCTGGAGCTTTTCCATCGTTCGAATCTGCACGGACGATGTATGGGTCCGCAGGACCGTTCGGGAGTCAATATAAAACGTGTCCTGGTCGTCCCGCGCCGGGTGGTCTTCGGGGATGTTTAAGGCTTCAAAGTTGTAATAGACGCTCTCAATGTCCGGCCCTTCCTCCACCGAGTAGCCCAGGGAGAAGAAAATCTCCGTAATCTCGTCCATCACGCGGCGCAAGATATGCCGCACGCCAACGGCGCGGCGCGTGCCGGGAAGGGTGATGTCCAGCGCCCCGGTAACGAATACGGTTGGCTCAGGAATGCTCCAACGCGCGGTGACTGGCGCTGGAGTGACAGTGACTGGCGCGGGAGTCATGGGTATCCCTTCTGCCCGCTTTACAACCAGGATCTGCCGTTCGGCTTCTTCCCGCAGCGCATTCAACAGTTGGCCGATTTCTCGTTTGAGTTCCGGCGAAGCCGACCGCAGCCAGTTGTCGTTGATCGAGCGGATGACGCCCTGTTTGCGACCCAACCAGCGCACCCGCAAAGCCTCCAGCTTCTCCGGCTCTCCCGCGCCGGTTTCGGCTAGTTGCGCCATGTCCTTCTGAAGCTGGTTGGCTAGTTGGGAAAATAGCTCCTGCAAACGGGGCGTGTCGTGGATGCCCAATTCCTCCAGCGTGTGCTGGACGGCTTCGGTTATGTCGGAAGGGGGAAGGTCAGCGGAGTCCATTTACATGAAGGCCTAGGAAACTGTATAGAAGAACCCACGGTGAGGAAAGCGCTCGCCGTGGCTATCCGTGCTCAGCTGGTTTCTTCTTGGCGGCCAGGGCCTGCTTGGCCTGCTCCGCCAGGTGAGCAAACCCGGCCTGGTCGCGGGCAGCAATGTCGGCCAGGACCTTGCGGTCCAACTCGATGCCCGCCAGCTTCAGGCCATGAATGAACCAGTTGTAGGAAAGGGCGTATTTGTGCGCCGCGGCGCCGATGCGGACGATCCACAACCGGCGGAACTCCCGCTTGCGATTGCGGCGGTCCCGGTAACTATATTTCAGGGCGCGTTGTCCGGACTCCTTCGCCGCGCGAAACAACTTGCTCTTGGTGAGCCGGTGTCCTTTGGCTAGTTCTAAAATTTTCAGCCGGCGCTGATGTCGTTTGGTTCCTCTTTTGACTCTGGGCACTGTTTTAATTCTCCTGAAATTCTTTGTTCCAGCCTGCCACGTTTACTTCTTTAAGCGTACGGTAACAGGGCGCGCACCCGACTCATGTCCACCGGAGCGACCAATTCGCTCTGGTCCAGCTTCCGTTTGCGCTTGCTGGTTTTCGAGGTCAGAATGTGGCGCGCATGGGAATGTTGCCGGACAAACTTGCCCGTTGCGGTTTTCCGAAACCGCTTGGCGGCGCCTCGATGCGTTTTCAGTTTGGGCACAAATGCTCCTTCCTTCCACTGAACCGCTTGTACGGATTGCTCGGACGGGCCGAGGGTCTACTTCTTGGGGGCGAAAATGGCCGACAGCGAGAAGCCTTCCAGGCGGGGCCGCGTCTCTACGTTGCCGGCCTCCGCCACGTCTTCCATCAGGCGGTCCATCATCCTTCGTCCGATTTCGGAGTGGGAAATTTCGCGTCCGCGAAACGCTATGATCGCTTTTACTTTATCGCCGTCCTTCAGAAACCGCACGATATTGTTTTTCTTAAACTCATAGTCGTGATCGTCCGTGTTCGGACGAAACTTCACTTCCTTAACGATAACATTGCGCTGGTTCTTTTTGGCGTCGTGCGCCCGCTTGCTGAGCTGGTACACGTACTTGCCGTAGTCCATGATCTTGCAGACCGGCGGCACGGCAGTGGGGGAGATCTCCACCAGGTCGAGGTTCTGTTCCTTGGCCATCTTCAGAGCTTCCGGAGGAGTCAGCACACCCAATTGGGAGCCATCCTCGGCGATGACCCGAATCTCCCGGGCCCGAATCCGCTCATTCACCCTGACACCCAGATTGGCGATAAATCCCTCCCTAGCGAGATAAACCGAGCACTTTGCGCAACCCTTCCGGGAATTGCCCCGTGATCGAACCCGCCCCTTCTCCGCAGTTGATTATACCATAGCAATTTTTCCCCATGTAAGGGGGACCGCTTGCTGCCCCTTCGACTCCGCTCCGGGCAGGCCCTTCGGTTTCGCTCAGGACAAGCTGCACGCGGCTCGGAATCCGCTGCCCTTCCACTATCCTTCCACCTGGCGCGATTGAATGGCCTGCCGAATCCGCGCCAGCAACGCCTCCCGCGACAGGCTCCCCTGGTCCCCCTGCTTGCGGGTGCGCAGGCTCACCGTGCCGCTGGCAACCTCGCGGTCGCCCAACACCAGCATGTAGGGAACTTTTTGGAGTTGCGCTTCCCTGATCTTCAGATTGACCTTCTCGTTGCGGGCATCCACTTGCACGCGGATATCATTGTCGCGCAGCTCGGCAGCCAAACCCTGCGCGTATTCCTGGTGCCGTTCGGCAATCGGAATCACTACCACTTGCACCGGCGAAAGCCAGACCGGAAAGGCTCCGGCAAAATGCTCGATGAGCACGCCGCAAAATCGCTCCATGGCCCCGAAAGGAGCGCGGTGAATGATCACGGGGCGATGCAGCTGATTGTCCTTGCCGACGTATCCAAGGTCGAAGCGTTCCGGCAGATTATAGTCCACCTGAATCGTGCCGAGCTGCCACTCTCGCCCGAGCACGTCCTTTACGACGAAATCAATTTTGGGTCCATAGAAGGCTGCTTCCCCCGGTTCGTCGGAAAAAGGAATTCCCAGCGTGGCGGCGGCTTGGCGGCAGGCTTGCTCGGCCTTCTCCCACACGGCGGGGCTTCCGACGTACTTCGACGAGTCCGCACCCCGCAGCCCGACGCGCACGCGGTAGTCCGTCATGTTCAATGTTTTGAAAATCGTGTTCACGAGCGCCAGACAGCCATGGAGTTCCTGGCCGACCTGGTCTTCCGTGCAAAACAGGTGCGCATCATCCTGCGTAAAGCCGCGGACGCGAATCATGCCGCTCAGCTCGCCCGATTGTTCCCACCGATAGACCGTGCCGAACTCCGCCAAGCGGATCGGAAGGTCGCGATACGAATAGCGCTGGCTCGTAAAAATGCGGATGTGATGCGGGCAGTTCATGGGTTTTAGCAAATACCCTTCGATGTCTCCGGCTGCGAGATGGTTCACTAATTCGGCGCAGCTGATTCCCTCGGCAGCCAGTTTGGCGAGTGTCTCCCGTTCAACAAATGGAGGGTATTGGGAGTCGGCGTAATAGGGAAAGTGGCCGCTCGTGCGGTAGAGATCGAGCTTGCCGATGTGGGGTGTAAATACCTGTGAGTAACCTTGCTTGCGCAACTCCACCGCGATGAAATTCTGCAACTCCTGACGCAGCACGGCGCCCGCCGGAGTCCAGAGAACAAGCCCTTGCCCTACCATCTCATCGAGCACAAACAAGTGCAGCTTTTTGCCGATCACGCGGTGATCGCGCTCACGGGCTTCCTCCAGGCGCTTCAGGTATGCCTCTAAGTCAGACGGGTCGAAGAAAGCGGTGCCGTAAACCCGGGTGAGCCGGTCGGAATTCTCATCGCCGTGCCAGTAGCTGCTGGCAAGCGACATGACTTTGAAGGCTTTGATGCGCCCCGTGCTGGGCAAATGCGGGCCACTACAGAGGTCTTCCCAATCTTGACCGGGCTGTCCGGTCGCATAGAAAGACAACGGCTTCCGGCGAGAGTCGTAGCCGGGAGCGTTACTGGCCGAGCGGCCTTCCAGGGCCCGAACGGCGTTGTCCACCTTGTATTTGTTGCCTTGCTCCCGCAGCCTGGCCATGGCCTCTTCTTCCGAGAGTTCATACCGCGTCATCGGTTTGTCAGCGGCTACAATCGCGGCCATCCGCTCCTCGATGCGCTCAAAATCCTTTGAAGAGACAGTCTCTCCTTCCGGGAAGCAGATGTCGTAGAAGAAGCCCTCCTCGGTGGGAGGCCCAAAGACAAGCTGTGCCTTCGGCCACAACTCCTGGATGGCTTCCGCCATGACGTGCGCTGCAGAGTGCCGCAGCAGGAACATCGCGTCGGCGCCCGGCGCTCCGCCTTTCGGTCTTTCCAGGACGAACTCAACTTTACTGTCTTCCTCGATGATGATTCCCAGGTCGCGCAGCACGCCGTTGATACGGCATCCCAAGCTCTGCTTCGCAAGACCCGGCCCGATGTCCTCGGCGACCTTCCGCGCCGGAACCGGCTGGTCGTATGTTTTTGTTGAGCCGTCAGGCAGGGTGATTACAGGCACCGATTCTCATCTCCACAGCATACCGCCGTCAGGGAACGACACCGGAATTGCTGACTTTGCTTCCCCACAAGAACCGCTAGCAAAAGCCCACGGCAAGGTAAAAAAACCTTCCCTTCGGCAAGCTCCCCTCGGCTGCGCTCGGGACGGGCAGGGCAGGAACCCTCTGCACCAATAAGGAAACAGGTCTAGAACAGCCGCTCGCTGTCGAGCAAGATGGTGACGGGGCCGTCGTTGACCAGTTCCACTTCCATCATAGCGCGGAAGACGCCGCTTTCCACGCGCAAACCCCGGTTGCGGAGAGCGGCCAGAAAATATGCATAGAGCGGCTCCGCCTGCGCGGGCGGCGCTGCCCGGTCATAGCTCGGACGGCGGCCTCGCCGCACGTCCCCCAGCAGCGTGAATTGCGAGATCGCCAGAACCGCCCCCCCAATGTCCTCCACAGAGAAATTCATTTTATTTCCGTTGTCGGGAAACACGCGCAAACCCGCGATCTTTTCGGCCAGGTAATCCGCCGCCTCCGGCGTGTCCCCAGCCGCAATCCCGACCAGCACCAGCAGCCCCTTCCCAATTTCTCCCATGAGTTGCGAGTCCACCCGCACGGAGGCGCGGGAAACTCTTTGCACCACGGCCCTCATCTTGGCCTCTTTGCCTCACCCGATGAATCTGATCATATTGCCACAAACGGAAGGCCGCATCCACTCCCCATGGTCCGCCACTGCCGAGCGAATCCAGCGTTCTCATTTCCATGCTATTCTGGCTATTCTAGCGGTACCCCGCTAGGAAAGGCCAGGAGCTCTTGTCCCACTCCAAAGAAAAATTTCGCAAGGTCCTGGGGCATTTTGCCACTGGCGTCACTGTAGTTACGACGCGCCAGCGATCGGGCGCGCCTTGGGGATTCACCGTGAACTCCTTCACTGCGGTCAGTCTCTCTCCTCCCTTGATCCTGCTCTGCGTGGACCACGGAATCGAGAGCTTCCGCGTCATGGCGGAAGCGGAGCACTTCGCGGTGAATATTCTTGCCGAAGACCAGGAGGATATTGCCCGGAGGTTTGCCACCAAGTCGGCGGACCGCTTCCGGAACCTAGCCTATTCCGAAGGAGGGCACGGTTCACCCTTACTCGCCGGTTGCCTGGGTTTTGTCGAGTGCCGGACAGTCGCTTCCCATCCTCACGGAGACCACACCATCATCATTGGGGAAGTTTTGAAAGCGGAAGCCCACGGCGGCCACCCGCTGCTATTTTACCGGAGTTCCTATACCCGTCTGGAGCCGTCCCTGGAACCTACCAAACATTGATGACCCGCGAGGCTCCGTACAGTATCAGTAGTGGTGCGCTTCCCTCCTTGCAGCGAAGTGCCGCCTGTAACGCTTTTCTGAGGCGCAGGAAAAGCGGCGGAAACGGCTTTAGTCTCCGAGCGGGCGCCGCAAGCCGTACTCGACGCCGTAGCGTTCCCCCACAAAGTGGGCCAGCACATCGGTGTAGAACTTCTGGCTCCGGCTTCGCACGGCTTGTTCCAGTTCCTGCGGAGAGACCAGATGATGGACCTCGTGCAAGAACACAGCCAGCAGGGCCAGTTGCCACTGGAAGGAACTGAACTCTTCCGTGTCGGCTTCGGGGGGCAAGGCCAGGTGAGACAGCGGCAGCGGCTCCCATTGGCGGATCGCCTCGTAAGCCAGGTCCAACTCGCCGGTTCGCACGCCGCTCAGGTTCCGCAGCCTGCGGGTCAGCCGGCTCTCGGTGCCCGGCGGATGGTGGTGCCCTAAGCAGGAGCAGATGTTCCGCCGGCGCAGCAGGACCACGACCAAGGGTGGGGCATTCTGCAAGATCGCTCCGTACCGCTGCCGGAACGGCCCTGGCAGCGTGAGCCAGGTTGCCTCGAGCGATTCGCGGAGGTGGGCCGCTCCCACTTCGTCTCCTCTTGGATAGGAAATGAGCACGAGGGGCAACTCTGCCGCCGGGCGCACCAAGACCTGTTCTCCCCCGCGCAGCCAATGGTAAAACTGCCACAACAAACCCGGAGAATGGGCCATGCTTTCTCCGGGAAGCTTTTTGTGCAGCATCGTAAATCCCGTTTGTTCTCAGCCCAGCCTTCCGGATGAGACTTTCTTATTACATACCACGAGAGGTGACTCCGCATAGAAAAATTTCTCGCTGGCAGCAGGTGTGCGGAATCTGTCCCCTGTTTTGAAATGGCCCGCTCGCAAACAAGCGAAGTTGCACCGCTGGAGTGAACCCTACGGCAGGCTCCCTTCGATCTCCACTCAGGGCAGACAGGGCAGGCTACGGCGGCGGGGTATCCGCGCGGCGCAGGTCTTGGAGGCGGTGTATCTCCCGCGACCGGGATGCTTGTCTCAGGGCCACCTCCGCGGCTCATAACCAGTGGTGCTATGATGCAAAAGGACGGTGCGATGACGAAAATTCCGAAATTCCTCTACGTGCTCCCGGTGTTGGGCTTGTTGGCGGTATCCTGTAACCGCCAGCCTCCCCAGGAAGCGCAAGACCCCGGTCCCCTGCAAACAACCCCTCCCCCGCAGGTGGTGGAAACCGAGGCCCCCCAGGCGGCGGCGCCGGAACCCCCCTCTTCGCAAGCCGCCCAGCAACCAGCCCCAGGAACGCATCGGGACCACGACTCCAAGCACGGCGGCACGTTCTTCATGGCTCTGGACAATGTGCATCATCTGGAAGGAGTGCTGGAGCCGCCAGGGACTTTCCGGCTCTATCTTTACGATTCTCACACCCATCCCGTGAAACTGGAGGAGTTAAAACAAGCCCAAGGATGGATCCGCTGGGGTGACTCCGAGGACGCTCCGGAAACCACTCTGGCCTTGGCCCCGGACGATCAATGCCTGGAAGCCGCCCCAGGCCAAGCTATGAAATTCCCTCTGATGCTGACTCTCCGGCTGTATCTTCCTGGCTCGCCCCCGGGTGGAAAACCAGAGATATTCACATTTCCGTTCAGCCACTACTCCCCAAGAAGTTCTAACCCTTAATTCAAAGGGGTGTCCCTATTCTGCCCCGGCAAACTGGACGCGGCTGCTAGGTAAACATCCCACAATCTCCTGTGGCTAAGTCGGAGAAATCAGAAACATTGCCGGTAAAACTAGGGTTGGCATTGGATTGACATCCCTGTTGAGCAGAGACATAATCAGACCCTGAACGGAGTCCGAAGGCGATACGACCGCGCTGGCAAATTCATTTGCGGGAGCGTCTGCATCAAAAATCCAGTTTTAGGAAGCAGCTACTTGCCAAGATCAGTATGCCAAGCCGCTGGGCTTAGGAACAGAACAAGGGTGCCCGCGCTGTCTTCAAAAATCGCTCCCAGCGGATATGATGGCCTGTAAGAAGGGTTATGGATGATGAATCGGCAGAAAGTGGACACGAAGCCCACCGCGCTTTATCAACGCCTCGGCGGGTACGATGCGATTGCCGTTCTGGTGGATGATTTCGCAGGCCGGTTATCTTCCGACCCGAAGTTTGCCCGTTTCTTCCAGGGCTCCAGCGCCGATTCCAGAAAACGTCGCCGGCAACTGTTTGTCGAGCAAGTCTGCGAGGCTGCGGGCGGGTCGTGCTACTATACCGGACGCAACATGAAAGCCTCCCACGAAGGGCTGGGCATTACCGGGGCAGACTGGGGCCTCATGCTAAAACACCTCGCGACGTCCTTCGACAAGCTCCGCGTCCGCCCGCCGGAGAGGAAAGCGGTCCTCGATATTTTTGATAGCACCAAGGAGGACATAGTAGAATCCGGTCGCGCCGGTGGCGGCTCGATGTAACAGGAGTAGCGTGCTGCAGGGGAGACTTTTGAACCCCTGCCAGCAAAAAAACACACCAGACTCAAAAGGCTGCCACACGATAGGCAAAAATCAAGTCGCCGCTGGTTGGACACATTTGTTTTACCGGAGCTAAGGAGTTTGGAAAAAGCTGAACAGAGAACGGAAATCCGCTCCAACCAACATTTGGAGCCCGTGATTTAATCCCCACTCAAGGGAGAGCGGAAAATGGTTGTGGGAACGCCCTCTGCGATAGCACAGCAAAAATACGGCGGCCTGGATCGCCAGCGCCTGGCCTGGGCCTACCGGACAATGGTTCTTTCCCGCCGGATGGATGAAAAAGAGATCCAACTGCACCGGCAGGGGCATACCTTTTTTGAAATTAGCGCCGCCGGGCATGAGGCGCTGCAACTGGCGGCTGCGATGGCGTTGCAGCCCGGTTACGACTGGTTTTTCCCTTATTATCGGGGCCGAACCCTGGCTCTGGCCCTGGGGATAACTCCGCTGGAGCTTCTTCTGGAAGCCGTGGGGTCCGCCGAAGCCCCGTTCAGCGGGGGACGCCAGATGCCTTCTCACTGGGGCAGCAAGCCGCTGCACATTGTTTCGCAGTCCAGCGCCACCGGGACGCAATGGCTCCAGGCTGTCGGCTGTGCCGAAGCCGGAGTTTACTACCGGGAGTCGCCGGATGCCCGGCAAGGGAGCGCGCCATTTGCAGAGAATGAAGTCATGTGCGTGACAGGCGGAGATGGGAGCACCAGCGAGGGAGAGTTCTATGAGTCGCTCAACACCGCTTGCAGCGCGCGCCTGCCCGTACTTTATCTGATCGAGGACAATGGCTATGCCATCTCCGTGCCGGTGGAACGGCAAACCCCGGGAGGCAATATCTCTCACTTGCTCTCCGGCTTCCCCAACTTGTTCCGCGAAGAGGTGGATGGAACCGACTTTCTGGCGAGTCTGGACGCGCTCCGCCGGGCGGCAGCCTATTGCCGGGAGAGGCGGGGGCCTGCCCTGGTGCATGGCCATGTGGTCCGCCTCCACCCCCACTCCCTTTCCGATGACCAGAAGCTGTACAAAACCGCAGAGGAACTCGCCGCAGAAGCGCGCCGCGACCCGATTCTCCGATTTGCGGACTTCTTGTTGAACGAAGGGCTTCTGAGCCAGGAAGAACTAAAAAAGCTGGAGCAAGAAGTGGAACAGGAACTTGAAGAGGCTGTAGGGCGCGTTTTGAAGGCGCCGGCTGCGGAAGGCCGCTCCGCGCCCCTCCACGTTTACTCCGAGACGGTGGACCCCACCTCTTCCGCTTTTGAAATTCCCCCGAGGCTTTCCGGGGAACCCACTACCATGGCGGAACTTTTGAACGCCTGCTTGCGCGACGAAATGCGCCGCGATGCGCGCGTGGTGGTGTTTGGACAGGACGTGGCTGACACCAGCCACGAAGAAAACCTCCCGCGAGTGAAGGGGAAAGGCGGCGTTTTTAAGGTGACGCACGACCTGCAACGAGAGTTCGGCAGCCGCCGGATTTTCAACGCTCCGATTGCCGAAGCCAACATCGTGGGCCGCGCCTTTGGCTACGCCCTGCGAGGCCTCAAGCCGGTGGTGGAGATCCAGTTCATTGACTACATCTGGCCGGCGATGATGCAGATTCGGGATGAGCTGGCTGTGATCCGGTGGCGCTCCATCGGCAACTTCTCGTGCCCGGTGGTGATCCGCGTCGCCTATGGCGGGTATCTCAACGGCGGCGGCATTTACCATAGCCAGTGCGGGGAAAGCATTTTCACGCACATTCCGGGCATCCGTGTGGTGTTGCCTTCCACGGCCCTGGACGCCAACGGGCTGCTGCGCACGGCGATCCGGTGCGACGACCCGGTATTATTTTTAGAGCATAAGCACCTCTATCGCCAGCCGTACAATCGCAATCCCTACCCCGGCCCCGACTTTATGATCCCCTTCGGCAAAGCGCACACCGTCAGGGAAGGCAAGGACATGACGGTCATCACCTATGGCGGTGTCGTGCAAAAGGCGTTGCAGGCCGCCGGGAAGCTGGCCGAGGAAGGGATGAGCGTGGAGTTGCTGGACCTGCGCTCTCTCAATCCCTACGACTGGGAGGCCATCGCCGCCTCCGTCCGCAAGACCAGCCGCGTGCTGGTGGCGCACGAAGATTGCCTTTCCTGGGGATTTGGAGCCGAGATCGCCGCCCGCATCGCCGACGAACTTTTTGACCACCTGGACGCCCCCGTCAAACGCGTCGGGGCGCTCGACACCTTTGTCGGCTACCATCCCAACCTGGAAAAAGCGATTCTCCCGCAAGCCTCGGACCTGGAAAACGCGATGCGGGCAATTCTTTCCTGGTGAGAACGCGACTTCGCTTCCCCGGCGTTTCTGCGAAAACCTATCGCAGTGATTTCACAGGCAAGCCTTTGCTTTCCGGAACACAGCCAGAAACATGCTCTGCGTCAACCGGCCCGTCTGGGTATTTTGCCGGCTGGGATGATAAGAAGCGATCAAGACAGGTAGTGGCGGAGGGAATTGGTAAACCGCTCCGTGGCGAAAGCGAAATCGGCTGCGGGAAGCAATCCGGCCCCGTTTCTGAAGAATGGAAAGATAGGTGTCAAACGCCACCTTCCCCAATGCTACTACGACCTTGACGTTGCGAAGCAGATCCAGTTCCCGTTCCAGGTAATCGCGGCAGTTGCGATATTCCGCTGGCAGCGGCTTGTTCGCGGGCGGCGCGCAGCGGACGGACGCCGTGATATAGGCTCCTCGCAAGCGCAGCCCATCGTCCAGAGAAACAGACTGGGGCTGATTGGCGAACCCGGTGCGGTACAGGGTCGCAAAAAGCAGGTCGCCAGAGCTATCACCCGTGAAGACGCGCCCTGTGCGGTTGCCTCCATGCGCCGCCGGAGCCAGCCCTAAAACCAGTAGCTGAGCTTGGGCGTTTCCCAAACCAGGGACCGGTTTCCCCCAATATTGCCAGTCCCGGTAGGCCCGCCGCTTTAGCTGGGCAATCTGACAGCGATAGTTCACCAGACGCGGGCAGCGGCCGCACCCGATGACCTCCTGCCGAATCTTTAACAAACTGTCCCCCAAAGGAACCCTCCCTTTCTTTGGCTCTCCTGCACTAGGGGTGGAATGGGCAAACATACAGGGCGTTTCGTTTCATTGCAAGCCTGCAGGCCGCAGCGAAACGGCAAAAGCCGCGGCGGGCATCCGCGTCAGCCCGCAACTGGCGAACTACGATCTTTCGCGGCTCACCAATGAAGAACGGAACCGTTGAAAACGTTATTTAAGGAGTTCGCTATTCAGCCGTAGGGCGCGGGTTCTCACTGCGCCAATCGTGGCTCCCAATCCCGCGCCGGAAACCACGATCTTCCACGACGTTCCTTCCCGGGAGGAGCTACGGTCGGGGGTCTCCTCCGGCGGCTTTTCCTATAATTAATGGTAAAATGAGACATTGCGATAGATTCCAACCGCGAGGTGAAATCCGATGGGTATGCTGATGAGCAAAAAAATTGCGGCCCTGTTGGCCGGGGGCATGTTGTTGGGGACCGGATGGCTCCTGGGACAGCAGACGGCCACGACGCAGACGACCCTCCTGCACGTATTTGCGTATACGCCAGTCGCGGAAGCCACACAGCAGGACTTTGACAATTTCAAGAAAGCTACGGCGGACATGGTCGGCAAGGTCCCTGGGCTGCGAAGAGTATGGGTGGGGAAGCTCAAGGCGCCGCTGGGCGAGG
>Ga0156222_1094_pt1 | contig 12678 bp, 10 predicted proteins | sample RifCSPlowO2_12_FD_107870 | JGI IMG/M metagenome (GOLD analysis project Ga0156222, IMG submission 107870) | Acidobacteria bacterium RIFCSPLOWO2_12_FULL_59_11 | reverse complement strand
TTGAATAGCCGTTGCCCATCAACGCAGATTTAGGACACCATCGCAAATTGCGGGCCAGGGTAAAAAAGGCACTTTAGCGCAGCAAATCTTCCAACCGGATGGATTGGTCGGTCTTGGAGTCGCGGTATTTGATGATGACGGGTGTATAAAGCGAAATGTTCTGTTGCTTGCCCCAGCCGGTGGAGATGGCGCGCGAACCGGGCACGACCACGGCGTCGGGTGGAATGACCAAAGGGTTGTCTCCTTCGCGCCGGTAAATCTGCCCGTGCACCAAGTCGTAGACCGGCGTGGAACCGGTCAGGATGGTCCCGGCCCCGATCACCGCTCGTTGTTTGATGACCGTACCCTCGTAGATGCCGCAGTTGCCGCCGATCAGGACATCGTCCTCGACGATGACCGGCAGCGCTCCGACCGGCTCCAAGACGCCGCCGAGCTGGCTCCCGGCGCTCAGGTGAACGCGCTTGCCGACCTGCGCGCAGGAGCCGACCAAAGCGTGGGAGTCAATCATCGTGCCGTCATCCACGTAAGCTCCCACGTTGATATACATGGGTGGCATACAGGTGATCCCTCTGCCAATGTAACATCCGTCGCGGATCGAAGAGCCGCCCGGCACGATGCGCACGCCGCTCTCGAGAGCGATTTTTTTCAGTGGAAAAGTGTGCTTGTCGTAAAAGGGGAAATTGTCATCGGGCGACATGTTTTCGAGTTCGCCAATCCGAAAGCCCAGCAAAATGCCCATCTTGACCCAGACGTTGACCTTCCAGCCGGAAGGGGCGGAACCTTCGGCAGGCTCTGCGGCCCGGATGGTACCGTCATTCAGCCCTTGTTTCAGCTCGTGGAAGGCGTCGAAGAATTCCTGGCTGTAGTCGGAGGTTTTCTGGTGGTAGAGCCGCTCAATTTGCTCCGCCAGCGGCATATTGCTTTTCCTTTAGCAGTTCGAGGTCTTCGAGAACTTTTTCCAGCTTGGCGCGATTTTCCGCTTTCATGGGGACCAGCGGCAAGCGATAGACGGGGTGGATGAGGCCCAGGGCTGCCAGCGCCGCCTTGACCGGAATCGGGTTGCTCTCGATGAATAGGGCTTGCATGAGAGGCCATAGGCGGAAGTGGATGCGCCGCGCCGATGAGAAGTCTCCCCGATTGCACAGAGAAACCATCTCACTCATCTCGCGGGGGAGGACGTTAGCAATAACAGAGATTACTCCGCAGCCCCCCAAAGCCATCATGGGAAGCGTCAGAGAGTCATCACCAGAAATCACTTGGAACGTTTCGGGAACCCGCTGAAGGATTTCCGCGACTTGCACCAAGCTTCCGGAGGCTTCTTTTACCCCGACGATGTTGGAGCGTTCGGCAAGACGAGCGATCGTGGCTGGCTCCACGTTGGAGCCGGTGCGGCCGGGCACGTTGTAAATCAGTACCGGCAAGTGCGTGGACTCGGCAACGGCTCGGTAGTGCTGGTAGAGGCCCTCCTGGGTGGGTTTGTTGTAGTAAGGAGAAACCGAGAGGATAGCATCCACGCCCAGGCGCTCCAACGAGCGAACCACCTCGCACACCCGCCGCGTATTGTTGCCCCCGGCGCCTGCGATGACGAGCACCTGCTGGCGAGTCTCTTCCAGAGCAATCTCCACCACGCGGAGGTGCTCTTCTGCCGTCAGGACCGGGCTTTCGCCCGTCGTCCCGCAAGGGACTAAAAAATCCACCCCGGCGGCAACTTGGGAACGGATCAGGCGCCGCAAAGCGGCCTCATCCAAGCTCCCGTCCGGCTGAAAAGGAGTTACCAGCGCAGTGCCACAACCCCGAAGTTGACTGCGATCCATGAAACCCTCGTCGGTTCCTAGCATACACGATCTGCTGCCCATCCGGTATAATCTTCTCCGCAGGCTTTGGGTTGGACAATCTCGTTCCGTGTCCAGGAATTAGCGCCCACACAGAACGCAGAGGGTTCTCCCCCCCCAATGATTCAAGGTGGCCTTCTGGGACGAGACTGGAAGGAAAAGGTTAAGGCGTCTTCTGAAGCTGCGAGTGATATTTCCAGGTAGACCTGGGTGTGTTAAGATAGTGGCTCACTTGTAATACCGCGGATTCGACGAACAGGGCTACAAGTTCGAACTTGCAGCCTTTTTGTTTGACACCGAAGGCGATCAAAAGATCCCAAATAGCTCAAACAGAGAAGAGGAATATTCGCGAAAGAACAAGTTACAATAGAAGTGGTTCACCGGCCCTACAAGTCTACCGGCAGTGAACGTCATGAGCCATTAGCCTGGAGGGTGAGTCCACAAGTTGCGGAGCTCGAAAAATCACGCAACAGGAGTTAGCATGAACCAGACAGCCATCCAGGGGATTCACCCCTGGGAACAACCCTTTTGGAAACCTGCCCCAGGCCAAGCGGGAGTTTTTTTTTATCTTGTCGTGATACACGCACTGGCTGTCATCGGGCTGATCCTTTTCCCCCTTCCCAACTGGAAGGTTTTGGGTTTAACCATCCTTCTCGCAGGTCTTGGCGGCATCGGCACGACGGTTTGTTATCATCGCGCGCTGGCGCACCGCACTCTCAAGTTGAACAAAGTCATCGAGCAACTGCTGATCTTCTGGGCCATGTTCAATGGCTCAGGAAATGCATCCAGTTGGGTTGCCTACCACCGGCATCATCATTCCCATACCGATAAGCCCGAGGACATCTCCAGCCCTAAGCAAGGGGGTTTCTGGTGGGCGCACCTCCGCTGGCTCTACCAATCAGCCCCGCCAGATAAGCGGAAGTGGTGTCCGGAACTGGATCGTGCGGCGTACCGGTTTTGGACCCGTGCGCAAACCCCGCTGATTTTGCTATCGCTGTTCTGCGGCCTGGCGCTCTCTTGGGAGGCTTTCTTCTGGATGGGAGCAATTCGTCTGGTCTATTCGTTGCACATACAGTGTTTGGCAAACAGTCTCACGCACCTCGGTCACCCCGAAGAAGGAGACTCCAGCATAAACCTATGGTGGCTGGGACCGTTCCAATTGACGGCCTGGGGTGAAAACTGGCACAGGAATCACCATGCCCTTGCCGGGTCAGCGCGCTTCGGTTGGCGCTGGTGGCAGGTGGACATCGGATGGTACTTAATCTTCGCCATGAAAACACTGGGCTTAGCTAGTAACGTCAAACGTCCCAGAAGGCAGTAAGCGGAGACTGTCCGAAACCCGATTCAGCAGCGCGCACTTACAGGGCACGAATTTATAGTGCGCCTTATGCAACGACTTCAGAACTTCCCCGATTACCCCCCTCGCGCTCCCTATTCGCTTTTGGCAAACAGGTTGTTACGGGTGGGGGCTTGGAAGGGCGAGATCGGGCATCGGCTTGGCTTGAAACAGGCGGCGGCAAGGCTTCGCCAGCCAGCGGGCCCAGCGATTGGCGGTTTTCCTGCGGGCACTATCGGTGGCGATGCCGGTATTGGCGTACATCTGGCGGTAGAGTTTGGAGATAAAGAGGAAGGCGAGTCGTGACTTGAGCGACTGGACGCAATCGGAGCGCTTCCAGATGGCCGAAATGCTGTAGAAGTTATCCCAAACTCCCTGCGTGCGGGAGCGGATTTCCTCCGGGGTCATCGTGGGATGAGGGGTATAGTGCTTGGGGCGGAGATGTCCCGGAATCAGCCAGTAGCGTGTCACGGGAACGCCATGAATGCGATCCGCGCCGTCTCCCAGGCTCTTCTCCCAGCGTTCGAAGTCAACCGTGCCGGGGAAAGGCGTCATCAGCACGAATTGCGCGAAGGAGATCTCGGCCTTCTTCGCCAGAGCCGCCGTGGCCTCGAAGGTGTCCGCGCGGTCTGTCGGGAGCCCGAAGATGAACGACCCCAGCACATGCACGCCGTGCTGCTTGAAGGATTGCAGGCGCGTCGCCAAGTTTTCACCGGAATAATTGAAATCCTTATAAATGGACTTCAAGCCCTCCGCCGTAACCGCTTCCACGCCGACCAGCGCTCCTCGGATGCGTGCCTTCCGCATCGCATCCAAAAACTGCGGGTCTTCGGCGGCTTCCATGGTGATCTGGGTAAAAAAGATCATGTCGGCGGGCAACTGGGACATGCGTTCCATGAAATCGAACCGCTCGGCGCGCAGGGCTTGGAGTTCGTTCAGCCGCTGCAGGTTGTTCTGCTTGCGGGCCAGTTCGATGTCGGTGAGCGTTACGGGATAGAAGTTATCGTCGGCCAGCGCGATAAACCGGTAGCCCATGCGCCGGAGCTGGATGATTTCCGGGATCACCGAGTCCCCGGAACGCTGGCGCGCCTGCTGGCCATCGGTACGCCAGACGGAGCAGAACGAACAGTGCTTGGGACAGCCCCGGACCGTCTGCACGGAAGCCCACATGTATTTGTTGGCCGGCATGAGGTCCCATCGAGCCGGCAGGAACCGGTCGGCGGAAACGCGCCCGCCTTCGTAGATCCGCTGCGGGGTTCCCCGGGCGCAATCCGCCAGGGCGGTGCTCCAGATAACGTCCCCATCTCCCTTGACGACGGCATGGGCGCCGCCGAGTTCATGTGCCTCTTCGGGATAGAGCGTGGCGTGGATTCCACCGAAGACCACCCAGGCTCCGCGCTCCCGAGCAAGTCGTCCAACCTCGAGACCCCGCAAGGCATTGGCGGTATGGATGCCGATTCCGACGACGTCCCCTGCCTGAATGCTTTCCAGATCAAGAGGTTCCAGGGTTTCGTCGGTGATAATTGGGTCGCCGTATTGTGCAGGTGTTGCGGTTGCCAGCACGTACAGCCAGCGAGGAGTGATGACGCCGATTCCAAACGACACGTCGCTCGGATTGACTAGGTGAACACGCAAGAGCCCCCCACCTCCTTGGGATTGGAAATACTCGTTTGGACCCCAGGAAGGACGAAGATCATTCCCTAGGAACCCGAACGCTCTGGCAATTGTAACAGATAAGAGTTCCTAAGCAAGACTAAACCGAACAGGGATAACGGCTCGCCGGCAAGTGATCTAACCGGTCGCTGGGTATTGCAAGTCTTTATCTCACCTCCAGAAAGTCATGCGACCTGATTTTAAAGGCGCTTTTTTATTCGTTATCCCCCAGTGCCAGAGGCGCCCTCCTTCTGCTGGCCGCGATCAACCGCAGCAGCCCCGTTCTGGAACACCACAACATCAACATTGCCGAACGGCCCGAGGCGCGTTTGGTGCCATCCCGCTAATTCGGGCCGCCCGGCAAACCAAGCCCGCCAGTAGCGAACGCTCCGATCCCCGCCGTAGATCACGAAGCGCCCGGAAGCGGAAAGAGTTTCTTTGGACAAAGTAATCGCGAAACGCGCTGCTTCCGGCGAGTTTTCAAAAGGGAAAAGATACGGTCTCCCCTGAATTGGATAGATCAGCAAATGGGCGTAAAGAAATCCGGGAAGTTGATAGTCCGGCCGCCAGGCGGGTGGCCTCGCCTCGATAAAAGGACTGGGGCAGATCACGGGTGTTTCGGGCCCCAGCGCCAGTTTATTGATCTCCTGCACGGCCGCGCGCCAGTCCGAGACGTCGTGCCGTGGCCAAGCATCATGCCACTGCCCCATATTCAGCAGCACCCCCGCACCCAACAGCAGCGCCATCGGCTTCCAGCGTGCGGACGGCATGTAAAGCCCGGCCATAAAGGTAGCGGCGAGCGCGCCTCCCGGCAGGGCCACGGACAGGTAGCGGGGTAGGAAAACGCTGTTGCCGCTCAGGAGGGAAAAGGCGAATAAAAAGAGCGGATGGCACAACCACCAGCCGAGGATGAGGGTAAAGGAAGTCCACGAAGGGATTATCGCATCCGGGGGGCGCTGCCAGCAGCGGCTCCCTCGCATAGGGGCAACACTCGCCGCGCCGCCGGCATTTCCTGGAATCGGCGAACGCGCCGCAGTCTCTGCACTGAAGAGCCATGCGCCAAAGCCACAAGCGGCAACGAGACCCAGCTTGAGCGAATTTACGAGCCCTAGGGACGAAGGAACCGGGACGATGACGTGGGCGCTCGCCTCGCGGAGCAGGGCCAGGGCGTCCCTGAGAACCGGCAGGAGGGTGAGACTCAGCAGAGCGAACACGGCGCCGATGCGGAGCCAGCCGACGCTGGTCTCACCACGGGCCAGTCTCACAAACGCGTAGAGAACGAAGACGATATAGAAAGGCCAGAACATGAGATGAACTCTCCAGAGCAGCCCCGCAAAAAGGAGGAAGAGCAGCACATCGCCCCAACTGGCGGAATCGAGCCAACGAACCAGGAACAACAAGCTCGCTGCTGCCACGCAAGTGCCTAACGGATAGGGGCGGGCGTCTGCCGCCTGATAATTGATACCGCTCAATGCGAAACACGCAAAGACCGCGAACCAGCCCGTCTGCGGATGAATCAGGCGCGCTGCCAAGCGAGCGATCAGAAACAAGGCGATGCCCATGACCAAGAGCGAAGGCAAGCGGTAGGCAACCTCGGAGAAGCCGAATAGCGCATCGGTGCCGCGCGGCAAGAAATAGTAGATGGAAGCCGCCACCTGGGGGGCGACGGCCAGGGACGGATGGGAAGGTCCTTCCCGGACGAGGAAAGCGGTGACGATTTCATCGACCCAGAAACTCGACGACAGCGTCATCAGCCACAACCGCGCAACGCACACTGCCAGCAGCAATAAGAGCAACCGATTGAGGCGCAGTTCCCGTTTTTCAAATCCAAACATAATAAGTGAGGCCAGACCCGATAACGACGCTGGGAGCTATATGCTTCTATATCGGTCTACCGCTCTTGATGGGTGAGTTCAGTCTTGACGGCGCTGTGTTCGCTCTCCGAGCGATGAGGCAATGGTGCTGAGCCGCTTGGCCACACTGCTGGAGCCCGACAGTTGAAGCTCAAGAGTTATTGACCGAAACTTCCGATTGCAACGGTACCTTTCCGCAGAATCATACGCCGGCTGCCTTGTCGCGTACAACTCGAGTGGGCATCGCGGCGCGCTTGGGCCGTTCTATTAACTCTCTTGGCGCTGCTTGCCGCCTCCCATCCAACCCGATTGACGTCGGGGCGTAGTATAAGGTTAGTTCTGGAATTTGAAAACGGAAATGCCTAGAAGCTGTTGCAAAACCCGTTTTAAGCGATTGTCAGGGCACGGTTTTAACCGTGCCAAACCGGGTCTGCGAAACAGCGGCTTCAGCCGCTGAGGGCCAACAACGCACCTCAGGGGCTAAAGCCCCATCCCTTCCGAGTTGCTTTCGGCACGCCTGAAGGCGTGCCCTGACGGTGCTCCCAAGGAGGTTTTGCAACAGCTTCTATTAAAAGGGCTAAAAATGAAGAATGGTGCGCCCGGGGTGATTCGAACACCCGACCTACTGATTCGTAGGCTGATGAGGGTCGCCACAGCAGGCAAAGCCAGTCTACAACTGATAGAAAACTCAAGACAATCCACAAAGGTCATTTCGCCCGTTTGGTCTGGTTTCGGCTCGTGTACCTACACAAAACCTACACAGTGCCAGCGGCGCAACCATGCCCAGACGGACGCCCAAATCAGCGAATTGGCGGCTCGTTCCAACTGTTTTCAAATCAGATGCGCCGGTCTAAGCCTTAGTGCTTGCGAGAGATACAGGGCGCTGTGCGGGGATTGTGCAGGAGTTTTTTGGCTGAAGGAGGCCGCATGACCGCGCACAGGGCCAGCAAAAAGGCCAAGCGGGGCTACCAAAAGCACGGCATGTACGCGCTGAAACGCGCCATATGCGGCCTCGATGCAGGCAAGCTGGACCGCAGGTACAAAGTGTTCCGGGCGCTGTCGGAATGGCGCTCGGAGTTAATCCAGGACTTGGGTGGAGAGGAAAACCTGAGCACACAGCAGACAGCGGTTGTGGACCTGGCGGCCAGGAGCAAGCTGCTGCTCGACTCGGTGGACGCCTGGCTCCTACAACAGCCCAGCTTGATTAACACCCGAAAGAAATCCGTGCTGCCTGTTCTCAGGGAACGCCAGCAGCTTGTGGACAGCCTCAGCCGCATTTTGGGCCAGTTGGGGCTGGAGCGTAAGCCGAAGCCGGTTCCTGCATTGGCCCAATATCTGGAGGAGAAATACGGCGACAACGAAAGGAGATCAGAGAAAAAATAAAACTGAGGGAATTTGTAGTCACGCGCCGCGACCGCAATGGGGACATCCTGGAACGGAAGGTGGTGCAGGCGGCGTCCGAAAGCGCCGCTATCGAGCAGCTCACGAGTGGCCCCGGCCAGGGGCGCTATATCGATGACACCGTCTGGACGGCGGAGCCTTCGATTGAGGGAATCCCGGAAGCGGTGATCCGGCAGAACCCGCTGGCGGGAAGAAAAAAGGGGCGTGTGCCGGTTCGGGTCCGATCCGGCGTGCGGCTGTGGGAGGAGCGGCTGTTGCACACCGGCGGTGAGGTTATATGGGTCCCTGCTGAGCGGTATCGGGTGCTCCAAGGCCTGGTGGACCCGGCAGACGGCTTCTCCAATGGGCGGTAGCCGCCAGGGTTGGCTGGATTTGGCGCCCCGTTTGGCCCTGTCGCAACGGGCTGCCCCAGATCGCGTATTGGGCCAAGACGGCCCAGATCCGACGCCCAGGGCGCGACATTGGCCGATTTCGAGCTTTGCTGGACGACGCGCCGTTCCTGCAGCGGACCGGCAGCCGGGCGGGGTTGCTCATAGGCCCGCCCGGTTACCCAAAATGCAGGCCAAGTTTGGCTTGAGGGTGTACAGGAGGAATTGCAGATGACCACGTGGACCGAGAAGAGACTTAGGCAACTGTTTGCGCATTAACCGGAAGTATTGGGCGGGGGCCCTGCCGACATATCAAATCAAGATCGTGCCTGAGCTGCCGGAAGAAACCCTGCGTGGTTTCTGCGAATCGAGTAAGAGGACGATCAGCATTGTCATCCAACAGCACACCAGCGACCGTGAGGTCCGCTCGACACTACTGCATGAGATGTGCCATGCCGCCCCCCCCAACCCGGGACATCAATGCACATGGACCGGCGTTCTTTGCGCAACTGGAGATGCTCCTGAAAAGGGGTGCCCCTATCTCCGTTGGCGCGGGGGAGGCGCCGTTGCACCGTATCTTGAAGGGCGCGGTGCCGCACAGGTTTCCGCTTTGCCGCAAGGCTATTGAACGGTTGGAAACGCGGAGACGCAAGGCATTGGGTAAGAAACCAGGCACCTCTATACAGGAACTTACGCCCGACATGATAATTGGCGAATTTGAAGACGCCGCGATGGAGACAACTTGGAAAATTGCGCTCTTAGTCCTCGGCGGCGAACATGGACTGATCGACATTTCAGAAAATGCGACCAGCCCGTGGGCCGCAAGCGTTTTAAAGAAAGCGCACGCGGCATTCCGTCGCATGCGCCGTTTTTATCTGCTCGATAAGAAGACTAAGAGGACGTGGGAGAGGCAAGTAACGTAGCGCCTGCCTCCCGCCGCCGCCGCGCGGGTTCGCCCAGGATAAGCCTGTACGATGCCCTTGCGGTCACTAGAAACAGTATGCATTTCATCGTCCCGTGCGTCCCGTCGTACCGTGTATCTGCAATGCAGGCCAAGTCTGGCCGGAGGTTTGATAGGTGAAACCACAAGTGAAACGCAAACCGGCGCTGACGATCCTGGACGCGATGGTCGACCCTTTGATCTTCGGACGCCATTGGTTCCAAGGCCGGACCTGGGATGCCTGGAAGGTTTTCCTGAGGGCGCTGTTCGGCCTGAAGATGGACAAGGCCGTGATGGAGGTTTACCGGCGGCATACAGGCCGCAAGGTTGCACCAAGGAAACCGGGCCGGGAGGCCTGGCTGGTCGTGGGAAGACGCGGCGGAAAGAGTTTGATCTCCGCCCTGGTCGCCGTCTTCCTGGCCTGCTTCCGGGACTACCGGGGATTGCTTGCCCCCGGTGAGAGGGGAACGGTCATGGTGATCGCAGCGGATCGGCGACAGGCCCGCGTCGTGTTTCGTTATATTCAGGGATTTCTCGATGCGGTTCCGATGCTGGCGCAGATGGTGGAGTCCAGAGCCAGGGAAACCATCAACCTCAGCAACCGGGTAACAATCGAAGTCCACACCGCGAACTTTAGGGCGGTGCGAGGCTACACCGTCGTGGCGGCCATTTGCGACGAGATCGCCTTCTGGCGCTCGGAGGATTCCGCCAACCCCGACACGGAAATCCTGAACGGCCTGAGGCCTGGAATGGCTACGATCCCTAGCAGCCTTTTGCTTTGCATCTCTTCGCCCTACGCCCGGCGCGGGGCATTGTGGGAAGCCTACCGCCAGCACTACGGTCAGGACGGAGACCCGATTCTTGTCTGGCAGGCTCCGACCCTCTCCATGAATCCTTCTGTTGATCCCAAGGTGATCGAGGCCGCATACGAGGCGGATGAATCCTCGGCTGCGGCGGAATACGGCGCGCAGTTCCGGCGCGATATTGAATCCTTCGTTTCCGCCGAGGCAGTGGACGCCGTGACGATGCCGGGCCGGTTCGAACTGCCTCCCCTGCCAGAGTTCAATTACACCGCATTCGTGGACCCCAGCGGCGGCTCAGTGGATTCGATGACCCTGGCTATCGCGCACCACGAGAACGGCAAGGCGGTCCTGGATTTGGTGAGGGAGAAGCGGCCGCCGTTCTCGCCAGAGGCCGTTGTGCAGGAGTTCGCCGAGGTTCTGCGGGCTTACCAGGTGACCACGGTTACCGGTGATCGGTACGCCGGGGAGTGGCCGCGAGAGCAATTCAGAAAGGCCGGAATCGAGTACCTGCCGAGCGAGAAGGCCAAGAGCGAGCTGTACCTGGAACTGCTGCCCGCCGTAAACAGCGGCCAAGTGGATCTGCTAGACAACCCGCGCTTGCTTTCGCAACTCAGGAGCCTGGAACGTAAGACCTCGCGGATCGGACGAGACGTTGTGGATCACGGCCCCGGCGCTCACGATGACCTGGCCAATGCAGTGGCCGGGGCGCTGGTGTGTGCGCTGGCGGAGGATTTTTCCCCGAATCTCGCCATTGTGCTGTGAGACTTTCCCTTTTGGCTTCGGCGCGGCTACACAGCTCAGCGACGAGCTGAGCTTGTACACGAAGGCTCAGGTCGACAGCTTGCTGGCCGGAAAAGCCAATGCTGGGCACACGCACGGAATTAGCTTCTACAGCGGAACCGCTGGCGATCCGGCGCACGAGCACCTCGTAGAAGGAACGACGGGCATCGAACAGTAGGTACTTGAATAACGGCCCGAAAGTAGCGTACCGCGCCGGAATTTAGCTGCCTTCCGCGCCCCCCACGATGGCAATTTCTTCCTTGGTCAGGCCATACAAGGCATAGACGTGCCGGTCAATCTCGGATTCCAATGCGCTGGTGTCGGCCGCGGGATCGTGCCTCTTTGCCGCGAGAATATGGTCTACAGTGGAGACGAGCTTCACTCGGTTCTCCGACGCGATTTCCGGGAGCGGCAGGTTGTTGATCATCTCTCTTGTGAAAGTGGTTCCTTGGTTGTAGCTCGACGCTGGATATTTCTCCTTCAAGTAAAAGAACGCTGCTGAGCTGTTGACAATCGCAAGCAAGAGTTTCAATGTTTGCAGATTCTCGGAAGTAATCATGAGCGTGGTCTTGCCCGGAATGGTCGTACCTTCTGAATCCAAGCATGCATCAAGCAAGTTCAGGCCCTTTACGATGAGTTTCTGCTTGACTGCCTTCTGGCCGTAGGAATTCCGAAATTCTTCGAGAAACCGCTTTTTGTTCACTACCGGTCGGCAATACCGGTTACCCAAATAGACCATCTCCCGGTGTCCCCACCTCGAAACGTATTTACTTATCGTTCCCGTGTTGATGATCCGCAGATACTCATGTTGTCTTGCCGCCTTCGGCTCCTCCTCCACGAATTCCCGCAATTTGTACGCGTCGGACGTCGCACACGCGTTTTCACATAGGCCAAGCCCAGACAATTTCTCACGGCATGTGTCCAGCTTGGCCAGCAAATCGACATAGTTGGAAAAGAGCCAATCGTAGGCGTAGGGCGGTTTAAGCGTGTCCTTGCGGACAACGCGCTTCAACCTGACCTCCGTGCCCGCGTACTCGTTTATACGAAGGAACGGTTGCGGCATGTTGATGAATACTGACACGATTGCATCCACGTTTACGCTCTCGAACACTGAGCGGCCTGCCTTCAAAATGCTGAACATCTTGTCTACTGTCTTGATCCGCATTGCATCGCCAAACGGTTTTGAAATCCACTTGTCCGGGGTGATAAAAGAAAGCACGCCTTGCAAGCCCAGCAGCCCCAACCCCTTCTCATAAAAAGCAATATAAACGTCCCAGTTCCCTTTGGTCATTGAATAAGAAGCTTGGATCAACTTTCGCAGTTGAGGGCTGTCTTTTGTCATGGCTTCCGAATCTATGTACGGCGGGTTAGCGATCACGGCATCGAATCCGCCCTTTGCGTTGAACACCTCGGAGAAGTTGATGTTGAAATCGAAGTTGATCTCATAGCCGAGACTCTTCTTGGACGACGCAAAGCATTCGTTGAGTTTGTGCTCAATTTCCTGCCTCAGTTCCGCTTTCCGGTGGTGATCGGTTTCCTCAAAAAAGCGCTCCTTCAATTTTTCAATCTCGTGAAGCCCTTGGGACTTGAACGGGAAACCTATCAGTGAATTCCCACTGACGATCTTGAAGTCGAGATTAGGTAGCGGCTTAATCTGTTTAGAACTGGTTTCAAAAATACCTCAGCGTGATTAAGAGGCAGGCGATATGACA
>Ga0156222_1163_pt1 | contig 12724 bp, 7 predicted proteins | sample RifCSPlowO2_12_FD_107870 | JGI IMG/M metagenome (GOLD analysis project Ga0156222, IMG submission 107870) | Acidobacteria bacterium RIFCSPLOWO2_12_FULL_59_11 | reverse complement strand
GAGCGGCTCGCCGCGCTCGAGGGAGCCGAAGCGTGCGTGGCGACCGCATCGGGCATGTCGGCCATCCTTGCCTGCTGCATGGGCCTCATGAAGGGCGGGGAGCACATCGTTTCCTCCTCTTCGATCTTCGGGGCGACGGTGCAGTTGTTCGGCACCATCCTGTCCAGGTTCGGCGTCGAGACCACTTTCGTCGACGGCACCGAAGCGCAGGCGTGGCGCGCCGCGGTGCGGCCGAACACGCGGATTCTTTTCCTCGAGACGCCGTCAAATCCGCTTACCGAGGTGTTCGATATCGCTGCGCTCGCGGAGATCGCGCACCGCGCGGGCACGCTGCTGGTGGTCGACAACTGCTTCTGCACGCCGGCGCTGCAGAAACCCCTTGAACTCGGCGCCGATCTGATCGTCCATTCGGCAACCAAGTATCTCGACGGGCAGGGCAGGGTGCTGGGCGGCGCGGTTCTCGGCAAGAAAGAACTCGTGATGGAAAACATCTTCCCGTTCCTGCGCACCGCCGGCCCGACCTTGTCTGCGTTCAACGCCTGGGTCCTGCTCAAGGGCATGGAGACGTTGCGCATCCGCATGGAGGCGCAGTCGGCCGCCGCGCTCGAGCTCGCGCGTTGGCTCGAGCGCCATCCGCGGGTCACGCGCGTGTTTTATCCCGGCCTGCCCTCGCACCCCCAGCACGCCCTGGCGATGCGCCAGCAGCGCTCGGGCGGCGCCATCGTATCGTTCGAGGTGAGTGGGGGCAGGGAATCAGCCTGGCGCGTCATCGATGCCACAAAAATGATTTCGATAACCGCCAACCTCGGGGATACGAAGTCCACGATCACGCATCCGGCAACGACTACGCACGGTCGCATCAGCGCCGAGGCGCGCGCCCGCGCCGGCATTACCGAGGGGCTGCTGCGCGTCGCGGTGGGGCTGGAGGCGTTGAAGGACATCCAGACCGATCTGGCGCGCGGGCTGAACGGCTAGCCACCTTATCGCAACCTTACGGGACTGAAGTACCCGGCAAGGAAGACCTTGAGCGTGCTTCCCTTACGGAGCGGTAAAGGATTCCTAACATTATCGCGACCCACAAAATTTCGGTCACCGACGCAACCGAATGTTTTTCCTGCATTTTTAGTCTTGTCTCGTCGCTGGCACAGCGTATGCTTATGCTCCTAGTGCCCACGCGCGCGGGCGCTTAACTGCGGAGAAGACTATGACCTCAGGTACTTCCTCATCGAGGTTGTTCGTACGCCAGACATCGGGACTCGTGAAGGAGTTCAGCGCAAAGGACACTTTCATCTTTAATACCCTCGGCTACGCGCTTGGCCTCGTGCTCGCGATCACCCCGACGTTTCTCGGCGGGATCCACCCCAACGCGAGCATCTACGTCGTCCTGACGCTGGGGACGATCCTGACGGTCTTCAACGGGCTGGTCTACGGACTCTTCTCCGCCGCGATGCCCAGGTCCGGGGGCGACTATGTCTTCATTGGCCGGACACTCAACCCAACGTTGGGATTCGTCGCGAACTGGGGGTTCACTTGGTCGCAGCTCCTCGGCCTAGGCGTGTATACCGCTTGGTGCGTCAGAGACGCTCTCAGCCCCGCGCTGACCACCCTGGGGTACGCCACCAGTTCGCAAGCGCTCGTCGAACTCGGCGGTACTGTCGGCAAGCCGATGCCCATGTTTCTAATCGGCACTTTCCTCCTGGCCACCGTACTTCTTGTTTCTCTCGCCGGAATGAAGTTCATGAAACGCATCCTGAACGCCCTCTTCATCGTCGCGGTCGCTGGAACCGGCGTCATGATGGTGTTGTTTCTCCTCGCTACGCGTGAGGACTTCATTTCGGCCTTCAATGGCTTCATGGCGGCACATGCCAATCTCCCCAACGCCTATAACGCTATCCTTCAGCAGGCGGGGGCCAATGGTCTCGAGATCGGACAGCCTACGAGCTTCCTTGCTGCCGTCCTCGCGCTGCCAGTCGGGTACTGGGCCTTTATCGGCTTCACGTACTCGGCCTACGTCGGAGGAGAGGTCAAGGAACCCCAGAAGGCCCAGTCCGTCGGAATCCTCGGCTCGCTTTTCTTTGGGTACGTCGTCTACATGATCACGATGGGTGCCTACTACGATGTCGTGGGTCGTGACTTCAACAACGCGATCGCTGTGGTTCAGGGACTTAAAGCGAACCCTCTACCTACCAGTGGTTCGATGTCGTTCTTCGCCGGGCTTCTCACGCAGAATGTCGTGGTTAACCTCCTTATCAGCGTCAGCACATTTCTCTGGTTCTACCTCCTCCTCTTCGTGATGGCCACAATCTGCGTGCGCAACATTTTCGCCTGGAGTTTCGATCAGATTGGCCCAAAGGGGCTTGCGCTCGTCACGCAGCGTGGCGGTGCTCCGTGGGTTGCAACATTCGTGATCGTCGTCATCGCCGAGTCATTTATGGCCCTTCAGGCGTTCGTGGGCATCGCCTTCATGAATTACATCGCAATTTTTAGCGTTTGCTTCCTCATCGCTGGTGTCGCCGCTGTCGTTTTCCCGTACCGGCGCCCGGAACTTTTCCAGCAAGCACCCCCGTTTGTGCGACGCCGAATCTTCGGCTTCCCACTAATTTCCATCGCCGGCGTCGGAAACACGATCCTCTTCGTTCTGGTTCTGTACAGCGCTCTCACGAACCCCGGGGTCAGCGGTGTACAAGGGCATCTCCCGACGTGGATACTTCTTGGGATCTATGGCGCTGGGTTCATCGTATATGCCGTGGCGAAGGGCTACCGAGCCAAGCAGGGTATCAATCTGGACCTTCTGTACCAGGAAATTCCCCCGGAATGAGAGTAGGCACCCCAAACGACAAGGACGGAGCGGACTCGGGAACATTTTCGACCCTTCTGGCCGCCGGAGTAGATCTCCTCGACGCGGCCGAGTCCAAAGGGGTTCCTCTTCGCCTTTGCGGCGGGCTTGCGTGCTGGTACCACTCCCACGCTGCGCGCGCGGTCGCTGTCGCAGCGCGTCGGCACTACAGCGACATCGACCTCGCAGCAAAATACACGGATCGGCAGCGCGTCCTACAACTTCTGACGAGCCTCGGGTACCGGGAAGATGCCGCAAGCGCGACTGTGCCGGGGATTCGCCGGACGATCTTCAATTCCAAAAACGGGCGACTGCACGGCGACATCTTCTACGATGCCATCGCCTTCTGCCACTACGTCGAGTTCCGTAGCCGTCTTGAACGCGACTCCCCGACGCTACCGCTTTCTGAACTGCTCATGCAAAAGATGCAGGTCGTCGATCTTGCCGAGAAGGACGTCATTGATGTCCAGATGCTCCTTCTCGATCACGAGTTCGGGGATACCGACGAGGAATGCTTCAACGCAGCCCGAATCGCAGGTATTTGCGGGTCCGATTGGGGACTGTATCGAACCGCGACCCTCAACGCCGAAAAAATGCGTTCCTTGACGAGTTCCAGCACGTACCTGGAACTGGAGCAACAACGGCGCGTAGTTGATCAGGTCGATCGCCTCCACCGCTTGCTTGACGAAGCACCCAAGAGCCTCCGATGGCGACTACGCTCGGTGGTCGGCGACCACGTGCGCTGGTACGACACCGTCGATGATAACTAGGTGCATCTGTGGACACAAATACCTGCATCTTTTTTGCAACTGACATCCACGCATCTACTCGATGCTTCAAGAAATTCGTGAACGCGGCAAAGTATTACAAGGCTGATGTTCTCGTCCTGGGAGGTGATGTCACGGGCAAAGCTATGATCCCGATCGTCTACTGGGGATCGGGACGCACGATCGCCTACGACAGCGGCCAGGAGGTCCAACTAGACACAGAAGCCGAGATAACAGCGTTGGAGTCCAAGGCGGCCGATGCCGGCTCCTATACGCACCGCTGCTCCCCGGAAGAATTCGAACTTCTTCGTGGCGACAAAAAATGTAGAACGGCATTGTTTTCCACGCTCATGCGTGAACGAATGCGGGCGTGGGTGGACCTGGCGGACGACCGGCTATCCGGTACCGGCATTCGCGTCTTCTTCAACGCCGGGAACGACGACGGGTTCGAGATCGACGAGATCATCGATTCAAGCCGGGTCTTGCAGCGGCCGGAAGGGCGCTGTCTTGAGATCGACGCATTCTGCACCATGATCTCGACTGGGTTCACAAACCTAACACCGTTTCGGTGCCCGCGAGATGTGTCGGAAGTGGAGTTGGAACGGAAAATCGCGGACATGGCAGCAGAGGTACCTGACGCCAGTCGGTGCATCTTTAACCTCCATTGCCCGCCCTACCAGAGCCAACTCGACAACGCGCCTAAGCTACAGGACGACCTGCAACCTAGGATGACCGCGTTCGGCATCGACTACGCGCCCGCAGGTTCAACGGCCGTCAGGAAGGCCATAGAAGTCCACCAGCCGCTGCTCGGACTTCATGGGCACTTCCATGAAAGTAAAGGCGTCGCGCATATTGGACGCACGCTGTGTATCAATCCGGGTAGCGAATACCACGAAGGTGTCCTTCGAGGCGCCCTTGTGCAGCTGACGCGTGGTGTGATAAAGAACTATACGCTGACGTGCGGTTAGGGGAGAGCGCCGTGGTCCACAGGAAGAGCAAGCAACCGCCGGAACAGACGACCGAGCAGGGCGCCGTCGCGCCACCGACCACGAGTGCACCCGCAGATGCTTCGCCAGATCTCGATGAGCAGCGTGGTAGTTCGGTTGCCACAGGGCTCGCCGAAGCGCAGCACGGTGACCTACCGGTACTCGTGGAATTTCTACATCGATTCTGGGAATCCCATGGTGCTGCAGGGTCACAGGGCCGAGTCGTTCCGGCGGAACGTAGCCTTTTGCTGGACCACCTACTGGCTGAACCGTTCCCCCGTGGGCCAAGCTCTATCGCCGAGGTTCTGAGGCAGGCCGAGACCCTGCTGCAACGGGAGACTGTAAAGACGAGTCACCCGATGTTCCTCGGCTACGTCACGCCCCCCGCCTTGGACATTGCCGCACTCGGAGACGCACTCGCAGCCATCGTTAACCAGAACGTTGCGTTCGGTGCTCTCTCTCCGTTGGGGACCGTCCTGGAAGCCACCGCCATTCGCTGGCTCGGGCAGATCATCAACTATCCCGCAACCTGCGGAGGAATACTGACAAGCGGAGGTTCAGACGCCAATCTCTACGCGCTCGCGGCAGCGCGTTCCAGGCTACTCGGCGCGGCGTCGGCAACTGATGGCAACTACGGAGAACCGCGTCGCCTACGTATCTACTGTTCTGACAAAACACACCACTCTATCGACAAGGCGGCCATACTTCTTGGGATGGGAACCCGCAGTATCACGCGTGTTCAGACGGACGCGAAACACCGCATACGAATCGATGCACTGCGAGCAGCGATCAAACACGATTACAACAGCGGAAACTGGCTGCCCGCCGCTATCGTTGGGAACGCTGGCACCCGCCTTTGCTGTGCTTTTGACGACATGGCGGCCCTGCGCGACGTCGCGGACGAGAACGAGATCTGGTTTCACGTCGATGCCGCGTATGGGGGGTTTTTGCGGCTTGCCACTGCTCCGCCCGAGGGCGTAGAGAACATCCATCTTGCCGATTCGGTTGTCCTCGACCCCCACAAGCTTCTCTTTGTGCCGTTTGACTGCGGCTCCGTTCTCGTGCGGCACTCGCGCGACCTTTCCAACTGCTTTGGGACCGAGGGGGAATATATTGAGGCGAAGAGCCCCGGAGGCCTCAGCGACTTCGCAAACCTCGGTATGCAACTGGGTCGCTCCATGAAGGCGCTGAAGGTCTGGCTCGCGCTGAAGCGTTTCGGTCGTGATGGCTTCGGTTTGGAAATTACTCGGCTTCTCGATCTCGCACATTACCTGGCAAAGAAGATCGCGGATGACGTCCGTTTCGAGCTACTAGGTCCCACCTCCGGTCTGGCCCTTTGCTTTCGGTGGCGGGGCGATGGTCGCTCTGGTGACGAACACCTTAACGTTCTTAACTCGCGTATTCGGCGGAGCATCATTCGCGAGGGAACCGCGTTTATCGACGAGGTCTTGCTGGAAGGAAAGACTGGATTCCGCGTCTGCATGACGAATTTCCGAACAACGACGACCGCACTCGACGCTTTGATTGAGGCGATTGCCAAGCTCGGTACGACTTCAAAGACTATGGGTGAGTGGAGCCGTGGCTAACCCCAGTGACAGGTCAATCACGACGGAAGGGACGCAATCGCTTTCCGCGTTCCGAGGTCTCTACGATAACTGGGTCGGTCTCGTCGTCAATTGGTCCGAAAGGGAAATCCTGATCCCACAGTATTTCCATCTTCACGAGGGGTACCTCGGCCTCGAAAAGCAGAGGTATCGGTTGGGGAATTACGTCAATTCCTTCGCACATAGTCTGGGCGACCTTCTCTACGCGTTCAAGCGAATCGTTTTCTGTTATTCGTATGAAGCTGCAGACATGAGCCATCCTACCAGTCGACCGGAGGCGTGCACACGAGAGCGGTTCTACTGGTACGAACTCAAAGTTAGCGAGGGTCGACAACCGGCCCTCGCTGACTTCACTTGTCCGCACGGGACAATCGAAGCTAAGTGGCAGATTCCGCCGCTTCTGAATGAGCTCCCACGTGTGTTGAGCGAATGCGAGCTGGTACAACCGTACATGCTGCGGCAAGATCAGGATGTTGTACACGCGATCTACAGCCTCCAATCGGGATCGCCGAAGGCGGTCGAAGCGCTGATCAAATTGCATTGCGCCCCCGGTTCCTACCAATTCAGCATCTATGGGTTTGAGATGGCGGACGGCCGTAGTCTTACCGAGGCTGAATCCCTGCTAATTAACATGGCTTTCCTCGTACACATATGGACTTGGAATCACGACCTGCGAACAGCACACTTACTTCGCCACGTGGTGATGGAGAGGCTGCCCGCTGGCCAAAGGCTATGGCAGAACCTCCAGGCCAATTTGCAGTCGTTCCTCGATTTACTGAGCGACCTTCACTCAACAGAGAAAGATGACCTTGTCCCCATTTTTCAAGTGTCCACACAATTCCTTGAACAACTCTTCGGTGATCCTCATGATCTGTCAAACTGGACGCCCGATTCGTTCCCCGCATTTGTTAATCAGGGACAGTCGTCCAGTGCGATTCGCGAGTATCTCATCCACTGCGGCGTTACCAGCAACGTAGACGGGCTGCAATCAAATCCTGTCTTCCTTACGCGGGCACGAGGTGCTTGGCTGTCCACAAAGTACCTCACGCGGTGTGCGCTCGATCCAGAGGGTAACGACTCGTACCGGAAGCTGAGCTTTGACCAAGTACTGCTTGCTGCACTGGTTGGACTGAATCGTGGGCGGGCGAATTGCCTACCCGTGAGGGTGATGAGGACGGTGGATCTACTCGGGGACACGCGCGATCCACAGAACGAAAAGGATATTTTGATCGGGGACGCTTTAAGGAAGGCGTATCTGGCATATGAAAACACGGAGTATAACTGGCTGAATCAGCAATTGTTGGTGGACGTGGCTGCAATTGACAACGGCAATCGGGTGGATATTGCCTGGCATTACGATGGCAGCGGTATGCAAAGCCTCCCGGCCTTTCTCAGCAGCGGTATGCTAGCCATGCAAATGGTCCACCCGTTCCTGCACGTGTTTGGGCTGCCGAAGCGTGAACCGACGGCTCGTGTGCTTCTCCCGGCGCACTTCCTCTTTGCCGTCTCTGAGATTGCACGAGTTATCGGAACTCAGCTCCAATACCCACAAAATGGCGCAGAGGGGGAACTGGTGGCACGACCCGAGCAACTTGTTGCGACACACACGATCGTGTGCAGCAAGGGTGCTAAGAAACACGGAGCAGAGCTACGCTTTGAGTATGACCGGGTGCTTCCCGACCAGGCAGCCCGCGGGGGTGGCGAACTCGGCAAACGTATTTTTAGGTTCGTTGAGTTCTTCGGTGGAGGAGCAACTGGCCGCGCCACAAACGGCGCTGCGGACGCGTGGAGTTGCAATGTCTCACCGCAAGATGCCCGAAGTGATGTCGTACTTACGTTTCCGGAAGGGCTGTCATGAAGGTCGTTGTGGACATCGTAGACAGCCAGTGCTCGCTTCGGCGGCGCCACCTCACTGTACGGGCTGAGAAACATCTGGTCCAGTGCGATGATCCTGGCGTTCAATGGGAGGTCAGGGACTTCCAAGGAGTGAAGCCTTGGCTCGATAAGGAGCCAGAGTTTGACGTTGTTGACGTACACGTCGTTTTTCTTCATGCGTCTGAAGGTGAGGCAGGATGGAAGCGGCTTGTCGGGCGTTTAGCCGCTCGCAAGCGCAAAAAAGCGTCGCCACGAATCCAGTTGCTGACCTACACCGGTGGGAATCCGCCGGTAGAGCTCTTTAACGCCGAAGACGATAATGGAGAAGAAGAATTCCGGGCTGATAGCACGGACTGGTGGGCTCACTGTAATGAGGTACGTGCCCGGCGCGACTACCAGAACTCATACCAGAACTTGCCCGATAAAGCGGCGCGTGTGGGGCTAGATACAGATCGTCCCCGCGTGGAGTTTCATATCGATACGGCGCTTGCTGGTGGCGGTCTGCTCTCGCGAGTCCCGCACTCAGAACGCGACACGCAGTCGGGGGCGCCGGCCAACCAGGTTTCGAGCAGCGCTTTAACAACCCCACCCGGTCTACGACATGCGCTCATCAACGCCGTTGGACCCTTGCGTTCGGCCATTGATTTTGCACTAGCGACCGGGTCGGGGGTCACGGACCTGCAACATCTCTGGCAGCACCTCCGGCGCCGAGTTTCCAGCGAGCCCGGCGTACCGTCGTGGATTGCGGATGTTGTAGTCGCCTGCGAGGCGTTGCTGCCCCGGATTGCCGAGGCAGGCGACGCCGCGGGTCCGCTGCGAGAACTCGGAAACAGTCTTGCTCCGATCGAGGCGTTCGCTGCGGCCCTCGACCGGGTCAGCGGTTCCTGGGCGTCTCTCGAAGGCAACCTTGGCGACTTGAAGAGCGCCGAGCCGCTCCGTGTCCTGTGGATTGACGACGAGGAGGCTTGGTACCACGCGCTGAGCCCAGCGTTCTCTCGATTTGGAATCGAACCGTCGTACTGTGCCTCGGTGGAGCTTCTTCCCGAGCCGGACGAGCTGGCGAACTACGATGCAGTGGTGGTTGACCTCATCCTGGAGGGACAGGGTGAGGCGGTGAAAAGGCTCATGAAGGGCTACGGAGTCAGCACAGAAGAAGACATTGGCGACGAAAATGCTGGGATCGGCGTTCTCCAGATCGTGCAGTCTCTGCCACTTCCTCCACCGGTTTTCGTCCTTTCCGCGCGGGAGTCGCCTTCGGTGGTGCGAGCTTGCACCATTCTCGGCGCCCGCGACTACTTCGTTAAGGGTCGTGGCGACTACGTGCACCTACTGGTTGAACTACGGCGCGAGGCACAAGCGGGCAGACAACACCGTGGCACTGTGCTCCGCCCTGCAAACCCGCGGCTGATCGTGGGCCTCGTCGATGACCCATTGGCCCGAACTCTTTTTTGGATTGACCGTATTGCGTCCAGCGGGTCGCGGGGGCCGGTAATGTTCGTCGGTGAGCCAGGGGTTGGGAAGGAGGAACTTGCGCGCGAGGTACATCTCCGATCGTCTCGTCGTGGCAAGCCATTTGTCGTTATCGACTGCTCAACAATCACCAAGAGCCTTGTTGACAGCGAGCTATTTGGGCACAAGAAGGGCGCGTTTACCGGCGCGATGGCCGACAAACGTGGACTATTCGAGGGAGCCGATGGAGGCGTGGTATTCATAGATGAACTCGACAAACTGGATGTCCCGTTGCAGAACCGGCTACTTCGCGTAGCTGCCGAAGGAACGGTGCGTCGAGTCGGGGAAAGTCATGAGCGGAGGATTGACGTGCTGCTCATTCTGGCATCGAACGTCGATCCAAAGACGAAGTCTGGACGTGACCAGTTTAGCGAACCTCTCGTGAGCCGGACCGACAAGTTTCTGTTCCGTGTTCCACCGCTACGAGAACGGTCAGCGATCGTGCCGGCGCTTGCTGACGCATTGTGTATACGCATATCGAATGAATTCGAGTGGAGCCTGAGACGGCTTCTCCCCGACGCATTAGACTGGTTGAAGCGAGAGGCGGACGGTGGTCGATTCGACGGACAACAGGGCAATATTCGCGGCATGTCCAACCTTCTTGAGCGTGCTCTTGTGTTTTCTCCTGACGTTACAAAGCTAGGGGCACGCGACATCAAGCTTGCGGCGGAAAGCGAACCATCCATCGCGGCTCCTGCAAGTGCCGGTGTCGCGGTCGCGCTGCGCGACGGCGCGCGCCTAGCTGCCGAGGCTATTTTGGGAACAGGGCACGCCGTTCTGAAGGACGTCAAGGACCAGTTCGAGGCACAGTTGCTTCGCGAACTGATTGCCCACGCTGATCGACAGAAGACAGCTTCCATCCTGGGAACTTCTGAACCGAATTTACGCCAATCTATCCAGAAGCTGCGTGCAAAGGGGCTGTGGCCGTGGGACCTCTGACGCTCTCCCTGGAGCGCGGGAGGGACCAGTGACTATATCGGTGGACGTGGTCGTATTCGGTTCCAGCTGTGGCGCCGGCGATAACTGTCGTCTTCTCCGGACCGCATCTGACGCGACGGGGGGGCGGCGCATTTTCCGCTGGGAGGTCTGGAATCCCGACCAGCGCGATGCGGCGAACAAAACTACAGTATTTCTGGTGCTCGCGGCCGGCGACTGTGGGAGCGATGGCAAGGACGTGCGACGGTGGTGGCTGGAGTTCTTGAAGCGTACCGGACCACTACCGCAAGTACGATTGGGACCCGTCGTCCTTCTGTCCCCGCACGTCCCAAAAGTGATACGTGATCTGCGGGAAGCGACAGGATTCGATCTCGACAGGGAGCCTGGTATGTTGGCCGGGCGCCTTCCTCACGAGCTCGCAGGGGCGGGGCCACTCTGCGAGCATGCTGCAGTTCAAACAGAGGTCGTCCGCCTCCTGGGAAAGGTCGCTCTCGCTGGGTTTCCACTAGATGAAGCGCGGGCGCAGAATTTGGTCGCGGACGCCAACCTGCGCCAAGCGGTGTCCGTCCTGGAAATCGCCGCGCGGCAACTGCACGGTGACCTTCACAGTCTCCGCAGCCAGATGGCAGAAGGCCTCCCGCCGGGAAAAGAGACGGGACTAGGCCCCGCCGATAGAATCGAGGGCCTTGAGTCCAGGTTATCGCTGGTGCTGGTACCACGGCATGTTGAGGAGTTCGTGAAGACGGGCACTCGATACATCAAGTCCCTTCCAGCGCGCGAAGAACAGGTGGCTGCCGCGGCCGCATACCTCGAGGAGTCAGCAGCGTGCATACGGTGGCAACAGCGCACCGCACGGGTGGGGCAGGATCCGCGGCGCGTGATCGTTATCGTCGACGATGACAAGAATGCTGCAAATGCGCTACAGCTGCAAATGAACGAAGGCGGTGATCTCGATGCGCGGGTCGTGATCTTTCCAGACGATGAGGTTGAGGCGGTTCTTCGGCAAACACGACTGTGCGGCGGTGATCCATCGAAGGCCGTAGCGGACGCCGTCTGGAATGCCGTCGCGGGAACGCTGTCGAAGCTTCTTGCGCGCTCCAAATGGCGTTGCGACCACACACAGTTTGTGCTCGTGACAGACGTCCGTCTCGCGCTCGACGCGCCAGACGCCGGCCTATGGCTGATTCGGCGCGCGCGCGATTGCTTTCCATTCCTGAAGACAGTTGCACTGACGGTGAGACGAGGACTGGCTGATGAACTTTTCGATGAGGCCGTCGACGCCTACATCATCAAGAAGGGAGATTCAAACGAGATCGGTAGCCGTGTGTTGGATACAGTGCGGACGCTCACCGAAGGAGGGGCGTACATACTTCTGCCCGGAACGGAAAATCTTGCTCGCGATCCGATGTTCTCGCTCCTGGTATCCAGAAAACACCTACTCATGCCGGCTTCGGCAGAGGCAATTGGCGCAAGGCTCGCTGTGGCCTTGGCGAAGGATGCCGTCGACGCCGCCAACGCTATAACGGATGATGGAGTTGTGGCCATCGTCGTCCCGGCAGACGACCAGGAGAATACGGCGTTCAGGCTCGCAAGCACGCTCAAGAAGCAGTACCAAGGGCGGCTGGTTCTCTTGCGTATGACCGGTGCTCCCGGTACTGCGGCGCAGCTACTTCCTTCTTCTATCGTGGCTCTTGACCGGATGATGCACACAGGCCGAGTCGTTCAGCACGACGTGCGGTGGAGTCTCTTGGTTCCAAAGGTGGCAAATTGGGCCGGCATTCCCGTGGTCGCGCACGACAGAGATCTCTCGTATCTTCGTGCCGAAGTATCTGCGAGGTTTGGGGGGGCAACAGGAATCGAAGCGCGTGGGATATGGATACGGCCCACCGACAATGTCGTTGTGCGGGACGATATGGAAGCGATCCAGGTCTGGGCGCGAGGGACAGAGTCTGGCCATCAGTACATGCTGGACTTGGCCGGTGACGTTGTGAGGATGTTCGGGCAGGACGAGGTCATTCTCGTAGAGGAGGGAATCCGCACGTGGAGTGTTTCGTCCTCAGAGTTTCTGCCGACTGGAATCCCGTTCGACCGATCGGGACGCTTGGACGTGGCGTTCGCGTTCACGGCGCGCTCGAATGCGTCGCGCGGCGAAAATCCCTGATTTAGGAATCGCGTCAAAATAAGATGACTATTTATTTTTGCGTGCTGGCA
>Ga0156222_1182_pt1 | contig 12771 bp, 8 predicted proteins | sample RifCSPlowO2_12_FD_107870 | JGI IMG/M metagenome (GOLD analysis project Ga0156222, IMG submission 107870) | Acidobacteria bacterium RIFCSPLOWO2_12_FULL_59_11 | reverse complement strand
GGGACTGCGTTGGGGGTAATCCGGTCAGCGGTGGGTCAGGGAAAGAACATAGATGTGATTGCGCTGGAGACCCGCCCGTTCCTCCAAGGAGCGCGCTTGACGGCCTGGGAATTGCAAAAGGACGGCATTCCCACGACCCTGATCACCGACAACATGGCCGGATATTTCCTGTGTGCGGGGCAAATCGGGTGCGTGGTGGTGGGGGCCGACCGCATCGCGGCTAACGGGGATGTAGCCAATAAAATCGGAACCTACACGGTGGCTGTCCTGGCGAAAGAGAATGGAGTCCCGTTTTACGTGGCGGCTCCCCTGTCCACGATAGACCTCGCTATCCCTTCTGGAGAGGCGATCCCCATCGAGCAGCGGGCGGAGAGCGAAGTCACCGAGATACAGGGGGTGAGAATCGCTCCTAGCGGCATCGCCGTGCGCAACCCTGCCTTTGACGTGACTCCTCATGCCTATGTTGCCGCCATCATTACGGAGCGGGGGATTGCCACCGCCCCTTACGAAGAAAGCCTGCGGTGGCTGAAGGAAAAATAACAGGCGCCGCCGGTGATTCTCTCGCCAGAAATCGTTTTAACCCTCCAAATCAATAGTTCATTGACAGCTTGCCTGCGCCCGGCGAGTTGTCAGCGGCAGTAACTATCCGGGCATCCCAAAAACCTCCTTTTTTCGCGCCGGAGGGCAGTGCAATCTGGTATCCTAAAAAAAAATAGCGAGATTAAGAGGGCAGCGAGACGCCCCAAAGCCATTATTTGATTTTCGGGGAGGATGACCTAAATCATGCGAAACGTGGCCAGAATTTTTTCATTTCTGTGTGGTCTTTTAATCCTTACTTCCGTAGCGCAGTCGCAAGAATCGCAATATCTCCAGCCCACCGCCAGCCTGCACGGCAACACCGGGCTTTGGAAAGTGCTAAGCCCGCAGACGCTGCCGTCCGGTCAGGCTGCTTTCTCGGTGTGGTACGACCGAATTGGCCGCAATCCCGGATTCTTAACCATCAGCACAATCGGTGTTGGGGGTTCTGCCGGCCTGACCGATTGGCTGGAGTTTGGAGCCAGCTTTGACATCAACCGCCGCGTACTTGTCCGCCGTGCGAACCAACTGAGCTTCGGCCAACAGCAGTTGGGTTTCTTCGGCAACAACACGCCCGGCTCGGCTCCGCTGCCGAGCGAATTGATGCCGGGAAGGCAAATACCGCAGTTGCGTTTTCCTCCTGCTCCGACAGGCGCGCTCACTGGCGCTGCGGGTTATTACAATTACCTCCCCTTCGCCAGCAAAATTCAGGGAAACAGCATCGGCCCCGTAACGTTAGGGTTTAAGGTGAACGTCTTTTCCGAATCCAAGGGCGACCCGCTGGGTTTTGGGTTCCATGCTTATGTGGAAATCCCCACCCGGCGTTCGATGACGACTTTGTTGTCTGAGCCAACGCAAACCGGAGCTATTCAACAAGGCGTGGATTTACTCGTGAGCAAAGGGATTAAGGACGTTACCGAGCTGTACTTGAACGCGGGGTTCCGAAACATCCAAAGCCCCGATCATGCCAATATTGTGCGGCTCTCCGATTCTGTGCCCCTGAGTTTTGGGCTTACGATTCCCCGAAATGGCCGATTTCAGTTTGTCGAAGAGATAAAAGCGGATCTGTTTGTGGGTAACCGCACTGCTAACACCTCTTTTGGCGCAGAGGATCCTGTGGACATGACCATGGGGTTCCGAGCTTTTTTGACTCGCTATCTCAACTTGAGCGCCGGTTACCGCCTGCCATTGAGCCAGTTTATAGGGGACAATAACGGTTTCGTGGTGAGTTTGGGGTACAACTTCGGACCTCCCTACATGGAGCCTTCAGCGGCTCCTCCTCCTCCGCCGCCGCCACCGCCACCGCCTCCACCTCCTCCACCTCCTCCGCCTCCGCCACCTCCTCCGCCTCCGCCTCCGCCAACCGTAACCCTCTCAGCAGACAGAACCAGGGTTCGCCCCGGTGAAATCGTAACCATTACAGCTCACGTTCAGAGTCCCGCCAACCGGCCACTGACTTACCGTTGGCCTACTGAAGGCAGTCGCGTGGAAGGTACGGTAGCCACGGTCCGGTTTGACACCACCAACCTGTATGCGGGTACCTTAACAGCTCAAGCTCAGAGTCCCGCCAACCAGCCACTGACTTACCGTTGGGCTGCGAACGGCGGCCGCATCGAAGGTACGGGAGCCACGGTCCGGTTTGACACCACCAACCTGTATGCGGGTACCTTCACGGTGCAGGTTATCGTGACGGATGCTGCGAACCAAAGCGCGGCAGCTAGCATTGCCATCACCGTGGAAGTTCCGCCCCCACCGCCTCCGCCGCAGTCAGTGAAGCTCGATCAGTGCTCGTTCCGCCGGAACTCGGCGCGGGTGGACAATGTTTGCAAAGCGATCCTGGACAACGTAGCCTTGCGGCTGCAGAGTGAACCGGAGGCCACGCTGTCGGTTTTCGGTTACGCAGAGACCGCAGAGCAAGGCGCTCAGCGGCTGGCCCGGTCCAGGGCAGAGAATGCGAGGACGTATTTGGTCCGCGACAAAGGGATGGCGCGAGCTCGCGTGGCAATTGGGACGGGAACGCTTGGCCCCGGTGCGGAGTCTCGCCGGGTCGAACTGCATCTGGTTCCTCGCGGGGCCACTGCTGCGGCCAAGAACACTTGGCCGGGAGTCAAGGTAGGGATCCGGCTGGTTGCCATGCAATCCTCACCTCCTCCGCCGCAGTCTGAGTCTGCGAAGCCGGGCCAGTGTTCGTTCGGCCAGAACTCGGCGCAGGTGGACGATGCCTGCAAAGCGATCCTGGACAAGGTAGCCCTGCGGTTGCAGAATGAATCGGATGCCACGCTCTCAATTTTTGGCTATGCGGAAACCGCGGAGCAAAACGCTCAGCAGTTGGCCCAAACTCGCGCGGAAAATGCGAGAACGTACCTGGTCCACGACAAAGAGGTGGCGCAATCCCGCGTGACAATTTTGACGGGAACGGCTGGCACTGGCGCGGAGTCTCGCCGGGTCGAACTCGTGGTTACGTACCAGACGCACGCTGTTTTCAACTCCGAGATATGATTTAGGTATTGGAGGGCACGAGGAACCGGATAGACGTAACCAAGGAATTGAGTACGGATAGAGAAGTGCATTGCCATTCTCGAAAAGAGGCGCGGGCCCTGTAACTTCCCTGGGCGGGAAAGGCCGCGGCCTTTCCCGCCCAGGCTTTTCCGCCCAGGGATGTGACAACAACGCCTGCTTTCCCCTGTGTGTCGGGGGGGATTCCAACCCTATTTTGTTTGTGACCCTGTCTAATTTGTAATCCTAATCTTCAGAGGAAATGGTAGTGTCTCAGTTTGTGTCAGGGCATGGCTTCAGCCATGCCGAAAGTAGTTTCCGAAAGAAGTCCTTCCTCACTGCCGTAGGCCGTCGCGCAGCCGAAGGCGCAGCGACATGCTCTGACGGTTCCGATCCAACCCAAACTGATACACTACCGAGGAAATAGATGGATGCCTTCGTTTCCGAGACTTGTGCTATACTTATGGAAAATGGTCGGGGAGCCGAATATGAAAGGTAAAAAACGCGGAGTTTTCGTGGGTTTTTTTGTCATTTTGCTGTGCGCGGTGCTGGGCGGTGTTTACGGCCCGAGAGTAACGGCCCAGAGCAGTTCCGGCGACGCGGAGATCCAACAAAGTCTGCGCGCCATCTCCAAGGTTCTGCGCACGGTGGAGCAGCAGTACGCCGATTCCGTAGACGTCGAGAAAGTCATTTACAACGGGGCAATTCCGGGCATGCTACGGAGCCTGGACCCGCACTCCAACTTTTTCGACCCCAAAAGTTTCGCTTTGCTGCGGGAAGAGCAAGAGGGCCGTTATTATGGCGTCGGCATGACCGTAACCCCGCGCAACGGGAAAACCATTGTGCTGGCTCCCTTTGTCGGCTCACCTGCTTATAAGGCCGGACTGCGGCCTGGGGATGTGATCGTTCAGGTGGACAACACCCCGACGGATAATCTGACCACGACCGAGATTGCCGAACTTCTCAAGGGCCCCAAAGGCACGAAGGTACGCATCCAGGTGATGCGCGAAGGCACCCCGGAGCCCTTGGAATTCGCCATTGTGCGAGATGAGATCCCGCGAAAGAGTATTGAGCACGCTTTCTGGATTACCCCCGACGTTGGATATATTCGCATTGCCAGTTTCAACGAAAATACCAGCCGGGAACTGCGGGATGCGCTCCGCGAATTCAACTCCGCGACCATGAAAGGCCTGGTGCTGGACCTGCGCAACAATCCGGGCGGCCTTTTGGCGGAAGGGGTGAACGTATCCGACCTGTTTTTGGAACGCGGGCAGCTCATTGTCTCCCACCGCGGGAGGTCTTCCCCGGAGAAGCGATACACCGCCAGCCGGGGGAACCGCGGACCGCAGTACCCTCTGGTGGTTCTCATCAACCAGTTCACAGCCAGCGCCGCCGAAATTGTATCGGGGTCCATCCAGGATCACGACCGGGGACTCATTGTAGGGCAGTCCAGCTTCGGGAAAGGGTTGGTCCAGACCGTCTATCCGCTGAGCGAGAACACAGGGTTGGCGCTTACGACGGCGAAGTATTACACCCCCAGCGGCCGTCTCATCCAGCGCGACTATTCCAGCGTATCGCTGTACGACTATTACTACCACAAGGAGAACGGAGGCGCGAAGTCCACCGATGTCCGGCGGACCGATGCCGGCCGGCCGGTCTTTGGTGGGGGTGGCATCACTCCGGACATCGAGGCTTCCGAACGCAAGCGGAACCCGTTTCAGGAGACCCTGGCTCGCAATTATGCTTTCTTCAACTTTTCCAAACACTATCTGGCGGGACAGCAAACGATCTCCCGCGACTTCGAGGTCAACGACGAGGTGCTGAATGGCTTCCGGCAGTTTTTAAAGGAGCAAAAGGTTCCCTTCCAGGAATCCGATTTCGAGGCGAATCGGGAGTACATCCAGCAGAGCATCAAGATCGAGTTGTATTTGTCGGTGTTCGGCATGGATGAAGCCTACAAGTTGGAAGCAGTTGCTGACCCGCAAATTCAGAAATCCATCGAACTGTTGCCGCAGGCGGCAGCCTTGCTGGAGAATGCGAAGCAGTTGATGGCGCAGAAAGACTCTCGCTAGATCACTTTCCCCGTTAGTGTATAGCGCGATCCAGTAAGCCCCGGAGGGGCGGGTGCAACTCTCCGCTCAGCGAGATTGATTCCCGCTGCCTCGTACTCTATAGCAACCCTGAAAATGCTCTAGTCCGCTTCCCGAACAGTGCACCTCGCCGGCGGCCTTATCCTCTTTCGCCTGCGATGAGCCCCCAAGAGCAGTTGCCCAAACCTTCCAAGCTGTGAAGACCGGGCCGGGAAGAACGAATTGGCTGGCTGGTGGAAGTCGGTGTACAACGGCTTTCCCACCATCCGGATTCCACGTATAATAGGTGTCGTGGCGGAAGTTCAAGATGAAGAAACCACACGAGCGCGGTGATCAGCTCGCAAGAGGCCACGTTGTTTCCGCGACCTCCAAGAAAATTCTTCTCCTAAAACCTCGCGGCTTTTGCGCCGGGGTGGTGAGAGCGATTGACATCGTCAATATTGCCCTGGAATGCTACGGCCCCCCGATCTATGTGAGGAAGGAAATCGTCCACAACTCTCCGGTGGTTGCGGACTTGGCGCACCGCGGGGCCATTTTTGTGGACTCCGCTGACGAGGTCCCGGAGGGAGCGCGGATCATCTTCAGCGCCCACGGAGTCTCTCCGGAAGTTCGGCAGCAGGCGGCCGCCCGGCAGCTCAAGGTCATTGATGCCACCTGTCCTCTGGTGACCAAGGTACATCTGGAAGCGGTCCGCTTTGCTCGCCTGGGGTACTCGATCCTTTTGATCGGCCACAAGGATCACGACGAGGTCATTGGGACGCTGGGAGAAGTTCCCGATCGAACCTGGCTGGTCAGCACGGAGGAGGAGGTGGCCAGCCTGTCCGTCCCCGATCCTTCCCGTGTGGCCTATCTGACCCAGACGACGCTGAGTCTGGATGAAACCATGGGGATTGTTGCGGCCCTGCGAGCCAAGTTCCCGAACATTGTGGGTCCTCCGGCGCAAGACATCTGTTATGCCACGGAGAACCGTCAGCTCGCTGTGAAGGCCGTGGCCTCGATCTGCGATCTTTTGCTGGTGGTGGGTTCCGCCAATAGCTCCAACTCCAACCGCCTGGTCGAAGTGGCACAAAACAAGGGACTGCCTTCTTACTTGATTGAGGATGAAAGGGCGATTGAGCTGGCTTGGCTGGAGAGCAGCCGCACGGTAGGAGTCACGGCGGGAGCTTCCGCCCCGGAATATCTGGTCCAACAGGTGCTCGCTTTTCTCAGGAGGCGCGGCTTTGACCGCATCGAGGAAGTCGAGACGGTTGCTGAGGACGTCCGCTTTGCCCTGCCGCCCGAACTGGTCCCTTTGGAAACCTTGAGTAAAGAAACGACCGCCCCGCTATGAGCAGCCCCGAGCGATTGAATGGCTTAACCACATTTGAATGGCAACCCCCGCAATCTCTATTCCCTCGCCCGGCAGCCGGTTTGATTGCGGAAAGCCTCCAGGCCGCGATCCAATATTTGCTCCGCTTGCAAGAACGGGAGGGATATTGGGTCGGGGAACTCGAGGCCGATAGTTCTCTCGAATCCGATGCGATTCTGCTGGACCACTACCTGGGCGCTCCCCAACCGGAGCGGGTTCGCAAGCTGGCCAACAGCCTCCGGGAGCAACAGACAGCGGAGGGAGGATGGAGCCTCTACCCCGGAGGTTCTTCCAATGTCAGTCTCACGGTCAAGGCGTACCTTGCTCTGCGCCTGGCAGGCTTCCCGGAGTCGGACCCTGTTCTGCGCAAAGCGCGGGAGATGGCGCTCCAATTGGGCGGCATTGAAGCGGCGAACAGCTACACCCGGATTTACTTGTGCCTGTTCGGGCAATACGATTGGGAAAGAGTCCCGGCCGTCGTTCCAGAACTGCTTCTGCTTCCTCCCTCGGCTTACTTCAATCTCTATGAGGTCTCGGCGTGGACTCGCGCCATCGTTGTTCCCCTGTCCGTCATCTATGCCTTCCAGCCGCGCCGCAATCCTCCCGAGGGAGTCAGCCTGCAAGGATTGTTCGTAGAGAAAAACGAAACCAATGGTGAGCGCCCGCTCTCGGTCAGCAACCTGGAGTTGAGTTGGAAATCCTTCTTTTATACCGCCGACTGGTTTCTCGCCACTCTGGAGCGCAAGCAATGGGTTCCCTCCCTCGTGCGCCGCAAGGCTCTGAAAAAAGCAGAAAAATGGATGGTGAAGCACCTGGAAGGCAGCGATGGTTTGGGGGCGATTTATCCGGCGATGCTGAATACGATCCTGGCGCTGGACTGCCTGGGTTATGACCGGAAAACCCCGCTCTTCGCGCGGCAGCTCGCGGAGTTTTGGCGCTTGGCTCTCGAGGATCAGCAAACGATGTGGATGCAGCCTTGCTTCCCTCCGGTGTGGGACACCGCACAGGCCATGTTTGCGGCGGCCGCGAGCGATCTTCCTCCCACGCACCCGGCGCTTTGCCGCGCGGCAGAATGGCTCCTCGCCAAGCAGGTGTTGCGGCCGGGAGATTGGAGCGTCAAGAATCCCAAAGGAAAACCGGGCGGCTGGGTCTTCGAATTTGCCAATGATCCCTTCCCCGATGTGGATGACACCGCCATGGTATTGCTGGCGCTCAGCCGGGTCCGTCTTCCGGACCTTGCCCGCCAGCGGGAAGCGATACGTCGCGGCCTGGAATGGATGTTGAGTATGCAGTCGAGCGATGGCGGCTGGGCCTCCTTCGATCGGGATGTGAATAAAGACATCCTCGGCCACGTGCCGTTCGCCGATCACAACGCCATGCTCGATCCCAGTTGCGCGGATATCACGGGCCGGGTGCTGGAAACGCTGGCCGCCCTGGGATACGATGCGCAGTTTACTCCCGCGCGCCGGGCGATCCAGTCTTTGCGCGAGAAGCAGGAGAGCGATGGCTGCTGGTACGGCCGCTGGGGAGTCAACTATATCTACGGGACCTGCTTTGCGCTGCGCGGCTTGGCCGCGATGGGCCTAGACATGCGGGAGGTCTTTTGCCTGCGTGCCGCCGAGTGGCTGCGTTCCTGCCAAAACCCGGACGGCGGATGGGGGGAAGATTGCGGCTCTTATGACAACCCCTCGTTGCGCGGCCAAGGACCCAGCACGGCGGTCCAGACCGCCTGGGCTTTACTAGGACTGTTTGCCACGGACGATTTTGAATCGGAATCGGTGGTCCGCGGCATATGGTTTCTGCTCGAAAAGCAAGAGAAGGCTGGGGCCTGGACCGATCAACCCTTTACGGGGACCGGCTTCCCCAGCGTCTTTTATTTGAAATATCACCTCTATAGCGTTTACTTCCCGATCCTGGCGCTGAGCGAGTATTGCCACCGGAGGTCTTCGGGCAGCGCCGCCGCCAGACGACTGCCGGAATTGCAGATCGCCTAGTTTCCAGAAGAGTTCGATATGCCGTTTCCGCTCCGCATGACAGCCACCATGTCGGGTTACCTCCTGAAAAAGAGGCTCCAGGGGCGGGAGAAGTTTCCCCTGGTGATGATGCTGGAGCCGCTCCACGCCTGCAATCTGACCTGCACCGGCTGCGGGCGCATCCGGGAATACGAAGAGACGATCCGGGAGAAACTGTCGGTCGAGCAATGCCTCCGCGCGGTGGATGACTGCGGCGCTCCCATTGTCTCCATTTGCGGCGGCGAACCCATGATTTATCCTCCCTTGGGGGAACTGGTGGCGGCGCTGCGGGAGCGAAAAAAATACATCTATCTCTGCACCAACGGGATGTTCATCCAGAAACGCCTGGGGGAGTTCCAGCCTTCAAACCAGTTTTTCTTCAACGTGCACGTGGACGGCCTCGAGGAAACGCACGACTTGTGCGTGGAGAGGAAAGGGGTTTTCCGGGCCGCGGTCGAGGGGATCAAAACAGCCAAAGCCGCCGGTTTCCTGGTTTGCACCAACACCACCGTCTATCAGGAAACCGACATGGGGGAAATCGAGGCCATGCTGGATTATTTGCAGACCCTGGGTTGCGATGGGCACATGGTCTCTCCTGGGTATTCTTATAGCGCCGTGCAAGTCAAAGAAATTTTCATGGACCGGGCGGCGATCCGCGAAAAATTCCGGGAGGTTGACCGCCTGTTCCGCAAGTTCAAGCTGAACAGTTCGCCGGTGTATCTGGAATTCTTGAAAGGGACGCGGGACCTCACCTGCACGGCCTGGGGGAACCCCACGTATAACACCGGGGGATGGAAAGGGCCGTGCTATTTGATGACGGACGCCCACCACCCCACGTTCCAGCAGTTCCTTGACAACACGCCCTGGGAAAAGTATGGGTACGGAAAAGACCCCCGTTGCGAGAATTGCATGGTGCATTGCGGCTATGAACCCTCCGCCGCCCTGGGAGTGAACGGGAAGTTGGGGGATACCTTGAAAATGATGGCCTGGGCGCTGCGCTCTTAACGAATCCGAGCCGCGACCCGCACTTCGCTCCGGTGCGGGCAACCGCCTAGGGTCCTGGTTGTAACGACAGCCGCTCCGCCCTGGCATGCCGGGGCGCAAGATTCTAGCCCACGGCGCAAGCCGTGGGTCAGCGAACCGCTGATCGAGACAGCCCCGGAGGGGCGAAAGACGCCGCGCGTTCTAGGAATAAGAGAGCGTTGCCCCGCGGATAGGCCACGATGAGCAAGGTTCTGGTGACAGGGGGGACGGGCTTTATTGGCAGTCATGTGGTTCGCCGGCTCTGCGCGGAAGGATTCTCCGTTCGGGTCCTGGCACGGCTGACGAGCCCCCGCGACAGTCTGCAAGACCTGCCGGTGGAAGTCGCCATCGGGGATTTGGTGGACCGAGAATCCCTAGAACGAGCCGTAGAGGGTTGCGAGACCGTTTTCCATGTGGCTGCCGATTACCGGCTCTGGGTCCGCGATCCAAAGGAACTGTATCGGAGCAACGTCGAGGGCACGGAGAACATGTTGGCGGTGGCCAGGGAGGCCGGCATCAGCCGGATGGTTTATACCAGCACCGTGGGAACGGTCGGTTTTTCCCGGAGCGGCACGGAGAGTACGGAGGAGAATTTCCCAGACCCCCGAACTCTGTCAGGTCCCTATAAACGGTCGAAATTTCTGGCCGAGCAGGGAGCGTTGCGCTGCGCCCGGGAGGGGTTTCCGGTGGTGATCGTGAACCCCACCGCGCCGGTCGGAGAAGGGGACCGCAAACCCACGGAGACGGGAAAAATGATTCTGGATTTCCTCAACCGCCGGATGCCCGCTTATATGGATACCGGCCTGAACCTGGTAGATGTGAGAGACGTTGCGGCGGGACATCTGGCTGCCCTGCGCCGCGGGAAGCCCGGTGAGCGCTATATCCTGGGCGGGCGAAACATGCGCTTCCAAGAGATTCTGGATACCCTGGCTGCAATGACCGGGCTGGCGTCTCCCCGCTGGCAACTGCCCTATGGGGTTGCCCTGTGCGCCGGGGCCGTGGATTCCTGGGTAGCCCGATTCACCGGGCGGCCGCCTCGCATCCCATGGGAAGGGGTGAAGATGGCCCGCTACAAGATGTATGTGAGTTCGGCCAAGGCCGAGCGGGAGTTGGGGTATAAGCCCGGCCCGGTGGAGAGCGCCCTGCAACGCGCCGTCGAATGGTTCCGAGAAAGCGGCATGGTCCCAGGAGGACACTCGTGAGCCTTGGCAAGCCATCCGCGCCGAGTCTGCCGCGCCTTGGAATTGTGGCAGCCCTGCGCTGGGAAGTGCAGCCCCTGCTGCGCAAGCGGTTCCATGTCCGGCGGTTGTATGACAACGTTTATTCGTTGGAGTTAGGGCAGGACCTGGTTGTGCTGTCCATTGGGGGTATAAGCGCGCAAAACTCCTTTCGCGCGGCGCGGGAGTTGGCGGAAAAATTTCAGGTGCAAGGGTTGCTCACATTGGGATTTGCCGGAGGGTTGGCGGAGTCCCTGTTACCAGGGGATGTCGTCATGGCGGACCGGGTCGTGGACTTGGCCACCGGGGAACAATTTCCGTGCCGGGGTGACCTGCTCCCCGTGCGTGTTGCGCAGCGGGGGGTCTTGCTTTCCGCCAACCGGGTCATCGGTTCGGCGGCGGAAAAACGGCGGCTCGGCAAGGATTGGGGAGCGGTAGCCGTGGACATGGAATCGGCCGGAGTGGCGCGCGCCGCTGCTCTGACGGGAGTGCCCTTTGGGGCCATCAAGTCCATTACCGACATCTCTGGACAGAGTATTTCCATTGACTTTCAGGGCTGTCAGAGCGAGCATGGAGTGTTATCTGCCTTCCGGATGGTTCAAAAGGGGATCCAGAGCTGGCAAGCGATACGGGATTTATGGGCGCTTGGGCTGGGCGCTCGCCTCGCCGCCAGAAATCTGGCCGCGGCCTTAATTCTGGCTTGAAGAAATCCCTCGGGAAAGCGGAGTCGCAGCCCCGTGCCTGCAACCGAGAACAAAGGGTTGCCGGCCTTGGGAGAGGATGACTTGATTCTTCAAAAAACTACAGAAGTTCGCGAGGCAAGAAGCGCTGCGATCCGGCTAATGACGGCAGCCGTGCTCTACGGCAAAGAAGAGTTGCGAGTGGAGCAGGTGCCGGTGCCGGCGCTGTCTCCTGACGAGGTGCTGGTGCGTGTGAAAGCCGCCCTCACCTGCGGAACCGACTTGAAGGTTTACCGGCAAGGTTATCACGCGTGCATGATTGTCCCGCCCGCGATCTTCGGGCATGAGCTGGCGGGGATCGTGGAGGAAGTCGGAGAAGAGGTTCGCAATTTCCGCAAGGGGATGCGCGTCGTGGCGGCCAACTCCGCCCCCTGTTTAGAATGCCGCTATTGCCGCCGGGATCGCGCCAACCTTTGCGAACGCCTGTTGTTCAACAATGGCGCCTATGCCGAATACATCCGGATTCCCGGCCCCATCGTCCGGCAAAATTTACTGGAGATTCCCGATCATATTGATTTCGCCGATGCGGCTTTGGTGGAACCGTTGGCCTGCGTGCTGCGGGGTGTAGAAGGGACCGGACTGCGATCCGGAGATACCATCGCGGTGATCGGAATGGGTCCGATTGGGCTGATGTTTGTCCGGCTGGCAAAGCTGCGCGGCGCCAGGGTGATCGCCGTCGGCAAAAGAACCAGCCAGTTGCTCACCGCCGAACGAATGGGCGCGGACGAGATTGTGAGCGCCGTGGAAACGGAAGACGTGGTAGCGGAAGTTCGCCGCCGGACCCCGGACGGCGAAGGCGTAGATGTCGCCGTGGAAGCCGTCGGGACGCCTCTCACCTGGGAGTGGGCCGCTGGCATGGTCCATCGCGGCGGGACTGTCAATTTCTTTGGAGGCTGCCCCAGCGGCAGCAGCGTCCGGCTGGACACTTCCCGCCTGCACTATTCCGAGATCACGATCAAAGCCAGTTTCCATCACACTCCCGCTTACATCCGCATGGCGCTGGAATGCATCAGCCGCGGCGACATCCAGGGGAAACACTTCATCACCGGCCAGTCGTCATTGGCTCGTCTCCCGGAAGTGCTGCGGCACATGGTGAACCGCAACGGAGACTTAAAGACAGCCATCGTCCCGTAGAACTTCGTTCCATGCGCTTGGCTCGTCGCTTCCGTGGGAAATGAGACGCGAGGCAGATATTTTCGTTATGCTGCCACCGCCCGCGGCTTGGAGCGGCGAGCTACCCTCCCACCCCGTCTCGCTTGAGCAGGCCCG
>Ga0156222_1061_pt1 | contig 12834 bp, 9 predicted proteins | sample RifCSPlowO2_12_FD_107870 | JGI IMG/M metagenome (GOLD analysis project Ga0156222, IMG submission 107870) | Acidobacteria bacterium RIFCSPLOWO2_12_FULL_59_11 | reverse complement strand
GCAAGAGTGAGGGGACGTGTTTTGCGCGCGTGGCGATTCCACAATGCACAGCCGCGAACGTTCCCGGGAGAAAAAATGGGGGAAACGAAGAAAATTCTCATCGCGGAAGATGACCCGGCCAGCCGGGAACTGCTTCGGGAAATCCTCGACGCCTTGGGCTATGAAGTAATCGCCGCCTGCGATGGGGTGGAGGCATTGCAAAAAATCGTCGCAGCCCAGCCGGATTTGGTCCTCCTGGACATCCAGATGCCAATCCTTGACGGCTTCGCCGTCTTGCGTCAAATCCGCCAGGACACCCGGTTCGCCACCCTTCCGGTAATGGCCCTGACCGCCTATGCCATGAAAGAAGACCGTGAAAAAGCATTGCGGGCCGGATTCAACGCGCACATCTCCAAACCCGTAAATGTGGCTGCCTTGCGAACTCAGATCGAGCACTACCTGAGCACCAAGATGAGTGCCAGCTAGTTTTAGGTTATGCACAGCCAGACATCCAGCTATGCGGGTTCCCAAACGATGAATGAAGAATTCAGCGTCAGTCTGCTGGCCATTGATGACGATCCAGACAGCCTCGACCTCATCCGCGATACCTTGGCGCAAGATGGGTTGGAAATCATCACGGCGGTAGCCCCCCAGCAGGGTCTGGAGTTGATCTTGCGGCTGCACCCCCAAATTGTGCTCCTCGATCTTCGGATGCCCCAGATGAACGGTATCGAACTGTTGGAACGAATTATTGAGGCCGATCCGGGAACGGATGTAATCCTGATCACAGCACACCAATCCATCGAGTCAGCGGTGGAGGCCATCCAGAAGGGAGCCTTCGACTACCTGACGAAACCCCTTTCCCTGGAGCGGCTGCGCGGGTTAGTCGGCAAGCTGGTGGCGGATGCTCGGGACCGACACCGGGCCTTGCAGTTGGACCGCCAACTCCTGGACGCCTACCAGTATGAGGGGATGATTGGCCGGAGCCCGTTGCTGCTGGAAGTGTTCGCCCGCATCCGCCGCGTGGCGCCCCATTTCCGGACCGCTCTCATCACAGGAAGCACCGGGACTGGCAAAGAGTTGGTGGCCCGGGCGCTGCATCGGCGCAGCCCGGTGGCTGCCGGCCCCTTTGCGGTGTGCAACTGTTCGGCGGTGGTCGAGACCCTTTTTGAAAGTGAACTGTTCGGCTACGTCAAGGGGGCTTTTACCGGGGCCACTCAGGATAAGATCGGTCTCTTTGAATACGCCCAGGGAGGCACATTGCTCTTAGACGAGATTGGCGACATGCCGCTGGCGATGCAGGCAAAGTTGCTGCGGGTTTTGGAAAGCAGGGAAATTCAACGAGTGGGTTCGCCAGCGACCCGCAAGGTGGACGTGCGGATCGTCGCAGCCACCAACCAGGATTTACGTGCCATGGTGACGGAAAAGCAATTTCGGGAGGACCTCTATTACCGGCTTTCCATGGTCGAGATTTCTCTCCCGCTCCTGGCTGACCGGAAAGAAGATTTGCCGCTCCTGGAGCGGTATTTCGTGGAGCGGTTTGCCGCTCAATATGGCAAGCCGATCCGCGGGTTGACGCGGCGCGCACAGGTCATACTGGCGCGTTACTCCTGGCCGGGCAACGTGCGCGAACTGGAAAATGTGCTGGGCAATGCCTGCATGATGTTGCAGGGCAATATGATTGACGTTTATGACCTGCCAGAACACCTGAGAAATTCGCCCCCGAAGGAAACAGCCCCCAACGCCACGGAACCTTTGCTCTCTTTGGAAGAGTTGGATCGCCACCACGCGGTCCAGGTGCTGGCAAGAGTGGAGGGGAACAAAGTACGCGCGGCTGAAGTCCTTGGCATCAGCCGCGCCACACTTTATCGCCTACTAGGGAATGGCGGCTCCCGCCAACAGAAATGAGCCCCCTTGGGACTCCCTACTTTCCCACACAGTTATAGCAAATGTTTAGTTTATGCCAGGCAAGCCATTGAATCTATGGTAGATTCTATTACAAAATCAGGTCCCATTTTTATACTAGAGCATTTTCAGGAATAGTGTAGACCTTCGGAAGATATGCCATCCGATCCGCGCGCGTTAGCAAGCGACCACACAACGTTTAGAGATAACCCCCGCTTGGTGGACGCTCCCTTACGGTCGCGGCTCGGATACGGTCTACACCGAATGTTAAAAATGCTCTAATCAGACCCTCTACTCGTTTTCGCCGAAGTGTTTCAAGTCTTCGGGACCTTCTTTTAATACGACGGGGCCCTTTCCTTGAACCTCCTGCCGAATGACCTCTACGATATCCGGGTTGGCCAGGGTCGTCACGTCGCCCGTATCCATGGTGTTCGATATAGCGGCGAGCACACGACGCATGATCTTGCCTGATCGAGTCTTAGGTAGGTCCGGCACAATATGAACCCCCTTCGGTCGGGCGAACTTTCCGATCATAGTCTCCAGGGTAGCGATAATCTCCTTCTCGACCCGCTTCCCATCGGAGACGCCCGGCTTCAATGCAATATACACCACAGGCATCCGACCCAGAATCTCGTCGACGACCGGAACGACCGCCGCCTCCGCCACTTCCGAGACCGTGAGACAAGCCGACTCCAGTTCCTTGGTGCCCAGACGGTGGCCGGCCACGTTGATGACATCGTCAACTCGGCCCAGGATTCGATAGTAGCCATCCTCAGGGACCACAGCTCCGTCCGCGGCAAAGTAAGGCCAGTCGTGCCAGTCCTTACTGTTTTTGTTCTTGCAGTATTTGTCGTAGTACTGCTTCACAAAGCGCTCGTTCTCCCCCCAGATGGTCTGCATGATCCCCGGCCAGGGGTTCCGAATGCAGACATTGCCCGCTTTGCCGGAACCGCGCGTGACTTCCTTGCCATGCTCATCATAAATGATTGGAAAAATACCGAGCACGCCCGGTCCTGCGCTCCCCGGCTTCATCGGATCGAGGGCAGGTTTCGTGCTGCATAGGAAACCGCCGTTCTCCGTCTGCCACCAGGTGTCCACGATGACCGCCTCGCGCTTGCCGACCACTTCGTAATACCATCGCCAAGACTCGGGCTCTATCGGTTCGCCGACCGTGGTCATATGCTTGAAATGGTAGTGGTACTTTTTCGGCTCTTCGGGGCCAGCCTTTCTGAGCATGCGGATCGCCGTCGGCGAGGTATGGAAGATATTGACGTCGAGTTGCTCGGCGATTCGCCAAGCCCGCCCAGCGTCCGGATAGGTGGGGACGCCCTCAAAGACGACACTGGTGGCGGCCAAGGCCAGGGGGCCATAAACGATGTAAGAATGACCCGTGATCCAGCCGATATCCGCCATGCACCAGTAGACATCCTCGGGATGGATGTCCTGGTAGTACTTGGAGGTTCCCGTGACGTAGGCCAGATAGCCGCCGGTGCGGTGCTGGCAGCCCTTCGGCTTGCCTGTCGTCCCACTCGTGTACATCAGGAAGAGAGGGGCTTCCGCATCCATCGAAACCGGATCAACTTTCTTGTGCTTGAAATTCTTCAGGACCTCATCCATGAAATAATCGCGGCCTGACACCATGGGCTTCGCCGACATATATTGGCCACGATGGCGCCGCCAAACGAGGACTTTGTCAACTTTCTGGCCTTCTTTCTCGGCGACTTCCACGGCGAGGTCCGCGCTCGCTTTGTGATCGATAACCTTCCCGCTCCGATAATAGCCATCCATGTAAATCATGACACGGCTTCCCGAGTCGGCCGCGCGAAGGCCAGCGGCTTCGCCACTGAACCCTCCGAATACCACAGAGTGGACGATGCCCAGTCGCGCACAGGCCAGCATCGTGATCGGCAGCTCCGCAACCATGGGCATGTGAATCGTGACGCGGTCGCCCGTCTTCAGCCCGCAGAAGTCGCGCAGGATCGCCGCCACTTCGTTGACCCGGACAAACAGTTCCTGGTATGTGACAGCGTAAACCGGCTCATCTTCCGGTTCCGGGACAAAAATGAGCGCTGCCTTATTCTTGTATTTTGCCAGGTGCCGGTCCACACAGTTGTAACAAACATTGAGCTTTCCGCCCACAAACCATTTCCAGAAAGGTGGGTTGCTGGTATCCAGCGTCGTATGCCAGTACTGGTCCCAGTTCAGCATGTCAGCATATTCTCGGTAGCATTCTGGGAAATTTTCTTCCCGGAATCGTTCCACGACGGCAGGGTCTGTCAGATTCGCCTGTCCGATGAACTTTGCGGAGGGGTACACATACTCCTCTTCCTTCCAGTGAACCGCAATCTGCGCCTCGCTGACCTCGGTTCCGCGCTCTACCTCTGGGCGGGTGGCCATAATTCCATCCTCCTTAGAATTAATTTCAATGGGAATACTTCCCTTAAGCTTGGCTTCTCGCACCTCAGCCTTGCGGTGGCACCAGCAGCCCCGCTGTTATTGTGAGGTACTCAGAAAATTTGCACAAGCTCCCTAAATAACGGATTTCCCCAATAAATGCAAGAGCAGAATTCGATATTAAAGATGCCTCCGGGCTAGGAAGGTTGCCCCTAGCTCTGGTCGCTTAAAAGTGAGGGCAAGGCGGACATTGCCACCTGAGTTGACGCAAACCAGCAACTTCCCTAAACTGGAAGAAGATGGGCGAACAGAACGGCCTCCACCACAAAGGCAAAGGGTTGGTCTGGTTCCAAAAGATTGCGCTGCCTCTGATCGTTTGCAGCATTGGATGGCGCTGCGTTGAATCGTTAAGAGCGCAGGAAATCGTGGCCGAACCGAACCTGCAACTCTTCACCGTTCTGGCCGCCATCAACGCGGCTGGCTATGAAGGGGGGATGCAAGGTCCTGAGTTGTCTGCTTTGCGCGCGAACATCCGGCAAGAACTGGCACAGCGAAAGATTCCTGCCTTGCGCGCCTTGCGGGACTTTTACCAAAGCCACCGTTTGGAGGACCATGGCCGCGAATTGAGTCAATACGTCTCTCTGGCTTTGTTCCTATCCGGACCTCCATCTTTCGGGTTAGAGCAGAGCCCGGTCAACTTGCCGCCCGAAGTATGGGACCTGCGCGAAATGCCCCCCTTGCTGGCCGCTTTTTATCAAGATGCTGATTTGGCAAGTCTGTGGGAGAAATCCCTGCCGGTTATGGAGGAAGAAAGCGAGAAATACAGGAAGATCCTGGCGCAAGTGATCCAGGAAACGACCGGTTACTTGCGCCTGGACACCTCCGGCACTTGGAACCGGCACTTCGCCATTTATATCAGTCCGCTCGGAGCACCCAACCAGACCAATGCCCGCATTTATGGAAATAATTACTATATTGTTGTTGGGCCGTCCGCCGAAATACCGGCAGAGGAGATCCAACACGGCTGGCTGCACTTTCTTCTGGATCCCCTTCCATTCCGATACCCCCGGGAGGTGGGCGCGAAAGCCGAACTATTGAAGATTGCCCAGCGCGCCACGGCCCTGGATGGCGCCTTTCGCAAGGATTTCGACCTGTTGCTTACGGAGTCTCTCATTCGAGCGATACTGGCACGCCGTTCACGGGCAGACGCAGAAGCAAAACGGCGCGCTGTTCAGGACGCCATACAAGAGGGCTACTTTCTCACCGGCTATTTCTTCGAGGCTCTGGAAAAGTTCGAGCAACAACCGGTGGGGATGCGCTTATACTATCCGGAAATGATCGGGGACATTTCCGTGCAGCACGAACAAGAGCGTTCGGCGCAGATCCAATTTCTCGAGCAACCCAGCCGTCCCAGGGAGGAGATCCGGCGCTCGTCCCTGGACCAAATGCTCCGCCTGGGGGAGGAAAACATCGCGCGCGGGCAATATGAACAAGCCCGGCAAATTTTTGAGCCTCTTCTCCAGCAGTATGGCCAACAATCGCAGGTCCTTTATGGCCTGGGCATTGTGGCCACCCAGCAAAAGCAACCGCAGGAGGCCAAGGAATATTTTCAGCAGGCAGCGTCGCTGGCCTCCGATCCGCACGTCAAAGCCTGGTCTCACATTTACCGGGGGCGGTTGTTCGATCTGGAGGGGGACCGCGCGGCAGCCCTGGCCGAGTATTCCGCCGCTCTGGCTGCGCGGGTGTCTTCCGAGGGGTCCCCCGCTGCCAGAGCGGCGGAATACTCGGCCAGGGCTGCCGCGCGGTCCCCCTCCAGATCGAACAACCGCCCCCGGTAAATGTGAGACCAGGCTTTGACGTGCGGATCGGAGGCCAGCGACGCTGCCTGCTGAAAATATTCCTTGGCCTCCTGCGGTTGCTTTTGCTGGGTGGCCACAATGCCCAGGCCATAAAGGACCTGCGATTGTTGGCCATACTGCTGGAGAAGAGGCTCAAAAATTTGCCGGGCTTGTTCATATTGCCCGCGCGGAAGACACCCGCGCAGCCGCGGAGAAAGGTCTTCAGGAAAGGTTTTCGCCGCAGGACAGCGCCTCCCACCCCTTGGCGGAAGAACCACCTGGGGAGGTCAAGCCGAACAGGGGCGTACCGTTAGGAAAGGAAAAGAATTAAAGCCGGCTCGGAGGCAAAAAGAGGACCGGTGGCGAAAAAGGGAGTTCATATGCGGCTAGGCCACGTCATCACTTCGGTTGTGCTCTGCGGTTCCTTGGTTTTCCCAACCGTTTCCTATTCCAGCACCCAAGAGCCCCAGGAAGAACCAGCGGCAAAGACAGCCGAAACCGCCCCGCCACAGAAAGAGCCGCCGAAGGCCAAGTCGCCAGAGGAACTGGAAGCCTATCAAAAATTCATGCAGGCGCAGGACCCGGACGTGCGGATCCGGGAGGTTGAGGACTTCCTGCTGCAATATCCCGAATCGGCGCTCAAAGAGTACGCCTATCAGGTGGCAACCCAAGTTTACCAGGCCAAAAACTACTATGCTTGGGTGCTGACTTACGGGGAGTTAACCCTGAGCGAAAACGAGAGCAATCTGGTCGCACTGTTGGTTCTGGCTTCCGCCATCGCGGACAGGACGGGCCAAGACACCGCGGATCGGGACGAGAAACTCAGCGAGGCGGAGCAATATGCAAAACGCGCTCTGGAGGAACTGGCAAGGATGGAAATGCCCCCCGAGCCTCCGCCGCCACAATGGGAACAAGCGAAACGAGATGCGGAATCCACCGCGCACGCCGCGCTGGGCATGATTGCCATGGTTCGGAAAGACTTCACAAAAGCGGAGTCGGAACTTCGACTGGCCTCTTCTTTGGCCGTGCCGCCTGACCCGGTTCTGCTTTACCGGCTGGGCCTGTGCTATTCCTTCCAACAGAAATACGATTTGGCCCTGGAAGTCCTGGACCAGGCTGCGGCGTTAGGAGGGGTGAAAGTGCCGAGCCCGGATGGGGGTACCAAAGACCTGGTAGGAGAGGCGAAAGAGTTTGCGCTCCGCGCCAAAACCGGGTGGACAGAAGCTCCGGTGCCAGCGCCGCCCGCTCCGAATCCGGAGGCCCCAACTCCTTGAAGCTTTGTCTTGCATCCGCAGTGTTTATAGAACAACGCAGTTTTTTCACGCGACGTTTTGTTGGAAAAATCTCTATGGTATCGGGAAACGTGACTGAGATGGAGAATACCATCGGCTACTCATTCCAGAATCCCGAACTATTGTTGCGGGCCACTACGCATAGCTCCTATTGCCGGGAATCGGGCGTCTCTGCTGGAGAACCCTCCAATGAGCAGATGGAATTCCTGGGGGATGCTATTCTGGGATTTCTAGTCAGCGAAGCACTCGTAGAACAATTTCCTGACTATTCCGAAGGACAGCTCTCCAAACGAAAGGCCCATCTGGTCAGCGCCTCCCATCTTCACCAGGTGGCCCAGCAAATCGCCCTGGGCCAATTCCTCCGGCTGGGCAAGGGAGAAGAACAGAGCGGAGGCCGCGCCAAAAAGACTTTGCTGGCTGATGCTCTGGAGGCTCTGATCGCCGCCATTGATCTGGATGGCGGGTTAGAGTCGGCGCGGCGATTTGTCCGGCAGTGGATTCTGGGAAGCGTGGACTGGCAGCAAATTCAGGTTGTGGACCATAAATCCGAGCTGCAGGAATTCCTGCAAGGGCAACGCGCGCCCCAACCCCGCTATGTGGTCGTGCGGGAGAAGGGACCGGAACACCACAAGGTCTTTACCGTTCGAGTCCAGGTGGGAGCAACACGCCTGGCACAGGCGGACGGCGATAGCAAGAAAGCGGCACAGCAGGCTGCTGCCCAGATTGCCTTGGAACGATTGAAGAGGAACGAAGTTGGCACGGGAAACCGCAAAACAGATTGACGAGCCCATCGCTTCCCCGGAAACGGTCCGTAAAACCACGACCCGAGAGTACTTGGAATCGCTGGTTGTTACCGTCATCCTGGCTTTGTATGGGACGACCTTTCTTCTGCAGGCTTTTAAGATTCCTTCCAGTTCCATGGAGGATACCTTGCTGATCGGCGACCACTTGATGGTGGACAAGGTGAGTTATGCGCCATCGCCTTTCTGGAAATGGCTCCTCCCGTACCGTTCCGTCGAAAGGGACCACATCATTGTGTTCCGCTACCCGCTGGACCCGAAGACTTATTTTGTGAAACGCGTGATTGGCCTGCCGGGGGATCGAATCCAATTAAGAAACAAGCTCGTCTATCGGAACGAGGAACCTCTGAACGAACCTTACGCTCTCCATAAAAGTTCTCGATTCGATGAGTATCGGGACAATTTCCCCAGCTCCCTATCGAGTGTGGCCTACCCGGACTGGGCCAGCCAGTGGCAAGATTACATCCGGGATGGCGAAGTGATTATTCCTCCCGGCTATTATTTCGTGATGGGGGACAATCGAGATTTCAGCTCTGACAGCCGCTATTGGGGATTTGTTCCCCGCGAAAACATTGTCGGGAACCCGCTGGTCATCTATTGGTCGTTCGAGACCTCCGGTGACGAATACCAGCGAACGAGCCTTGCTGACTACGTCGGCAGGCTCCTAGAAATCACAGTGAATTTACCACAAAAAACCCGCTGGAAACGGATGTTCCATCTGGTCAAGTAATCTAGCGGGAAACCACCTTGAGATCCCATGTCGGCAACACACAGGACCCGGAGAATTTTCTGGATCGCAGCAGCCCTGATCGCCCTGAGCCTGCTGGTTCCTATGGTGGTGAGCCTCAACCGCTGGCAAGAGGCCATCGCCGCCGGTCTCACTGCAAGCTTGGGGCGTCCCGTGCGGATTGGAGAAGTCCACCTGACGTTGTGGGGAAGGCCCGGGCTGAAGATTGCGAATGTCGTTGTGGGAGAAGCTCCAGGCTTCGGCATCGAGCCGTTTGCCCGCATGGAATCCCTCCAAGCCACGCTGGCGTTGCCATCATTCGGAAGGGGAGGGATACGATTTTCCTCGCTCGTGTTTGTGAGTCCCAGTCTGAACGTGGTGCGGAACGAATCCGGCGAATGGAATCTGGAAACGCTCTGGAAACAGGTTGGGCCTCGCTCGCCTGCCCCCTCCCGGGCTGCCGCCCCCCAGCGAACGGCCCCCTCGACTCTGCCAGCGATCCGCGTGGAGTCCGGACGAATCAACTTCAAGCTCGGAAACCAGAAAACGGCCTATATCCTGGAGGATGTGGACCTGTCCTTAGCCCCTCCCTCCTCTCCGGATCAGCCCTGGCAGTTGCAATTTGAGGGTACACCGAACCGCACTGATCTTGCCTTTTCTCCGGTCAGCCGGATTGGCGGCCAGGCCGAATTTGCCCCATCTCCCTCCCCCATCCAGCAACAAACCGGAATCCCAATGCGTTTGGACCTGACGGCGGAAAACGTCTTTTTGGGAGACCTCCTGAAAGTCGCTCTGGGAAGGGACTACGGAGTCCATGGAACTGTCCATTGGCAGGTCCACCTGGCGGGCACGACTTCCCTGTTCCGTTTTTCAGGAAAGGCTGCATTGCAAAACTTGCACCGCTGGGACTTGTTGCCTTCCCTGGCGGGTTCGTTGCTGGGAGTGGAAATGGAAGGATTTCTGGATCTGTCAAAAGAATCTCTCCAACTGACTTCCGGCTCTATTCCCTTGGGAGATGGCTCCGTCCACCTCCAAGGGCGGATCGAGAAGCTGTTTCTCCAGCCACAGCCAACTCTCCAGTTGCAATTGCAGGGGGTCTCTTTGGCTGCGGTTGTCGAAATTGGTAAACAATTCACCACTCGTCTGGATACCGGTTTCATCGCCCAGGGGAGTTTGCAAGGAAGCGTAGAAATCACGGACACCCCTCCCCGGCTGAACGGCATTTTGCATGTTACGGAAGGGCGTGTAGAGGAACAGGGAACATCGCGAGTGGCCCGCCTCTCGGACTTCCCGATCACTTTCACCGGAAAGAGCGGCGTCCTGGGGCCATGGAAGGCCAAACTCGGAATAGGTGACGAGATGAGAGGCTCTTTTTTGTGGGATTTCGAGAAAAGCAGTTACACAACACGGCTGCAGGGAGAGCGCCTTCCCCTGGTCGAGTTCCTGCAATGGGCAGGGGCCTTGGGCAGTCGTTGGGGAAAAGCACAGGTTAGCGGTGGAGACCTCTCCTTGCAGGTGGAGGTCTCGACCACAGCAGGCCACCCCGCCCAAACGCGGGGTTGGGCGGAAATTTCCGAAGCAGTCCTGACTCCCCCGGCCTTTAATCAGCCCGTTCCGGTACAGGCTGCACGGTTAGAGTTCCAGAGAAATCAGGTCCGTGCTCGTTCCTTTGCCGTCAATCTGGGAGGTGTGGATCTGGAAGGCAACTTGACGGTGAAACTGCCCCCTGCGCCGGCCCCTTCCACTTCCAACGAGTTGCCCCAATGGCCCCAATGGATAGTCGAGTTCGATTGTCGAAGCAGCGGAGTTGACTTCGCAGAGCTCGACCGGCTGTTAAATCCGCGTTATCGGAACGAACTTTTCTTCTGGAGGCAACGGCAGCCTGCGCTCCGTTCGCCTTTCTTGACCGCCGTGGTAGCCCACGGGAGGCTACAGGCCGATCGGATCAGCTACGGTGGGGTCGAGGCAAAAAATGTGGACGCCATGATGGCATTTCAGGATCGAATTCTGGAAATCAAAAATTTCACCGGAGAATTTGCAGGAGGCAGCCACACCGGCCGAGCCACGATCCAGTTTGGACCCGATGTTCCATCATTCGCCCTGGAGACTCATTACGCGCACCTGGACTTAAACCAACTGACCCAACTTTCCCCTTCCTGGCATGGCCTTCTGTCCGGCAAGGTGGATGGCGTGCTGCGGCTGGCCAGCAGTGGATGGAATTGGAACGAAATTCTGGAGCATCTTGGCGGATCGGGAGAAGTAAAAGGGAGAAATTTGACGCTTCGCGGCCTGGAGTTGACCGCAACGCCGAAGCCCGATCCTGGCGCACACACTTCCATCGCATCGTTGACCGCAACATACCAACTCAGCAAGCGGGAAGTCCTCCTGAGCCGCGTGGAATTGGTCCCCCTCGCACAACCCACCTTGCGAGGAGAACGAGCCAAGGAACGCGCTTCGTGGGTCATGAGCGGGACCATCGGATTCGACCACCGGCTGAACTTGCTTCTTATGGAGAGAGACGGCGACCTGCAATACCACTGGGCAGGCACATTGGCAGAGCCGAAAATTGCGGAAACCGTCTCCCAACTGCTGCCCTAAATGCATCCAATGCAGGGGAACACTCATCCAACAAATCATTTGGAACATTGGGAGCGGAGGGAAACCTTTTGGTGATCGCGCGCGGGATAACAATGCTACTCGCTCTGCTGCTGTTCGGGCAGAGCCTGTTATTGGCAGCACAGGAGGCTCCGGAATGGGACGCGGGGCTTTCCAAAGAAGCGGCGCAATCCGCAGCCGGCAAATTCCGCCAAATTCAGGAAAGCGCCGAAACGGATCGCCCTTTCGGACGGATTCAACTGAGTGAGCAGGAAGTCAACTCTTACTTCCATTATGAGATGGCATCGTTGTTTCCGCCCGGCGTTTCTAAAATCCGCATGGAATTTCAGCCCAATCGCCCTATCGGCTTCGTGCTCGTCGACTTTGACAAGGTCAGAGAAAGCTTGAAAACTCCGCCCAACCCCCTGGTCAGTTATTTTCTGCAAGGCGTGCATACCGTAGGCGTGGAGGGCACCTTGGTCGCCTCGAACGGGACCGGCCGGTTTCACCTTGAAGTTGTAACGCTGGACGGCATTACCTTGCCCCAATTCGTGGTGGATTTTCTGATCGAGCAATTCGTGAAAGCCCATTATCCCAGCGTAGATTTAGACCGCCCATTCCGTTTGCCCTTTTCTATTGATCAAGTCCGAGTAGAAGCAGGTAAGATTGTGCTGGTGGGTCGCGCCGACGCGCTCTAGCGGAACGCTACCGAGACGAATTGCCAGAACGAAAAATTCCTGAAGCTCTCCTGCAATTGGCTCGGATAACGGAAAAAGATTTTGTGCAATCCACCATCACACCGATAAACTCCTGGAGAAGGTGGGAGGGCGATGAAGGTCATCTCGTTGGCCGCTATTATCCTGCTGGTTTTGGGACAAATCATGGCTGCGGAAGAACAAAAAAACACTACTGCTTCAAATTCCCTCAAAGGTCCTACGGGCTTGGTATATAACGATATTTACTTGCGCCACCTGGCTGGAGACACCGGGCACCCGGAGCGCCCGGAACGCTTGACGGCCATTCTGCAAGGGCTGGAAAAAGCGGGCCTATTGCGTTCGCTTTACAGGATTGCTCCTCGAAAGGCCACGGATGAACAATTGACCTTAGTGCACGACCCATCTTATTTGACGTTGCTGCGCCGGGAAGCAGGAAGCCTGCAGGGCCTGCGAACGCTCAGCACGGGCGACACGTTGATCTCGCCGGATTCGCTGGAGGTTGCCTATTGGGCAGCCGGAGGAGTGCTAGCCGCCGTGGACGCCGTGATGGCAGGCCAGGTCCGCAACGCCATTGCCGCCGTTCGCCCC
>Ga0156222_1021_pt1 | contig 12862 bp, 11 predicted proteins | sample RifCSPlowO2_12_FD_107870 | JGI IMG/M metagenome (GOLD analysis project Ga0156222, IMG submission 107870) | Acidobacteria bacterium RIFCSPLOWO2_12_FULL_59_11 | reverse complement strand
AGCGGAGGCCAGCAAATCCCCTTTGACAATCGCTACCCGCGAGCCTTTCACCTCTTCATGGGCCTGGAGGTCGTAGCGGGAATCGGTGAAGAGGATGGAAGCTCCCGGGGTCGCCAGCAGCAGCCCCGCACTCCCGGAAAAACCCGTCAGGTAGTGCACATTGGGGAGGAAACTCACCAGCAGCACTTGCAGCTTTTTCCCCGCCAGATGTTCGTGGAGTTTCGCCAACCGTAAGGAGTAGGGAGAATTGCTGGGGATTTTCATTGTTCCTGCCGGAGCTAGAGCGGTTCTCTTGTTCCTATAGACCGCAGGGTCTGGCGCCCCTCCGGGGCTGAATTGCCGACGTTACAACCGGTGTACACCAACTGGGGAACCGCTCTAGGTCGCTGGAAAATAGCAAGGACTCCCGGACGGGGAGCCCTTGCGAGACCTAGCAAATAAATGGCTTACGACTGAACAAGCTTGGGAGTGATAAAGAACAGGAGCTCGTTGGTGCTGGAGCTGGTCGCCTTGCGCTTGAACAAGTTCCCGACGATGGGGATGCTGCCGAGCAACGGTGTTTGCAATTCTGTCACATTGTTGATGGTCTGGATGACCCCCCCGAAGAAAACCGTCCCTCCGTTGCTGACCAGCACCTGCGTGGTGGCCTGTTGGGTATCGAGTGCCGGGACACCTTGAATCCTGGCGATACCGGGGTCAATCGTGGTGTTTTCGATATCGGTCTTCAGGAAGATGGTGCCCTCCGCTGTAATCTGCGGAGTTACCGTCATCCGCAACACCACATCCACAAATTGCACGGTAACGGTGTTATTCACACTCGTCTGGATGGGAATTTTCACTCCTTGTTTGACCATGGCCTCGACATTATTTTGTGTAATGATCTTAGGCCGGGAAAGGAGTTTTCCTAGTCCTTTGGACTCTCCCGCCGTAATGATAGCATCCAGCGCGAAGTTGGCTCCAGCGGTCAGCACCAGGCTCATGCCGCTAGTGGCTCCCACCGCAGGGAAGTTCGTAGACAGCGGCATCGCGACGTTGGCAAATTTGGGGATCAGGGAGTTAGGGTCGACCTGGGGCGGATTCCCGATGAACAAAGGTGGCACGTCACCCCGGTTGATAGGGCTCTCACCCACCAACCCGGTTCCTCCCAGAACCACATTGCTGCTCCTTCCAGAGGCAGCCAACTGGGTCCCAATATCCCGCGCAAAAGAGCGGCTGGCGGCTACGATGCGAGCTTCGATCTCCACCTGCTGCGACTTCCGATCGAGGGTGCCGAGGAGGCGGTCAATTTGAGCGATGTTCGCTGGGATGTCCGTGATAATCAGCATATTGGTCCGGGCATCGGGAACCAGTTCCCCGCGCGGGGAGAGAAACCTTTTCAGCGTGGAAACCAAGTCGGGAGCCTTGGCATAACTCAGCGTTCGGGTCACCATCTCTGTCGGCTGGCCTTGCTCCTCCCTCTGTGCCTCCGCTTGGGCCTTTGACAACTGCGCTTTCGCTTCGGCTTCCAGGGTAGAAACTTTTGCGATCCTCACCACGTTCCCCATCGTCCTTGCTTCCAAGCCGTTGTTCCGCAGGACGATGTCCAGCGCCTGGTCCCAGGGAACCTCATCCAAAACGATGGTCACCGTCCCATTCACAGTGGGGTCCACCACGATGTTCAGCCCGCTGATTTCATGAACCAAGCGGAAAAAGTCATCCAGGTCAACATCCTTTAGATTCACAGAAATCCGTTCACCGGTGTACTGTGGCTGCTGAGCAGACGCAGCCTGGAGCAGCGCGGCCGAGGCCCTTTGCTGCGCCATTAGAACGTTTCCGGATTGCTGGAAAGCACTCGCACCACTCTGGTCCGTATTACCTTGTATTTCTGCAGGGTCTTTCGCTGGCTCCGCCAGAACCGGACTTGCCTCTGGCAGAGGGGTTGTCTCCCGGTTGCTCGCAAGAACAACTGGGGATTCGAGCGCCGGAGCGATCAAAGAGGGTGTTGCCTCTTGTCGGTCTGCGTTGGCCTGGGAGGGCAAGGCCAAGGCCCCTGATGTTGGAAGCCCCGCATACGGTTGGTTCGAGGCCATCAAGACCGGCTCCGCCGCTTCCGAAAAAGAAACGGGTTGCACTGGCATTGTTTGGTTGGAAGGCAGTTCGGTAGCGTTGGCTGTCTTGTTCGGCTCCCTTAGCCCCTGTGCGGTGGGATCAGCAGGCTTTTCCTTCGCCAGGGCGACCTCGCCCAGCGAGACCAGCAAGCGATCCGCATGAGGACTCACCTGATAAGGAACCTTGGAGTCCAAATCCATCACCACGCGGGAAACCGGGGGGCGTTGGCTGTACTGGGCAATCCTCACCGATTTCAGCGGAGGGGTATTGACCTCCAAATTCTTTTGCCGGATGCGGTTCACGGCATTGGAAATGTCCACCACCAAGCGGGATGGATTTTGCAGTTCAAAGGCGCGGTATTGTTTGATCCCATTGCCGACAATCTCCACTTCCAATCCCGAACCGCTTTCGGGCTCCATCACGGCCACTTCGCGTAGGGAAGTCGGAGCGGAGGGGGCAACTGCCGGAGCAAAAGGAGTAACCGCCGGGGCTTTGGCCATTTTCGGAGTTTCGGATACTTTCTCGCTTTTTCCAATCCGGACTTCGAGTCCCTCAGGAACTTCCCGCACATTGGCCTGGGACTCCCCATCTTGGAGAGAGATTTCCAAAGCCAGATGCGGCTGATTATCGGCTCCTTGATAGTTCAGGAGGCGGTAACTGCTGACCAGCGAGGATTGCACCGGCTGGCTGTCGGAAGGGCGTGGCGCGGATACACCCGCCAGATCCACCACAAACAGGCCAGTGCCAATTTTGGCCGGAGTGTACGGGACACGCGCTGGCAACCGCAGCAAGAAGGTGGTCGCCTGTGGGTCCACTGTAGCGCGTAGCCCCAACAACTCATTGGCCGCTCTGGCGGCTGTAGCCACCAAGAGTATGCTCAAAACCGTAAGGAGAACCCCCTTTTTGCACTTCATGAAACACATCCCTCCCTTAGGAATCGTTCCCATCGCTTGCCATCCCTCTTCGTTTCTCCCCTCTCCGGTAAGGGGGAACTCAACGACGGGGCGTCGGTCTTCGTCCGGTTCGCTCCTCGAGCCGCTTGGTTACCTCGCGGGTCTGTGTTCTTCCGGAGGCGACCCTGACCCGCTCCTCAAAAACTACGCTATCTTCCGTGATCCGGGTGACAACTCCGTTACATACCTCGTCTTTTGCGCGCAAGAAATAAGCCCGGTTGGTGTTGTTATCCACTAGGGCAATCCATTCGTTGTTGATGCCGTTCACAACCCCCTGCACCTGGAGCTGCCCGATGAGGAGGCCACGTATGCCGGGAGACGTACAGACTGGCGCCTCATCCGCCGCCTTTTTCACGACAATGGCGCGGAAGGGGTCTCTCCGCCCGGCACCCCGGCTGACCGGGGGACTCTGGGTTTGTTGCGGCTGGCTAGTAGTCTGTGGGGCCGCTCCCTGGGCCCAAGCCCCAAGGCCTCCCCCTACGATCAGAATGGCGAAGACCATTCTCGACAGGATCCGGGTCTGCATATCCACTTTCCTTATCTCCTCGGAGCCGGCGTCGCTGGCCGCCCTCGTGCAGGCGCTCTGCCTCTCCCAGCCGCAGGAGTCGCTGGCGGCGGCACATCCTCGCGACTGAAGAACGTCGTCACCGTACAGACCGCCACCACCGATTCCGTGGAGCTGTAAGGGTACTGCTTCTGGCCAATGGATTTTCTGGCATCCAGGCCAGCCATTTTCAGTCCCGAAACGTTGATGATGCGCTCCAGCTTCCCCAGCCGGTCGTAAAACTGCAACACGTCATAGAAAGAGCCGTCCAACTCCACCTCGAACGGGACTTCCACATACAGTTCCTGCGGTACCAGCGGCATGGCCGTGAAACGACGAACCACAACCCCGGCCAGCACGGCCTCCGACTGCACCTGACGGATCAGGCCGGGCACTTCCTTCTCGGTCGGCACAATTTGCTGCAGATTTTGCAACTGGGCTTCCAGTTGTCGGTTCTCCGCCACCAGCGCTGTAAGCCTTTCCCGATAGGGGCGCAATGGTTTCGCCTTTTCCTCTAGTTGCGCCACTTGTGCGGTCTTCTCGGTGTTTACTTTCCGGACTGGCATCAGCAATAAATATTCCGAGACACCCCAGAGAGCGACGCCCACCGCCAGGACCACGACAATCTGCACTGTGGGGGAAAGATCGTTGAATTTTGGCAAGGGCATGGGTTCCCCCTCCTCTTACTACGTAGATCCCTTCTCTTCTGGATTGGAAGCCGGGGCCTTCAGTTGCCCGCTCAACGTAAAGTTGAATTTCACCGACTCCCGGTCGCTAGTGTCCTGGGCGGTCTCCTTCAGGTCCACTACGGAAAACGCTTGGCTGCTAGCCAGCCGACTCATGAAATCGGCAACCGACCTGGGGCTTAAGGCTACCCCTTCGATGGTAATGGTTTGCCCCGCCTGCGCAAACGTGGTTAGCCAGAGCGTGTCGGTCGCGGAAACAGTGGAGGACAAGACGTCCAGCAGGTTGACCGGTCCGGATTGCTGGGCTTTTAACCCCTCGATGATGTTGATGCGGCGCGTCAACAGGTCTTTGCGTTGAGAAAACGTGTCATACTCGCTGCGGACTCGCGCCAAGTCGGCGTTTTCCGCCTCCAACTGCTGCTTCTGCTTGTCCAGGTCCGCTCCAGCGGCTTGCAAACCCCGGTAGCGCCAATACTGCCCCGCCCCCACCAGCAGCACCACCACCACCAGGATTATCAAGGCGCGACCTCCCCCCAGGGTGATGACCGGGGCGTGAACGCGCTGCCTTTTCCTCGCTACTCCGAGCAGGTTTACGCGGATCATAGGTCTTCAAAGCTCCTCAACGCCAGTCCCACCGCCACCGCCAACCTAGGAGCATTGGCAGCCACCAGTTACCCCACCGGACCCTCCTCCTCATACGGGATACGCCGGAAGGGATTCAACTGCTCGACGGCGAGCCCCAACTCCTGCTTCAGCATCTCGGCCAGTCCGTAAATCTTGGCGGAGCCACCGGCCAGGTATAGTTTCTGGATATGCTCGCCACCCGAGGTGGCACGGAAAAAGTCAAAAGTCCTCTGGATTTCCAGCACGATGATCTCGGTCACTGACTTCAATACCGGCAAGCGCGCTTCCTCGCTGATGCCGGGAAGGGTTGTGCCGGTTTTTAGCGTCTCTGCCTCATCAAAACCCAAGTCCAATTCCTTTTGCAGTGAATCGGTGTACTGATTGCCCCCCACGGAGACGTCGCGGGTGAACAGCGGCGTGGTTCCTCGCACAATGTTAATGTTCATCACGCTGGCCCCGATGTTCAGCAGAGCCACTGTGGCATCCGGAGCTGGCTCGTAGTTGTATTCATAGACGTTCTGCAAGGCGAAGGCATCGATGTCCACAATGGCCGGGGTTCGACCGGCCAGCATCACGACGTTGGTGTAGTTTAAGATTTTGTCCTTCTTGACAGCCACCAGCAGAACTTCCATGGTGGAACTGTCCAGTGGGGTTTCCAGAACCTGATAATCCAGGTTCACCTCCCCAATGTCGAAGGGAATGTGTTGGGCTGCCTCCATTTGAATCGCGCTTCCCAGCTCTTCATCCGTCATCGGTTGCAAAGAAAGCTTCTTCACAATCACGGAGTGACCGGACACGGCGGTTGCCACCTGCTTCGTCTTGATCTTCTTCTCGCTAAACATCTTGGCAATGGCGTTCGAGACCTGGCCCGTATCCACGATGGCCCCGTCCACTACCACTTCGGAAGGCAGCGGCTCCATGCCCAGTTTGCTAATGGCCAGTTCTTTACCGACTCGCCGCAGCTCGACCAGCTTGATCGAACTGGAACCAATGTCCAGCCCTACCACCGCTTTGCTTTTTCCCATTCCGAACATGGCAACCTCCGCCCAGCCTACCCGTGTTGCCGGTAAGCAACGCCCGCGCCCTCTTTCTTCCTTCCCGATTGGCTTTGATGTTCCATCCAGCGATCCAGGGTGGTCTTCTTTAAGCGCCAGCGGTTGCCCAGCTTGAAGGCCGGGATCTTACTTTCCGAAAGATACTTGTACAGGGTATCCGGCGCCACGCCCAGGTAGTGCGAAGCCTGTCGGATATTCATCACCTCCGGCAAACTGGACGCTTCTTCCCTTCCCGTCTCCCTCGCATTTGCCAGTGATCCCCTTCGCACGACCGTTCGCTCCTATGCAAATTTGAACCTTCTCTTCTATAAAATCAAGGCTTAGATAGCCACGTTTTTTCCCTGTGGTCAAGTCCCATTTCAGCTCTTTGCCGTCGAGAAGCGGTTTTTGTGGGACCGCTTTCCCGGGGAGCCAATTTCAGCCCAACATCTTGCATGTCTAACATATACGACCACTATATATGGAAATGGTCTCCGCCGATCCTCCGAGTGTAGCAAAAGGTACCCCTGAATTTTTTCGCCCACTTCGGACTGGTCGGCCTGGAAAGAAACTTGCCGGATCGCCCCTCCCGGCAAGTTTTTTCGACCCATCCTCAGCCCAGGTCGCAAAAGGACTAACACTATAGAGTGGGAGGATCGGCGTAGGATGGCCTGTCCCTGTGCGACAAGCGCGACTTACCATCCGCGCAGCCTGGCGGGCGGGGCGGTGCTCGTGGAATCTCCCAGTAACGCCGAGTCTACCGACACAGGGTGGGGGCGGGACCAACCTCTTCCGGCGACGGCAACCTCCGGAAGAAGTGCCGCCGCGCCGGAGCAGTTCCAGCCGAAGCCGGGACGGGAGGAGGAAGAAAGCCGATGCAATGGATCACCCGCGAGCGAGTGAAAGTGGATCGCGTGGCCTGCCCTTGGCTGATCCGCAAGTTCATTGACCCCGAAGCCGAGTTTCTCTTTGTCCCGGCGGATGAGGTCATGGAGCGGGCGCGCCAGCTTGGGGCCATCCCTTTCGATGTCCAGCCGCACCCGGAAGCCAAATTCGTCCACCGCAATGGCAAATGCACCTTTGAAGTTCTGGTCGAAGACTACCAGATCACCGACCCGGCGGTGGGCCTGCTCGCCCGGATCGTCCACGGCGCTGACATTGCCGGAGAAGAAAACGCGACGCCGCAATCACCAGGCCTGAAAGCCATCGCCGAGGGCTTTGCCGAAACCGGTCGCGACGACTACGACCGTCTCGAAAAGGAGTTCCCCATTTACGATGCCCTCTACGCCTGGTGCCGCAAACAGGTGGCCGCCTAATTCTTCCCTACGCACACATTCAGTGCCTCGCTCGGAACTCGACTTCCACGTTGCCACCCGCAATCGGTTTGTGAGGAATTTATTACCTTTCAGGCAGAACTCTAATCGAGGGGGATTACCACGGTACAAATTCTCGACAATTGCGTTCGGACCCTTGCGGTTTTTTGCCCAATTACTTCCGAGTGCGACCGATTTTCTGTAATAGGAGTATGCTCAACTTGTTGTGTTTGAAGCATACGAACTTCCCCGGCAACCAGTTGAACCACTGCATTCTCATCAGGCTTTCCACGCGCCCGCGTCTCTTGAGGAGTGCTGTATCTTGCCCAATCAACTGACATTCCGTCACTTCCCTTTGGGTAGTTCTTGAACGCACCGGGCTCTATAGGCTCTTTGGAGTCTCTTCTCCAGTGAACTCTGTGGACCCTTCTGTAAAGGGAATCGTCGTCAGGAATTTCTTCAACAGGCCAGTCGCTCATTCGGTCAGCCAAACAAGAAGCCAGTGGTTGGGGGCATCGGTGTCCAAATCTCCCTCAACGACATTCCCCCCCTGCCTGTTATCGCCGTAGTAGGTTGCACGTTTCCCTGGGTCGGGTGGAATATTCACCAAGAGCTCCTTGCGGGCGACCTTCCAATGAATATCGAGGCTCCCGTCGTTCAATGGAACGATAGAGGGCGATTCTACTCGAACGCCTTTCTTTTCCCAAAGGCCCAAAGCGTTCCGTCTGAGGAATGTCACAGCCCGCTGCCAAGTCTCCTCCGTTATTGCGGAGGCGCCTTCGCCGTCCCAATCTTCTTCCAATTCCAAAACAGCGCGGGAGGATTCGATCACCTGTTCTGCTTCTTCAAGGGGATGTTGGACGTCTAGACGAACGGATAAAATTTGCGCGATGACATTTCCGAAATGCTCTTGTGCTGTCTTTCGGACTTCGGTAGGATCGGATCTTTGTAAAAACGGTTGTGGATAAGAACACGTCCAGGGGAAATATACATATGGTTTTTCCAAGCCCCATCTTTCAGCCGCTGCTCTCATGATTCGGATTCTCCCGCTATATTAATTATTGGAACATTTGCCGACTTTGCCATGTTTCGGAGCGTCTTTGATTTCTGCTGGGCGCGATCGAGCACATCCTTCAGCTTGGCGATATCTCTGTCGTCCATCGCCACAAAGAGTGAATCGAGCTCCCTGCGCCGATGATAACTTATCCTCAGGGTGTGAATAATAGCCATGGCGGAAGGGAGCGCTTGCGGGTTCTCCTTAAACACCGGCCTCAAATCGGTTAGGATACGCGCATTGCAAAAAGTGTGGTTCTGTTCCGTTACAACATTCAAAGCCTTTGAAACAACGGCTAGCGCACCATTGATGGAAAGAAGGTCACGAACACTATTCCTAAACCTTTCCCACTTCTCGGTGTCGGAAGGCTTCAGTTCCTGTTGCTCAACGGCGGCGAAGAAAACTTCTGCAAATTGGTCTATCGGAAGACCTGTTTCAGCACGCGCCGCGTACAGCCCGGTGATTGAATTGATGAGTGCAGAAACCGTGCTTGCAGGAATCTTCACCTTGGAGGCGACATGCGCTGCAAGCTCCCTCGGCAGGTAGTAGATCGGTTCTTCAGTCCGAAGCGCAGATATCAAATCTCCGATCTGCTCAACGCTCAATTCAATGAGATGCTTAATGCCAGGTCTGTAATACTCGGGAATTTTTAGATCGGGTAGCGCCATGGACCTCTAACCCAAATTATCTGGAAATCCGTTTTCTTTGGAAAAAACAGCCAAAATTAGCTTGCAAAGAAACTATCGCGCTGTCAACTACCGGAATTAATCGTGGTCGGCCCTCGAGTACCTAACTCGGCACCCTACAGTCTCCACCCACGCTTCTCATCATACCACTTAAGGTGGCAAATTCTTTACTCGCTGATCTTCAGCACGGCCAGGAAGGCCTCTTGCGGGATGTCCACGCGGCCAATGCGCTTCATGCGCTTTTTGCCTTCTTTTTGTTTTTCGAGGAGCTTCCGCTTGCGCGTGATGTCGCCGCCGTAGCATTTGGCGAGCACGTTCTTGCGCATGGGAGCGATGTTCTCGCGGGCGATGATCTTGCTGCCGATGGCCGCTTGCAGGCTGACCTCAAACATCTGCCGCGGGATCAGTTTCCGCAGCTTTGCGACCAGCGCCTTGCCGCGCTCGTGGGCGTGGTCGCGGTGGAGGATCATGCTCAAGGCGTCCACAGACTCCCCGGAGACCAGCACGTCCAGCTTCACCATGGGCGACTCTTGATAGTCGGCAAAGTGGTAATCGAGCGAGGCGTAGCCCCGCGAGGCCGTTTTCAGCCGGTCGTAGAAATCCAGCACAATCTCGTTCAGCGGCAGGTCGTAGGTCAGGATCACCCGCGTGGCCGACATGTACTCGAACGACTTCTGCACGCCGCGCTTCTCTTCGAGCAGTTTCAACAGGCCCCCCAGGTACTCGTCCGGAGTAATGATGGTGGCTGTGATGATCGGCTCCTCCACCTTGGCAATCTCCCCTGCGGGGGGAAACCGCGTGGGATTCTCGATCTCCGCGACCGTCCCATCCGTCAGTGTCACGCGATAGCGCACGCCCGGCGCCGTGGTGATGAGGTTCAGGTTGAACTCGCGCTCCAGCCGCTCCTGCACAATCTCCATGTGCAGCAGCCCCAGAAATCCGCACCGAAAGCCAAACCCCAGGGCCACCGAGCTTTCCGGCTCGTAGAAAAACGCCGAATCATTCAGCCGCAGCTTTTCCAGCGCGTCCCGCAACGATTCGTGCTGGTCGGCGTCCACCGGGTACAGGCCCGCAAAGACCATCGGCTTGATCTCCTGGAATCCCGGCAGGGGTTCCGCCGCCGGCCGCGCGTGCTCCGTGATGGTGTCGCCGATGCGGGCGTCGGAGATCTTCTTGATGTTGGCGATGATGTAGCCCACCTCACCCGCCGACAACTCCGGGACCTCTACCGGCTTGGGCGTAAAGATGCCCAGGGAATCCGCCGTATAGACCTGCCCGCTCGACCACAACAGGATACGCATCCCTTTTTCGATTCTTCCTTCCTTGACCCGCACCAGCATGATGGCTCCCCGGTAGGGATCAAACCAGCAGTCGAACAGCAAGGCGCGCAGCGGGGCATCGGGAGAGCCGTCAGGAGGCGGGACGCGCCGCACGATGGCCTCCAGCACCTCTGCCACCCCGCGGCCGGACTTGGCGCTGACCAGCAGCGCTTCCTTGGCGTCCAATCCGATGGCGTGCTCGATCTGCTGCCGGGTCACCTCGGGTTCGGCGCTGGGCAGATCAATTTTGTTGATGACGGGGATGATCTCCAGTTTATTGTCCGACGCCAAATAGGCATTGGCCAGCGTCTGGGCTTCCACGCCCTGCGAAGCGTCCACCACTAACAAACTCCCCTCGCAAGCAAAGAGGCTCCGCGAGACCTCGTAGGAGAAATCCACGTGGCCCGGCGTGTCAATCAGATTCAACTGGTAGGTTTGCCCGTCCCGCGCCTGGTAATAAAGCCGCACAGCGTGGGCTTTGATCGTGATGCCGCGCTCGCGCTCCAGGTCCATGGTGTCCAATACCTGATCCATGCGCTCGCGCTCACTTACCGCGCCCGTCAGGTCCAGCAGCCGGTCGGCTAGCGTGGACTTGCCGTGGTCAATATGGGCCACAATCGAAAAATTGCGGATGTACTTGTTTTCCATAGCAAATGGGGAAATAGTTTGAGGAACTACGAACCAATCGCGGAGGTTTCCTCTCCTTCAGTTTACAGACTGCCGCGCAGATTTACTAGCGGCAGAGCGCGGGCTGCCAAAGCGGGATTACCGTCTCGCGGCGCGGTGAATGACCTTCTGGGAGGACCGAGGGTAGTGGGGCAGTTTGAACAGACCGCCACTTTCCCGGACGGTGACGTTTGGAGAGGCAAATGCGATTCCCGCACAACTGGGGGGGGGGTACGCTACTCCAGCGGAATGCGGCTCTTGTTTTGGCTAAGCCACCTTTCGAAGGTTTGCAGTGAGGGGTTGAGGGCGCGGGCGACGTCGAGGTTGCGTGCCCCGCAGAAGATTTCGTTGAAATCGCGCTTGAACTGGAACATATTACCGAGGTCCTCGGCACCGGGGAAACCGAAGCTGCGGTACACCTCGGGCGGCACGTCGTTATAGCGCACCTCCTGTCCTAGCGCCTTCGTGAGCGCGGTAGCCATCTGCGCGCCGGTCAAATGCTCGCCAGCGATGCCCACGGTCTTGCCGATGAACTCCCGCCCCTTCTTGAAGATGCCGTAGGCGCACCGGCCAATATCCTCGGCGGCGATGCCCGGAAGTTTCTTGTCGCCCATGGGCAGTGTGAGAGCCAGCTTGCCATCCGGCCCCTTCTTGGGGCCCTGGCCGAAGTAGATGAAGTTATCCCAGTAAAACGACGTCAGCAGAATCGTCACCGGCAGGCCAAGATCGGTGAAAAAGTGGTCAGCCTCGCCCTTGGAGTCGAGGTGAGGCACTTTGTACTTGCCCATGAGGGTAGGCATGCGGTTGTCGCTGAGCGGTACCCACCGGCGCGTGTCTTCGAGCGTGGACCAGATGACGTGTTCAATGCCAGTGTGCTTGGCCGCCTTGGCCATGTTGGCGGCCTGGGCCGTCTCCTTCTCGGGCGAAAAGTGCGCCCAATAGAACGTGACGCAGAACGCCCCGTATGCGCCCTGAAACGCTTTCTTCAGGCTCTCCACATCGTCCACGTCGGCGGCGACGACCTCAGCGCCCAGCTTTGCCAACTCTTTGGCCTTGTCAGAATTGACGTCGCGTGTGAGAGCGCGCGCGGCGAAGCCGCTGCTCCTGTCTTTCAGGATGGCCCGGACCAAGCCGCCGCCCTGTGCGCCGGTTGCGCCGACTACTGCAATGATTTTCTTTTCAGCCATACGATCCTCCTGATTGAGTAAGGTCGCCATTGTGCAAAGCCTGACGTTCCGCCTTCCTAGAGATCAATTATACCTGATCGAGAGATGCCTCCGAGCAGTTGATCCCGGAAGCCAGTCTGACATTCCTGATGTGTCAAATTGCCCCACTACCGGGCCGAGGCGCTTCTGGCTTGGCCCCTCAAAATTTGTTACCATAACACAGCAAGCCCAGCTCCCGGAGCCTCGGAATCATTTCCATCTCCGCTCCCGATCCCGCCGGTCAGCGCCAATGGCTAGGGGGACAAACTCGCCGCCTTTTTCCCCAGGAATGAGGGAACGATGATCGCAGCGGAAAAACTTGCCACCTTGCCCAACGCACCGGGCGTTTATCAGTTCAAGAACGCCGCCGGAGAGGTGATTTATGTTGGCAAGGCCAAATCGTTGCGCAATCGGGTACGGTCGTACTTCCTGGAAGGGCGTCCGGAAGAGGCCAAGACCGACACTCTGGTGCGGGAGGCCGCCGGCGTCAGCATCATCCTGGTGGACAACGAGCGGGAAGCTCTGGCACTTGAGAACAACTTCATCAAACAGCTTCGCCCCCGGTACAACGTCCTGCTGCGCGATGACAAGACGTATCCCTACCTCAAACTGACGGCTGGGGAGAAGTACCCCCGCATTTACGTCACGCGGCGGCTCAAAAAGGACGGCTCGCTGTACTACGGCCCATAT
>Ga0156222_1001_pt2 | contig 12898 bp, 11 predicted proteins | sample RifCSPlowO2_12_FD_107870 | JGI IMG/M metagenome (GOLD analysis project Ga0156222, IMG submission 107870) | Acidobacteria bacterium RIFCSPLOWO2_12_FULL_59_11 | reverse complement strand
TGTCCGCTCAGGATTTTTTACGCAGTGCGCAGTTCCTCGGGACGGATGGGCAGGCGGCGGATGCGCTTGCCGGTTGGCCGCGTAAAGCGCCGCGTAAAGCGTCGCGTAAAGCGCGTTGACCACGGCAGCGGTTCGTGGGGAAAGGAAACCGGGCCTATACCCGGCAGGATTCAGCGCAGGACGCCTTCGAGCGGGCTGGAGGCCGTGGCGTAGAGTTTCTTCGGGATGCGGCCTGCCAGATAGGCGAGCCGCCCGGCCTGGACGGCGTGGTTCATGGCGCGGGCCATGGCTTCCGCGTCCTGCGCCTGGGCGATGGCGGTGTTCATCAGGACGCCGTCGGCCCCCAGTTCCATGGCCAGGACCGCATCGGAGGCAGTTCCGACTCCGGCGTCAATGATGAGCGGCACGGCGGTGATCTTTTCCCGCAGGATGCGAATGTTCGAAAGGTTCTGGATACCCATCCCGGAGCCGATGGGCGCGCCCAGAGGCATCACGGCAGCGGCTCCGGCGTCAATGAGGCGCAGGTTCATCACCAGATCGTCGTTGGTGTAGGGCATCACCACGAAGCCCTCTTTCACTAAAACCTTGGTGGCTTCGAGCAACTGCATGTTGTCGGGGAACAGAGTCGCCTGGTCGCCAATCACTTCCAGTTTGATCCAGTGAGAAAGGCCCACTTCGCGGGCCAAGCGCGCGGTGCGGATGGCTTCGTCAGCGGTGTAACAGCCTGCGGTGTTCGGCAGGATAAAGAATTTCTTGGTGTCAATATAGTCGAGTAAAGACTCCTTGCTGCGGTCGGTGACGTTCACCCGTCGCACCGCCACCGTAACCATCTCCGCGCCAGAGGCCTCAAAGCAACGGGCCATTTCCGGAAACGAGCGGTACTTGCCCGTCCCGATGATGAGGCGGGAAGCGAACTCGCGGTCAGCGATGCGGAACTTGGAGTTTGCCATATAGACCATTCTAGGCTGTTCGCTTGACGATTTCAAATTTTCGTTACCCGTAACGGGCCGATATCTTGACAATTGGAAATGACTTTTGTATCGTTAATTCACACCGTGGCGGTTGGGTTCGACAATAAGCAAATGGAGGTGACCTAATGGCTTTAGCGTGCCCTGTGGAGATGGACACACGTCAGCTACGCTCTGAGATTTCCAATATTTACGGTCGGGTGGCATCCAATCCCGAAGATAATTTCCACTTTCACCGTGGGCCGGCGTATGCGGCAGAGTTCCTTGGCTATGATGCTCAAGAGCTAGCCTTATTGCCTCCCGAGGCAACGGCATCGTTTGCTGGCGTCGGGAATCCTCATGCCATTGCAGCTCTAAGCCAAGGCGAAACGGTGGTAGACATTGGCTGTGGTGCTGGCATGGATTTGCTTCTGGCAGCCCGACGAACTGGCCCCCAGGGTAAGGCAATCGGAATTGACATGACCGATGCCATGATCGAGCGAGCCAGTCGAGCAGCACGTCTAGCTGGGTTTAACAACGTGGAATTTCGAAAGGGCGACGCCACTTACCTGCCACTGGAAGACGCCAGCGTGGATGTTGTTATTTCGAATGGCGTGCTCAACTTGGTTCCTGAAAAGGAAACGGCATTTCGGGAAATCGTGCGAGTATTGCGTCCCGGCGGTCGGTTCCAGATGGCCGATATAGTAGTGGAAAACGAACTTTCCGAAGACATCCGCCGGAATATAGAGTTATGGACTGGCTGAATTGCTGGTGCTCTGCCGGAGGCAGAGTTGGTTGATATTTTGGGTCAGTTGGGTTTGTCGGACGTGCGTGTAACGCATCGTTTTGATTGTTTCCGAGCCACTTCAAAAGAGCAAACGGCAAGAAAATTTGGAGTGCGTGGCGCGAACGTTTTTGGGCGCAAGCTCTGAAAGGTTGAACTGCGAATAGGGATCACACCACCACGGCTTCCTTGTATTCCCCATAGACGCTGCGCAAGGCGTTAGAAATTTCGCCGACCGTGGCGTAGGCTTCGACGGCGGACAGGATGGGCGGCAGCAAATTTTCTGTGCCACGAGCAGCTTCATCCACGCGGCGCAGGGCTTGCTGGACTTCATCGTTGTCACGCTCGGCGCGAAGTTGGCGCAGACGGGCGATCTGTTCGGCTTCCAGGGCTGGGTCCACGCGCAGCACCGGGTAGGGCAGTTCCTCAGGCAACTGGAAGCGATTGACGCCGACAACGATCTGTTCTTCTCTCTCCACTGCCTTTTGAAAGCGGAAGGCGGCTTCCTGGATTTCCTTCTGGACGAATCCTGTTTCGATGGCCCGCAACATTCCACCCATCGCGGCGATGCGGTCGAGGTATTGCTGCGCACGGGTCTCAATCTCGGTGGTGAGGGCTTCGATGAAGTAAGAACCGCCGACCGGGTCCACGGTGTTCACGATGCCGCTCTCATGGGCGATGACCTGCTGGGTGCGCAGGGCGAGCAGAGCGGCTTCTTCCGTAGGCAGGCCGAGCGCCTCGTCCTTGGCGTTGGTGTGCAGCGACTGCGTTCCTCCCAGGACGGCGGCCAGGGCCTGCAAGGTGGTACGCACGATGTTGACGTCCGGCTGCTGGGCGGTCAGCGTGGAGCCTGCTGTCTGCGTGTGGAACCGCAGCATCCAGGAACGGGGGTTCTGGGCGCCGAATTTTTCTTTCATGATGCGCGCCCAGAGGCGGCGGGCCGCCCGGAACTTGGCGATCTCTTCAAAGAAGTTGTTGTGGGAGTTGAAGAAGAACGACAGGCGGGGAGCAAAAGAGTCAATTTCCAGGCCAGCGTCCAGCGCCGCCTGCACATAGGTGATGGCATTGGCCAGCGTGAAGGCAACTTCCTGGACGGCGGTAGAACCGGCCTCGCGGATGTGGTAGCCGCTGATCGAGATGGTATTCCACTCGGGCAACTCGTCCTGGCACCAGCGGAATAGGTCGGTAACGATGCGCAGGGCGGGGCGCAGCGGGTAGATGTAGGTGCCGCGGGCAATGTATTCCTTGAGAATGTCGTTTTGGACGGTACCGGAAATTTTCTTTAGGCCTGCGCCCTGCTTCTTGGCTACAGCCACGTATAGAGCCAGGAGAACGGCAGCCGTGGCATTGATGGTCATGGAAGTCGAGATTTGCTCCAGCGGGATGCCGTCGAGCAAAATCTCCATGTCCCGCAGGCTGTCAATGGCTACGCCAACTTTGCCGACCTCGCCGGTGGCCAGCGGGTGGTCGGAGTCCAGGCCAATCTGCGTGGGCAGGTCGAAGGCCACGGAGAGGGCGCGCTGCCCCTGGCTCATCAAATATTTATATCTTTTGTTGGACTCGGCGGCGGTGCCGAAGCCAGCGTACTGGCGCATGGTCCACAGCCGGCCGCGGTACATGGTGGGGTGGACTCCCCGGGTAAAGGGGTACTCACCCGGGCGCCCCAGGTCGCGCTCATAGGAAAAATCCTTCCGATCGTTTGGGTGATAGACCGGATTGATCTCGATGCCAGACCCGGTCTGAAACTTTTCCGGGGAGCCTTCCGAAGCGGTCTCTGCCGGGTTGTCCCTTTTGGTGGGCATTCCTGCTTTTCTTGTCCAGGCTTCGCCTGAGCCACCGGCTCAGTGGGTTCGCCGGGCTTTCCAAAAAGAATATACCCCGAAGGCAACCATCATGCCGATAAAAAGGATGGTGCTGGACAGCCGGAGCCAGGAACCGCCTTGCTGGTAGGCGCGCCATTCGCGCACCGCCGCAGGAGCGGCGAAAACCGCCAGACCCAGGAACAGGGCTCCCGTCACCTCCAGCCACAGGCGATGCAAAATCCGGACCACCTGTCGCAGCCATTGGAGGGCGTGACGAAGAAATAAGGTAATGAGCGAGGTTTGGGAAGCAGCCATCAGCAGAATCATTCTAATTCCACTGCTCGCTTTTCCCAAAAAGGAACGTGAGGTAAAAAAGGGAAACCCCAGTTCCTCCTTGCGCAACCCGGCACCCTAACTGCTACAATACGGCTCAATGTTCGACTTTTTTTGGCGCAATAAAAAAAGGGAAGGCGATGCCGCTGGCAAGACCCCGCCGAAGCCTGCGGAGCGAACCATAGCCCTTCCCAGCCCTGCGGTGAAAAGCCCTGCGGCGGGAAGCCCCGCCAAACCCACTCCGCCTAAATCGCCCTCGGCCGACACCGAAGAGTCCGGGTTCAAAGTCGGGCAGACCATGCGAGTGCCCGGGTTGGGCGAGTTCTATGTGCATGATATCAAAGGAGGGAAGGGCAAAAGTGGCATGGGCATTGTTTACATCGTGGTGGATGCCCACGCGGTGACGCCCTTCGCCGTAAAAACGTTCCAGAGGTGGTGCCTGGAGACTCCGGAACTGGTGCAGCGCTTCTTGCGGGAGGCTGAGACGTGGGTCCAGTTGGAACAGCACCAGAACATTGTGCGCGCCTATTATGCGGCCACCCTAAACGGCCAGCCCTATGTGTTCCTGGAATACGTAGCTGGCTCCGATCTGCGAAAAAAGCTGGTGGCTGGCCCCCTGCCCGTGCGCGACGCGATGCGATACGCCATTCAGTTCTGCCGGGGCATGGCGCATGCCCAGAAGAAAGTGCCGGGCCTGGTCCACCGCGACGTCAAACCGGAAAACTGCATGTTCACTCCCGACGACGTGCTCAAAGTGACCGACTTTGGTCTGGTAAAGGTGCTGGCAGGGGCAAAAACATCTTCGCAAGCACCGTCCAAAATAGACGAAACCACTATTTCGGGCCGGTTAAAAATCAGCCAAGGACTGGGTGAACAAACACCACCTGCCGAAGAAGAAGCGAGGGAGTTCCAATCGCAATTCTTTCAGACGCGCGAGGGCGAGATGGGCGTGGGGACACTGCCTTACATGGCCCCGGAGCAGTTCACGGACTTCGCCCATGTCACGGTGCGGGCGGACATTTATTCCTTCGGGATCATGCTCTATGAGATGCTCACGGGCAAGAGGCCGTTCCGGGCGCGCCGGCCAGAAGAGTGGTATCACCAGCACTCCCAAGTGGTTCCTTCCGATCCTCATATGCGAAGGCCGGAGGTCGGCCTGCCGTTGGCCCAAATTGTCATGCGCTGCATGGCCAAGAGTCCCCAGGAGCGTTACCCGGACTTTGCCACGCTGGAGCGAGACCTTTCTCTCTTATTCCACCAGACCTACCACGAAGAGGTGGTGGCGGCGGGGGCCCAGGAATTGGAAGCCTGGGAAATCCTGAACAAGGGAGCGGCGCTGAGCAGCCTGGGAAGGACCAAGGAAGCGCTGGCTTGCTTCGACAAAGTGCTGGAAATTATGCCGCGCTTTGACGCTGGTTGGCTCAACAAAGGAGTCGTGCTGAGGAAGTTGGGGCGGGAAAAAGAGGCGCTGGCCTGCTACGACAAAGCTATCGAGATCAACCCCAACTCGTCCCAGGCCTGGTACAACCGGGGTCTGGCGCAACAGAACCAAGAGTTTCTGGAGGAGGCGCTGGCCAGCTACGAGCGGGCGCTCGATTTGAACCCGCTGCACGACGCGGCCTGGCTGAACAAAGGGGTGGTCCTGCGCAAGTTGTTGCGGTCCCGAGAGGCGGTGGAGTGCTATGACAAGGTCCTGGCCCTCAATCCGCAGTCGGCGGTGGCCTGGTACAACAAGGGCTTCGCCCTGCGGCAGATGGGCCGCGTGCAGGATGAATTGGCCTGTTACGAAAAAACCTTGTCGATTGATCCCTCCTACACAGAAGCCTGGCTGAACCGGGGCGTTGCGCTCCGCAAACAGAACCGCGTGATCGAGGCGCTGGCCTGCTACAACAAAGTTCTGGAAATGCACCCCAAGCACCCCGACGCCTGGTACAACAAAGGAATGGTGCTTCGCAAAATGGGCCAAGCCCGCGAGGCGCGGGATGCCTTCCAAAAAGCTGCCGCCCTGAACCCCAAAATCGCCGCCCAGCTCAAACAGCAGGGGCTGTTGCAGTAGGCGGCCGCTAATTTCCACCTGCATCTCTCCTGCTTCCGTTGTGGGTTGATTCCCACATCCGGCAGAACACTTAGAGCATTTTCAGCGTCGCTATATAGCGATGCAGTTCAGCCCCGGAGGGGCGATAGATCGTAGCCTAGGACGTAAGTCCTGGGACAACAAGGACAAGGAAAACAAGCCCCGCAGAGCCTGCCCTGAGCTTGTCGAAGGGGGCGGCTGAAACTCTCCGCTCAGCGAGATGGCATCCCGCTCCCTCGTGTTCTATAGCAACCCTGAAAAATGCTCTAGGACTAAACCAGGGCTTGCTGCAGCACTTCCGCCGGGTGCAGGGGCTGGCGGCCAGTGGTGTGCAAGATTTGCTGGCGGCAGGAGACGCCGGGAGCGATGACCAGGGCGTCGGACGGGAGCGCACGCACGGCGGGAGCCAACCTCCGCTCGGCTAGGGCCAGGGAAATGTCGTAGTGTTTTTTTTCAAAGCCAAAGGCCCCCGCCATGCCGCAGCAGCCCGAGTCCACTTCCTCCACTTGCAGTTCGGGAATGGCGCGCAGCAGCCGCAGCGAAGGCTCGCTGCCCACCAGGGCTTTCAGGTGGCAATGGCCGTGGAATAAGGCCCTTCGCGGCAGCGGCTGGAAACGCAGGGTGGTATTGGGGTGGGGCCGAGTGGGATCGAGGAACTCTTCCAGCAAAAAACTGTTTTCGGCAATCCGCCGAGCCTCCGCGCCGGGAAGCAGGTCGGGGTACTCGTCGCGGAACGTCAACAGGCAACTCGGCTCCAGGCCGATGATGGGCATTCCTTGATCTGCCGCCTTGTGCAAGATTGTGACGTTGGCGCGCGCATTTTCCACCGCCCGGTCAAGCAATCCCTTGGAGATTAATGGACGGCCACAGCATTGGGTTTCCAATCGCATGACCCTGTATCCAAAAGCCTCCAAAACCAAAGTGGCGGCCTGACCCACGGCTGGATAGTGAAACTCCGTAAACGTATCTACAAATAAGCCGACAGCAGGGCGGTCGAGCTTGTGGGAACGTAAATCCGAGCCGCGACCGTGAGGGAGCGGACCCGGAATATACATCTCCTTGGAATTTGTGTGTCCGCTTGCTAACGCGCGCGGCTCGGAACTGAGTTCGCCGCGCCGGGCGAACCACTGCGAGAACCGCTCGCGCGCCAGGGGCGGCAGCGCACGGCGGCGGTCAATCCCCAGCCAGCGCTCCATCGAGCGGCGAATCCAGGGAGTTCCCAACGCCCAGTTGTACAGGGATGGAAAGCGCGAGGCCGCTTCGTTCAACCGGGCCACTTCCCCAAATAGCAGCGAGCGCAGCGGCAGCCGGTGCTGTTCGTAGTAATGGGCCAGGAATTCGTACTTGAGCTTGGCCATGTCCACGTTGGCCGGACACTCCCCTTTGCACCCCTTGCACTCCAGGCACAAATCCAGGGCTTGAAACATCCGAGGGGAAGTCAGCTCGTCCTGCGGAAGGCGGCCAGAGATGGCGGCCTGCAAGAGCACGGCGCGTCCGCGCGTGGAGTGTTCCTCTTCCTGGGTCACCATATAAGAGGGACACATCGTCCCTTCCGTTTGCTTGCGGCAGGCGCCCACGCCGCTGCACATCTCGATGGCGCGTACAAATCCTCCCTGGCGGCTGAAGTCTAAGCGTGTGGAGAGCGATCTCTTGCCTATTTGAATCGCCTGCTCTCCACCGGGACGCGGTCGGAGACGCAGGTTTTCGGTCGGAGAAGGCGTATCCACGATCTTGCCGGGGTTTAACAACCCGTGCGGGTCAAAGGCGCGCTTGACTTGGCGGAAGGCCTCGTAAAGCTGGGGGCCGAACATTTTAAGGTTGAAGGGGCCACGCGCCAGCCCATCGCCGTGCTCGCCGCTCAATGCGCCGCCAAACTCCAGGACCAGGTCGGAGACAGCCTCCGCGATGGCCTGCATCTTCTGGACTTCGGTGGGCTGCTTCAAGTCAATCAGCGGGCGGACGTGCAGGCAGCCGACGCTGGCATGGGCGTAAAAGGCGGCCTCGGTATGGTGCTCCCGGACGATCTGTCGAAAGCGAGCAATGTAGGCCGGAAGTTTTTCCGGAGCAACCGCCGTGTCCTCGACAAACGTGGCCGGCTTGCGGTCGCCGACCATCCCCAGCAGCAACCCCTGCCCCGCCTTGCGCACCTTCCAAACATTGGCCTGCGCCTCCGGTTCGATGGCTTTGCGGAAAGCGTAGCCGAGCCCGGCGCGGCGAAGTTTTTCTTCGGCTTGATCCAGCCGGGCTATTAACTCCGCCCGGTGGTCGCCGGAGTATTCCACGACTAGCACGGCCTCCGGGTCGCCCTCGATAAAAGTCATTCGGCGGCGATACTCCTGGGTTCCGCGCGTCAAATCGAGGATCATTTTGTCCAGCAACTCAACCGCTGAGGGGCCGGTTTCGAGGATCACCTGCGTGGCTTCCAGCGCCTCGATCAGTTCCCGAAAATGAGCCACCAGCAGCACGGCGGCGCGCGGGCGGGGTGTTAAAACCAGTTCCGCCTCCAAAACGACAGCTAACGTTCCTTCCGAACCCGCCAGCAGCGGGATCAAGTTGATCGGGTCGCGGTGCAGCAAGGCGTCGAGGTTATAGCCGCCCTCGCGGCGCAGAATTTTGGGGAAACGCCGGTGAATCTCTTCCCGGTTTTGCTCCGCGAGGCGGAGAAGTTCCCGGTAAACCAGGCTCTCGTGGCTGGAACCCCGGAGCTTGGCGGCCAGTTCGTCCGCAGAAAGGGAGCGCGCCATGAACTGCTCCCCGCTGGCGAGCGAAAGATGCAGGCTTTGCAGAGAATCGCTGGTCCGGCCATAGACAATCGAGCGCGCGCCGCAAGCATTGTTGCCAATCATGCCGCCAATGTTGCAGCGATTGGCGGTGGCCGGGTCGGGAGGAAAAAACAGGCCGTGGGGCTGCAGTTGCTGGTTGAGTTCTTCCAAGACGACGCCGGGTTCAACGCGCGCGCGCCGCTCCTCGACATTGACAGCGAGCACGCGGTTCACGTACTTGGAAAAATCCAAGATGACGGCCCGCCCGATGGCCTGTCCCGCCAGACTGGTGCCGCCGCCGCGCGGCAGAATGGGGACACGGTGCTGGCGGGCCACCTCCATCGCGGCCAGGACATCCTCGCGGTCGCGCGGGATGACCACTCCGATAGGCTCGATTTGATAGATGCTGGCGTCGGTGGAATACAGGATGCGGGAGTAGGCGTCGAAGCGCACTTCGCCCCGGACCGCTTTTCTCAAGTCAAGCTCAAGCTCATGAGGGGGAGTCATCCTGCGCTTCGTCGGCCACTGCTCAATAAAAATCTCGCTCAGCAGCGCAAAAAAAATTCAGGCCTCAACATAACACATTTGCCAACCGGACAACCCGGTTATGGTAGAATCGCGCCAAATGCGGGGACAGGCTGCGAACGCGCAGCCCGCAAAGAGATGCATCGAATGCACAAAGAAAACGAACGGAGACGAAACCCCGTGGCGTGGCAGCAGTTTTTATTGTGCTTCGCCCTGTGGATGGTGGTTCCCGGCGCACTGGCGGCGCAAGAGTCTTACGGGGAGCTTGCCTCCGGCAGCACGGAACTGATCGGGCAGATGGCCCCGCCGTGGAGCCTGCGGGGCTGGGTGAATTCCAAACCCTTAGACATCGGCCAGTTGCAGGGCAAGGTGGTTCTGCTTCGCTTTTTCAGCGACAATCCAGCCGGTGCCGCCAGCTTAAAAGAGCTGGATCGAACCTATCGGGACAAAGGGCTGCTGGTGATCGGTCTATATGCTCCGCAACCCACGCCGACACAAACCCCTGTTGAACAGGTGCAGCGCCTGGCAAGTGCTCTGGGGTTCACCTTTCCGGTGGGGATAGACTCCGGCTGGGAGACACTGAACCGCTACTGGCTGAACCGCGCGGATGCGGAGATGACGGCGGTGACATTCTTGATTGATCGCAAGGGAATTATCCGTTACGTCCAGCCGGACGGGCAGTACGAGAAAAATTCTTCCAACCGCGCCTTGCGGAAAGAATTTGAGAAGCTGGAAAAACAGATCCATAACCTTCTAAAGGAAGAGGGAACGACCGGGCAGGCGAATTGAAAAGAAACCAAGACTCCACGCTTCGCTAATATAACTTCCGGGGGCAGGAACGCCTATGAATCTGGGAGAATCCATTCGGAAAATGCGGCAGGCCAAAGGGCTATCCCAGGGAGAAATGCAAAAGCGCACCGGAATTTTGCGCTCCTATTTGTCCCGGGTGGAAAACGGGCACACCGTCCCTTCTTTCGCCACCTTGCAGCGGCTCGCCTCCGCGATGGGGGTGACGCTGGCAGACTTCTTCGCCATGGAAAACAGCCCGCTGGCGGACCCGCCGGTGGCGGGAGCCACCTCCGATTATTTGCAAGAGCTGAAGAGCTACCTCCCGCATCTTTCCACCGCGCAGCGGCAGGAGCTGCTGGCCATGATTAAGGAAATGGCCCGCGCCTCCCGGCAGTAGGAGTCACGGAACCCATCAGAGCCGCGATCCGCAATCTGAGCCGCGACCGTGAGGGAGCGGGCACGAAACTGAGTGGCATAGATGGGCGTTGGGTGGCCGCTTGCTGACCCTTCGGCAAGCTCAGGGAGGCAGCGCGCGGAAGGCAACACCCCAAGAAAGAGAAGTCTATGAGGAAGAAATCTAGTCGAGCAATTCAGGGCGACCTCCGCCCGGAGTATGATTTTCGCTCCCTTCGCGTCGTAGCCCGTGGGCCGGGACGCAAGGCCCCGGCATCGCCCGCGATTCATCTGGAGCCGGACGTAGCCGATGTGTTCCCTGATTCACAGTCAGTCAACGAGGCCCTTCGTTTTCTGATGCGGGTTGCTAAGAGCCAAATGGAAGGCTCCCGCTGACAGTCCAGCGGCCCCCCTCTGTCTTCCCATCTGCGTAATCTGCGGATCGCCTTCCGCCGCTGCGGTGGGTTTGCCCATTGCCCCCGCCGCCTCCACAATCAACTGCTCCGAGACATCTCCAATCCAGTATAATTGCCCCGGCGGCGCGGCCTCGCCTTAGGCTGGCGAGGACAGAAAAACCCACGGCGAGGGAAAACGCTCGCCGTGGCTACCGCTCCCGCCGAGCAGGTGGCGACAGCTACTTTAGTCATGCAACGGTGGTGCCCAGAATGATCTACGAAATCGTAGTACGGTCACAAAAAGTTGTTCCTTCCGATCTGGACCTGCTTCACGACAATCCCCTATCAGCACAGGCTGTTTGCGAGGCCTTACGCGAGCGATTCGGCGAAGTCGATCTTGCGATTTTGAGAGATGGCGTCGAACTGACTACGGCTGACTTGGCTGAAGACATCAAGTCGTATGAAATACGAACCGCGATGGAGGAGGACTGTCGCCTTCCACCTACGTACAGGAGGGGCAGAGGGGATGAACGCGACGTAGCGCTTGGCCCTGGCGGAGAACCAACTGGCGTTTGGAGGCCACCGAACCCTGAAGATGACTACGACTGACAGCGGCTAGCAGGGGAACCCACGGCGAAAAAAAACGCTCGATGTGGTTACCCGCTAAGGAAGATTTAGAGGGCTGAATTCTATGAAGCCAATCCACTTGATGCACCCCGAGGAATTCGATGCGTTTATGGCATGGGCGCGCTACCTCTATTGGTGCGACCTGCACCGTTGTCGGTTCATAACGTGGTTCGAAGAGTCCCATGACGTGAAAGAGGGAGCCGAATGCTGCGATTGGTGGCGGTTCGTTGCATTGCTTTCACAATGGTATGGGAGCTTGTGGGTAGTGATTGAAGGGTGGAAAAAAGCCCGACTTGCGGATGCTGTGATCGATGGTCTGCTCGACGAATCGCTCGACTATTGTGAACTTCTTCGCCGCTACCGAAACGGCGTCTACCACTATCAGCCGCGCATCATCGAACCTCGCCTCTTGGATTTCCTCAATGAGTCGGAGCGCACGGTTCCTTGGGTTGATACGCTTCATCACGAGTTTCTACGTTTCTTCGAAGAGATGCTCGTTACGATCCCCGGCAAGAAAAACCAGGAGACCCTTCGGAAGGCCATAGTCGATATAATCGGTTGGCTCCCCACCGATACCGAGGCCGCGCACTTGCGCGAATTCGACCAACTCTGCGATCAGGCCCGAGCGGCTGTGGACAAGTATGGTGGTCCAACAACGCCCGGAGCGCAAGAATTGCTTGCCGATATAGCCCACGCACGGGAGATAGCTAAGGATGCTCTACTCGAATATCGAGCGTGGAGGCAAAGGCGCGTCAGCTTCCTAACGCGGAAAGGAACACCGCATTGAAGCGGGGTAGCCCCGGCGAAACGCTCTTCCTCGCCGTGGGTTCGTTTGCATAAATTGCACCACAAGCCCACGGCGAAATAGGTCTTTCGCTGTGGCTACCGACGGTGAAACCCATCCGAGCCGCGACAGTAATGGAGCGTCCACCCACGGCTGCCACCGTAACAATGCCAGCAAATTGGAGATTTGCGAAGCGGGTTGCTTTGGTGGCCGCTTGTTTACACGCGCGGCTCTGACTATACACAAACCAATGAAACCTAGTTAGTCAGTCAGCAGCGCAAAAGCCTGCCGCGCGGCCTCCAGGGTGGTTTCCACGTCCCGATCCGTGTGGGCGGCGGAGACAAAGGCGGCTTCGAATTGCGAGGGAGGCAATAAAATTCCTCGCTCCAGCATGGCCCGGAAAAAAGCGGCGAAGCGTTCGCGGTCGGCGGCAGAGGCGGTTTCAAAGTCCACAACCGGTCCCGGCGTGAAAAAGAGGGTGAACATGGAGCCAACCCGGTTCAGGCAAACCGGCACATGGGCTTTGTGGGCCGCTTCGGTCAACCCCTCGGCCAAGTGGCGAGTTCTGGTTTCTAGCTCAGGATAGATGTTCGTCCGCCGGCTCAATTCCTCCAACACAGCAATCCCCGCAGCCACCGCCAGGGGGTTTCCCGCCAGCGTCCCGGCCTGATAGACCGGCCCCT
>Ga0156222_1047_pt1 | contig 12957 bp, 10 predicted proteins | sample RifCSPlowO2_12_FD_107870 | JGI IMG/M metagenome (GOLD analysis project Ga0156222, IMG submission 107870) | Acidobacteria bacterium RIFCSPLOWO2_12_FULL_59_11 | reverse complement strand
GGTTTCTCGCTGACAAGCAGATTCTTCGCTTTGGATGACAACATAAAAGGGATTTTTCAACAAGCCGGTAGAGGGGGCAAAAGAGTGAAAGAACTTGTCAAAAAGATATTCTTTGCGCTGGTGTTTGTCAGCGCCACTTGCTGGGGGCAGGTCGGGAAGCCTGTGCTCATCAACGCGGCCGGAGCGACATTTCCATACCCGATCTACTCCAAATGGTTTGACGAATACCACAAGCTGCACCCGAATATTCAGGTCAACTATGCTTCGGTCGGTTCCGGCGCGGGGATTCGCCAGATGCTGGCCCGCACAGTGGATTTTGGCGCCTCTGACAGCCCGATGACCGACGAGCAATTGGCGAAGGCCAAGGTCCGCATTCTGCACTTTCCAACCGTCCTGGGCGCGGATGTTCCCACCTATAACATCCCTGGAGTCCAGCAAGAACTCAACTTTACCCCGGAGGTACTGGCCGGGATTTTTCTCGGCAAAATCACCAAATGGAATGATCCTTCGATTGCGCGAGACAACCCAAACGCCAAGCTGCCTGGAGCCGGGATCGTGGTTGTGCATCGCTCCGATGGCAGCGGAACCACCTATATTTGGACCGACTACCTTTCCAAGATCAGCCCGGAATGGAAGCAGCGAGTAGGGAAGAATACTTCCGTCAACTGGCCGGTGGGATTAGGCGGCAAAGGCAACGAAGGCGTGTCCGGCCTCATCCAGCAAACGCCGAACTCTTTTGGCTATGTGGAGCTGGTCTACGCCATCCAGACACGTATTCCGTACGGCCGGGTGCGCAACGCAGCCGGGACCTTTGTCAAGGCTGATCAGACCAGTCTTTCTGCCGCAGCGGCAGGGGCTGTGCAAAACATGCCGAGCGATTTCCGCGTGTCCATCACCAATCCGCCGGGCAAGGATGCCTATCCCATTGCGAGCTTTACGTGGCTTTTAATCCCAGCTAAGATTCCAGACGCCATCAAGCGAGAGGCCATTAAAGATTTTCTCCATTGGATGCTGACCGACGGCCAGAAATTTGCCGAGGGTCTCGCCTACGGAAAACTTCCCCGCGAAGTGGTGGAGAAAGAGACGCAAGCGATTTCGATGATCCAGTAAATGAGTCTCCCCACGATGGCCACGCCCGCCAAAGCAACCGAGCGCGCGATTCCTCCCCAGCGAATGCGCCTCTGGTTCCGGCGATTGCACGATGGGGATGCCGTCGCCCATTTGGTAACCCTGATTTTTGCCTCCAGCGTTCTGCTGGTAACGAGCTTGCTCGTTTATGAGCTATGGGTGGATTCAGCCTTCTCCCGGCAAGAATTCGGCTGGGGATTTTTATTCACCAGCACCTGGGATCCCGTTTTTGAGAACTTCGGGGCTTGGCCCTTTGTCTACGGGACTTTGGTGACATCAGCCCTGGCCCTGCTGCTGGCGGTGCCGGTTGGCTTGGGCGCCGCAATATTTCTGGCGGAATTGGCGCCGCCAAAGATTTCCAGCGCCCTCGCTTTTGTCGTTGACTTGCTGGCCGCCGTGCCGAGCGTCATTTATGGCCTGCTCGGAATTTTCGTCCTCGTGCCGTGGATGCGGACGACCGCCGAACCGTTTCTGAACACCACCCTCGGCTTTCTACCGCTGTTTCAGGGACCGGCCTACGGCGTAGGATTCTTGGCGGGCGGCCTGATCTTGGCGATCATGATTCTGCCCTTCATTATTTCCGTTTCCCGCGAAGTGCTGCTGGCGGTGCCGCGAGACCAGCGAGAAGCGGCGCTGGCGCTGGGGGCGACTCATTGGGAAGCGACCTGGAAGGTCGTATTGCCATATGCCAGGACTGGGATTTTCGGCTCGATTTTTCTGGCGCTCGCCCGGGCGCTGGGCGAAACGATGGCCGTCACGATGGTCATCGGCAACACTCCCCAAGTCAGTTCCTCGCTCTTTGCTCCCGGCTACACCATCGCCGCCGTCATCGCCAACGAGTTCACCGAAGCAACGGGAGATATGCACTTGGCTGCCCTCATGGAGTTGGGCTTGGTTCTCTTTCTGGTCACCTTCATCCTCAACGGCCTGGCTCGCCTGCTGATTCTGGCCACCACGCAACAGGGGACGGCACGCGAATGAATCTACGAACCCTCTGGCGAAAACTCATCAACGCGGTCATGTTCGGCCTCAGCGGAGGCTGCACTCTGCTGGCGGTTTCTGTGCTATTGTTCATCCTCGGTTACTTGGTCTGGCAGGGGGGAGAAGCGGTCAACTGGGCCTTTTTTACGGAACTCCCGCGGCCAGTGGGAGAGACGGGCGGCGGGATGGCTAATGCCATCGTAGGAAGCGCGAAGCTGCTTTTGCTCGCTGCTCTGATCGGAATCCCCATCGGCCTGCTGGGCGGCATCTACCTAGCCGAGTTCGGAGGCAAGACATGGTCGTTTCTGCTGCGGTATGCCACCGACCTGCTGAATGGCGCTCCCTCAATTGTGATCGGATTGCTCGCTTACGCGGTTCTGGTTCTACCGATGCGCCAGTTTTCCACCCTGGCCGGGGGATTCGCTCTGGGTGTGATTATGATTCCCACGGCCTTGCGGACCTCCGAGGAGTTTCTGCAATCCGTCCCGCGCCCGCTGCGCGAGGCGGCCATGGCGCTGGGGGCCAGCCGCTGGAAAACGATTGCGACGGTCGTGGTCCCGGCGGCGTTGCCGGGAATCCTCACCGGCATGTTGCTGGGATTGGCGCGAATCGCCGGCGAAACCGCCCCTTTGCTGTTCACCGCCTTCAGTAATCGGTTTTGGAGCCCGGGATGGAGCCAGCCGACAGCCTCCTTGCCGGTCATGATTTATACCTATGCGATTGCCCCCTATGAAGACTGGCATCGGCAGGCCTGGGCTGCGGGCCTGGTGCTGCTGGTGCTGATCCTGATTGCGAATGTGGGCACGCGATTTCTTTTATCCCGGCGCACTCCCTGGGAGAGACTCTAACCCATGAGCCATTTGCCCAATCCAGCGGCAGCCCTTCCAAAATCAGTCTCCAGAAAAGGGAACACGGCACAGGTTCCTGCGGGCAAAACCGCGCCAAAAATCCAGATTTCCCGCTTGAATCTCTTTTATGGCGAGAAACAGGCGCTCTATGACATTCGCCTGGAAATCGCTGCCAATTGCATCACGTCCGTCATTGGACCTTCCGGGTGCGGCAAATCCACATTTTTGCGTGTTCTCAATCGCATGTACGAAACGATCCGAGCCGTGAGGTTGGACGGAGAAATTCTATTGGACGGCGAAAATATTTTCGACCTGGATGTTACGAGCTTGCGACGGCGGGTCGGCATGGTGTTTCAGAAGCCCAACCCGTTTCCGAAATCCATCTTCGACAACGTGGCCTACGGCCTGCGCATCAACGGTTATAAAGGCTCTTTGGGCGAAGCGGTCGAGAAAAGTCTGCAACGCGCTGCGTTGTGGGAGGAAGTGAAAGATCAGTTGCGCAAGTCCGCCTACATTTTATCGGGCGGCCAGCAGCAGCGGCTTTGCATCGCCCGGGCCATCGCCCTGGAACCGGAGGTCATCTTGATGGATGAGCCCTGCTCGGCCCTCGATCCGGCCTCCACCGCCCGTATCGAGGACCTCCTGTTTGAGCTGAAAGAACGTTACACCATCGTCATCGTCACCCATAATATGCAACAGGCAGCGCGAGTTTCCGACTGGACCGCCTTCCTCTCGCAGGGGCGTCTGATCGAGTTCGGAGCTACCGAGGATATCTTCACCCGGCCCCAGAAGCGGGAGACCGAGGACTACATCACCGGGAAGTTCGGATAGGGGGGCAAAGCATGCCAAAACACATGCAACTGGAGATCGAAAAGCTCAAAAAACGGATTCTCGCCATCGGGGACACGGTGGTGGAGGCCATACAGAAAGCCCTGGCCGCTTTGGGGGAGCGCCGCGAGGAACTCGCCCGGGAGGTCATGGAGGGAGACGGGCGGATTGACAGCAGTGAGGTCGAAGTGGAGGAAGAGTGCCTCAAGCTGCTGGCTCTCTACCAACCCGTGGCAGAGGATTTACGGTTCATCGCCGCCGTTATGAAGATCAACAACGACCTGGAGCGAATGGGAGATGAAGCCGTGAACATCGCCGAGCATGCGGTCTTCCTGGCACAATCGGACCCCATCCTGGTGCCCCCCCGATTGAAGGACATGACGGACGCCTCCATGCGCATGGTTCGGGAAAGTTTGGCCGCTTTCGTCAATGGCGACGCACGGGCAGCCCGCCGCATCTGCGCCCAGGACGATGAGGTGGATCAGTATAACCGCGAGGTCATCAACGCCGTCTGGAGAATGATGGAGAAAGACCCCAAGACCATCGAGCGGGCCACCCACCTGTTTTCCGTTTCGCGGCACCTGGAGCGGATCGCCGACCACGCCACCAATATCTCCGAGGATGTGGTGTATATGGTGGAAGGAAAAATCATCCGGCACCGGGCGGAGTTGCATCCGCAGCAGGCCGAAAAACCCTCCTAGACCGCAACGGGCTGCCGACGCGCTGCGCCGTTTGGAGATGGCAGCTTCTCTCGCTCTCATTTATTTCCATTAAAAGAATGAATGCTTTCTATATTATGTCTATTTAGGGAATAGTTCTGCGCCGCTACACTGGGGCCGAAAGCAAGCAGGTTCATTTATTAGAGGAGAACACCACCAATGGAAAACCAAGGGATCGGGCGAAAGTCAGGCGGCCGGGAAAAATTGGTGAATCAGCCAGAAAAAGACGGCGGCGACAATCCCGGAGACAGGGATCGTCAAGATCCAGGCCCAAAACATGGTCCGCGCCACGCTCCAGCGGACTGCGCTGAAACGCTGCACGATTCCCACTCCCATGATCCCTCCCGCGATGGCGTGAGTGGTAGAAACCGGAATGCCGGCCAAGGCAGTGCCCAGAATACTGGTGGCGGCAGCCGTTTCCGCGCAGAAGCCGCCGATGGGCTTCAGTTTGGTAATTCTCATTCCCATCGTTCGGACAACTCGCCAACCCCCGGCCAGCGTTCCCAAAGCAATCGCGGCATGGGCCATCAGGACCACCCAAAAAGGAATATAAAACTGCTTCAAAATCCCGCCCGTAAACAGGACACCGGCGATAATGCCCATGGTCTTTTGGGCGTCGTTGGTGCCGTGCCCGAAGCTGTAGGCGGCCGCAGAGAGCAGTTGGAGTTTGCGGAAATAGCGGTCCACCTTTTGGGGGGGCCAGTGGACGAAGAGCCGGAAGACGGCAATCATCAGCAGAGCACCGAGCACCAGCCCGATGGCCGGGGAGAGAACGATGAAAATCAAAGTTTTGGTCCAACCGCTCAGCAGAATGGCGCTCCAACCGCCCTTGGCGATCGCTGCGCCCGCATATCCTCCAATGAGCGCATGGGAAGCACTAATCGGCAAGCCATAGTGCGTGGTGAGATAAGTCCAGATGATGGCTCCCAGCAAGCCGGCCAGAATCACGTAGAGGTTCACAGCCTCCAAACGGATCATGCCCGCGCCCACGGTTTTGGCAACCGCTGTGCCAAAAGTAAAGGCAGCAACAAAGTTGAAGAAAGCAGCCCAAACGACAGCTTGCCGCGGCGAGAGCACTCGTGTGGAAACTACCGTGGCGATGGAATTGGCCGCGTCATTGAATCCGTTGAGGAAATCAAAGACCAGAGCCACTACACAGATGCTGACCGCAAACCAGAACATATCCCTCGTGTGTCCGACGCTCCACCCTGAGGGATTTCTGCCGACCGAAGGGTCGGAGAAAGACCGAGGGCAGGAGACTGTAAACTGTGGAAGTGTAGCGCTAATTGTGCACCCAAGCCGAATTCCGGCCGGGGTTTTGTCGTCTTCGGGAACAACATGAATGCCGGTCGATGAGGAGGTCTTTCAAGTCGTCTTTAGGATGACGGATTCCAGCACGTTCGCAACATCCTCGATCTTGTCGGTGGTGGCCTCCAAAACCTCATAGATTTCTTTCCACTTCATGATCTCGATCGGATCCACGGAGTTCTCAAACAGTCGGGCCACGCACTCCCCCTTGATGCGGTCGGCCTCTGCCTCCAGGTGTTTGAGTTGTTCACAATACTCGATGATCTTGGTCGGTTTTTCCAACTGGGAGATAGCCTCCACGAGGATTTCCGTGCCGTGAAGGATGACTCTGGCGAGTTGGTTAGCGCCGGCGGACACCGACTTGACCTTATAGGTAATCAAGCGCCCGGCAACGCCGTCAATCAGGTCCAGGACATCATCCAGAGCGGAGCTGAGGGCATGAATGTCCTCGCGGTCCAGGGGGGTGATGAAGGTCTTGTTTAGCCGCATCATCAGCTCGTGGGTCAATTGGTCGCCCTTGTGCTCGATAAACTTGATTTCACTGACATGCTTCTCCACATCGTGATAGTTTTCAAACAGGGTTATCAATTTCCCGGACGCCTCGTGGACATTCTTGACCTGTTCATGAAACATTTCGTAGAATTTCCCGTCGCTTGGCATTAGCCGCATAATTTCCTGCCTACCTGTATACTAGCGATTCCTGCGAGCATATCCTGTATCATCCAAGATTTCCATTTTTGAACTTCGGGCGGTCAAAGTATACACCCTACAGCCTCATTTTGGAGTATTCCGATTCGGCTTTCGAATAGACACAATTGTGAAATTAATCATTCTCCCAAAAAAAGGAATATCGGGGCGGCCTTACCTTCAGCGGGAAAGGGAGAGCATTTGGGAAGGTTGCTGACGGAGTTCCGCAGAAGGGTTCATCCCGAAATTTGAAAACGGAGATGCTGGTTCTAATGGCGATTTTTATGTTCCGTTTCCATGATGTCGTTTTCAGAGTAATTGCATTGAGAAATTGATAATTTCAGAATTACTTCGGACGTTATAGAAGAGATGGGCAGAAGCTTTTCGCAAAATACGGAGACGGCAGCTTCTGGCACTCTCATTTATATCTATTAAAAGAATGAATACGTTCTATATTATGTCTATTTGGAGAATAGCTTTGCGCCGTTACACTGGAGCTTAAAGCAAGCAAGTTAATTTATTAGAGGAGAACACCACCAGTGGAAAACCAAGGGATCAGGCGAAAGTCAGCCGGACTTCGGAAAACAGCACAAGCGGGATTATGGATGCTAATCCTCAGCGTGCCGCTGCAGGCGCAACTCGATGGGGTTCGCTCCGATGAGAGGCCTCCTTTGCCCTCCCCCTCTTCCGTCTCCTCTCCCTCCAGCCAGGAAAGGAGCGAGATGGATCGGGTTGAAAAACCGGAAGAAATGATCCGCCGACCGCACGAGCAGATCGAGACGCTACGCCCGGCTCTCGCAGGGCAGGGGAGAGGGCAGGGGAGAAGACTCGAACAAATCCGCCAGTCATTCCTGAACAAGCCTGTGGCCGCCGCGCCACTCCCCAGCGCACCAGCGCAAACGGTGTTGGTCGCAACGGTTGCCGCTGGTCTCCCCCAAGGCTCCATCGCTACGGTTCCATCCCAGTCCAGCGAAAAGAAGCAATCCATCTACCAGAAAATCTGGAAGTTCGCCGAGTGGTACAACAACGAGCAAAACCCCGTGCTCCAGAATCTACTGTTCAGCGGACGGTTCCAGTACGAGTACGCAGCGCTCGATGCCGACCAGCGCTCGCACGACGAGTGGAACGTCCGTCGTCTGCGGCTTGGCGCGAAATCCAAGCTGTTCCGCAGCTTCACACTTCACGGCGAGGTGGAGCTCAATCCGCAGGAAGCGGACCCCTTGTATGTGCGTTTCACAGACGCGTACTTGCAGTGGAGCGGAAGCAGTCGATTCGTGCTGACGTTTGGCAAGCAGAGCGTCCCGTTCACGATGGACGGTGCGACCTCGTCCAAGGAACTCATCACGATTGACCGCAGCAACTTGAGCAATAATATGTGGTTTCCGCAGGAGTACATTCCTGGCGTGAGCCTTTCCGGCAAGATCTCGCCGTGGGTTTATCGGGCGGGCGTGTACTCGGCAGGCAAAATGAACCGCGAATTCGGCAAGTTCAATGGGAGCGTGTTTAGCCTCGCCGTCGTCGGGTACGATTTTGCGAAAGCCCTCGGAGTAAAAGAAGCGCTGCTGGCTGCCAACCATGTATATCAGAATCCGGATCCCAGGAACACCTTCACCCGGCAACTGCAGCACATCGTCTCGGTTAACTTCAAGTTCGACGCGGATCCGTGGGGCGTGAGAACGGATCTGTCGGCGGCGTCTGGCTACCTGGGCCAGAGCGGCCTGTGGGCCGCGATGTTCATGCCATTCTTCAATGTCACTGACAAGGCCCAGCTCGTCGGTCGCTACACCTTTATCAAGAGCGATGATCCGAATGGAGTCCGGCTCGCCACGTATGAAAACAGCGTGGTCTCAGGCCGGGGCGACCGGTACAACGAGCTGTATTTCGGAGCCAACTACTACTTCTACGGCCACAAGCTCAAGCTGCAGAGCGGCCTGCAGTACGCGGATATGAACAATCGCGCCAGAGACGGAGGGGACTACTCCGGCTTGTCGTGGACCACGGGCCTTCGGGTGAGTTGGTGAGGCTGCTGCCTACCCAGTGACCAAGTTAAACAGGGGCAACCGGCGTTTCCTTCTAATTTCATAAGAAGATAACCGCATTATTATGAGGGAATAGCAAGATTATCGGAAACAAGATAATAAAGCTCTGGCCGAGGTAGTTTGAGAAGCGGTTTTGGGGAGACCGTAAACTTTACATAATATATATTATCGGACGTTGGCTCAATGGCTTCACTCCGCGGGTGGTGCAGACGTTACTTCGATTTCTGTCAGGAAGTCATAGTTCCCTGTCGGAAACAGATGGATGTTTCGGAGCCGTTGGTTGTAGAGGCAAATGTTGTCCAGGTACCAAAGGTGAATGTACGGCAGGTCGCGGTTCAGGATGTGTTGGATTTGCACGTAGTCTTCCCGCCGCTCGGCTAAATCCGTGTTGGCCCGCGCGGCTTCGATGAGGCGATCCACTTCTGGATTGAGGTAGTGGCCGCGATTGGCTCCCGCTGGTGGGATTTTTTGGGAGTGAAAGCAATATTCAAAAATATCGGGGTCGTCGTTACCCGCTGTCCAGCGCAAGGAGTAAAGCTCGAAACTCCCCCGCGTAATGTCCCCGTAGAAGGTGGCGAACTCATAGGATCGAATGTCCAGGGAGATGCCGATTTTGCGAAGCTGCTCCTGAAGTACCGCAGCAAGCTCACGGCCCGTCTGGTCGGTAGAGGTCTTCATTTGCAGGCGAAGTCGCACGCCATCGGGCCCTGGGGTAAAACCAGCCTCGTCCAGTAACTCTATTGCTTTCTCTGGGTTATAGGGATAGCGGGGGGCATCCACCGCATAGGCCCAATGTTGTGGCGGTAGGATGCTATTGGCGGGCTGCACCATATTCCTCCACAGGTCAGCGACCAGAGGCTCCAGGTTGATGCCGTAGGCAATGGCCTGACGCACCGGCGGGGTCAGTTTTGGAATCTCCAGATTGAAGGCAAGGTATTGGTAGGTCGTTCCAGGCTCCTGCAAGACCTTTAATTGTTTTTCCTTGCGGAGGACCTCTACCATGTCGGCCACCAGGGAGTTCAGAGCAATATCGGCAGTTCCCTTTCGCAATTCGAGGGCTCTGGTCGTGGCGTCCGGGACCACCTTGAATTCCACGCGCTGGATGCGCGGCGACGTGGCCCAATGGTTGGGATTGCGTTCCAGGATCACATTTTCATCCTGGGTGGCGCTCAGGAAACGGAACGGCCCGGAACCGATGGGGTGGCGCGCCAATTCCTCCGCAGAACCTTCCGGGACAATGCCAATTGCTCCCTGTGTCAGGTTCCACAAGAAAGATGCCCGCGGTTCTTTCAGGCGAAAGACGACTGTGAAATCATCGGGCGCTTCCACGGAGGCGATTAGACTGTAGCTGGAGGTTTTAATGCTCTTGATCTGGCCGGAGAGAAGACTCGCAAAGGTATAGCGCACGTCGCGGGCCGTCAGAGGTTTGCCGTTATGGAAACGGACATCTCGCCGGAGGTGAAAAATATATGTGAGCGGGTCGGGCAGTTCCCAACGCTCGGCCAGCCAGGGCTGCAAGTTGGAGCTGCGGTCGCGCCGCAGAAGACTGTCAAAAATGAGCGAGCTGATCCGTTCCGATTGCGCGTCGGTCCCGATCCGGGGGTCCAGGTTCAGGGGGCTGGACTCAATGAGCATTACCACCGTTTGAGGGTCGTGTGGAGCAGAACAGCCCCAGCCAGTCAACACCGCTCCCACCAGGAGCAAAACCAGGACAGCGCCGCGGCAACTAGACTTTCCCATAAGTAATTTTCCCCAGGATAGCCGGGTGACGAGCGCCTGTGGCCGCGCTGAGATTGGAAGGCTGTTGGTGATAGGTGTGGTAGGCCAACACAGCAAAGGCCACAGCTTCTTTGGCATCGGCTGGAATGCCGGTGGAATCTGACGACAAAATCCGGATTGCGGAGTTCCCTGCTCCCTGCGCCCGAGCTTGCAGGCGTTGATTTAGTTGCGCCATCAAAAAGCGATTTTTCAGGCCGCCACCGGAAACAAAGCATTCCTCGATGGGAAATTTCGGCAAGACGAAATCAGCAATCGCGCGGGCAATCGCTGCAGCGGTGAAAGCTGTCGCCGTGGCCAGGGCATTCAAGATTCCTTGACGGGAATGACCGAACTCGCGCAAAAAATACCGTTCCAGATACTGCTGGCCAAACTGCTCCCGCCCGGCAGTCTTGGGCGGAGGCAAACGAAAGTATTTTTGCCGGAGCAAGCGGCGCACAACTGGTTCCGCAATCCTGCCCTGGCGGGCGAGCTTGCCTTGCGGGTCATAAGCGAACTGCCCCTTCGTGGCGCGGATGGCCAGGGCATCGAGCAGCATGTTTCCCGGGCCAGTGTCAAAGGCGATCACGTCCTCCGGTTTTCCGCCTGCCGGAATCGCCGTCAGGTTGGCAATTCCGCCAATGTTCAGCACTACCCGGCCCCGCTGCGGGTGCCGGTACAGCAAATAATCAAAAAAAGGGACGAGAGGAGCGCCCTGCCCTCCCGCAGCGACATCGGTGGGCCGAAAGTCAGCGATAGTTGTGACACCGGTATGCTCCGCAATGATGGCCGGTTCCCCGATTTGCAATGTGGACTGAACTGGGTGTCCGCAGAAACGCGTGGAGCGATTCTGATGGCAAATGGTCTGGCCGTGGGAGCCGATCAGGTGGAGTTGTTCGAGCGGGATGCCCGCCCGATGGCAGACGGTTCGGCAGGCCCGCGCAAAAAGTTCTCCCAATAGGAAATTCATCTGTGAAATTTCGGCTGCGGGGACAGGAACGCCGCTGGCAATTTCCAGGACCCGGCGACGAACTTGGGGTGGATAGGGGATGGATCGAAAAGCGCAAAGCCGAATTTTTGTGTCCCATCCGAGGCCCGTAATTTCCACGAGGGCCACATCAATGCCGTCCGCCGATGTGCCGCTCATCAGTCCGGCAACCAGCATTAGCCTCTCCGCCCTTCTGTGGCCGCCGGCTGGGCAGAAAGCCGCCGGCGAACCTCGGCTGTGAATTGATGAATCTGTTGCCGCAGCGATTCCCAGTCCACAGAAGAAGTCTCTCCGGGAATTCCCTTGATCTGCAGTGTTTGCTTGGCGCGAAGAACTTTCTGTACGGTGATTTCCCCGAGAGCACAAAAATCGGGGTTGCGGGCGGCTTCCTGCAAAACTGTTTCCAAAGCCTCGCGGACGTTTTCCGCGCGGCGGCAGACGAGCAGCAGATCGCACCCGGCCCGCAGCGCCGCCACCGCGGCCTCTCCTACGCTCCGGCCTTCCAGAACACCCCCCATCTCCAGGTCATCCGAGAGGACCAAGCCCTGATAACCCAGGCGGCCTTTCAGCAAACCGGAAACAAGAGCGGGAGAAAGACTGGCGGGAAGCGGCTGGGAAGAATCGTTAAGCGTCAGCGCATATGCCTTCTCGAGCGCCGGATAGCAGGCGTGCGCAACCATCACCATCGGAAGCCGGGAGGCCAGCGTCCGAAACGGCAACAAATCTTCCTCCCACATCTGGGAAGCTTCTTTTTCAATCCGAGGCATCTTCTGGTGCGAGTCCACTCGCCCGCTGCCCAGGCCGGGAAAGTGTTTCCCGCAACCAACTACACCCTGCTCGGTTAGACCCTCCAGAAAATCGGTGGCAAACGGAATCACTTCCTGAGGAGTGGCCCCAACGGTGCGGCTGCCTAAGACTTCCGCCGCTTCCGGAGAGGACAAATCGAGCACGGGCGCAAAATCCACATTCAGCGAGAGGGCAGCCAGTTCCCTGCCCGCGACTTGGCCTGCCTGCCGCGCCAGACCGGCCCTGGCAACCTCCCGCGCGGGCGGCAGCGGCGCCAGCACGTCCCGCAAGCGGTCCACCGATCCCCCTTCCAGGTCTATGGCCAGAAAAGGAACGGGTAGAGATAGCCCAGCCAAGAAATCCCGAATCTGGCGCACCAGGCGCTGAAAACTCTGTGCGGTGGTGATGTTGCGCGGTAAAAAAATCACCCCTCCCGGGTAGACCTCTCGGAGCAATTCCTCCAGGGCTGGATTCCAGGAGTCTCCTTCAAACCCGATTATAAAAAGCTGGCCGATCTTTTCTCGAAGAGTCTGCATAGCTGGATGCGATTATATCCGAGGACGCTTGGAACAACTGCACTGTTACGGGCGAGCCGGTGTGCCAGGAAAAGAAACAGAAATTCTGCCGCCGGGCGGATGGGGCATCCTCTATAATCAATTATTGGTGGCATTGAAACTGTGGCGCGCGTTCCCATGCTAAAAAGTCTGATCCAAAGAGTGGAGCCGCTGTTCCCCTTCCTGCGGCCTTATCGGCGCCGGTATTGGCTGGGGTTCCTCGCCCTGCTGGGCGAAGTAGGGTTCTGGGTGGCGGTCCCGCAGATCATCCGCTACGGCATTGATGACCTTCAAAAAGGAATCAACACGAACAAGCTGGCCCTCTATATCGGCCTG
>Ga0156222_1126_pt1 | contig 13294 bp, 12 predicted proteins | sample RifCSPlowO2_12_FD_107870 | JGI IMG/M metagenome (GOLD analysis project Ga0156222, IMG submission 107870) | Acidobacteria bacterium RIFCSPLOWO2_12_FULL_59_11 | reverse complement strand
GTACCAGGGGCTGTCGCTCGACTCGCGGCCGGCGCGCGGCCAGGCCTTCATCGTCAAGACCGTCAACGACCCGGTGAGAAAGTATGTCGAGGTCCGCACGGTCTACACCGATACGGTGACCGATCTGATCTGCGACTCCATCAGGCGGGACGCGGAGACCGCTGCACGAGTCGTCTCGTCGGATTTTCTGGGCGTTGACGTGATCACCACCGACCCGTCGGTGCCCCTTCGCCAGAGCGGCGGCGTGATCAACGAGGTCAACACGACACCGGCGCTCCATCATCACTACGACGCCAATCGAGAGCCGTACCCGCACGTGGCGATTCTGGCGCTCGAGGGCGTGCTCAGGAAGAAGGCCGCGCGGCTTGCCATCAGCCATGCGTAAGGAGGAAGGGCGATATCGTCTGGCGGCAATGGGCGACGTGATGCTGGCCCGTGACGTCGGCCGGCATTTCGCAGACCGACCAGCCGACTTCCAGATGGACGACATTCGGGCGCTTCTCGGCGGCTTCGATCTCGTCTGCGCGAATCTCGAGAACCCGGTCGCAGCCGCCGGACAACCCGACCCCGTTCAGGATCCCCACGTGACCTTCCGCGCCCGTCCGGAAACGCTCGACGTGCTGCGCAACCTGCGTGTATCGGTCGTCTCGCTCGGCAATAATCACATGCTGGACTACGGCGAGGCGGCGCTCGTCGAGACCCTGGAGCGGCTCGACAGCGCCGGCATCAAGCGCGTCGGCGCCGGCAGGGACTACGACGAGGCGAATCGTCCGCTGCTGCTCGAATGCCAGGGCCGCCGCGTCGCGTTTCTCTCCTACAGCTTCATCTACTCGGCGAACACACGGATGGCGGGCCGGAACCGGCCGGGCGTTTCCGATCATCGACTCCACCGTATCCTTCCTCGCATCCGGGCTCTCGCGCGATCCGGCCGCGACGTCATCGTGATGAGTCACTGGGGGCACGAGTACAGCTTCTACCCGTTGCCGTACCAGATGCGGCAAGCCCGGCGGATGATCGACGCGGGTGCGTCGCTCGTCATCGGGCACGGCCCGCACTACCCGCAGGGCATCGAAGATTACCGGGGTGGTCAGATCGTCTACAGCCTGGGGAACTTCATCTTCGATGAGCCGCACAAGTTCGCCAACAGAAGTTTTGTCTACGGTGTCGAGATCGACGCCTCGGGACGACCGCGGGACCATCAGATTTTTCCCGTCCATCTGGATCGCCACGTTCCGCGCCTCGTGCAGGCGGCGCAGAAACGACGGATCGAGGGACTCGTGTCGAACCTGAGCGTCAGGTACGGCCGGGAGGACCGGAGCTTCTGGAGGGACATCAGCGCGTCGTATCTCACGGACATCTGCAATCGAGTGCGGCGGACCCGGTCGCTCAAGTATCTGTTTGTTCCGCCGTGGTCGTTCTACAGGGACGTCGGACCGGTCGCCATTAGCCGCAAGCTGAAGCTGAGGAACCTTCTCGGGCTGTCCGGGTCGTTCAGTTCGCGATGATCAAGCGCATCACGAACGGCGTGCGAAGCTGCATTCCCCTCTCCGCGCGGATGCATGCGGCGGCCTGGCTCACAAGACAGCCATGGGCAAGCGACTGGCTGTCAATGGGGTTGGTCCGCGATCTCCTCGCGCGCGATCCGAAGCACTTTCACAAGTTCGCCTGGTCCAACCATCTGATGGGCTACGCCCGGTGGTACGACGATGAGCATGAGCTCTTCGCGTTCGATCGGATGCAGCCGTCTCGTATCGAGTTCTTCCGCGATCTCGCCTCCGTGCTGGGTGAACTCGGCGTGAAGTCCTCAGACGTACGATCTGTCCTCGAGGTCGGCTGCTCGCAGGGATACCTTCTGCGATACCTCGAATCCGAGATGTTTCGCGACAGCACCGAGCTTGTCGGCCTCGACATCGACGCTGCTGGAATCGAGAAGGGCGCTCGCTACCTGAAGCGGATCGGGTCTCGTGTCGCGCTCGTGCAGGGAGACATGGAGGATTTCGAGACGCTCGTCGGCGTCAAGCGATTCGACGTGATCTTCGCGGCCGGTGTCCTCAGCTATTTGAACCAATCCGACGCCGCAAGGGTCGTGTCGCTCATGCTTCGCCGCACGAACAAGGTGCTGGCGCTTGCCGGGCTGGCCTGCACCGACCGGAACAACAGCACTCTGACCGAGTCGGCGACCTCATCCTCCCACCCCGGACAATGGATTCATAACTTCGAGGCCATGGTCAGAGCCGCCGGGGGCCGCGTCGTCAGGAGCCGATGGGAGGGCGCCCGGCTCTACAACCTGCAGACGATTTGTTTTGCGTTCGCCTTACCCGAGGAGAGTCGAGGGATGCCACATGGCACTGCCTAACCCCGTGAGAGCCGCAAAGCGATTCGCCAGGCGAAGGTTGCTCGACTTCTGCACGTGGCTCGACAATGCCTCCCTTTGGATACAGAAGAGATGGTTGAGAGGAACGCTGGCACGACATCGGGCGGAGGCCAACCTCGAGATCCCGCTCGCCAGCATGGATGAGGACCTGCTCGGCATGTACATCCGCTGGAACGGGCACCACGTGGAGAAGACTGTTCGCTACGAGAAAACCAGCGGCCGCGGCTTCTCAAAACCGAGCCTGGTACGCGATGCCCTTGATGAATGGTATCGGCGAGGCTACCCGCGCCGGCGCTGGATCGCCTGGGCAGAGGAGAATCTCGAAGATTACAAGCGGTGGGATGAAACGGGAAAGCCGCAGATTCACTCGGTGAGAACTCTGCCTTTGTACAATCCAGACTCCCCGGTGATGGAAGTGCTGAAGAACAGGGTCAGCACACGATACTGGCAGGAGATTCCGGTCGAAGACGAAAAGATCGAAAAGGTTCTCGAGGCCAGCGTCTACGCACCGACGTGCTGCAATCGACAAACCTGGAAGCTCTACGTCCGCAAAAATCCCCGCATCGCCGCGATCAACAACGTGAGCAACAAGGTGTTGCGCGACAAGGCGCCCGTCGCGGTCTACATTACGATCGATAATCGCCTCTATCCAGAGGTCTGGGCGCCCGCCGAAGACGCCGGCATCATCGGCCTGCAGCTCAGCCTGGCGGCAACGTCTCTTGGGCTGGCCGGTTGCCTGATGTACGGCGCCGAGACATTCAACCAGGAGGAGTTCCGCAAGGAATACAACGTGCCGCCCCATCGCTTCATGTACCTGATGTATCTGTTCGGCTACGCGGCCGAGCGCACGCTGACCGACAAACGGATTCATGCCGACGAAGTCGCCGTCTTTGTCTAGCGAGCTGCCGATCGGATCGGGGGATCGCGATACGGAGCTCGCCGCCTTCGCCCGCTCGATTCTCGACGCCGCCCATCATGAGTGGGGCGATCGGATCGTCACGGAACCAGGGACGGCGTTCAGTCCCCGGCTTCTCTACACCGAAACCCACTACGCGCTCGCCGCCCTGCTCCTGTTCTTGATCGATCGCACCAATCGCGAGTGGCTCGACCTCGCGGAGTCCAGATTGCGGATATGGAACCAGGGCGAGGTGCCCTTGACGTTCTTCAACGCCATGGCTATTTGCGTGGCTGCCATCGTCTTCAAGCGTTCCGCCGAAAACCACCCCGGCCTGCAGTCGATTCTCGAAGAGCTCGTCGCGAACACGCGCGAGCACAGGCGACCTGCCTACAAGCAATGGTGCGGCAACAACGCGTACCTGCAGCAGGTCGCCGTTGACACGGTGTTGTTGCCTATTGCCCGCGGGCGGCACGTGACCGACGAAAACATGGACTCGCTGCTGACCGAGTTCCGAAGGTACCTGACGCCGGAGGGGTTCTTCTACGACCTTCCCCGCGAGGGGACGGCGCAGGAGCACCTGCTGCCGCCGACCTACATCATGAAGATGCTGTTTCTGGCCGGCCTCTGCCACCACCTGCATCCACGAGAGGAGCTCGCCCAGCTTTTCCGGTCGGGCATGGCGTCGGCCCTTCCCTTGCTCACGCGCGAGGGAAGCTTCAGCTATTTCGGCAGAACTGACAATTCGCCGTTCGCGGCGGGTTTGACGATCTTTGACCTTCGCAAGGCGGCCGATCTCTCTCCAGATCTGACCGGCGAGTATCAGAACGCCTGCGCGGCAGCGGAGCGCTACTACCAGACGTTCCCAAGAACTCCTGCCGGCGTGCTACGGAGCAATCGATTTGCAGACGCCGAGTCGGATGCCGAACTGGCCCGCTCCAGAGACAACTATGCGTATGTCGGGCAGTACTCGCTGGCGTCCTGCGCGTACGCCTTGCTGGGGCGCTACTGGTTCCCCCTCTCCAATACCAGTAGAGTCCGCCTTTCAGGCGGACTCTCAGGTCCGGCTGAAGCCGGACACTACGGCCGTAAAACATCGACCAGCTCCGTGCGGCCAACGCCGGCGGCGACATCGAACGACCTCGGTCTGGTGAAACTGACGCGGCAGAACTCCGAGCTCTTCCTGAGAACGCGATCTGAAATCACCAGTTGGGACAGGAGGTATCTTGGACCGACGATTCTGCGCTACCAAGTCGGCAGCCGGCTTCTCATCGGCGCCATCTCGCGAACTGTCTCGACTGACGGCGATCCAAAAGGATCGCGGTTGCTGAGCGGCGCGCACAAGGTGACACAGCTGTTCCGGTACCGCTTCTCGAGGGGCTTCGATCAACTCGACGGCACATCGGTGGGCTTTGTGCCTGTCGTTCGGCACGGCGCCGTGGACTATCTGCCGTACAAAGCGGTGTCGATCGAGACGTCGCCATCACATCTGAGAACCCGCTATCAGATGGTGCAGTTGCACGCGCGGGGATTCCACCCCTGTTTCATCGAGTCCATCGAGCTTCTCCATGAGCACGTCCCGGGGTTGAAACCCAAGCAGTACAGCCGGCCGAAGATGAGGCTCGTCGATTTCATCGAGTTCTCGCGCGACGTGTACCTGGAGCAGGATCGGTGTCGAATCGAAGACCGTCTCGTGGGAGATCTCGAGGGGAAGACGATCCTGTTCTCGGTCCGAAGCTTTCCCTGCGCGTCGATTCGGCTGAATGGAATGACGAAGCTGCAGTCGATGATCGGCTGGGGCAGCGACGGACGACAGACCATCGAGTTGTACGAAGCGCAGGCGAAGCATTCAGAGATTCGGTACGAGTGCGACATCGAACTAGGTCTCGTGTCTTGAAGAGCGGCGCCCCCAGGATTCTGCTGATCTCCTACCACTTCCCGCCCAGCGCGGCGGTTGGCGGTCAACGGATGGCAAACTTCGCGGCCTCCTTGGTGTCCCTCGGGTGGAATCCCTACGTACTGACCATTCAGGACAAGGACATCGAGCAAGTGGACGCGGAACGGCTCGCAGACGTCAGGGGCGTCCACATTCACAAGGCGGCCGTCCTTCCCACTGCGGCAGGGATTCTGTCGTTCCTGGTGGTATGGCTTCGCAAGCTCCGCTCTGGCAGGAGCCGACAGCCGTCAGCATCCAAGCCGGCAGCTTCTTGGCACCCGAGTGCGGCGACTCGCGAGACGCTCGTTCGGAGAATGCGACGATACCTCTTTTCCTTCCTTCTTCTTCCCGACTTCGAGAGGGGCTGGATCTGCCCAGCCATCCTCGCGGCAATCCGCGTGGTTCGGCGGCATCGCATCGGTTGGATCGTCACGTCGTGTCCGCCGTATTCGGTTCACCTCATCGGTTTGGCCGTGAAACTCCTCGCCGGCACGCGATGGGTGGCTGATTTTCGAGACCCGTGGATGACCACCGGTTCGAAGCGGCTCTATCCAACCTGCGCGCTCTCGATCAGAATCGAATCGTGGCTGGAGCGAAAGGTCATGGAAAAGGCGGACCTCGTGGTGTTCAACGTCGAGCGATTGAGAAACGCCTACCGGGCACGATACGTCGACGTGGCCGCCGACAAGTTCGTCTTCATTCCAAACGGCATCAGAGCGCGGGCAACAGGGACCATCCCGAAGTACGACACGTTTACCCTCTCCTACACGGGGGCGTTGTATGTCGGCCGCTCCCCCGAGCCGGTGTTTCAGGCGCTCTCCCGCCTCATTCAGAAGGGCACCGTCGCGCCGCAAGGCGTACGGATCAAGCTCGTCGGGCAATGTCGCACCATCAACGGAACACCCACGTCGGCCGTTATTCGCAAGTACGGTCTCGAGTCCGTCGTGGACGTACAGGATTCGGTTCCCCGTAACGAGGCGCTGGAGATCGTGCGCCGGAGTCATCTCGCTTTGCTGTTTGCCCCCAACCTGCCATTCCAGATTCCCGCGAAGGTCTATGATTATCTCGGCGCCGGAACCCGGATCCTGGCCATCGCCGAGGACGGGGGCACCGCCGACCTCGTCAGGGACACCGATGCAGGCCGCACGTTTTCTGCCGAGGACGTCGAAGGAATCACAGCCTTCATTCACGACGAAATGATATCCAGACGGTCGATGAACGGCAGTCACGCCGCTTCCCTGCTTCGCTTCGACCTCCGGAACATCACCGAAGAGCTGGTGGGCCATCTCGATCGAATCGCCGCCGCGACGGAAACTGGGAGGGCGCAGTGACGCGGACCCGGGTCATGCCGAACGCCCGGCTGTTCGAGCAGGTGTCGACCCTTCGCTGTCGTATGTCAGAAGACCTGGTGGCGAAATTTGCCGCGCTCACCGGAGATCGAAGCAGCCTGCATGTCAACGAAGCGTTCGCCCGGCGGTCGGCCTACCGCCGCCCGGTGGTTCACGGGATGCTGCCGGTCGGGTTCCTCTGTCTCCTCGATCCATTCCAGATAGAAGGCTTTCGCAGCGTCCCGCTCGCGGTGACCGGGCGATTCGCCGCGCCGGTTTACGCCGGGGACACGCTCAGTCTCACCGCCGGTCCTGGACGGACGGCAGGACACGATGGAGAGGTCGCGTTCGACTACCGGATCGAGGGAGACGCCTCCAGGACCATCGTGACGTCCGGTACCGTCACGATCGAATACGATCACCGGGCGGGTCCACCACGCGAAGCCGCTCAGCCCTCCGACGGTGCGATGCTCGTCCACTCTCTGGAGGTGAACAATTTCCTGCTGGAACAGCTGGACAAGGATGTCACCGATGCCATCGATTTCAGAATCTCCGAGGCCACACTTCGTGATTTCGTCGAGTTGCTGGCCGCAGGTATTGACGATCTCGGCGCCGTCGATCTGACCGGACTGCGAGAACGCGTCCATCTCCCGAATCTCCTGTCGGCATTGCTCTTCTCGACATCGGTGGGCGTCTCGCTGCCCGGGGCGTCCGCGACGTTTCTCGAGTTCTCCGCACGCTGGGAGGGGGACGTGGAGCTGAAGACCGCGTATCGCCTCCAAGGAAGGGTAACCCATCGCTCGATGGCGACGAGAATCGTCAAGAAGGAGCTGCTCGTCACCCGCGCCGGTCGAGAAGCCGACGTCGTGCTACGCGGAAAAGCGGCGGCGCTCGTCAACCAGCCGTCTCAGAACGTACCGAGGATCCACGAGCTGAAGGACATGGCGACCGACTGGGGGCTGAAGGGCAAGGTCGTGCTGGTCACCGGAGCGAGCCGGGGCATCGGTGAAACTACCGCCAAGCTTTTCGCACTGCACGGCGCGAAGGTGATCGTCAACTACCACCGAGGGGCAGAAGACGCCCGCCGTGTTGTTCAGGAGGTCATCGACGCAGGCGGAGAAGCCACGGCGATCGCGGCCGACGTGTCCCAGGCCGATCAGGTCCTGGCTCTCGTGCGAAGGGGCGTCGAACGGTACGGCGCGATTGACGTCCTGGTCAACAATGCGGCCAGGGACTTCAGGCCTATTCCGTTTCTGAACCTCACGTGGGACGAGGTCCAGAAGGATCTGGACGTGATCGCGAAGGGGGCGTTCCTGTGCTGCCAGCAGGTGATTCCGCACATGCTGGAGCATGGCGGAGGGAAGATTATCAATATCTCGTCGGTCGCAACCGATAATCCGCCGCCCGATCAAGCCAAATACGTGATGGCCAAGTCGGCGCTCGTGGGGCTGACCCGACCTGGTCGCCCACATCCAGGAAGGCTTTCGAAAGAAGATGGCTCGGGATACGCCGATGCAACGCCATGCCTCCACTGTCGACGTGGCGCGAGCCGTCGTCTTTCTGGCTTCGTCCCATTCGTCGTTCACCACCGGTCAAAAGATCATGGTCACGGGAGGGGGAGCACCTTACCTCTGATGGCTCTGGCGATGTTGAGGAGAACGCTCGCCCGCTGCCTGAACGACCGTCAGAAGCGGGCGCTGAAGTCGAAGATCAACGAGGGGCGGCAGCGATTCGCCCGGGCCTTCCTCAGTTACGACGCGACCCAGTTGAAGGCGAAGCTCCGAGAGATGGGAATCGCTAGTACCGACGCACTCCTGGTACATTCCAACTTCGAGCCGGACAGCGGTTTCAAGGGAACGCCGCAGGACCTGGTCAATGCCCTGGCCGAAGTCGTGGACGAGGGCAACCTCCTGATGGTGTCCATCCCGTTTCGAGGCACAGCCTACGACTACCTCGCGCAGAACAAGATATTCAACGTCAAGAAGACGCTGTCAATGATGGGGCTGGTTACCGAGCTTTTCCGGAGGAGGGACGGGACACTGCGAAGCCTCCACCCCACCCATCCGGTCCTTGCGTTGGGAAAAGATGCGGCGTGGCTCGTGGCCGGGCACGAGACGTGCCGGTTCCCATGCGGGCCGGGATCGCCTTTCGAGAAGTTCTCCACGCTCAAAGGCAAGATCCTCTTCTTCGACGTCGGCATCGAAGCCATCACGTTCTTCCACTACGTGGAGCATCTCCTGCAGGACCAGCTGCCCTTTCCGGTCTACGACGAGCGGCTGTTCTCCGTGACCGCAGTCGACGCCAGCGGACAGAATCATACCGTCCAGATGCAGGCCTACAATAAAGCGGTTCCTCGGCGGGCCGACAAACTGGGCACCGAGATGTCGCGACAAGGCAAGATCCGCAGAGGCACCATCGGCAACTCGCGGCTCCTGCTCGTCACGGCCGAGGATGTGATTGCCTGTCAGTCGGATATGGTGAAAGCCGGCAACTACCCGTATGATCTCTGACGTCAAGGCCAAGATCAAAGAGTTCATCATGACGGAGGTCAGCCCCGACCTCCATCTCGAGCGGATTGACGATCGCGAGTCGCTCGTCGAGTCAGGGATCATGGATTCCCTGGGCGTGCTGAAGATCATGGCGTTCCTGGACGAAGCGTTTGGCGTCGACCTCTCGTCGGGAGAGATCAAGCTGGAAAACTTCAAGGACGTGCAGACGATCTGCGACCTTGTCGAAAAGGAGCGGGCATCGTGAAGCATGCCGCCGGGCGGGCCCCGATGGAAGAACGGATCCGGGAGTTGTTTGCCACGATGCTTCAGGTGTCTCCGGACGCCGTCGACGATGAGACCCATCCCGCGAGCCTTGCGCGATGGGATTCCATGCAGCACCTGATCCTCGTGTCGGGCTTCGAGGAGGAGTTCGGCGTGGACGTCGATCCGGAAGAAGCCATCGACATGTACAAGGATTTCGCCACCTTCAAGGAGATCATGCTGCAGAAGCTCGAGGGCAGGAGCTAGATGCCAAAGTCGGTCTTTCGCGGCGTGAGAATCAGCGGCGTCGCGGGCGCGGTACCGAAATACCGCGTGGACAACCTCACGGACCACGCCTTCGTGCCCGCCGAGGATCGCAAGAAGATTGTCGATCTCACCAAGGTCGCCGGCTACCGGAAGACGCCGCCCGGCATGTGCGCGTCCGACCTGTGCCAGGCCGCCGCCGAGGCGTTGCTCTCCGGCCTCGGGCGGCGGCCAGACGACATCGACGCGATTGTCTTTGCCACGATGACCCCTGACTACCGCGTGCCTTCGACGGCCTGCCTCCTGCAGGATCGACTGCACTGTCAGACGTCGGTCGTGGCCTACGACATCAACATGGGCTGCTCGGGGTTCGTCGTCGGGCTCTATAACGCCTGCGCACTCATCCAGGGCGGTGCCTTGAAGCGGGTCCTCCTGCTCGCGGGCGACACGCAGACCAAGCTCTGCTACGACCAGGACAAGAACGTCGTCTTTATTCTCGGAGACGGCGGTACGGCCACGCTCGTCGAGGCCGATCCTGGTGCCGGCGAGATCGTGATCGAGTTGATGACCGACGGAAGCCGCTTTCAGAACCTGTACGTCCCGGCGGGGGGATTCCGGCGACCGTCGACCGAAGCCACACGCGAGGTTCGTCAGCAGCCGGACGGCGCCATGCGGTCCGACGATCATCTGTACATGAACGGGATGGAAATCTTCAAGTTCTCGGTGACCGACGTCGTGAAGAGCATCGCCGGATTCATGGACCAACAGCAGCTTTCTCCAGAAACCATCGACCTGCTCTTCCTCCATCAGGCGAACTGGTTCATGAACGACAAGATTGCTAAAAAACTCAAGTTCCCGTCCGACAAGGTTCCCTACACGATCGCGTTCTACGGCAACACGGGCTCGGCTTCCATTCCGCTGACCATCGCTCACCATTTCTCAGGACAGGGTTCAAGAGAGAACGCGCGCTGCCTGATGTCCGGCTTTGGCGTCGGGCTGTCCTGGGGCATCGTCTCGACGGTGCTGAGCGGCATCTACAGCCCGCCCATCGTCGAGATCGCCTGATGGTCTTCAGGAACTGACCACGTCAGCGCTCCCGTCATCCTTTTTCAACGGGAGCGACAACTCACCTCTCCTTCGATCCAGCCGACCGACATTTTCAAATTAAGAGATGAAAACCGAGAGCGTTGCGTTCAATGAGGCCGCCGTGCCGGAAAGGACCCTCAGATCGCGGGTGTTGCATGGTGTGTTCTGGCTGACCATGGTCAAGGTTGTTGGACAGCTGGTTTCATGGACCATCACCATTTACGTGGTCCGCATCCTGTCGCCGACCGATTACGGCCTGATGGCGATGGCTGGCGTCTATCTGAGCTTCATCATCCTGTTCAACGAGGTGGGACTCGGTACCGCCATCGTACAGAGGAAGGAACTCGCCCGAGAAGACCTGTCAGGTATCTATTGGACGGTTCTGCTCATGAACGTCGCCTTGTACGGCTTGTCCGTCTTGTCGGCGCCGGTTGTCGCCGCGTTCTACAACGAGCCTCGCGTCGCAGAGGTAATCAGAGTGGCATCCGTCGTATTCATCATCCGGAGCCTGGGACTGGTCTCCTATAACATGCTGACCAGAGAGATGATGTTCAACAGACAGTCCCAAGCCGAGATGATCGGGAATCTGTCTGGAGCGGTAGCCACGTTGGTCCTGGCGATGAAGGGGTTTGGCGTCTGGAGCCTCGTCTACGGAAACATCGCTATCGAGCTCATCAAGAATGTTCTCTACCTGCAGTTCTATCGATGGACGCCAGAGTTTTCACTGTCCTTCTCTCGGGTCAGAGGCATGATCCATTTCGGGTCCAAGGTCGCGTTGTCACGGCTCTGTTGGTACCTCTCGTCCCGCCTGGATCTTCTCATCGCCGGCAAGATCCTGGGGCAGAGCCAGCTGGGATACTACGCGATTGCGGTTCAGTTCGCTTCGATTCCCCTTGACAAGATGGTCGCGACGATTTCTCAGGTGGCGTTTCCGGCCTTCTCGAGAGTTCAAGACGATCGTGCGTTGCTGAAACGGTACTACCTGAGGATCGTCAAGGTTGTCGGCTTCGTCAGCTTCCCGCTGTGCTGCGGGGGGTTTCTCGTGGCGGAAAGCGCGGTCCCTCTCTTCTTGTCCGACAAGTGGACACCGGCGATTCTGCCGCTGCAGATTCTCAGCATTGTTGCGGCGTTTCGGGCCATCCACATCATGAATGCGCCTCTAGAGATCGCGATTGGAAAGCCGGGGATTACGACGCTGAACTTTCTGATCATGCTGCCGGTCCTCGCCTTGAGCTTCTTCATCGGATCGTCCTATGGGCTGGAGGGGCTGGCCTATTCGTGGCTGGTGTTTCCCGTCCTGTTCCTGATCACGACGTCGATCTCCCTGAACTTGGTCGGTCTCTCGCTCGGCGAGTACATCAAAGAACTGAGACACCCCTTCCTGGGGAGCGTCTTCATGGTAGCGGCCGTGCTGCTGATTCAGAGAGCCGTGCTCATCAATCTCGGTCTGGTCGCTCAAGTGGCCGGATCAATGGCTCTGGGACTCGCCTCATATGCTTCGTATTACTTCTTCTTCAACCGCGAGATCTTCGCCGAAGCCAAGGGAATGCTGAAGCGCTAATCATTGGCGCGCAGATCGGAAAAATAACATCTCTATGTGTGGCATTGCCGTAGTGTTGGGCCTCAACGGCCTGCAGGCCGACCGGGCCGTTGTCGAGCGGATGACCACGAGTATGCAGCACCGAGGGCCGGACGGAAGTGGTACGTACATCGCAGGTCCGGTCGGCCTCGGCTTCAGAAGACTCTCAATCCTCGATCTGTCCGAGACGGCCAACCAGCCCATGGCCAGCGAGGACGGGCAGGTGGTCTTGGTGTTCAACGGAGAGATCTTCAACTACGTAGAATTGCGGCGCGAACTTGAAACGCTCGGTCATCGGTTCAAATCTACTGGCGATACCGAGGTGTTGCTGCATGCCTACCGTCAATGGGGTCGAGATTGTCTCGACAGACTCAACGGCATGTGGGCGTTTGTGATTCATGACGTGCGCCGTGGGATTCTCTTTGGCTCTCGCGATCGCTTCGGCAAGAAGCCCTTGTATATCCACCGGACCAAAGACTGTCTGCTTCTCACCTCCGAGATTAAGGGGATTCTCTCGTCTGGGCTGTACTGCCAGGCACCAAACTGGAGGGTCATCAGCGAGTACTTGGTGCGCAGCCGGCTCGATGAAGGTGTGGAGAGTTTCTATGCAGGCATCGAGCAGGTTCCTGCCGGCACGGCCTTTGAGGTGGACCTCAAGGGGCAGTCAAGGAACTGGCGCTACTGGTGTCTGCCTGACGCATCGGCCGACGACATCCAGGACCCGGTCCCGCAGTTTGCCGAGCTGTTCGAGGACTCCGTACGCCTGCGCATGCGCAGCGACGTTCCTGTTGGCGTGTGTCTCTCGGGTGGGTTGGATTCAACGGCCATCATTTGTGCGATGGCGCGCCATTGGGGCGGATCGGAGCAGCCGCTCCATGCGTTCGCATATTACGCGCCTGAATTCGACGAATCCTCGTACATTGCGGACACCATCAGCATGACCCACGCCCACCTCAATCGGCTCGAAACGGATCCGCTTCACGCTTGGCGCACTCTCGGCAAAGTGCTGTCCTTCCATGACGAGCCCGTCCATGCGATGAGCGCGGTGATTGGATTTGAATTGATGGCGCTCGCCGCGTCCA
>Ga0156222_1109_pt1 | contig 13367 bp, 7 predicted proteins | sample RifCSPlowO2_12_FD_107870 | JGI IMG/M metagenome (GOLD analysis project Ga0156222, IMG submission 107870) | Acidobacteria bacterium RIFCSPLOWO2_12_FULL_59_11 | reverse complement strand
ACCGGCGCCATCAGATCGCGGAAGAAGACCAACGACATTCCGTCGCCAGTTGGCAGGCTGAGCAGTTCGCCGCTGGCCTGCGCACGCCGGAATTCCGCCGTATTCGACACCAGTTCCTGGAGATGCTGGAGAACTTGCGTTTGCCGGTCCATGGGCAGCAAGGAATAGCCCACCACATCCATGAAAAGCAAATGGGCCACTTCCAGCCCCTGTTGGCTCCCGGAGGATGCTCCGGAACCCGCCGCTAACGAACCCGATTTGCTGCGGGCAACCGACGCCGTGGGTTGGCGGGACACGGGACTCGCCTGGGAATCGGAAGGGATCGCTCCCGACCCCTGCAACACGGAGCGCGCAAATTCCTCGCCAAACTCGCGCACCCGAGCGTATCGCTGATTCTGCTCGAAGCAAAGTGCTTTCAAGATGCAATCTTCTGCCGCCGGCGGCAGATTCGGGCGTAATTCTCTGGGCTTTGCAGGAATCCCTTCTTTCTGTAGAAGGTACATTTGAGTCACTGATTCGGACTGAAACGGACACCGGCCGGTAACCATCTCGTACGCGATAACCCCCAAAGCGTACACATCGCTTGCCGCAGAGGGACTGCCCATGATTTGCTCCGGCGCCATATAGGGACCCGTACCGGCCACGCGAGTCGCCTCCGCCTGCGGGCCCCCCGAGGAGGAACGAACCGTAGCAATGCCGAAATCAATAATCTTGACGAGTTCTTCCCCCTCCCCCAAATCCTGCAACATGATATTTTCCGGCTTTAAATCCCGGTGGTAGACTCCCCGGTCATGTGCGGCGCCGAGGGCTTGGCCCACTTTCCGGACAATGTGCGCGATTCTCGGCAAAGAAAATTCCTCTTTCTTCAGGGCGGCGCGCAGGGTTTGTCCGTCCACAAATTGCATCACCAGGAAAGGTTTCCCGTCCGGCATCTCCCCGGCGTCGAGAACGCCGACCACCCCAGGGTGATCAATGCGCGCCAATGCCTCCCTCTCCTCACGGAACTTTTTCAGGAACCATTCGCTTTCCCCTGTTCGGTCGAGGAGCACTTTGATCACAACGGGCCGAGAGGACAGTTGCTCATCCCGAGCCAGGTAAACCGCACCAAAGCCTCCGCGCCCCAGTTCTCGCTCAATCCGGTACCGATCTTTGATCTGGACTCCGATGTAAGGACTTGCTGGCGGAAGGGCCGCGGTTTTCTCAGCAGCACCTGCGATGGGAAGTTCAATAAGAGAAGACTGCTCTGGAGAGGCTTTTCCGTCCGGCTGATTCTCCGTAGGCATCACGAGACCCATTCCTAAACGGCCTGGAAGTGGCAAATATCAGGGGCCCACTCACAGATACGGAATGCCTTGATACTAAAACTCTACCGAAGACTTGACAAGAGGGAACGTCAAGATTCTCCTCAAGGTTCGATGGATTGGGGGCGCTCCAACCGCATTCCTGTTGCGCTGCGCCTGTCAGGGAACGCAGCATTCAACTCTCCTGATTCAGTAATCGCGTCATGACCATCACCAGAGGATCCATGCGGTTCTTTGGGTTGGCACACAAACAGCCGCACCATAAGGTGCCGAATGCCACGAATCTATCCGGTTTAGGGCTGGTTTTTCCGAATTAGTGTGTTTCCACGGGATCAATGACGTGCACCACCTATCCGGGAGCTATGTTGTTGAAAAAAAGAAAGCGCGCAAAGACGAGCCTTTTGTGCTGCAGACAGAGGCGTAGGATAGATCGCCTGAGAAATTGACTCCGACGAAGTTGAGGGAAATCTGTACTGTAGATAAAAAGGTAGCTGTCAGGAGCAACCAGTTTCCACTGGATTCCACAAGTTTCCATAGGTTCCCTACAAGCCCTTTACCAGGAACCGGTTGGGAATAGGGCGCTTCCAGAAAGCCCCAGAATCCACCTTGGGCGCAGAGGGTCACTTCTGAGCGAAAGCGTTTTGCTCAAGTGTTTTGACGGAGCCTGGAGTTTTTCTCAGTTTCTGGTTTGTAAATGCGTCTCGCTTAGGGAGCCGGCCCCCCAGCACCTCGTCGAGGGCACGACGGGGATCGAACAGTAGTAAAAGTACAGGCCGTCTAAGCCCTTGCCAAAACTATCCTGCGTAAATTTTATGGGGCACCTGCGAAACAAAGATCCTAACGGATTAGCTGGAGGTCAGCCCGATGTAGTAGGTTTTGGCCAATGTACTGTGAGCCTTTCGCTACAACCGTCCTTGGTGAACTTCGAGTGGGAAGTCGAGTATAAACGCTGCCGGATTTAACAGTTGCTTGCAGTTGAAGTCTCTAGGGCAAACCCCGCGCGCGTGCGCGCGAAAGCATATGGTGATACCAGGCTCAGAGCGAGGTCCCAGCAGGGTCCAAACTCGCCCGAAACTAGGCCTGGGGGCCAAGTCCCCACGCGCCTACCATCCAACGGATTGAATATGCTGAGTGAGCATCCTCGGTTCCTCTCCCAAAGTCCGCACCTCGCCAACATCCGGGAGAGCTTTCCGCTCCTTTACGACACTCTTTAACCGGTAAGGCCAACCGGGAATTGGCTCCGATTTCCTCCCGCGGTGCGGAAACGGAATGATTTTGGCCTCGCCGATTGTCAGCAGCGGAGTGACGGCACGATCTCGAATAACCCGCTAGATCTTTTTTTTCGTGCGGCGCTTTGCGAGTGCAGGTCTGGCGGGAGCCGCGCCGGGCAATAGTTCGACCACCATGAGACTGGTGACGAACTTCTTTATGCCGTGGAGATCGAAGTCAATGGTGGTGCGTTCCGCATTCGATTCGGTAACGACACCGAGGCCGTACTGACCATGTTTCAGATACTGAGCATGATGGAGAATTTGCACAAAACCTCCTCGACCAACCCGGACACCGGGCGGCCTGACTATAACTAATTGTAGCAAACTAGGGCGCGGGAGTGCCGCTAGTAGCGATCACGACCACCACTAAACCGTTGCCCCCCGCTCCGCTCCGTCTTGGGGCGCGCTTCGTTCACGTTCAAGGCGCGTCCACCTACCTCTTTCCCATTCAGTGCCGAAATCGCCTTGGCCGCTTCCTCATCATTGGCCATATCAACGAAACCAAAGCCGCGGGCCCGGCCTGTATCGCGATCCGTCATCAACTGGATGCGCGTGATCTCTCCAAATGGTTCGAACATTGACCGCAGATCACTTTCTGTGGTTTGGAAACTCATATTACCAACAAACAAATTTTTCATTTTTTCTCCTTAAAGTTGCCGCCGCGCTAATGCGGAGCGGTTTGGTAGCCGAGCATAAGCAAATTGCTTCCGAGCGCTTATTTTGAATTTGATGGAGTCAAGTAGGCAGGGAGCAAAGGTGCAACTAAATGATCTCGGACAAACCGACTTCGTCAAATACACTCATAGTATAGCACGAGCCGAGGAGATATGGGGAAATACTTTAAGGGAGCTTAGCGGGAGATGAGCGGACACTTTATGTACTCAGGGAGTCTGACTGCTGGGTGATGTGCCCGTCCTGCTGGTGCAATTGGCGGACTTGACGGGAGAGACACCAGATGGGCTATCCTGCGGTAGCATATAACCCTTTCTTTTTCAAGCTAATCGGCCAGATTGCATCTACTATACAGTTTGGCAAGGTTTTTGCTGTTATGGAGCGTGCATCTCCTATGAAAACGGACAAACCTCAGCCCCCAGGGGGGGCCATGCGGCGAGGAAGTGACGACCATATTTGGTTCTGGCTCACTTTGCTACTTTCCTGTGCCACGATCCTCACCGTCATCTTTTCGGTTTGGGAACAGGTCGAACTCCGTTTTTTGCGGGACATCAGCTATCAGCAGATGCACTACCTATACACCACGCGGGGAATAGCCTCTTCGATCATCCTGGCAACCTGGGCCGTTTGGTTCGTCTCCCGGGAACGGCGCAAATCGGAAGAGGAGTTGCGTCGTTCGCGGGAACGCTATCAAATTATGCTCGCCCACGCGGCGGACGCCGTCGTTCTGTTCGACAGTGATTTAAGGGTATTGGAGTGGAATCCGCAAGCCACGAGCCTCTATGGCTACAGCCGGGAGGAGGTCATGAGCCAGCCCCTGAAAACCCTCGGTTCCCAGGAAAGGGATGAATTGCGTCAGGAGTTGCCCCAATTAAAGGAAGGTGGGCCGCCCGTGGAGCTGGAGACCAAGCGGCTCCGGAACAACGGGGAATTGGTGGACGTGCGCATCCGCTGGTCTTGCTTCCCAGATCTGGAAAGCGGCCAGATGGTTTTCCTGGAGGTGGCTACCGACCTGCGAGAAAGAATTCACCTGCGCCAGAAGGCCTTGGAGATTGAAAAGTTGACCAGCATGGGCCGCATGGCCGCCGGAACAGCGCACACCTTGAACACGCCACTGGCGGCGATGCTGCTCCGCCTTGAAATGCTCCGGGATCGCCTGAAGGAACATCCTTCCCGGGAGGAAATTGACCGGCTGGAATCCAGCGCTCGTTTCTGCCAGGAGTTTGTGCAGAAACTGTTGCAGTACAGCCGGCGGCCGGAAACCACCCTGAAGTGCATCGAAGTGAAAGAGCTGATGGACTCCATCTGTACATTCTTTAGGCCCACGTTTTCGCTGCGGCGACATGCTTTGTCATACGATAGCCATGCGGTGAACGGTTGCCACATCCTGGGGGACCGCAATCAGATGGAAGCTCTTTTTGCCGCACTGCTGATGAATGCCTCGGATGCCTTGCCGGTTGAGGAGGGGTCGGTCGCCTTGGGAGGGATGGTTCACGACGGGCAAGTCGAGTTGTTCGTTCGGGACAACGGTTGCGGTGTTCCGGAAGACCAACTGCCACAGATTTTCGAGCCATTTTTCACCACCAAGAAGGCCGGGCATGGGACCGGTTTGGGACTCTCCATTGCCCACAACATCGTGGAAGAGCACGGAGGGACCATCCACTTGGTGAACAATGCTAGCCGTGGCGTAACGGTTTGGATTCGCCTGCCGCTGTGTTGCGGTCAAACCCACTCCAACCACTGTGCCACCGAAATCTGCCCCTTGGCAGCGGAGCAGGAGAAAGCATGAACAACACCACGATCCTTGTCGTTGACGATGACGCCGAGATGGCCACCACTCTGGCCGATCTCTTGCAGCAACAGGGATATTTGGTGAAGGCGGCGACTTCGGCAGTCGAGGCCGAGCAGATTGCATCCCGCTCCCCCCATCTGAGCCTGGCCCTGATTGACCTCGTGATGCCCCTGATGGATGGCATTACGTTGTTGGAACGCCTCAAGCAACAGAAGCCGGAACTGGCCGTGCTGATGATGAGCGGCTATGGAACGATTGCCTCTGCCATAGAAGCCGTCAAGCGAGGGGCCGAAGACTTCATCACCAAACCGTTTGAACGCGCCACGATCTTCAAAAAGATTAACCATATTTTGGAGTTACAACGGTTGCGCGAAAAAGTGGCGGAGCTGGAAAGCTCGGAGCGAAGCCATCGGTCCTTCAGCGGGATCGTGGGACAAGCCCCCAAAATGCGCCGGTCCCTGGAACTGGCCGAAGCTGCGGCCCGCACGGACGTGCCGGTGCTGCTGATGGGCGAGACGGGAACCGGCAAAGAACTCCTGGCCCGCCTCATTCATCGCCACAGTGAGAGGGCCGCGCGACCGTTCATCCCTGTCAATTGCGGCGCCCTCCCGCGCGAATTGGCGGAAAGCGAACTTTTTGGGTATCGAAAAGGAGCCTTCACCGGAGCCCAGCAGGACCGTCCGGGCCTTTTTGTGGCTGCCCATGGCGGAACCTTGCTGCTCGATGAGATTGGAGAGATGCCCGCGGAGATTCAGGTGAAGCTGCTCCGTACCCTCGAAGAAGGGAAAGTGCGCCCCTTGGGCGCCGTCGAAGAGGCCCCCGTGGATGTTCGAGTAATCGCTGCCACCAACCGGCCAACCCAGGCCAGTTTAAGCGCCTCGCTCCGCCAGGACCTGTATTTCCGCCTAGCCCGGATCACGATTGAGTTGCCCCCCTTGCGGGAACGTCGGGAGGATCTGCCACTTCTGCTCGACCACTTCCTGACAATTTATGCCGCCAAATACGGCTACCGGCCTACCTTCCATGCCGATGCTCTGGATTTACTTTGCCACTACGCCTTCCCGGGCAATGTCCGGGAGTTGGAAAACTTGATTGAGGGGGTGATGGCAACTCATCCTGCTCAAGAGGTCCTCCGCGAGAGGGACATCCGCCCTTACCTGCATCCGGAATTGATCCCGACAGCCGGGGACCGGGTGATTGATGTCTCTGTATTTTCGCTGGAGCGGCTGGAGAAATTCGCCATTGAACAGGTCTTGCGCCTGAGCGGAGAGAATAAAACTCGCGCCAGCGAGATATTGGGGATCAGTCGAGAATCGTTGTACCGCAAAATGCGGCTGTACGGTATCCCCTTATAAAGTCTCCGAACAGGTTTCCCAACAAGCAGGGGCGCTGCGGCGCCCAGGCTTCTGGAAATTGAAACAGGGGGAGTACGAACAGCTCCTCCTATGCGCATTTTTTCCCAAAAGTAGGAACGCTGTTTTTGGCCCTCGAGTTGCCTCTCTGTCAAATGGCCGTAGCTTTAATTGCCTGCTAACCCATAGAGCTTTTTGGGAGAGGGACAATCTTGCTGGCTTCCCGGAACAAATCTTTTTTGATCGGTCTTCCGAAAAGGGTCGTTCTGTGGGCGGTTCTTCTCGCCGCGACTCTGCTGGGAACTTATGTTCTAGAAAAGAATACAAGGAATGAAAATTTGGACAGCCTTTCCTTCCTTTCGGGAGACCCCGACCGGGGAGCGCGGCTATTTTCGCAACTGGGCTGCAATGCCTGCCATTCTATTTTCGGCATCGGGCAAACGGCAGGCCCGGATCTGGCGAAAGCGCCTTCCGGCGACTGGAATCCTGTTCGGATTGTAAGTGAGCTGTGGAATCACGGGCCCCAAATGTGGGAAAAAATGCAGAACGCACAACTGGGCTTCACTCGTGTTTCCGGGCGAGACATGCTCGACCTGCTCTCCTATCTCTACCTGATTCGCTATGTGGATGTTCCCGGCAACCCGGCTAGAGGCAAGGATTTGTTTTCCTCCAAGCAGTGCAATGCTTGCCACGCTCTTTCAAGCAACTCTCAGGAGGAAGGGCCGAATTTGGCCCGGCTGGATGTGGCCACTCCCATTCTTTGGGCCCAACGGATGTGGAATCATAGCCAAGGCATGGAAGCCCGGATGTCCCAAAAGCATATTGCTTGGCCTGTCTTTGAAAATGGGGAGATGTTGAATTTGCTGGCCTATCTTCAAGAAAACACTTCCGGCAAACATCTGGAAGCTAACCTGTTTCCCGCCGTTCCGGCCAAGGGCAAGCTCCTATTTGCACAAAAAGGCTGCATCCAGTGTCATGCCATCAACGGCGACGGCGGCAACATTGGTCCCGACCTTGGCTCCCAACATAAGGCTCCGCCATCTCTCACCCAATTTGCCGGCCTGCTGTGGAATCACTCTCCGCAGATGCGCTCGCGAATGGGAAAAAATACGGTCCCCCAACCCCAATTTTCCGAACAAGAAATGGCCGACTTGATCGCTTATCTGTATGCGGTCAAGTACCTGGACTCGGTGGGGAGGGTGGATTCCGGTATGCAGGTGTTCCACGAAAAGCATTGCTCCAACTGCCACGGCGCCGACGGGCGGGGAGGAAAATGGGGACCGGATTTGGCCCACTGGCAAGCCTATTCCGTCGTCCAGATGGGTTACATGGTTTGGACCCACGGACCGGAGATGTACCGCAAAAGGAGGGATCGAAACATCTCCTGGCCTTCCGTGGACGAACCGGAGTTAGTTGATTTGATCGCCTTCCTCAACTCGTTGTAGAAATTCGCAATCCGGCCCCTGCTGTCAACTGTCCCAAAATCTGACATAAAGCACCCGTTGTTCGAATCCCGTTTGCCAGTATCTAATTGATTTGATGGATAGTTGGTGGATAAAAAGGCATCGGCATCTAACGTGCCGCAATCTCGAAGGTGCATCAGAGGGCCAAAATTCCTTGTGGGAAGGAGTAACCATGAAATCTCGGGGATTTTTTAAGCAATTTAATTTGATGATCTCCCTTGTTCTTTTAGGGGGGATGGGACTGTGGCTTGTTCGGGCGGGGCAAGACGCACGGCCGCTGAAAGGCAGTCCGGCAAAGGCATTTGGCGGGCCGGAGCTTGTGGCGACCTATGGGAAGCTGCCGATGAGCTTTGAGGCCAACCAGGGTCAGAGCGACTCACAAGTGGACTTCCTGGCGCGGGGCCGTGACTACACGCTGTTTCTGGCTCCCACGGAAGCAGTCCTAGCCTTGCGCAAATCGGTTGAAAAAATCCATCCCAAAGAAGCTCTTCTCCAACACGAGCCTACGAAACCACAGGACCGTGAAACTCAAACGGAGGCGGTGCGGATGAAGCTGGTGGGAGCGAATCCTGCCCCGGCGGTATCGGGGCTGGAGGAACTGCCGGGCAAGGTTAACTACTTTATCGGCAACGATCCGACCGAGTGGCGCACCAATGTCGCCACTTACGCGAAAGTCAGATACGAAGAAGTGTACTCCGGGGTGGACCTGGTTTACTACGGCAACCAGCGCCAATTGGAATACGACTTTGTAGTGGCTCCAGGGGCCGACCCCAACGCCATCGCTTTGGAGTTTGAAGGCGCCGACAAGCTGGAAGTGGACGCCCAAGGCGAATTAGTCCTGCACCTCGGCGAGGAACAGGTGCGCTTCCAGAAGCCCTTGATTTACCAGGAGGAAAACGGCACGCGCCGAGAGGTTGCGGGCAGTTACAACCTCAAGGATCGGGGGCAGGTTAGCTTCCAGGTCGCTTCCTATGACCCTACCCAGCCGCTGATCATTGATCCCGTGTTGGTTTATTCCACTTACCTCGGGGGGAGCACTGAGGAAGGTTCGTCGGAGTCTGCATTCATGGGGATTGCTGTGGACTCCTACGGGAACGCCTACATTTCAAGCATCACGTATTCGACTGACTTTCCAACAACGGCCAATGCCTTCCAGCCCAGCCCTCCATCTCCCTGGGAGAATGTCTATGTCAGTAAACTGAATGCGGACGGCTCGGCGCTCGTTTACTCTACCTTCCTCGGCGGCAGTAGTGGGCGTACAGGGGTTTGGGACTTGGCGGTGGACGTGCAGGGCAACGCCTATGTGACGGGGTGGACGTGGTCGCCGGACTTTCCGATGGCTAACCCCTTACAGCCCACCCTCCGCGGCAACGTGGATGCCTTCGTGAGCAAGCTGAATCCGACCGGCTCGGCGCTGGTCTATTCTACCTACCTCGGCGGGAGCGGGTCTGAGGCGAGTTATGGCATGGCGGTAGATGCGGAGGGCCACGCCTACGTCACGGGGTCGACCTCCTCTGTAGACTTTCCCACCCAGAATGCCTTTGACGGGACTCTCAGCGGCGGCGGCGATCTCTTTGTCGCTAAGCTGAATCCGACCGGCTCGGCGCTGCTCTATTCCACTTATCTGGGCGGAAGCTCTCACGAGTACGGGCTCGGAATCGCTGTGGACGCTTCTGGCAACATGTACGTACTGGGCAATACTACTTCGACGGACTTCCCCACCGTCAATCCCTTGCAGGCTACTCTCAACGGGAGGGAGGATGCCTTCGTGAGCAAGCTTAATCCGACCGGCTCGGCGCTCATTTATTCCACCTACCTCGGGGGGAGCGGTGAGTGGGAGAGGGTCTATGACATCGCGGTGGACTCCGCCGGGAACGCCATCGTGGTTGGCGAAACCAACTCGGCTGATTTTCCTACGACTCTGACGTCCTTGCAGCCAACCTACTCACACGAGCACGGCGTTGGTCGCGATGGGTTTGTGAGCAAGCTGAATGCGGATGGCTCGGCGCTAATCTACTCCACCTATTTGGGCGGGTCCGTCGGCTACGGCTATGACGCTGCGCTGGGCGTCGCGGTAGACGCTTCCGCTAATGCCTATGTGACTGGCTACACGGGCTCGACTGACTTCCCCGTGGCGAACACCATCCAGGGCACCTTGAATGGTATTTCAGACGCCTTTGTCAGCAAATTGAATGCCGCCGGTTCGGCCCTCCTCTATACCACCTACCTCGGTGGCAACACCAGCGAATACGATCCATATAATGTCTGGGAATGGGGCCGAAGCATTGCCGTGGACGCCTCGGGTAACGCTTACGTGACTGGCGTCACAATGTCTACCGACTTCCCGACCACGCCCAATGCCTTCCAGCCTACTTACGGCGGGGGTTATTATGACGCCTTTGTAGCCAAGCTCGGCGTCGAAACGCCACCCCCGCAGGCCATCCAGCAGCTCATCGAGAACGTCATTTCTCTAAACCTGCAAACGGGCGTTGAAAACAACCTGGATGCGAAGTTAGATGCCGCCACGCAAGCACTCAACGATGCCAACCTGAATAATAACGTGGCAGCGATCAATTCCCTTCAGGCCTTCATCAACAGCGTCGAGGCCCAGCGCGGCGTGCAGATTTCTAACGCGGATGCCGACGCCCTCATCGCTGCCACCCAGGCCATCATCGCCCAATTGCAAGGCACTTAGAAGCGACTCGGTATCGAGGATAAGCGCATTTACTTTGTTTTTGGATCAGTGGTTCCGGTGATTCACAAATGGGGAGGCGTGAGAGCAAACGAGACCCCACACTCCCGATTACCGTTGGAGAGCGTAATGGGAGATGAGAAGAATCTTTCCATAACCGGCACGGGAAATTGGAAGGGGGCAACCATGAGAAGAGTCTCGTTAAGAACACTTCTGCTCTCCATGTGGGGAGCTCTTTTGGTGTGGATGACAACCGTCGGTGTGATTTTTGCGCGGGACCCCGACCCGCGGGTTGGTCTGGACATCTTTCGGGGGAAAGGGTGCGCGAGCTGTCATCCAATCCTGGGGGAGGGCGCCAAGATCGGGCCGGATCTGAGCCGCTCTCTTGCGGTGGCGGATGGTTTGGAACTGGCTGTAGGAATGTGGAACCATGCGCCACAGATGTGGCAACGGATGCGCCAGGAAGATTTGCGGATTCCGGCCTTTCAACTGGAAGAAATGGAGGACCTGTTCGCCTTTCTGGGAATGGCTCGCTCCCTGGACGAACCAGGCAATGCGGAAGCGGGACAGAAGCTATTTCGGGCGAAAGGCTGCGTGGAATGTCATGCCATCAAAGGTCAAGGAGGGAGAGTGGGGCCGGACTTGGCCGCCTTGCCTCGTGACCGAAACCCGGTAGCGTTGGCGGCCACGATGTGGAACCACTCTCCGGGTATGCTCCAGGCGTTGACCGAAAAGAGCATTCCGTTCCCTCAACTGCAGGGCACCGAGATGGTGGATTTGGTGACCTTCATTCAGGTGACAGCAGGAGGGAAGGAGAGGGGCTATCAACTCTATCTTCATCCCCCCTCGCCCGTTCGTGGAGCAACGCTGTTTCAGAACAAACAGTGTATCCGCTGCCATAGTATTCAGGGACGCGGTGGCAAGGTCGGGCCAGACCTGGGACGTGTAGCCTTCCCTAGAAAATACGGACAAATCGCAGCGGCGATGTGGAATCATGCCCCGCAAATGATGCGTTTCATGGAGGAGATGGCCATCCCGCATCCCAATTTTGAGACGCAGGAATTGGCCGATGTACTGGCTTATCTCAATTCTTTGTCTTTCGGGCCTCCCGGGAATCCAGGAGCTGGCGCGGGCCTCTTTACAGCCAAGGGCTGTGCCAATTGCCATACCGTCAGCCCCGGTAAAACCAGCAAAGGTCCGAACCTGGCCAGTTTCCGCGAGGCTTTTTCTCCGGCCAGCGTGGCGTTCATCCTGTGGAATCATGGGCCCATCATGCTGGAAAATATGAAACAAATCGCTCTTCCTTGGCCTCTGTTCGACGGCCGGGAATTAGCCGACACGCTGGCTTTTCTGGAAAGCATCCGGAGTTCTTCTTCGCCAGCGCCGCGTTCTGGAACTCAGTGAAGCTCGCCACAAAAATGACGTCCGTTGCACCGACGGACATGATGAGCGAAGCTCTCCGTGAGGAGGGGGGACGATCATTCGGGTCCTGTTAACGCCTGGCGCGACGCTGCGCCAAGCTAAGCGGACTGAATCAGTTTTGGGCTAGAACACCTCTCGACGTTTCACGATATCCATGTACTTCTGAACCGGGACATTCCCTTTCCCGAAACAGTAGCCAGCCAGAGGGCAACCGCAGAGGGCACACTCAGCCACGCAGCGGGGGCATTGCACTTCCCACACCCCAGGCTCAAGCCAAACTCCGCAAGCAGCCACCTCCACCGGTCCCAGCCACAGGAGTGGGATGGCAAAACTGTGAAGGACGTCAGCACTCTGCAAACGCACAACCACGTGGTTTCTCTATTAGAGGACTGCGTGGGCTGGACCCCTGCAACGGGGTCCGGGAGGAGAACGGCCCTCTTTTCCCGACCCTACGTTTCAGTTATGGTAGTGAAGACTTTCCGCCAAAAAGGGATCATGCAAAGGCACGCTGGATGCGCGCCGGAAAGTGCGAAACAAAGCCAGGAAAAACACACCCCCGGTCCCTAGCAGAAATCCCACTTCCCAGACTCCAAAGACGGGATTAGCGCCGACCAGCGGAGGAAATATCATGAGATAAAGGTCTACCCAACGTCCGGCCAGGATGGTCCAGCAGACCTCGAGCAAAATACTGGCGTTTCTCTTGGCAGGAACGGATAATAGGATCACAAAAGGCACAGCCCAGTTGAGGAGCAAATTGAGCACAAAAACTGGCCCCCAGAATCCCCTGACTCGATCCATGAAGTAAGACGTTTCCTCTGGAAAATTAGCGTACCAGATCAGCATGTACTGGCAGAACCAGATGTACATCCAGAAGGTGCTGAAGGCGAACAGCAGCTTGCCGAGATCGTGCAAATGCTCTTCGGTAAATATGCCGCGCAACGGTCCCAGCCGCTCCAGCCATATGGCGAGGATGGTCATCATGGCCAGGCCGCCTAAGATCAGGCCAGCGAAGTGATACAAACCGAAAATCGTGCTGTACCAGTGAGGTTCCAAGGACATGATCCAGTCGAAACTGGCGAGCCAAAAGGTAATCCCGAAAACGACCAAAAAGCCGGCCGACAGGCGAATGTTCTTGCGGGTATGAGAGAAGTCGCCGTCCGCGTCCTGACGACGGGATGTCCGCACGATGGCGTAAGAAAACACGATCCAGAGCGTGAGGTAAATCAGAGAGCGGACGATGAAAAACGCCGGGGTCAACCAGAGTTCCTTAAACCAAAATGTCGGCTCTGCTTCCTCATGGAGGCCGTGGAACCATGGATAGAGAAAAGGACTGACCATCAACACGGCTAGAAAGGGCAAAGCCACCAGCGGGAGCAGTCCGGCCATCGCTTCCGGCACACGG
>Ga0156222_1178_pt3 | contig 13666 bp, 15 predicted proteins | sample RifCSPlowO2_12_FD_107870 | JGI IMG/M metagenome (GOLD analysis project Ga0156222, IMG submission 107870) | Acidobacteria bacterium RIFCSPLOWO2_12_FULL_59_11 | reverse complement strand
CGATCACAACTACTTTGCAGATCTGGGAGTTGAGCGATGAGTTCACCGCTGTCCGCTATCGAGCAACCACAAAACACTACCTGCTACCGAACCACGCCCTGGAGGCACCAGCGCGAGGCGGTGGAGTTCATCAATCGCCTTTATACCCGAGGCAAGCGCGGCACGATGATCTCAGCCGCAATGGGAACCGGCAAAACGGCGATGGCCATCTACACCGCCCTGGAGCAACGATTTCAGAAGCTTCTGATTCTTTGCCCGCTGCGCGTCGTACAAGTATGGAAGCCCCAGTTCGAATTGCACTCCGCGACGCCATGGCTGGTTGTGCCTCTCGATGATTCGTTCTCCAGCAACCAAGCCAAGAGGGTCGAAGCCGAGCGGCAAATCAAACTTGGAGAAACACGCGGGGTCCCGGTGGCTGTTGTCATTAATTACGAATCCATCTGGCGAAGCCCCTTCGCGGAGTGGGCGCTCAAACAGCACTGGGATCTTGTAATTGCCGACGAGATTCATCGCTGCAAGGCGCCGGGTGGCAAGGCCAGCCGGTATCTGACCCGCCTGGGGAAAGTCGCAAAGCATCGTCTCGGGCTGTCGGGAACCCCGATGCCGCACTCGCCCCTTGATGTCTACGCATATTACCGGTTCCTCGATCCGTCGATCTTTGGTTGGAGCTTTCAGAAATTCCGGCAGCACTACGCGGAAATGGGAGGCTACCAGCACCACCAGGTCGTTGCGTTCCGCAATCTCGACGAGCTCAATCGCAGGTTTTACTCAATTGCATTCACTGCCTCAAAAGATGTCCTCGATCTACCGCCAGAGGTTCATGTCACATACCACTGCCGACTCGGTACCGAGGCCCAGGCGATTTACCGGTCGCTGGAACACGATTTCATTGCCGAGATTGAATCCGGCGAAGTCACAGCCGCAAACGCGCTCGTCAAGTTGCTCCGCCTTCAGCAAATCACTGGCGGCTTCGTCCGCACTGATAGCGGCGAGGACGTGCAGATCGACTCCGCAAAGATGAATTTGCTTCGGGACGTGCTCGAAGATATCGCAGCGGACGAGCCAGTCGTAGTCTTTTGTCGGTTCCACAAAGACCTGGATGCAGTGAAGCGGGTGGCGGATGAAGCGGGGCGCCGCTCGCTCGAACTTTCCGGTAGACTCGATGAACTGAAGCGCTGGCAATCGGGCGAGGCTCCCATACTCGCCGTTCAGATCGACAGCGGCGGCCTCGGAGTCGATCTGACCCGTGCACGCTACGCCATCTACTACTCTCTCGGATTTTCGCTCGGCTCCTATGAGCAGAGTCTTGCCCGTGTTCACCGTCCCGGACAAACCCGCCCGGTGGAGTACATCCATCTGCTCGCGGAGGGGACCGTGGACGAGAAGGTCATGGCCGCGCTCAGCGAGCGCTCCGACGTCGTCAATTCCGTCTTGCAGCAGTTAAAAGGAGAAGCATGATCACCGAAGAACTCAAACGATTCGTCGCACTCGAAGAGCGCCGTCGGCAACTCGAAACCGAGATCGACACCGTCAAGGCGGAAGCCGCGCAACTCGAAGAATTGCTCCTCCCGGAATTCGAACGAAATGGCCTCGAAAAAGTCTCCATTGACGGCCGCACGGTCTACCTCGAGCGGAAGCTCTGGGCCAAGGCCAAAGATGGCGACAAGGCAGCCGTCTGCAAGGTGTTGAAGAGGGCCCGTCTCGGGGATTTTGTCGAGGAAACCTTCAACACCAACTCTCTGAGCGCCTACGTGCGTGAGCTGGACCGGGAAGAAAAGCCTCTCCCTCCCAGCCTCCGCGAGGTCCTCGAAATCAGCGAAGTCTTCAAACTCAGAACAAGGAGAAACTAACCATGAACAATGAACTTGTGAAACAGGAACCGGCAAGCAGCCCCTTCGTTATTTTCAAGACTCCGATTTCGGAAATCAAAGAGGCGGTCGTAACCAACCTTGGCGAAAACGGGATGAATGTTGCGGATTTTGAGCGGATCAAGATCCCGGCTGGCGGCGGCACCGTCTGGACCATGCAGGGGTTGGACGGCGAAGAGGTATCCAGGGAGTTGACTGGAATAATCGTCGTCTGGCGCGATACGCGGGCCTACTGGAGCGTTCCGCTCGATCAGTCCGACGGCAACATGCCGCCCGATTGTTACTCGCTCGATGCCCGCGCCGGTACCGGAAATCCCGGCGGCAAATGCGCGGAGTGTCCATATGCCCAATTTGGGAGCGACCCGCGCGGCGAAGGCCAAGCCTGCAAGTTGGTTCGGCAGCTGTTTTTGTTGCGCGAGGAGAATTTCCTGCCGCAGATCGTTTCCCTGCCTCCAAGCTCGATCAAGCCAGCGCGACAGTACTTTATGCGCCTCGCGTCAAAAGGCGTCCCCTGCTACAGCCTGATCACAAAGATTGGGCTTGAGAAAACGAAGAATGCCCAGGGGATTGTCTACTCCCGCGCAACGTTCACCTCCGGAGGGAAGTTAACACCGGAACAGGCGGCGCGTGCCAAGGAGTACGCAGTCATGCTTCAGCCGCTGCTCGAAACCGCTCCATCGGCTCCCACAGCAAAAGACGTAGAGTATGGTGACGCTCGAGAGTCTTAATCGGCTCACAGTGATTGGGGCGTGATCCCACGAGATCACGCCCTTTTGCTGTTTACCCAGGAGCGAGGATGGCAGATGGACTCGATCAGATAAAGCAATTCTTCCGTCGCCTGCACGGTGAGGACTCCTCCGCTTACCTTATTATATGGACGCGCCAGGACAAGGCGACTCGGGCGTTTGATCTCTCCGCATCCACTGCACTCGATCAAGTCGCAGCATATTGTTCCCAAAAGGCCGAGCGATTCGACGTCTATGCAGCCGTTGGCCTTCAACGCGAACCACCGGCACAAGGAAGCCGGGGTTCGGAGAGTGGGGTTGTGGCGATCCCCGGCCTCTGGGCCGACATCGATATAGCGAGTCCCGCTCACAAAGCCAGGAACCTGCCAGCGTCGGAAGCCGATGCCCTCACCCTGGTCGATTCGGTTCGTTGGAAGCCGTCGATTATGGTGCGAAGCGGCTTCGGACTGCAGGTCTACTGGCGCTTCAAGGAACCGTGGCTTCTGGAATCCGACACCGAGCGCGCGGCCGCGAAGTCGCTCTGTGTTCGCTTCCAAGCTTTCCTGCGCCGGCGGGCACAGGCTCGTGGGTGGAGCATCGATTCCACAGCGGACCTCTGCCGCGTACTGCGCGTTCCCGGCACCTTCAATCGGAAAATCCCGAAAGATATCAGGGCGGTAACGGCAGAGTACACCGAGTTTGAGTACAACCCCGGTGATTTTGATGATTTGCTGGGAGGAAACGAACACAATGGGCAAGGCGCCCCCCCCAGTGCGGCGCGGCCCTCCTGGCCTTCCGCCAAGCTGCTCCCGATCCTCGAAGGTTGCCCCTGGATGCGCCACTGCCGAGACGATGCCTCCACCCTGCCGGAACCCGAGTGGTATCGGATGCTCACCGTGGTCGCTCGCTGCGAGGATGCCGCAAAATGGGCCCACGAGCTGAGCAAAGCTTTCCCCAACTACAACCGCCGTGAAACAGATGCGAAACTGAAACACGCAGCAGGCGATAACGCGGCTCCGGTTACCTGCGCCTTTGTGCGATCGGACCTGAACGGGGAGCGTTTCTGTGCCAACTGCCTGTTCAGAGGAAACGTGAACTCGCCAATCGCGATCGGGCGGCTCAAATTCAACAACTCCCAGGACTCCAACGGCGTTGCATCGGAAGACGGAATTGTTACCGCGGCCACTACAGTCGAGAGGTTCACCGATCTCGGGAACGCCAAGCGGCTTGTCGCCAAGTACCGGCATCAGCTCCGGTACTGCGAGGCCTTCGGCAAGTGGTTCATCTGGGACGAGCGACGGTGGGCCGAAGATCGCAAGCTCCAGATCTACGACATGGCCGCCGGAATGGTCCGTGGCATGTATGCCCTCACAAAGACCATCGAGGACGAAAAAAAACAGAATGCCTTCATCGCTCACATCCTGAAGTCAGAATCCCATCGCTCGATCAACGCCATGATCAACCTGGCGAAAGCGGACGAGACCATTGCGATCCTCCCGGAACAACTTGATTCCAACCCCTGGCTCCTCAGCGTCAACAACGGCACTCTCGACCTGCGCTCGGGCAAACTCCGTCCCCATGATCCCAAAGACCTGATCACAAAACTCGCTCCGGTCGCCTACGATCCGCAAGCTCAGTGCCCCAACTGGTTTGAGTTCCTCTCCATGATCATGAATCAGCGTGGCAGCCTGGTCGCCTTCCTGCAGCGCGCATTTGGGTCTTGCCTCACCGGCGTAACCAGCGACAAGGCCATGTTCATCCTTTACGGGGCGGGCGGCGATAACGGCAAAACCACGATGGTCGACGTGTTCCAGTCTGTGCTCGGTGACTATGCCATGCGGACGCCGACGGAAACATTCCTGCGGAAGAAGGAAGGCGCCATCCCGAACGACATCGCACGCCTCCGGGGCTCCCGGTTCGTTTGGGCTTCGGAAAACGAGCGGGGATCGCGTCTGTCGGAATCCCTGATCAAGGAGATGACGGGCGGCGATAAGATGTCGGCCCGCTTCATGCGCGGCGAGTTCTTTGAGTTCTATCCCGAGTTCAAGCCGTGGCTGGCAACCAACCACAAACCGCAGATCCGGGGTGACCAGGCAATCTGGCGCCGGCTCAAGCTGGTCCCATTTGAGGTGTCGATCCCGCAAGAAGTCCAGAAACCGCGTCACGAGGTCATGGACATGTTCCGCGAGGAATTTCCCGGCATCCTCAATTGGGCCGTTGAGGGATGTCTCGAATGGCGGCGGCAAGGTTTGGGCGTTCCGGAAGAGGTGATCGAGGCCACGAAGGAGTATGAGGCCGAGCAGGATACCGTAGCCATGTTTCTCAGCGAGAAATGCGTCTGCCTGCCGAGCGCTTCGGCGTCGTCGAACGCGATTTACAAGGCCTACAAGCAATGGGCGGAGGAGTATGGCGAGATGCCGATGAGCCACAAGATGTTCGCCTCATGCCTCAGTGAGCGGGGATTCCGAAAGCAAAGAATGACCTCAGGGATTGTTTACCATGGGGTCGGGTTATTGGCGCGAGAGGTATACGACACCCCGCCCTCCAGCGAACCGCGAACGGACCAGTGGACACGCGAGCGGATGCGGGAACCAGGAGAGAATTAGGACCATGGTGACGGGAAAAGTCTGTCGAGTGGTTGGCGCAACCCTACATACCGGGTGGCTAGAAGTCCTTCGTTTTCAGTACAGGGTATTTTCGTATGTAGGGTTATGTAGGGTTGTTCCTATTTATCAACACTAAGCGCTAAAGCGCTTATATATAGATGATAGGGAGAGAAAGAGAACAATCCCACATAACCCTACATACCCTACATATCCTTCACACCCCCACTCCGCGAAGTGGATCAGCGAGCAACGACGGAGCAGACCTTGAACGGCTCAAGCGAAAAAGCCATAGTTGGGAAGATTTTGAGATTCTTGAACGCTCTGCCCGGCTGCGTGGCCCGCAAGCGTTGGGGTGGAGGTATGGGTGTCGCCGGCGACCCCGACATCACCGGCTGCCTTTGCGGCCACCACCTCGAGTTTGAAGTCAAGCGCCCCGGCGAGCAGCCAACTGTTCTCCAGGCCAAAAGACTGGAGGAGTGGAGGCAGGCAGGGGCGGTCGTAGCCGTTGTTACCAGCGTCGAAGAGGTCCGAAGCATTCTTGCTTCTGAAGGTTTGTTGGAAGCAGATGGAGCAGAGACATCCTGACGCCGCAAAATATTTTCCCGCGGCACGTGTACACTTTTCCGATTTTTTGCGTATATTTCTAGTGAAGGCTCAGTTCGACAGGCAAGCGCCAAGCGCACCCTCCGAAAGATTCCTCCAACAGATCACAAGAGAGCCGGGACTCTCACTAAACTCCATCCCGCATTTTTCCGTAGCACACGTGTGTCTTTATGCAGGACTTGATTCCTCTCTACACCGCCGAAGGCGAGCTTCACGATTGGATCTCCGAGCAGCGCATGGCGCGGTTGGACAAGGTCGGTCTGATCCGGATCGTGAAGCACAAGAAGGGCCGCATCAGCCGGTGCATCTTACTCCGCCGTCCGGACGACCCGCAACCGATTAAGCTCTCTGCGTACCTGGGCACCCGGTACAGCTATCTGGAACGGCTCGAAAGTGGGCGTAAAGTTTGGGCGCTTCGGAAGCTCGGAGAAGACGCTGCGCCTCCGGCAATCTTCTTGCAGATTGTGATCGAGGCTTCAAACAATGCCTGACAACGTAACACCCGAGATTTTGGCGGAGCGCGTTTGCCGCCGCCTGAACTTGCCCGTGGCCGACAACGCTGAAGGGATCACAAACTTGCTGCGTGAAGCACTGACCGGGCGGTTTGACACCGCAGTTGCGGCTGCAAAGATCGCGTGTCTCACCATCGCGGAAGAAGAGGCGGAACGCTGTCGGCGAGTGGGCGCATCTGCGGCCGAGCAGATCGCGATGAACATTGCGATGCGGATTCGGGAGCGGCACGTTGAGTGAGCCGCGCCAGTCACAGGCAAGTCTGTTGCCAATGGGTCCTTCCTGGGCCTAAATGGCCGCGGGTAGATGGATTGCACGCTGCGGCCAGCGACAGGCCAATTTTTTAGGTTGACAGTCAACAGATTGGTTGACAGCCGCTCCCGAATCTACGTGCAAAGCAAAGGCTTAGCCCAGATTGCTGCGTCAACCGAGTTGTCAACTTGTCAACCTAGATGGTCCACATGTCTAAAAAGCCGTCTGACGGATTAATTAGCCAGTCCGCGTACGCCCGGCACCGAGGCAAGAGCCGCCAGTACATCAGCCGCATGGCCAAAGCCGGCGTAATCATAATGCGCAACGGCAAGGTGGACGTGAATGCCTCCGATACCGTATTGGACGACCGGCCTGTTGAGGTGGAACCCGGCGACGCGGGTCAGGCTTCACAAACTCGCGCTGGCGTGGAAGCAACGGGTCAGCAGCCAACCAGCTTTGCCCAAGCAAAGCTGGCCGACATGGTGTTCCGGGCCAAGCTGCGGCGCCTGGAATTCGAGACCAAGCAGGGCAAGCTCCTGGAAGCTGAAATCGTGAAGCAGCGGTGGGCCGCCATTCTGGTTGTGCTGAAGGAACGTATCCTCGCAACGCCGGACAAGCTGGCGCCCGAACTGACCGCGCTCACTGATGAGCACCAGGTCAGGGATACTCTGAAGCGCGAAATGCACGCGGTGCTGAAGGCCATCCACTCTGAGGTCCAGTATGCGCGTTGAGGAAATCCAAATCCTGGTGGCTGATGTGGTCCTGCCGCCGCCGGACCTCACGGTCTCCGAGTGGGCGGATCAGAACCGCCGCCTCAGTTCAGAATCGGCCGCCGAGCGCGGGGAGTGGCGCACGGATCGTGCGCCGTACCAGCGCGCCATCATGGACGCTCTCAGTCCGAGCCATCCCTACGAGCAGGTTGTCCTGATGAGCGGGGCACAGTTAGGAAAGACCTGTATCTTGGAAAACTTCATTGGGTTCATCATCGAACTCGATCCTGGACCCATTCTCCTCGTGCAGCCGCGTGAGGCCGACGCCGAGGCGTTCTCAAAGGACAGGTTGGCACCCATGGTCCGCGACTGCGCCGCTCTGCGGGGCAAAGTGGCCGACGCCCGGAGCCGCGATTCGAACAACACCGTCCTGCATAAGAAGTTCACCGGCGGCAGCATTACCATGTCCGCATCGAATTCCCCGGCGGGCCTGGCCATGCGCAGCATCCGTTACTGTTTGCTGGATGAGGTGGACCGGTACCCGGCGAGCGCCGGTGCTGAGGGTGATCCGGTGAATCTCGCCGTCACACGTACGGCGAACTTCTGGAATCGGAAAATCGTTCTCTGCTCGACGCCAACTGTAAAAGACGCCTCCCGGATCGAGGCTGCCTGGTTGGAGTCCAATCAGCAAAGTTACTGGGTGCCGTGCCCGCACTGCCATGCCTTTCAACTGTTTCGATGGAGCAACGTAGAGTGGCCGGAGCGTGAACCGGAGAAAGCACAGTATCGCTGCGAGCACTGCTCGCAGATGATTAGTGAGCATCAGAAAGCATGGATGCTGCAGCACGGCGAGTGGCGCGCGGCGCGACCCGAAAGCGAGATCGTAGGGTTTTGGATCAGCAGCCTGTATTCGCCCTGGCGGAAGTGGCGGGAGCTTGCGAAGAAGTTTCTGATCGACAAGAAATCCCCAGAGACTCTCCGCGAATTCGTGAATACGGTTCTGGCCGAGCCGTGGGATGACGAGGTCCAGACCAGCGTTGATATCTCCGAACTGATGGCGCGGCGGGAGTATTACCGCGCGCCTGTGCCAACGGGGGTAGCTGTGCTGACCTGTGGTGTGGACGTGCAGTCTGACCGGCTGGAGTTGGAACTGGTCGGCTGGGGCCTGGGCGAGGAATCCTGGAGTATCGAGTACCGCGTCATACCCGGCGATCCCACGGGTGCGGCGATCTGGCGCGAGCTGGACGAATACCTCCAGCGCCAGCGTCGGCACGAATTTGGGATCACGCTGCCGGTTTCGGCGTGCTGCATCGATAGCGGCTACGAATCGCAGGCCGTCTACGATTTTTGCCGTACTCGATATCACCGCCGGGTGTTCGCCGTAAAGGGCCAGGGTGGTCCCCATCCGGTGTGGCAGAAGAAGCCGACGTCGAAGAACGTGCGCGGCGAGCGCCCTTGGATGGTGGGCACCGACTCAGCCAAAGCAACCGTTATGGGGCGCCTGCGGAACAATCAGACCGGCACTCCCGGCTATTCGCATTTTCCACTCGAGCGAGAGCTGCCTTATTTCGAGCAACTCTTGGGCGAGGTGCTAGTCACGACGTACAGTAAGGGCCAGCCAGTACGGGAGTGGCGTCCCAAGAAAGGCGTGCGGCATGAGGCCCTGGACACCCGCGTATACGCCTATGCCGCGCTACGGGCACTGGTCTCGATGGGTCTCCGCCTGGACGCTGAAGCCGAGAGGATCGCCGCGTTAAGGCCAACGCCGTCGGGCGACCGCAAGATACCTGATCCCGCACCTGCGCGTAAGGTTCTCCGTAGCAGCTGGATGAACAGGCAAGCTCCGCAATTCTAAGCAGATTCCCACTGACAAAGATGCTTACCCCTGCGATGGCGCAACGCATCGAGTTGTGGCCGATCGACAAGTTGACGCCCTACTCGCGCAATCCACGTACGCACTCCGAGTCGCAGGTTGCGCAGATCGCCGCTAGCATCGCCGAGTTTGGCTTTAACGCTCCGCTCCTGGTGGATTCTAATTCGGGAATTATAGCGGGTCATGGCAGGCTGCTCGCTGCGCGAAAGCTCGGACTCGCCGAAGTCCCCGTGATCGTTCTCGATCACCTCAGCGACACACAAAAACGCGCGTTCCTAATTGCGGACAACCGGCTCTCAGACCTCAGTGGATGGAACGATGAATTGTTGGCCGCAGAATTGGCAGCTCTGGAAGGCGAGGGCTTCGACGTCGTTCTGACAGGATTCAGCGAAGCGGAACTGGAAGCGCTGCTGACGGACGAGAAAGAGGGCGAGTCGGAATCTCCGGAGGAAATTCCCGAAGCACTAGCGGTCGCCGTGACGCAGCCGGGTGATCTCTGGTTGATTGGCCAGCATCGGCTGCTCTGTGGCGATTGCCGGGACCGCGACACCGTCTTGCGGTTGTTTGAGGGTACGACGGCGAATGTTGTTGTCACTTCGCCGCCCTACGCCAGCCAGCGGGAGTACGACCCATCGAGCGGCTTCCGACCGGTTGCTCCTGACGATTACATCGGATGGTACCGAGATGTGGCTGCTGGGATAAAAGCCGTGCTCGCGGCGGACGGCTCCTATTTCCTAAACATCAAAGAGCACGCCGACGACGGCCAGCGGCTGCTTTACGTGAAAGACCTGACCATCGCACACGTGCGGCACTGGGGCTGGCGGTTTGTGGATGAGTTCTGCTGGCGCAAAACGGACAACGGCGTGCCGGGCGGCTGGGGCAACCGGTTCAAGAACGCCTGGGAGCCGGTCTTTCATTTTTGCCTCGAGCGGCAGATCAAGTTTCGGCCCGAGGCGGTCGGGCATCTATCGGAAGGCTGCTTTAATTATTCGCCGGACACTCCGGAGTCGAACTCGGGCAGCGGCCTGCTCGGGCAACACGAAGACCGGCATACAGGCATTGCTCGTCCGAGCAATGTGATTAAAGCGAAAACCGAATCGAGCCAGGGTTCGCATTCGGCTCCGTTCCCCAGAACAATCCCGGAGTTTTTCATCAAGGCCTTCAGCGATCCGGGCGACGCCGTGTTCGATCCATTCCTGGGCAGCGGGACCACGATGGCCGCTGCCGCACTGCTGGGTCGTGCCGGTTGCGGCACGGAACTGAGCCCGGCGTACTGCGACGTGATCATTCGGCGAATGCAAAATCTGATTCCCGACACATAGGTGATTCTGTCTGGCACAAAGCAAACTTTTGAAGAGCTCGCCGGCTCGCGTGGCGTTCCGCTCGAAACGACAGGACGGCCCCGCGAGCGCGACTCCCGAGCAATCAAACACCGGGGCCCCGCGCCTTACTACGGGAAGCGCCGGGCCCACTAAACCAAGAAAGGAAAAACTATGAAGACGCTGCTATTGATCATGAATCTATTCCCGCTTTTGTTGTCCGCCGTCAAGGCAATCGAGGAGGCTGTTCCCCTGCCCGGTCAGGGCAAAAAGAAGCTCGACCTGGTGCTCGACATCGTGAAGAGCGCCTATGACGCCGGGGATGACTTGCTCAAGGGCTTTGCCTGGGACAAGGTCGTGCAGGTGGCCATCCCGATGATCACCAGGATCGTCGCCTCCCTAAACGACCTGGGCTTGTTCAAGAAATCCGTTACCCAACCGGCGCAATGACGACGAACCTCCAAATTGTGTCGTGGCCGGTTGAGAAGCTGATCCCCTTCGCCCGGAATGCCCGCACGCATAGTGACGATCAGATCGCTCAGATTGCGGCATCGATTGCCGAATTTGGGTGGACAAATCCGATCCTTGCCGGTGTCGATGGGATCGTAATCGCTGGCCACGCACGGCTTCTTGCGGCCCGGAAGCTCGGCATGACGGAAGTGCCGGTGATCGTGCTCGACCATCTCACCGAAACCCAGCGCCGGGCGCTGGTAATCGCAGACAATAAGCTTGCGCTGAATGCCGGATGGGACGAAGAGTTGTTGCGAATTGAATTGGAGTCGCTGAAGGAAGACGGCTTCGATCTCGATCTGGTCGGTTTCAGCGACGAGGAACTCGATGGTCTGCTCCAGGAACCGGGAGAGGAGAGTGCGGGCAACACCGATGAAGATGCGGTTCCCGAGGAACCAGGAACGCCGATCACAGTTCCCGGCGATGTTTGGATTCTCGGGGAGCATCGACTGCTTTGCGGCGACGCCACACAGTTCGGAAGTTTTGAAAAGCTACTAGCCGGCGGCCTTGCCGACCTGGTTTTCACCGACCCGCCGTACAACGTAAACTACGGCGCAACGATGAAAGACAAGCTGCGCGGGAAGCACCGCAAGATCGCAAACGACAACCTTGGCGATGGCTTCGAGCAGTTCCTGCGAGACTCGTGCTCGAATATCTTGGCCGTCACCAAGGGCGCTGTCTACGTCTGCATGTCGTCATCGGAGCTCGCAACGCTGCAAAAAGTGTTTCGGGAGGCAGGTGGCCATTGGTCGACGTTTGTTATCTGGGCGAAGAACACGTTCACGATGGGCCGCTCCGATTACCAGCGCCAGTACGAGCCGATCCTCTACGGCTGGAAGGAAGGATCGGATCACTTCTGGTGTGGAGCACGCGACCAGGGCGATGTCTGGTTTGTGAAGAAGCCGGTCGTGAACGACCTGCATCCCACGATGAAGCCGGTCGAGTTGATCGAGCGCGCGATCCGGAACTCCAGCAAAAGCCGGGACGCCGTGCTCGATCCGTTTGGCGGATCGGGATCGACGCTGATCGCCTGCGAAAAGACCGGGCGCCAGGGGCGGCTGATTGAGCTCGAACCTAGGTATTGTGACGTCGCGATTCTGCGGTGGCAGGAGTTTACCGGCAAGGAGGCGATTCTCGAAGGCGACGGGCGGACCTTTGGCGAGGCTGTTGCCGGGCCCGAGCGAGTCACCCAATGAATCGAACGCTGCCGCCGGGAAATTTGGACGATTGAGCACCAGATAAGGATCGGGAATCCGGATCTCCAGGGATTGTGCTTGGGACTCGCCGACTGGTCTGCTGAGTTGAGGATACTCGAAAAGCAACTGCGTCGATCAAGCGGCGTAAGACAGGGAGACCAATGAACGGAACACTGATGCTTAGAGCGGAAGCACTCATCCCCATTATCGGACTGGTGTCAGGGCTGATCGGCGCGTACGTGGGACTCCAGAACCGGGCCTTGCTCGCCGAGGTCCGCACGGAACTGGCGGAACTCGAGAACCGCATCATCGCCCGCATCAACGGGACCTATGTGCGGAGCGCCGAGTGCCTAATCCGAAGCGAGAACGCAAACTCACGGCTGGATGATCTGGCGGGAGAGGTGCGGGACCTTTCGAGGGCTGGAAGGCACGCAGAGGAATGATAACGCGCCATGAACCAAGAACGCCGCCAACTTTGGCGGCTGTTCTTGGGAGCGGCGGGATTGCCCGTGACTACTGGGCTATCTTGTAGACGCGCGCTCCATCGGGTTTTTTACTGGACTCGACCTTGAGGCCCATCTTCTTGACGATGGCACCGCTGATGAACCCGCGCACGCTGTGTGCCTGCCAGCCGGTTGCGGCCATCAGGTCCTTGAGCGTGGCGCCGTTCGGCTGGCGCAGGAGTCCCAGGATAGCGGCCTTCTTGCTGCCCTCGCGCGCCCCTTGGCCGTTAGCGGCAGCTTTCTTGCTCCCCTTGGCCTTCCTGGTCGCCTTGCTCTCGGCGGCGCGCCCGGTGGCAACGTCGCGCGCAGGGGCAGCCTTTTCGGGGCTTTCCGCACTCGCGTCGGGCTGCAGGCTTTGGATGGCTTTCCAGATCCGGGCGATGGCGGTCTTGCGGTCGGTAAACTTCTTGACCGGGTCCACCCCTGTCAGGCTGTTCCAGATCTCCACCAGTCGGCCGCCCGGCCATGCGGCAGCGAGCTTGGTGAGTTCTTCCTGAGAAGTAAAAGCCTCCGTGCCGGTTGCGTCACTGGCCTTGGCCTGTTTTTCGGAAGCGAAAACCGTGATGTTGTTCTCGTGATCGATTGTGAAGGTTCGCATGTTTTTCTCTCCTTTTTTATTTGGTTCGGTCGGTTAGTATTTCAGCCCGTGCTCGTCGACAGCGCTGCGGTCGCCCAGTGAGGCGAGGACGTAGGCCAGTTGCTCGATCACGTGGCCGAGGTCACCCGCGAAGCCCCAGTTTTTAGGCGATGCTTGCTGGCGTGCCTGATGAACATCGAGCTGCTTATTGATTCGTCCCAGGAGGTCCTTGCATTCGGTAAACCGCTCTGCATAGGCCTCGGCGGCGGTTTCTTTTTGTTTGCTGCGCATCATCTCAATCCTCCTTTCGATCACATTCATCACTTCGGGTTGAGCGAATAGCAAGGCCTTTCTTCATCTTTTTTGGCGGGCGCCGGCAAGCCCGAACGTCAGGCGAATGCCCTATACGGACGA
>Ga0156222_1036_pt1 | contig 13680 bp, 14 predicted proteins | sample RifCSPlowO2_12_FD_107870 | JGI IMG/M metagenome (GOLD analysis project Ga0156222, IMG submission 107870) | Acidobacteria bacterium RIFCSPLOWO2_12_FULL_59_11 | reverse complement strand
GGCTTCGCTCGGGACATGGCTCAGGGCAGGCTCTCCGGGGCTTACTGGATCGCGTTATACACTAACGATGAAAGAGCTCTCGTTAGTTGTAATCCGGAAATACGAAGAGTGCATATAGATGAGTACGAGATAGGGGAGGAGTCAGTGCAGGTGATAAATCTGAATCAGCTCTCTGGCGCGACCGGCTGTGGTCCAGGCATTTCCAAAGCGCTGATCGGCTGGAGTTGAAACCAGCGCATCTTTCACATTCTGTCCGCGCCATTGCGCCCAGCGCGCGCTATGGCGCGCCCAAGGATAACCCAGCAGCAGGCCCCAGCCCACCAAGAGGACCGCGAGCGCGGCTCTGCTCGCCATCGGACGGAGAAGCCCCAGCCCTTTCGTAACGGCGATGGCGAAAAAAGGCGCGAAGCACAGCAACGAAGCGTATTGATAACGAGAAACGACCGAGGAAGCGACCCCCAGGTCGAAACGCCCCATGGACAAGAGCACGGCCGTCCCTGCATCCAGCAGCAACAGCGTCCCTAGAAGTCTTCTCTGTCGGGCAGTGGAAACATACAGCCCCGCGCCCAGCACCAGCGCCTTGCACGCTCCGGCAATGAATAAGGCTTCCGCATTCACAGCCTTTTTGGGAATGGGCAGTAGGTGATACAGGGGATTCAGCAGCCAATAATGGGCCGCGTAGGAGGCCATTCCTTGCAGCTTCGCTGCATTGAATTCCTGAAAATTATGGTAATCGTGAATCATCCAGCGGTAGGGAAGCACCGCAATGCAGGTAATGCAAATCAGGACTACAGCCATCCACAGACGCCAGCGGCGGGTGGTGCGGTCTTCCGAAAATGCCTGGAGTAAAAACAGCCCGAGCAGGGCGCCGGTGAGCACGCCTCGCGGAAAACAGGAGGCACTCGCCAGGGCGGAAAGGGCGGCGAGTACGGAGAGCCATGTGGAGTGTTTCCCCGACTCCGCGGCCAGCAGCAACAACCACGCCAGCAGCAGGAAGAAGGTAGCGAGCAAGGACGACCATTGCGTTGCCCATACCAGCGCCTCGATGTTCGACCACGGCATCCCGAGCGTCAGCACCGCGAGGCTTTGCGCTGGCCACGACAGCCCAAAGCGCCGCAGCAGCACCGCGAACAAGAGCAGGATGGCCACGTGCGTGATCCATAAGAGGCAGAGCATTCCGAAGTAGCTGCCGTCGAGCAGCGGAATCGCCCCAGCCCAAAAAGCTTTAAACAGGGGCACGAAGTTTTCGCCAAACGGCTGCTGCATCCAGCGCACAAGCCCCAGCGATTGCAACTCGGAGATCATGTCCCAGTCATCGTGGATCCAGTAAAAAGTCTCAAAGCGGTTCCAAAACACGAGGAAAGGGGAAACACAGACCAGGCTGACCACTGCGGGGGCCAGCCATTCGATACGCGAGGAGGTGTTCGCAGGAGTCTCCATGAATGGATTTCCCGGCTGCACAGCCACGGCTACCCCGGCGGAAGCGGCGTTTTGGAGACCCCGGAAACGCGCGGCTCGGATGGGCCGCTCTAACAGCAGCGCGTGGCTTGTTTTTGCACTTCCGGGGGTGCGCCCGGACCCGAGACCTTGGCGATCCCCCAAAGCTCCTTCTCGATAAACCGGCAGCCGCCGAATGCTTTTGCACCTGCAACAAGCAACCAAGCCACTGCTTTGACGATGGGGTTCTGCATAGCCAGTACCGCCGTAGGGGCATTATAGCAGGAAGACAGAAGACAGGTGTCAGAAGAAGAGCAGATTCCCTTCGGCAGGCTCAGGGCAGGCTCTCGCTGCTCCCTCGACTACCCCCTCGGCTCCGCTCGGGGCATGGCTCGGGACAAGGCTCGGAATGACAGCGAGGGACAACTTGGTGGGCGCGCGGCTCGGTTGGGGGGGCGAGAAGTGTCTTGCGGATTCGCGCCGGCGGGCCTACAATCGGAGCCAGTTTCCTGATCTTGGAAGCCCAAAGGAAAGTGGCGGGCAAACCATCAATTTGACGATTGACGATAGGGAGGGAGCGATGAACCGACGTACGAGATGGGTACTGGCTTTAGTGGCGGGAGCATGGCTGGCCAGCGCGCAGAATAGCGCCGCCCAGGGCAGCTTTCTGGGGCCGCTCAAGACCCAATGGGAAAACATAGCCAAAATGGTCATGGGGATTGCCGAAATCATCCCGGAAGACAAGTATGACTACAAACCCACGCCGGAAGTGCGCAGCTTCCGCGAGCAGCTCCAGCACCTGGTCTTCGAAAACTACAACTTTATGGGGGCGGTGGCGGGCGATCCGCCTCCAGATAGAAGCAAGTTCGAGGCTCTGAAAACGCGGGCCGAGCTTTTGCAGGCGCTGAAGGAAAGCTATGACTACGGCGCGAAGGTATGGGCTGGCCTCAATGAACAGAAGGCGATGGAAACGATCACGTTCCGGAACACGCAGACAGCGCGGTGGGTGCCGGTCCTGTCCAACATCGCGGACAATATGGACCACTATGGCAACCTGGTGGTTTACGTCCGGCTCAACGGCCTGGTGCCGCCTCGGATTACTCCCCAGCAGCGGTTCGCGTCCGGGTAACGGCAGCAGACTACGATGGGTTCGGAGCATTTTCAGGGTTGCTATAGAGCATGAGGGAGCGGGATGTAATCTCGCAGCGCGGAGAGTTTCAGCCGCCCCCTTCGACAATCCCTCGGCTTCGCTCGGGACATGGCTCAGGGCAGGCTCTGCGGGGCTTACTGGATCGCGCTATACAATAACTGTGAGAGTGCTCTAGCAAGCGACGATAGCAACGGAACGTCACGAAGTGCAGGCCGTCTGGCCATAATGCCTTGTGCGATTCCGGGTACCGCACGGGGGTATACACGGCACTGTTCGCATCCCACACGTGCGTGGCACGCGTGGGGCACCCCCCCTCCGCACCCACGTATCCCATGCGGCAGGGCTTATCTGGGCCACCCCGAAAGGAACAAAAAAAGGCACGTTAGCACGTTCGATACAAAGCGACGACCCGAATACAAAAGTCGTTCCGGTGCGTTATTCTCTGATCTGCGTCCGCAGGCTAAGGAGGTAGATGATGAGAATCAAGTTTTGGGGCGTGAGAGGCTCGACACCCACTCCGGAACGACGGAATGCGCGCTACGGCGGGAACACGACCTGCGTCGAAATCCGGCTAGCGAATGGGACACTCCTCATCCTGGATTGCGGGAGCGGGTTAAGAAGCTTAGGCAAGAGACTGGGTCGCGAGTTCGGTCAATCGCACCTCACCTCCCACATCTTTCTGACCCATTTTCATTGGGATCATATTCAGGGAACCCCTTTCTTCCTGCCCCTCTACAAAACGGAGAAGGAGTTCTCCTTCTATGCCGTTCGGCGCAAGGAAACCGATTTAAAGGCGGCGATTGAAGGCCAGATGTCCAACCCTTACTTTCCCGTGGATATGACCATGCTCCGCTCGATCCGGCGCTTCCATGACCTGGACTACGGCGCCATGGAGATTAACGGCGCGGTGATCCGTTCTGCCCCCTTAAACCATCCGCAGGAGTGTGTGGGCTATCGGATCGAGGCCGATGGCGCAGTTTTCGTCTTGGCCACCGACACCGAGCCGGGATCCCCCTTCCATGATCGCTCCGTGCGGGACCTAGCTGATGGGGCGGATGTGCTCGTGTACGACGCGCAATACACGCCCGAACAGTTGCGGGGTATGAACAAAGGTTGGGGACACAGTTCGTGGCTGGAAGGGACGCGAATTGCCAAAGAGTGCGGCGTAGGAAACCTCTTCCTCTTTCACCACGACCCGGATCATGACGATGTTTTCTTGGATGGCCTGGTCGAAAACGCCCGCCGAGAATTTCCAAATACTGTGGGTGCAGCCGAGGGGCTGGAAATAGGGCTGCCGAAGGCCGAGACGAGCCAGCGAATCCCGGTGCGGCCTGTGGAGGCTCCCGTGCGCTTCGCTGCACGCTCGAATTCCCTCGCTAGCTAATCGGGAAGGCTCCCACCGCACAGCATTAGGCTAGAGCGGCTTCCGAAGGGGTGTAGACCCTATCCGAGCCGCGCGCGTTAGCAAGCGGACCCGCCGTTCGTTTCGCGGGGAAGATTGTCCGCTCTCTTACGGTCGCGGCTCGGATTGGGAGAACCCGCAGAAAGGCCCACTCTAGCGGGGAGCCACGGCGAGCGCGTACTGGAGGGAAAACGGCCATGGGGCGCGGTAGAATCGGCGAGCAATCCCCGCACTACTCCTATATGCTCAACCCCCATTCGGACGTGCGCCTCAGCAAGTGTCCAAGATGCGGGAAGCTGACCCATCTTCGCAAGTTTGCGCTGTTGATTCACATCGAGGCCTGGGGAGTGCTGGCGCTGGGCAAGACGTGCCGTTATTGTTCGCGCTGCGAGCTGATCATGGTGCATCAAGACGAGTTAGAGGCGGAGTTGGAGCAGAGTTTCAGCCGGATCGCGCCAGAAGTGATCGGCAAAGCGTATATGGTCCTGGGCACAATGGAGAAGAAAGTGTGGCAGGAGGGACTCATTGGTCGAGGGCAGCCGCCGGCGGAGATGCTGAAGCATGTGGCGGAGTTCAAGAAAGTGTACGATCTGGAATATGAGCCTGGTGGATGGTATCCGGCTGATCATGGGCCTCGAAAGCGAGGGTAGCACGTAGCCACGGCGAATGGTGCGACAGCGTAAAGGACCCACTTGCCGTCGCCATCGGCTTCGGCTAGCGGGCCACCATGGCAAAGAGATATATTTCGCGGTGAGCTTTGCTCAAGTTTGCGGCCTGTCCGCTTGCTGACGCGCGCGGCTCGGATTAAATTTACAAACCCACGGCATCCCGGCAAGCCGGGACCCCGTGGCATCCAGGAAAACGTATTGCGGGAATGAGCCTGCTAAAATATACTGAATGTATTATGCGCTATTGGGCTGTGCGGGTTGTCCAAATGCTCCGAAAACCGGCTTCTCGGTATTTTCTGCTGCTGGGAGTCCTGGGGTGTGTATCCCTTTCCGCTCGCGCCCAGGTCATCGAAGAGGTCATCGCCCGCGTGAATGACCGCATCATTGTGCTTTCGGAATATAACCGCAGGCTGGAGGACTTGCGCCAAGAGCTCGGCCAGCAGTTGAGCGGCGCCGAACGCGATCAGGAGTTCCGCGAGCGGTCCAAAGACGTGCTCCGGGACCTGATTGACCAGCAATTGCTGTTGCAGAAAGCAACGGAGATGGGCCTGAATCTGGAGGCCGACCTGGTGAAGCGGCTGGACGCGATTCGGCAACAGTTGAACCTTCCCAGCCTGGAAGCCCTGGAGAAAGCCGTGACGGATCAGGGGATGAACTACGAGGACTTCCGCCAGAACCTGCGCGAAAATCTTCTCACCCAACAGGTAATTTCGCGGGAGGTCGGTCCCCGCGTTGTGGTCACCCCGAAAGAAATCCAGGACTATTATGAGCAACACAAGAAGGATATGGAGCAGCCCGAGGGGATCCATATCCTGCAAATTCTGATCTCCACGGAGGGGAAAAAAGAGGAAGAGTTGGCCGACCTGCGAAAAAAGGCGGAAGAGACGCTGGGCAAGGCGCGCAATGGGCAGGACTTTGCCGAACTGGCCCGACAGTATTCCGACGATTCCACAGCGAGCAAGGGAGGGGATGTCGGGTTTGTGGAGCAGAGCCTGTTGGCTCCCGAAATCCAGCGCGCCGTTGGCTCGTTAAAGACGAATGAAGTCAGCGACTTGCTGCAGACCCAATATGGGTTTTTGATCGTCAAGCTGCTGGAGCGCAGCAGCGGAGGAATCCCGCCGCTTTCCGAGGTGGAGGCCCGAATCCACGAACAAATTTATTTTGAGAAAATCCAGCCCGCGTTGCGCGACTACCTGACCGACCTGCGGGGGGAAAGCTACATCTTCCTCAAACCCGGTTACCTGGACAGCGGCGAACCTCCCAAGCAAGCCAGCAACCAGAAACCCTAGCTACATGAAAGAACTCTATATCAGCGATTTGCGCCCGAATGAGGTCATCACTTCCGAATTTCTGGTGCACACCAAGGAACTCCGCCATAAAAAAACCGGGGAGATTTATTTGTCCCTGTCGCTTGCGGATCGGACGGGCGAAGTGGAAGCCAAAATGTGGGACAACGTGGACCAGGTCCACGAGACCTTCGAGCGGGATGACTTTGTCAAGGTCAGAGGGGCTGTGCATCTTTACCAGAACCGGTCCCAGTTGACGGTGCACAAGCTGCGGCGGCTGGAGGAGCAAGAGGTGGACTTGGCCGATTTTTTCCCGCGCTCGGCCCGCGACCCGGAGGAGATGTGGCGGGAGTTGGAGGAGGTCGTAGCCGGGATTGAAAAGCCTCCCCTGCGAGCGCTGCTGGAGAAGGTTCTCTCCACCCCCGACATCGCCGAGCGCATGAAGTTGGCTCCCGCAGCCAAGACGCTGCATCACGCCTACCTCGGCGGCTTGCTGGAACACATCCTTTCCCTGTGCCGTCTCACGAAACTGGTGGCGCAGAATTACCCCGAAATTGACAGGGACCTGGTGCTGACGGGCGTTGTTCTGCACGATCTCGGCAAGATTTACGAACTCTCCTACTCGCGTTCTTTCAGCTATACCACCGCAGGCCAATTGCTGGGGCACATGATCCTGGAACTGGAAATCCTGCACCGGGTGCTCGCCGAGATGCCGGACTTTCCCCGCCCCTGGCAAACGTTGCTGGAGCACCTCATCATCAGCCATCACGGCCACTATGAATTCGGCTCGCCAAAACTTCCTATGTTCCCGGAAGCCTTGCTGCTGCACTATTTGGACGATCTGGATTCCAAATTGCAAGGCATGCAGACCATCCTCGAACGGAATGGGGCGCTCGCCGGGGAATGGACGGGATATTTGGCTTCCCTGGGGCGGCCCTTGCTGAATGTGCCGAAATTTCTAGAGAATTCCCGCCCGGAGGCTGCGGAGGAAGGGATAGAAACTCCTCCCGAAAGCAGCGAGGACGAGGCGGCCGGAACGTAACCCCGGCAGCCAGCGCTTTGCTGGCATGGCTTGCCAACACGAGGAAAGCGATGGGTCTGGAAAACCGCCGCCAGCACCGGATTTCGGTAGCCCTGGAGGTGCGCATCCGTGGCACAGACCTCTACGGCCTCCCTTTTACGGAGACGACTTCCTCGTCCAATGTCAGCCGGGGCGGTTGCTCCGTGGAAACCTCCTACGAGCTGGCCGCGGGCGCGGAGCTGGAAGTTGAAATCCTGCGGAGGGTCCCCGGCCGGAGCGAGCCGAGTCTGTTTTTAACCCAAGGCGTCGTGATGCGGGTAGCCAAAGCCGAGGAGGACCGGTTCGCCGTGGGCATCCAGTTCACCGGCCCGCATTTTCCCACTTACTCCAGTGAAAGCACTGCAACCGGCGGGGCCTAACGAGCGGCGGCGGCCAAGAGGTCTGTGGCTTCTCCCCCGCAGTTGGCCCGCGACCCCACGAGCGGGGGAGCTATAATCGGGACGAAAGCGAAAGTGGCGGAATTGGCAGACGCGCCAGACTTAGGATCTGGTGCCCGAGAGGGCGTGGGGGTTCGAGTCCCCCCTTTCGCACCACAATCACCCGCTGTTCGTTTGGCAAGTTGCCCGTGAGGGCCAGCCTGCAAACTACATCTTTTCGATCCAGGAATGGAGTGCTGATTCCAGCGTCGCTTTCTGCTGCTGCATTGGATCCATTGGTCGCGCAGGGAAATTGACTGACGTTCTTGGACTGGCAGTTGCCAGGCGCAGGTTTCTCCAGGCAGGGGCTAGCTGAACACTACCGCGATTCCTCGCTTCATCTGGCCGCTTTCTTTCACGGCATGGTTCCGAACCAGTTGGCCCTGCAAGGCCTGGAAGGGTTGGCGGGCGAAAAGCGCATCGGGGGGCGCCTGGAACTCGATTTCGAGTGGGGCGTTGGGATCGGGATTGTTTTTCAGCAGAAAATAGGCCCCACGAAGGGTGAGATCTTCCAGCATCGTCTGCTCATCAAAAGGCGTTCCATCCGTCAGTTGCCCGTGGATCTTCAAAGGCACACGGGCAGCTTGGCGTGTTCCGTGGCGTCTTTCTTCATGGTCTTGTGTTTTTAGATGTTCCTCCTGGGCCAGGTCAATTTTCATCCCCTCCCAAGCGGCGATGGAATTGGGAAAGAACTTTCTGGTTTCGCTGACGATGGTATCAATAAAGGCGTCGCTGTGGTCGGGGTCATGGTGGAACAGAACCAGTTGCTTGACTTGCGCTTCTTGGGCAATGTTCACGGCTTCCCGCCAGGTGGAGTGTCCCCACCCCTTTTTTGGGCCGGCATATTCGAACGGGGTGTATTGGGCGTCGTAGATGAAAACGTCCGCTCCTTCGGCGAGTTTCCGCACATTGCGGTCATGCTCCGGCGAGCCGGGCTCATTGTCCGTCGCATAGACCAGAACATGGCCGCCGCATTCCAGGCGGTATCCCAGGCATCCCTGCGGGTGGTTCAGGGGGATGACCTTGATCATGACGCCCCGGCAATTAACCCAATCCTGCTCCAGCCGGTCAAAATGCCGGTGGGCTTGCATGGCATTCATATCCACGGGGAAAAAAGGGTAGGACATCTGGTCTTCCAGTATTTCTTGAACGCTGCGGGCCTGCCCGGCAAAGGTATAGAAAAAAAAGTGGTTTTCCGGGTTGTAGAGTGGCTCAAAGAAGGGGATGCCCTGAATGTGATCCCAGTGAAAGTGGGTAAGGAACATACAAGCTTCTAAGCTCTTGTGTCCGAACTCCTTCAAGAGTTGCTTGCCGAGCAGACGCAGCCCGCTACCACCATCGAGAATTAGAATGTCCCCTTGCGGAGTCCGAACCTCCAGACAAGGGGTATTGCCCCCGTAACGAAAATCCTCCGGAGATGGCGTGGGAGTGGAACCTCGCACCCCCCAAAAGTGTACCTTCATGGTTGTTTACCCTTCCACGGATGTTATTTCCAGTATGCCCGCCGAATCGCCAAAATGCTGCTTTTTCGAAAAGGGGGAATTAGCCCGCAAAGTTGCCGGGCCAAAACACATTAGCATATGAGAGCGGCTCTGCCAAGAGTATTCCTGGTTAAAAATGACCAAGCGGGGAGGGCCTGTTCGCGGCCGGAGGCTCCACAGCCCCCCCGCGCGAGTTTTGTGATACCCTATGAAAAGTTACCGCGGAGGTCACAGTGAAATCCATCCACGAGCTGTTGAATCAGCAGCAGATACAGTGTGTTGGCAAGGACCAGCCTGTGTTGGAAGTGGCCCGGCGGATGACGAAATGGAATGTAGGAGCGGTGGGCATCCTGGACGGAGAGAGGCTGGTTGGAATCTTTTCCGAGCGGGACCTGATGAACCGCGTGGACAGCCAGGGCCTCTCGCCGGCGGACACCCGCGTCGAGCAGGTCATGACCCCCAATCCGGTGGTCGTGGATGCCAACAGCACCGTGGAACATTGCACGCGAGTCATGAACCAGGCCAAGTGCCGTCACCTCCCGGTGGTCACCGCAGGCAGGCTGGTCGGCATGATTTCCATGCGGGACCTGCTGCTTTACAACCTGGAGCAAAAGGATTCCGAAATCGAATTGATGAGGGCCTTCATCCACCATGTTCCGCCCTCCACGCCGACCGATTCCGGGCGTTAGCGCGATGCAGACGTCCCGTGCCATGGCGCTGCCAGAGTGGGCCATTGTGATAGGAAGGAGGGCTTGTACACCGCAGGCGCCTGGCCAGTTTGGTCCGAGGGGGAATTTGAACAGCGTCGGGAAACCTGGCGGCGGCAAATGGTCCGGGTCTCTCGGAACGGTGTCAAGGCAGGGATGAAAGAGCCTGTAACTGCCATAATCCTTTTTGCCCATGGTTCCACGGTTCCGGAGGCCAACCAGGGCGTGGCCCGGCTGGCCGAGGAGGTCTCCCGGCGTGCGCAATACCCGGCGCGGTGCGCTTTTCTGGAGTTGGCCCACCCAGACCTGGCCGCTGCTGTCGCGGGTTTTGTGGCCGCCGGCATTCGCAGGATTGTGGTCATCCCCTATTTCCTCTCGATGGGTGTACATGTCCGCCAGGATTTGCCCCGGTTGATTGAGCAACAGCGCGTTCTGTTCCCCGAGGTCGAAATCCTGGCGAGCCAGTCGCTGGAAAGCCACTCCGGCATGGCCGGGGTGGTCCTGGACCGGGTGCGAGAAACGCTGCCAAACGGAATGAAGCGGTAACGGCTCGACCGATCGTGCCACAGAGGCGCAGAAGCGCCCGGCGTCACCATGATGCGCAAGGCCATTTCTACGTATCTTTTTCGTCAGACGGTTCTGGGGGTTCACCTGCTCGATCAGGTGGCCCGCGCTGGCTTTGAGGGGATCGAAATTTATTGCGACCGCCAGCATTTCGACTACACCAACCCCGGTCATGTGCGAGAGGTTGCCGAATGGTTCGCCGACTCCCCGGTGAAACTGCATTCACTGCATGCGCCTCTTTCGCACGACCCGGAGGGAACTTCCCACCACTCTGTAGTTTCCATTGCGTTTGTGGAAAAGCAGCGCCGCCAGGATTCCATGGATGAAATCAAGCGCGCTTTGGAAGTGGCCGAGAGTGTGCCTTTCCGCTATTTGGTCACGCACCTCGGGGTTCCGGGCGAGGAATATGACTTGCGCAAATTTGACGCCGCGCTGACCAGCTTGGAACATTTGCGTCTGTTTGCCGGCCAGCGCGGGGTTGAAATTCTTCTCGAGAACATTCCCAATGAACTTTCCACTCCCAGCCGCCTGCTGGAGTTCTTTCAGCACACGCATCTGCGCGATTTGAGGGTCTGCTTCGACTGCGGCCATGCGCAGTTGGATGGCAACGCGCAAGAGGGCCTCACCAAGTTGGGGAGTTCCGTGGCGGCGGTTCACCTGCACGATAACGGCGGAACCACGGACGAGCATCGGTTTCCTTTCGAGGGCATCCTCTCGTGGAAGGAGTTCATCCCCAAACTGGCTCGCACCACTCCGGAGGCTGCCTGGCTGCTGGAGGTTCGGGACGCGGAGCGGGCGCACTACGATCTGGAAAAGGCAGCCGGCGTGTTTGCGCGATTCGATCAAATTCTCGAGGAGGAGAAACGATGACCCCGGGCAACCCATCGCCGACTGGGGTGAGCAAAGGCCTGGCGCCGGTTGTGGCCATCGAGCAGATCGCGCGCTGGGAAGGCCAGGAAGTCACCATCCGGGGTTGGCTCTACAACCTGCGCGAGGCTGGCAAGCTGCTGTTCCCCATCTTTCGCGACGGAACAAGCCTCCTGCAAGGCGTGGTGGCAAAAAATGCTGTCTCCCCGGAGGTCTTCTCTCTGGCCAAGGGACTGACCCAGGAGTCTTCCCTGCTCGTCACCGGCACGGTGCGCGCCGATGCCCGCGCTCCAGGCGGCTATGAGTTGGATGTCTCGCACTTGCAGGTCGTGCAGTTGGTCCCCGCCGAGGAACCTTACCCCATCACACCCAAGGAACACGGGATCGAGTTCCTGATGGACCACCGGCATCTGTGGCTGCGCTCCCAACGCCAACATGCCATCCTGCGGATTCGGCATGAGATCTGCAAAGCCTGCCGCGATTATCTGGACGGGGAAGGCTACACACTGGTGGACGCCCCGATCCTCACGCCGGCGGCTTGTGAAGGGACTACGACGCTGTTTGAGACGCAGTATTTTGACGAAAAAGCCTATCTCACCCAGTCCGGGCAACTCTATAGCGAGGCCGCTGTTGCCGCTCTCGGCAAGGTCTATTGTTTTGGGCCGACGTTTCGAGCCGAGAAATCAAAAACCCGCCGCCACCTGACGGAGTTTTGGATGGTGGAACCGGAGGCGGCCTTTGCCACCCTCGAAGACATGATGGATTTGGCCGAGCGGTTTGTGAGTTACATCGTGAAGCAGGTGCTCGAAAAACGCCGCGCGGAATTGAAAGTGTTAGAACGTGATATGTCGCGGCTGGAGCAAATCGAGCCGCCGTTCCCGCGAATCACCTACGACGAAGCCGTCAAAATTCTCGAACGCAAGGGCAGCGACATTCGCTGGGGCGGGGACTTTGGCGGGACCGATGAAACCCTGATTGGCGAAGAATTTACCAAGCCTGTGCTGGTGCACAGCTTCCCGGCCTCCATCAAAGCGTTTTACATGCAGCCGGACCCCGAACGCCCCGAATTGGCCCTGGGCGTGGACATGCTGGCCCCGGAAGGTTATGGCGAGATCATCGGCGGCGGCCAGCGCGTCTCTGATTACAACCTGCTTCTGCGCCGCATTCAGGAACAGAACCTGCCTCGGGAGTCCTTTGAGTGGTATCTGGACCTGCGGAAGTACGGTTCGGTCCCGCACGCCGGTTTCGGGATGGGCATCGAGCGGGCCGTGGCCTGGATTTGCGGCCTGGAACACGTCCGCGAAACCATCCCCTTCCCGCGAATGCTCTACCGTCTGCGACCGTAAAAAAGGGGTAGCCACGGCACGCTTTATTTGTGCCTTGGCTACCCGCTTCAAACGAAGAGAAGGTGCGACTATGCCCTTTCCATTTAGGTGCGAGCGATGTGGGAAGGAGCTATGGTCTTTCACTGAATTCGTCGAGTCCTGGGGCAAAGTTTATTGCAAGTCGTGCGATGCTGGAGCAGTTGTTCCCCAAGATTCGCAAGGTATCAAAAGGGAAAGCGAAACCGTGGCGCAGCAGCCTTCTGCAAGGCGTGGGAGTATACCTAAAAGTGTCCGGCATTCCGTCTGGCGGAGGGATGGGGGAAAGTGTGTGGAGTGCGGCAGTAAAGAAAAACTGGAATTCGACCACATCATTCCGGTTACCAGGGAGGGAGTAGCACCGAGCGCAACATCCAATTACTCTGTGAACGCTGCAATCGCAAGAAACACGATTCCATTGGATAGCAGCCAGAATTCCTGTATGAGGAGGAATAGCAGGATCACAGTCCAAGGATAACAAGGTAGGCACGGCGTAATAATTATATCGCCTTGTGTTATTCCCAAATTTGCGAACCCAAGGGAAGTTTGAATCGCTCTCTTCCCGGAGTTACCACCTATGCGCAAAGTCCGAATCATCGGTGTGCCGCTCGACCTCGGCCAGGAACGCATCCGCGTGAAGCAATCCGAGCCGCGACAGTAATGGAGCGGCCACCCAAGGTTAGAAGAGTGCAAAAACAGGAGGAACACCGAACCCTATCAAAGCCGCCAATCCCGTTGGCTTATCTCGTTACCTTCACCTGCTACGGAGCGAGGCTGCACGGGGACGAGTCCGGTTCTGTAGATCGCAGCCATAACATTCCCGGAACGCCCCTCCTGTCCCCGAATCCGCTAAGGGTCGTTTCGGAAAAGAAGCGAGCCAAGCAGAAGCCTTACCGGATGGACGCTCATATTAGGTCATTGGTCCTCCAAGCAATTCAAGAAGTGTGCTCGCATCGCGGATGGACCCTATTTGCGGCCCAGGTGAGAAATCAGCACATCCACTTGGTAGTCGCTGCGGAGGATGATCCAGAGAAAATATTGCACGATGTAAAGGCTTATACCAGCCGCGTGCTCAACCTTGCTGGCTTGGGCGACACAAGCAAACACAAATGGACGCGACATGGGAGCACCCGCTACCTCTGGAAGCCGGAGCAGGTCGGGGCCGCCATTCATTACGTGGTTCGAGAGCAAGGAGAACCGATGGCAGTCTGGGAGCACCCGGAACGGTCGCCGTGAACTTGGCGGCGTTTCTGCGTAAAC
>Ga0156222_1068_pt1 | contig 13834 bp, 12 predicted proteins | sample RifCSPlowO2_12_FD_107870 | JGI IMG/M metagenome (GOLD analysis project Ga0156222, IMG submission 107870) | Acidobacteria bacterium RIFCSPLOWO2_12_FULL_59_11 | reverse complement strand
GGGAATTCGATGTTAAGGAAGTCCTTTCCGATAGTGTGGCGGACTTATGGAACCGCACCTACAGCCACGCCGGGATAGATCGAGACCTTTTTTTTGAGTACTTCGCCGGCTGTTATGTCGGATATGCGATCTCTATCGGAAGTGTCCGACGCTACCCGCAGCCGCTGGATTTGGCTGGAAGCTTTGGGATTCGACCCCCTCAGTCGTTTGTATACATCTGACGCTCAATGCTCACTTGGCCGAATAACGCCCTCCCCGTAAACTGACCCCTACCCAACTGCCCGTGTCATAATTCATAATGAAGAACTAAGCGGAACGGCGGGAACTGCATGAAACCGGAACCGGAAAAAATCCTGGATCGGGCCGAGGAACACCTGCGGGAGCTTCCCCAAGCCAGCGGGGAGGAAACCCTGTCGCTGCTGCGGGGTTTCCTGCGCATGGAATCGCATCGGCTGCGCATGTTGCACCGCTACGGCCTGGGGGGGCTGGAAGTGGCCGCAGGCCGGGCGCAGGTGGTGGATGCCATTATCACGCACGTTTACCGCCTGACCCTGGAGCGATACCGCCAGCGCCCTGCCCAGCGCGGGGACCCGTCGGCGGCCGCCATCGTCGCCGTCGGCGGTTACGGGCGCGGGGAATTGTGTCCCCACTCCGACGTGGACCTGCTGATTTTGTATGACCGCTCTTCGGTGGAATTTGGCCGCTTTCTGGCCTCGGAGCTGATCTATCTGCTCTGGGACATCGGCCTCAAAGTCGGGCATAGCTGGCGCACCCCGGAGCTGTGCCTGGAAATGGCTCGCTCTGACTCCACGGCGGAAAATTCTCTGCTCGATGCCCGTTTGCTGATCGGCGGGCAGGAGGGGTTTGCAACTTTGCGCGCGCTGCTCCACCGCCATTGGACCAAGGCCCCGCAGGCTTTTGTGGAGCGCAAGCGGGCGGAATTGGAAGAACGCTACGGCAAGCTCGGGGAAACCGTTTTTCTACTGGAGCCGAATCTCAAGGAATCCCCCGGCGGTCTGCGGGACTTTCACGCCGTTCTTTGGCTGGCCCGCGGAGCCTGGCGGATGGAAGGCGGCGAAGGGCTGGTCAAGGCCGGCGTTCTTTCCGACCGCGACGGGGAGCGCGCCCGGCGCAGTTACGATTGGATTCTGCGGGTGCGGAATGAACTCCATTACCTGACGGACCGCCGCGCTGACCAGTTGACCTTTGCCCTCCAACCGGAGGTGGCCGCTGGCCTGCATTTTGGCCCCTCTAAGCATTTGCGGCCCACCGAAGTATTCATGCAACAGTACTTCCAGCACGCCCAGAACGTCCACCAGGCCCTGCGCCTGGTTCTGGCCGCCGCGCTGCACCAGAAAGGAAAGCGCCGCCGGCAAGTCTTGCTGGAATGGACGGGTGGCTTCCACCTCATTAAGACCGAGGGAGAACTGCGGCTGGCCGAGAGCGGACGCCAGCACTTCCCTTCCTCGCCCCTGGACATGATGCGCGTTGGCAATCTCTCCCAAAAGCTGCGGCTCCGCTTAGGAGAAGACATCCAGCACGCCATCCGGAATAACCTCTCGACGGTGCGACGCCAATCGCAACGCCAGCCGGAGATGAGCGCCTCGTTTCTGGAGATGCTGCGCCGTCCCGGCCGGGTGGGACCGGCGCTGCGGGCCTTGCACACCTGCGGATTGCTCGGCAAGTACATTCCCGAGTTTGGCCGCATCACCCGCCTGATGCAGCACGACTACTACCACAGCTATACCACCGACGAGCACACCCTGCGCGCCATCGAACGCCTGGATGAGATTTGGCGCAACCCCCCGCCCGGGATGGAACGCTATAAGGACTTGACCTGCCACATCTCCGATCCCGCTCCGCTCTATCTGGGAGTCCTGCTGCACGATGTCGGCAAGGGGCTGGGGGGCGGACATTCCGAAAAAGGCGCGCAGCGGGCGGCGGCGGTCTGCGAGCGTCTCGCCCTGGAGCCGAAGAAGACCGCCCAGGTCGAGTTGCTGGTGCGCCACCACCTGCTGCTGTCTCATCTCTCGCAGCGGCGCGACTTCGCCGACCGTCGCATGGCCCAGCAGGCCGCCGAAGTGGCCGGGGATTTGGAAACCCTCTCCATGCTCTGCCTGCTCACCTACGCCGATACCGCCGCCGTCTCCCCCGATGTGTGGAACGAATGGAAAAACGCCATGCTGTGGGAGTTGTTCAATCAGGTGCGCGCGCAGTTTCTGGGCCTGGAAGCGGCCACCGCACAGGAAGAACAGCAACTCCGCGAGATACGGGCCAGCATTCAGGAACTTCTCCAATCGGCTCCCGAGCCGGAAGTCCCCGAGGCTCCGCTCTCCGCCGCCATCGCTCGCCGCTGGATGGAAGAGCACCTGGCGCTCCTTCCCCACCGCTATCCGTTGGGTTACCGGCCGGAGTTAGTGGCCCGGCAGATCTTGCTGGCCCAGCACGCCCTGCGGAGCGGCCCGGCGGCCGCGCTCCTCCCCGTGCCCCAGGAAGGTTATACGTTGCTGCTGCTCTGCTGCCCGGACACCCCGGGTCTGTTTGCCCGCGTGGCCGGCGCGCTGGCCGCTCTGGAAGTGAACATCCTGGGAGCGCGGCTGGATACCCGCAAGGACGGCATGGCGGTGGATGTGCTCTGGATTTCCACCCCGCAAGGGAACGTCATTTCTGACCCCTTCCGCATGCGCCGCATCGGCAACACGGTGGAAGGCGTATTGCGGGGCACCTTGCCGTTCGATGAACTGGTGAGCCGGATTCGCTCCCAACCTCTGGGCCCCGTCACCAAGCCTCCGCAGCTCAGCCTGAACAACGAGATCTCCGAGGCCTGCACCGTGCTGGAAGTTCTGGCCGAGGATCGGCTGGGCCTGGCCTATTCGATTGCCAAGACGCTGAGCGCGCTCGGCCTCAATATTGTCTTTGCCAAGCTGGCCACCGAGAAAACCATGGCCTTCGACGTGTTTTATTTGACCGATTGGGAGGGCAGGAAAATTCCGGAGGACCGCTGGGAAGGCATTCTCTCCCACCTGGAAACGGCTCTGCAAATGCCAGAACCGCTGAGCACCCCGGGGCACTAACAACAGGCGTCATTCCGAGCGGAGCGAGAGCCGGCCCTGCGCTGGCCGAAGGGAACGCCTTTTCTCGCCACGGTTCTTGGCTCCAGCGTTTGTCGCAGAAATAATAAACGAGCGGTCCCGAGGGAAAAAACCGGCCTAGAGAGCCTGTTCGCCGCGGTCCCCGGTGCGGATGCGGAGCACATCTTCGACCTGGCACACAAAGATTTTGCCGTCGCCGAATTTCCCCGTCTTGGCCGCCTCCTGGACGATTTTCATGGACTCCGCCACCTGATCATCGCGGACCAGGATTTCCAGCTTGAGCTTGGGTTGAAATTCCGCCTTGTATTCCACGCCCCGGTAGTGTTCCGCATGCCCTTTCTGGCGGCCAAAACCGCGGACCTCCGTGACCGTCATCCCGTGCACGTCCACTTTATCGAGCGCCTCGCGGACTTCTTCCAGCTTGTGCGGGCGGATAATGCATTCCAGTTTCTTCATGAATGATACTCCTCGGCTTTTGCCCTTCCTGACGAGGGCGGTTTAGGAGGGGACCCTGCCACCAGCGGAGCCCCCTCGCGTGATTGAGAACCTGCGGGAAACTTATATGTCGTAATAGAGAAAGAACTCCTAGGGATGTGGCCGCAGCATACCCTCCTGAACCTGCGATACCCACCTGGCCGCCATCGCTGAACATCATTATAACCGTTTCCGGCTTCACCAGGGGTCAGGCCGCCGCCGGGACGCAACCCACCACCCCAATTCATTTTCTTCCTGGTGCGAATCAAAAAAATTTGCATACAATAGCGGGGATGTTGCTCTGGAGCGATTTCCTCCGATGGCCCACTCTGGCTAAGATTGCACCCCCGTTTCGATCTTTTCGGGACCTCCCTTGGGTTGTTCCTTTTGCCCTGCAATTTCCTGGTTCCCGGGCTGCCGCTTCCTGCCAAGGGTCCCACGCGCTGGGTGTGATTTCCGTGTCATCAGGGCCACAGCTTATTCTGCGCAGAAAATAGTGTCAAGCTATTTTTGCAAATTTGCAAAAAAGTTTGTTATATCTGGCAGTATTATATGTTATTGTTTGCAGAAAATGCGACTATTTCTGCATTATTGCTATAGTTTATTTGTGAAATTCGCTATTTTATCTATTCGGGAGCAAAGCATAACGAGGTAAAGCGAAATTATGAACCTAGCAGACGCGTTAACCCTTTTACTGGAAGAACAAGTGGAATTTTTGCTGCTGCAATTTACGGACATCATGGGGTCCATCAAAACGGTTGAAATCCCTACCGATAAGTTCGAGATGGCCCTGGCGGGCGAGGTCTTTTTCGACGGTTCCGCGCTGGAAGGGTTCCACCGGACCATTGAATCGGAATTGCTGCTGAAGCCGGACCTGGAAACCCTTCGCCTTTCTCCCCCGGTGCCCGGGGGGATGCGGACGGCCCGCCTGATCTGCGACGTCCACAATTTAGATCATACTCCCTTCGAGGGATGCCCCCGGACCCGGCTCAAGAAAGTTTTGGAGCTTTTTTCCCAGCGAGGCTACAGCGTCCTGATCGCCCCGGAAATTGAATTTTTCCTCTTTCAGCGGGACGAAAATTCCAGGCCGACCACGCGCACGGCAGACCCGGGCAGCTATTTTGACCTGGTGCCGATGGATCGGGGTGAGGAAATCCGCCGCCGGATTGTCTCCGAATTGCGCGAAACCGGATTTGCCGTCGAAGCCGGGCACCACGAGATTGCTCCCGGCCAGCACGAGATTGATTTAAAAGAAGCGCCCGCGCTGGCGATGGCGGACGTGGTGGCCTCCCTCCGCATGATTACCCGGGCCGTGGCCTCCGCGCATGGGCTTCACGCCACCTTCATGCCCAAACCCATTTACGGCCAGGATGGCTCCGGGATGCACCTGCATATTCTGCTCCTCAAAAACGGCAAGAATGCCTTTGAAAACCCCAAGGGCCAATACGGGATCAGCGCTGTCGCCGGAAATTTCGTCGCCGGTCTGCTGCGCCACGCCCGCGGTTTTGCCGCCGTCACGAACCCTCTCATCAATTCCTACAAGCGTCTGGTGCCTGGCTTTGAAGCCCCCACCCATTCCGTGTGGTCGGAAAGAAACGTGAATCCTCTCGTGCGGGTTCCGCCCTCCCGCGGCCTCCAAACCCGTTGCGAGCTGCGCAATCCGGACCCTTCTTGCAACCCTTATCTGGCTTTTGCCGTCGTGCTGCGAGCCGGCCTGCAAGGGATTCTCGAAGCGCTCGACCCTGGCCCGCCCATCAGCAAAAACATTTACCATATGAGCGCCCGCGAGCGGGGCCGTTTCAGCATTGACCCCCTGCCCACGGACCTGAACGAAGCCACCGCCGCCTTGCGAAAAGACAAAACCGCCCAGGAGGCCTTGGGGCCGGTGATCTACAAATACCTGGTGGAAGCCCAGCAGGCCCATTGGCGCGACTATTCCATGCACGTGCACCCTTGGGAGATCGAGCACTATCTGGCATATTACTAGAACACTTTCACCGTTAGTGTATAGCGCGCTCCAGTAAGCCTCGGAGAGCCTGCCCTGAGCTTGTCGAAGGGGGCGGCTGAAACTCTCCGCTCAGCGAGATGGCATCCCGCTCCCGCGTACTCTAAAGCAACCCTGAAAATGCTCTAAAGGAATCCCAACGGGCTGCGTGCCTCATCCAGTGCGTGCCCCATCCAGATTGATTATGTGGAATTGCCGGATTCCTGCCGAGGGTGAGGTTATGGTACAGTACCTGCATGACCTTTTCGATCGAGCTCGAACGCGAGGACGATGGCCGCTGGCTGGCCGAAGTGCCCGCTCTGCCCGGCGTGATGTGCTACGGCGCGAGCCGTGATGAAGCCGTTGCGCGCGTACAAGCTCTTGCCCTCCGGGTGATCGCTGAGCGCCTGGAGCACCGAGAATCCCCCGCTGAATTCTTAGAAGTCACCTTTCAGGCAGCATGAGCAATTGGCCCTCGACAAAGGCCCGGCGGGTGCTGGCTGCCCTGCTGAAGATCGGCTGGGAGATGAAGCGTCAGTCTGGTTCGCATCGCACACTCAGCCGCCCCGATTGGCCGTGGGGCTTGCCGTGGAATTCGCAGTTCCCATCCGAGCCGCGACCGTAAGCGAGTGGTGTTCCGGCACTTTTCAGCAGCCCGGTACTGGTAGCCACGACAAATGCTGTTTTGCCGTGGGTTTGTAAACTCCGCCGCAATGCCCACGGCGAGCTTGTCCCCAGCCTGCCCTGAGCTTGCCCTGAGCGAAGTCGAAGGGCCGAGTCGAAGGGCGAAGTCGAGAGGAAAAGCGCCCACCGTGGCCACCCCGCATCAGGAAGAAGGCTATCGAGCAACCGATCCCGGTTCAGCGCGCCCGCAAGGGCCGCTAATAAATCCTAAAATGTTTGAGGCTGGGCCGCGCGTGGAAGGCGTAACAACCAAAGTTAGGCTAGTGTGGAGATCGATCTTCCTTCCTTTTTTATTAGTGCCCTGATCGCGGCGGCTGTGTTCCTTTTTAGCCGAGGAGACAGAATATGAAAGAGATCAGATGACGCAAACACAAACACTCCAGCACCTTCAGCAAGTCTCCGAACAGTAGACGGGATTTCTTCGGTCGTAATCAAGGCTATTGCCGTGGGTGCATAACGCTTTAGCCTAAGTTCCTTATATCGTTCATCCACGGTAGAAAATACCTTTGCAACAAGTAGTTCTTTCGAACCAACCAGCTCGCGCACGTCGCCCGTTGTGACACTCGATGCGAAGTAGTGCTTAGCTTGCGCAATCCAAGTAAGGCCGTGTGTCGTTCCATACGGTGTCGGGGACACTAGGTCTTGGTATCCAAAGGCGTCTACGCCCTGGTCATGAGAAGCCGGAGTAAGGAACACTTCCTTGCAACCAAGTACCTTGAGGATAATAGCAGCGAGCTTCTCAAATTCCTTCGGCGAAGTTGCGTGTAGCGCATCCTGAAAGTGGGTCACCTTGGCAAGCTTTGAAGGGCGATAGCCTTCAACTAAGGTACCAACGCCAGAAGTGTCAGCAATTTGGAACCGGAGCGGCCTCTGATCGGAATACCTTGCGTTAAATTCCTCTACCAGAGTCGCCTGAAAGAGCTGCAAGCTATGGTCTAGGAATTCGTTGACCTTCTCCGCTGAGTAGCATGGAAGGGCAACTTCCTTAACAACGTCCCTTGTCTTTCTCTTCTTCGATTTCGGATCGAATTTACAGAGGAAGTGCGCGAGGCACAGTTTGGCTATCTGATCGAGCATCAGTCCATCACTTGCTCTTGTTGGACGCTACATTCTTCTTCAGTTGTTCGAGGAGACTCAGTAGCTCGTTGATCACAACCAGGTCTTTAGGCCTCAGCTTCTGCGCTTGTAGGATGCCGATACTTGCCAGACTTGCTTTCGCTTCATCAAGGAGATCAGATGCGTCCACAGATTTTCTTCCTTGCTCGCCGATTCGAATGGCTTCAGACAAGGGTTCCTCGGGGTTAAACAAGGAATCTTCGGCTCTAGGATGTCCCACAACGCTCTTCAACTTTCGAACGTCACCGTACGTTTTGAGCTTTGGCTCCTCTTTGTCGTCCGAACAGATTAGTTCAAAGAACTGTCGCGCCTTCTCGATGTCGGAAAAGGAGTTCTTCTCGGTAGACCAGCCAAACCTGGTGCGAACGTCGGGAAGCGCCACAAGTTCATGAAAAAGTCTATAAAAAGCACGCTCAGCCTTTTTCGAAAAGAGTTAGTCTTGCTCCATTGATTTAAGCGCACCGATAGCGCGATACCGGCGGGCTGCTTCTACGCTGGAGATTCCAAGCATCTCGCCTATGTCTTTGAATTCAAGTCCCTCGTCGTCTTTCAGTTCACTTACCAGGAGTGCTTGCTGATATGCGCCCCATTCTTTCGGGCCGGCGATATGCCGAATTCCCATGATTACGCGTTCAGCGTGCTTGAGCGAAGACCCGGAAGATTTGAGAACCGCGCAGGGAATCCTTGAGAACGAGTTCCTTTGTGTAGCAGACAGGACAGTCACACCATCTTTCTCTTCTTTCAGAATGGACTTAAGGGCAGCCACACGCCGATTCCCTTCGACAACCAAAAAGAGGCCCGGCTTTCCTGGATACGGTACGACGATGACGCGTTCCATTGGCACATAGCCATTGGTGAGAATCGATTGCTTCAGTTCATCAATTTGATACGACTGCTCAAGGGATTCGAGCGTTGCTCGTTGAACAGAGTCTTCGTGAAACCGAGTGGTCGCTTTCTTCTTAAATTTCCTGCGATCTAAAAACCTATAGTTGTTTGGATCAAGCAGCAACTTCGAAATACCGATGTCTTGAGGCTGAAAGTCGAAGGGAGCCTCCGTCTTGTGCGAAGCTGCTTGGTCGGATAACTTTGTTACCATCTGCAAATTCCTCTCAGTCTCAGAAGTTCAGGCCCGGCATGTTTCGGATGGCAACCGGCCTAAGATCAGGCACCCCCACGATTGCGGTGTGGATCAGTTCTCATTATATGCCCAAGCCCCGGGGGGGCGATAGAATTTAGCCCAGGGCGTAAGCCCTGGGAAACAGGATAGACCAGAGTTTCATACCGCTCTGCCGAAGGCCGGAGCGCAGCCATCGGCGGAGCGACCCCCTATTAGCTGAGGCAAAGAAAATTAATATCGCCGATTAGCCTCCGGTCTCTCGCGGTCGCCTCAAAAGAAGTAAAATCAGAATGTGGTGGCGAGACGCTTTACAGAAATCTCCTCTGCTTTCGTTCCCCTGGCACTGACAGCCAGTTCCGGCCTTCTGCTCGTTCTCGCTTTTCCCAAATTCAACCTCTTCCCCCTGAGCCTGGTAGCCCTGGCGCCTCTGCTCGTCGTCGCGGTGCGGGAACCCTCTCCCTTTCGCCGCTTCTTGTGGGGATTCCTCGCCGGGTGCGTTTTTTTTGCCGGAACCTGCTATTGGATTTACGGGGTGATGCACCGATACGGGGGCCTGGGTATCGCGGCCTCGGCGGGGGTTTTTATTCTCTTTGTCTTCGTGCTGGCCCTTTACTGGGGGTTTTTTAGCTGGCTGGCGGGCACCCTGTGGCGAACTTCATGGGGGCCTATCGCCGTTCCTTTCCTGTGGGTTGCTTTGGAGCTGGCGCGGGCGCACCTGTTTTCTGGATTCCCCTGGCTGTTGCTCGGTTATGCGCTGACCGACTACGCCACTCTGGCCCGGATGGCCCGTTGGACCGGCGTCTACGGTCTCTCCTATTTGTTGGTGTCGCTCAACGTCGCCTGGGCCTGGCTCTGGTTGCGTGAGAAACGCAAAGCGGCCGTTTCCTATTTACTTATCCACCTTGCTTTCTTGGCTGGCCTCGGCCTCACCGCGTCGCGGGAATCTTATCCTGACGATCAGAAGGCGTTTCTGGTGCAGACGAACATCCCCCAGGAAGTGTCGTGGGAGCGGTGGGACCTGCCCACGCAATCGCCGCTTCTGGCGCGGCTGGAGGACCTCACTTTGCAAGCCGTCGGCCAGCAGGCGCAACCCGCGCTGGTCATCTTCCCGGAGATGCCCGCTCCCTTTTATTTCTGGGACGACACCTTCACCCGCCCCTACGCCGAAGGCATTGCGCAAAAGACCAACAGCTATTTTTTGACCGGCATCATCGCCTTTGTGCCGGGATCGAACCACACCCAGCCGCTCAACAGTGAACTCTTGCTCGACCCCACCGGCAGGCCGGTTTCCCAGTATGACAAGATGCATCTGGTCCCTTTTGGCGAGTATGTCCCGCTCAAAAACTGGCTCTGGTTTGCGGACAACCTGACGGCAGAGGTGGGCGACTTCGTGCCCGGCGACCGCGTTGTGGTGAGCACGCTGCCATCGGGCCGGCTCAGCGGCCTGATTTGTTATGAGGCCATCTTCCCGAACCTGGTTCGTCAGTTTGCGCGCGACGGGGCCGAGGTTCTGGTGAACATTTCCAACGATGGCTGGTATGGGAGTACCTCCGCCCGCGACCAACACCTCTTAATGGCCCGCATGCGAGCCATTGAAAACGCTCGTTATCTGCTGCGCGCCACCAACACCGGCATCACCGCCGTCATTCGTCCTGACGGTCGCATCGCGTCGCAACTCCCCCCCGACCAGCCCGCCGTGCTGGAAGCGAAGTGGGCTTTTCAGTCCCGCCTGACTTTCTATGCCCGTTACGGCGACTGGTTCCCCATTCTCTCGTCTGTGCTAACCTTGTTGGCGCTGGCGGCTGCCTGGCGCAGCCAACGGCAAAAAGCCTCCGCCGGAAGCGGTTTCCCGCAGCCTGAGAAACTTGCGGGACCCTAGACAGACCTGACCCTCATGGCGGAATGTGGGCGCGTCTCATGAAAGCATCGTGGCTCAAGTGGCTGCCGATCACTGCGATGGCCTCATTTCTGGCCTCTGGCGTTTTGCGCTGGATTCTCCCGGAGCCGCTGCAAAATCTTCGAATGGCGGAACGGGTGGCTTCCTGCGGCCTGTTTCTGCTGTTGCTCTGGCTTTGGCTTGCCATGGGCTATGGAAGGCTCGGCCACGCCAAGCCCGTCTGGGTGGGCTGGCTGGGGCTGGTCGGGCTGTCCCTGTTGCTGGCGCCGGGGATGTTTTGGGTGATCCTGGCGTGTAATCCCGCTGCCCAGACGCCGCCTCGCTGGTTGAACGTGCTGACGCTCAGCGGCTACCCGCTCGTGCTCCTGTGGGCCTTTTATCGGTTACAATGGATGTATAGAATGATGCGGAAAGCCCGGATGGACTTGGCCGAGCAGCTCAGTAAGAAAGACTAAGTTTGGAGAGAGACGAAACATGATCGAAGAAATGGCAAGAGAGTTCGCGCAACTCAAGGAAAAAATCCACGACCTGCGGAGCTTCCTTTGACGCCCCCCTCAAGCGCCCGGCGCTGGCGGAGCTAGAGAAGAAAATCGCCGAGCCTGGCTTCTGGAACGATCCAGCGAACTCCCAAAAAATCCAGCAAGAGCGTAAGCGCTTGGAGGAAACGATCCAAACGGATGCGGAACTGGCACGCGACCAGTCGGACCTGGAAGTGTGGTTTGAGCTGGCCGGAGAGGGCGAAGAGGTCTCCCAGGACCTTTCTAACCATCTAAAAAAACTCCGTGAACAGGTTTTGCAGATCGAGACGCGCACGCTGCTTTCGGGAGAAAACGACCGCCTCAACGCCATCCTCACCATTCATCCCGGCGCGGGCGGCACGGAGGCGCAGGATTGGGCCGAAATGCTGCTGCGCATGTACCTGCGCTGGGCCGAGCGCCAGGGTTTCCAGGCGGAGATCGTGGACTCTCAGCCCGGCGAAGAAGCGGGCCTGAAGTCCGCTACCGTTACCATCTCCGGCGAATACGCCTACGGGTTTCTCACCTCCGAGATCGGCGTGCACCGCCTGGTGCGCATCTCTCCGTTTGACTCCAACAAGCGCCGCCACACTTCTTTTGCCAGCGTCTTTGTCACGCCGGAAATTGACGAGCGGATTCAGGTGGACATCCTCCAAGATGACCTGCGGATTGACACCTACCGCTCCGGCGGGCGTGGCGGCCAGCACGTCAACACCACCGACTCCGCCGTCCGCATCACGCATCTGCCCACCGGCATCGTGGTGCAGTGCCAGAACGAACGCTCCCAGCACAAGAACCGCCACACCGCCATGAAAGTTCTGCGCTCGCGGATCTATGAGTGGGAACTCGCCAAGAAGACCGCAGTGTCCCGTAAAGTCGAAGACGCCAAGCTCGACATTGACTTCGGCAGCCAGATTCGTTCCTACGTCCTGCACCCCTACCGCATGATCAAAGACATGCGCACCCGCGTCGAAGTCGGCGACGTAGACCGCGTGCTCGACGGCGATCTGGAACCGTTCATCCGCGCTTATTTATTGAGCCGCCGCACCGTCGCTTCCGAGCCGCGACAGTAGCGGGGTCCCCGGCGCGCTTGCGCGCTGGGGTGTAGTTATGGAGCGGCCACCGAGTCGGCAGTGGTAGCCACGGCAGCCTGCCCTGCCTGTCCCGAGCCATGCCCCGAGCGAAGTCGAGGGGGCAGTCGAGGGAAGCGGAGTCGAAGGGAGCCAAGCCGAAGGGGCGAGCGCCTTTCCCGCCTTGGGTTTTTAGGACCGGCACACCTACATTGTCATCCCGAGTGAGCGAAGCGACGAGGGACCTGCACTTTCTTTTTTTTCAAGCAGCGAGTCGAGGAATCTGCACTTGTCTTTTCCATCTGCGCAATCTGCGTCCTCTGCGGATTCGCTTTCTGCTCTTCGGCCGCAGACGATGTAGAATGTGGAGTTCGAGAAAGGAGATGCCATGAAACACATCGCTCGGACCGCCGGGCTTCTTTGCCTGAGCGTTTCCCTGAGCTCTTCTCTTTGGGCCACCAAGCTGGTCACTTACAGCCATCGCGGGGAGGTCCGCCTGGGCGCGTATGAAGACGATGCTGTGATTGACTTGAACCGAGCCTATGCGCTGATGCTCCGGGAACAGGGTAAGCCGCGGGCGGAGGCGCTGGCTGCCGCGCTCGTGCCGCCCAGCATGATGGAGTTCCTGCAAGGCGAAGAGGAATCCATTCGCGTCGCCTTGGAGGCCATCCGCTTTGTGAAGCAACAGGCCGCCCGGCCAGGCGGGACGGAAAAGTTAAAACAGGCAGGAGTGTGGTTTCTCCGCAACGAAGTGGTTCTCAAAGCTCCGGTGCCGAATCCGCCGCACCTTCTGGCCATTGGCCTGAACTACCGCGCTCACGTCGAGGAGATTGACCGGGGCTTCGCGCAACCCATCCAGACCGGCACCGGCGAACCTTCCTACCCGGTGGTGTTTACCAAAGAGGGCGCCATTATCGGGCCGGGCGAGACCATCCGCATTCCCCCGGTTGTCGAGCAGCCGGATTACGAGGGAGAACTGGCGGTTGTGATCGGCAAACCGGCGCGCCATGTCACCCGCGAGCGGGCGCTCGATTACGTGGCCGGGTATATGATCTTCAATGATGTGAGTGCCCGCGACCTCCAGAGCCGCGTCAGCCAGTGGACGATGGGGAAAAGTCCCGACACCTTCTCGGCGATGGGTCCGTATCTGGTGCTGAAAGACGAAGTCCCCGACCCGCAAGCCTTGGCAATTCGGACCCGGATCGGGAGTGAAGTCTTGCAGGATTCGAGCACGTCTCGGATGATCTTCTCCGTGGCAGTGCTGATCGAACACATCTCCCAGGTGATGACCCTGACTCCGGGCACCGTCATTACGACCGGGACACCCGAGGGCGTCGGCGCGGGCCGCAAGCCTCCCCGCTGGCTCCGCCCCGGAGAAACCATCGTTGTCGAGGTCGAGAAGCTCGGCGAACTGGCGAATCCCATCGCACGGGAATAGGGAATACAATCCGAGCCGCGACCGTCAGGGAGCGGTTACGAAGTACCGATCAATCCACGCCGCGCCCGTATCCACAGTTTTTGCGGATTTCTTTCTGCGCAATCTGCGTCATCTGCGGATTGCTCTTCGTCAGGGCACGACTTCAGAGTCTGTGTGATAACCTTATGTTTTCGTCAGGGCACGGTTTTAACCGTGCCGTAACACGTGTGAAATCAAGGCATCTTCCTCGCGGCTTTAGCCGCTGAGGGTCTTCCAACGGAGTTTTCACACAGACTCTTCAGTCGTGCCGCACCACGGCGCGAAAAAGCGGCTTCAGCCGCTGAGGGCAGCAAGAACCTCAGGGGTTGAAACCCCTCCTGATCGCCGCGAATATCGGCATGGCTGAAGCCATGCCCTGACAAACGGAGTACTCGACGGCGATTTGGACCCGTTTATCCGGGCGTATTT
>Ga0156222_1032_pt1 | contig 13941 bp, 13 predicted proteins | sample RifCSPlowO2_12_FD_107870 | JGI IMG/M metagenome (GOLD analysis project Ga0156222, IMG submission 107870) | Acidobacteria bacterium RIFCSPLOWO2_12_FULL_59_11 | reverse complement strand
CGGCTGATCTGCATCGTTTCGTCGATGGAAAGCGTGGGCATGTCTGTGGCGGGGCCGCTGTAGGCGGCGGTGATGCTAAAGTGGCGGTCGCTGACATCCGCCGAATACGTGTAACCCTGGCGTCCTCGCGCGGGGTCAACCTGCAAGGTTTCGCTGGAGCGCAGTTCTTCGAGCGTTGCATAGCGGCCGTTCAGCGCCTGGAAGGCGCGCTCGGCCTGGGCCATGGCATTGAGGTCCATTTCCACTCCGGTAATGTCCACAGCGGCGCGCGGGTTATTGGTACCCATCGTGACATCACCGCTCCCCGTAAAGTAGGAGCGATAAATAAAAAGGCCGATGGCCACGACTACGACCAGGCTTAGGAGGCTCACTGCACCGCGCATGGCTGTTTCTCCTTCGGCAAAGCGACGCTCCGGGCCTAATCTTTCACTGCTTCGGCAAAGAGGACTGCTCTGCGGTTCTAGCTTTCTGGAAACCTTCCCGGATAGAAGTAAGGGTATTTTCCAAAGACTCGCGGGGGACCGATTCCACATATCCGTTAATCAGCCAGCCCAGCCCGAAGGGAATATCACGGCTCAGACTGAGGGATTCGCACTCGACAATCACTCCTCCGGCCTCTTCTTGATAGCGCCAGTAGCTGTTCAGACGCCATAGAAATCCGCTGTCGCTACCGATCGGCTTCTCCTTCTCTTGGGGAGTGCCCGGATGGTCGAGTTCAGCGATTTTGGTGGCGAAGCTGCGGCTGGATGCCCGCCGAGGGCCATGAGACCGATACACGGCTGTGTGCTCGGTGTTGTAGTAAACCGTGATGATCTTCTTCCTGCGGAGTCGAAGAAAGATCTGGAAGGTGTTGCCATTCCGCGCAATCAACCTGGACTCCTCGACTTCCTGGAAGCGCTGCGCGTGGCGATCATAATCATGAAGCCATTCGAGGAGCGAATCCAGCTTGACACCCGGAACAAAGATGCTCCCCAGCCAATGGTGGATCATCCCGTCTTTGACATGGATTTCCTGGTCAGTTGCATCCAGTGTCTTCATTTTTCGGACATAAACCTGGCCGTGCTGAAGAAGGTTGCGGACCGAAGACGCATCACTGTCTCCCAGGAAATCCGTCACTAAAAATTTATGCCCGTCGTCGAGTTCTGCCGTGATGCGTCGCTCGGTGAGCCGGAAATAGGTCTCCCAAGCCGCCAAGGTGTGCTGCTGGAGTTCAGCCCCGCCGAGGTCTTGCAAACCAACCAGGCCAATCGCCAAAGCAAGAAAGAACACCTTCTCACAACCCCATCTTCCCGCCCGCCGAGAAGGAATTCCAGTGGCTGCCCACATCCGCTTTGCCCCGCCGTTCCGGCGCTCGGACTTCATAGGAATAATCCAGGTTCCAGCGGTACTATACCTGCGCTGTGGCGGATTCGGTGGACTTCCCGCCGCGCCTGCCACGATAGATGCTTTGCATCAAAGTCCGTTGCGAAAAGGGAAGATAGGCCAGCACCGCCACGCATCCCAAAGCAAGGCCGTAGCCGATCCTCCGCGCCAGCAGCAGCGGAGAGGCAGCCCAAAAAATGTCCAGCGCAAACAAGAGGGGGAAAAGCTGCCGGAATCTTACGCCGGCAGCGGGGTGATCCAGACCCACCGACGAAAGCAGATAAAGACGCACGGCAATCCCACACATGGCTGAGATTATGATTAAAGGCATGGTTAAGATGCTAGATACCATCAATACGCGCAACAAAGCCCGTTCCAGGTCCTCCCCGAAGTACAGGGCCGAACCGTACATGGCAAGGTAACCGACTTGCGTAGTGAGAAATAATACTCGGGCCATGCCGCGCGGCAAGGCGAACTCTGATTCCGCAAGAGCACTTGCAACCTGCGAAGGAAGTTCCTCCTTCGCAGGCAGACTCTGGATAAGCACTTCGTTTGCTTCCACGGGACCCTGCGCACTCTGATCGGCCATCGAGACGGCCTGGCTTTGCCCGTTGGCAGCAGGGCTGGCTTCTATCGGCGCGATGAAGCGGTAACCCTTTCGAGGCAAGGTCTCAATAAAGCGGGGCTTTTCCGGGTCATCCCCCAAAGCCTCGCGGATTTTCCGCACAGCGGTATTGATGCTGTGCTCAAACTCCACAAATTCGTCCTCATTCCATAAAGCTTTCTCAATCTCCTCGCGCGTCACCAACTCCCCAGGACGGGATGCCAAAAGGGATAACAACTTGATGGGCTGGTCTTGAAGCTTAATGAGACGCCCGTCTTTGCGGAGTTCGCGCGTCCGAAGGTCTATCTCAAAGGAATCGAAACGGAGCCGGGTCGTTTGCTCTTGCTCAGCCATTGCGTCTCATTCTGCGCCCGCTATTGGCAGGCATTATAGCATTGCCTTGCCTATTTACCCTTCTCGATTGAGACCCCGCCAGCCAAGCGCGCGCTATAAGTCTCCAGAGATGTTCAGAAAGAAATCAGCCCTTGTTCAGAGGGCCACCGCAACTTCCAACTTATACAAAATAAAAAGGGTTATTCCTTCAGAAACAAATTAGGGTTGCTTTACCAAACGTTTACCCGCCGTGCATTGATGCTCTTTCTCTCTTGCCGCAGGATGGCGGCGAAAGGAGCAAATACCATGATCATTCGAAGCTGTCCACGGTGCAAAGCGATTCTCAGGAAACTGGCTTGGTTGCAGCTCTGGAAGTGCGAGAGCTGCGGATGGGAGTAGAATGTGTTCCGGATTTTCAGGGACATAAATCACAAACGTACCGAATTTAACTGCAATTCACAGGAGGAAAACATGCGTCGCTTAACTTTAATCACTTTGAGCGTTTTGCTACTGGCAACCATAGCCGGGGCGCAAGCCACGGAACAGTCCTGGGACAACCTGAAGAGCTTGCAGGTCGGGCAAAAGATTCAGGTGGTGAACCAGAGGCTCAAGTCCCAAAACGGAACCTTCGTCAGCGTCTCGGAGGAAGCCATCATCTTCCAGACGGGCAAGGATGCGGTCACGATCCAGCGCGCCGATGTTTTCCGCGTCAGCTCCCAGAAAGGCATGGGTCGTGGGGAACATGCCTTGATCGGCCTGGCAATCGGAGCGGCGGCAGGCGCGGTCATAGGGGGAATTGGGGGCAGTAGTCTCGAAGGCGGCGGGGGAGCGGCTCCGTTCGCTGTATTGGTAGGGGGAATGGGGGCGGGGATTGGTGCTGGCATTGGAGCTGCCCTCCCTGCGGGACACCCGACCATCTACCGGGCCGAACGGCGGAAGGACCAGACAGCGCCTTAGCTTGGGCGCAATTTATTATGGAGGTGACATTCTGATGCAAAGTATTCGATGGATCGCTCGACATCTGGCAACGGCAACCGCCGGACGAGCTAAGTGGATTGTCTACGGAGCAATGCTGCTCCTGAGCAGCTTAACTCCGGGGCCGTCCGCGCAGAGTTCCTCCTCCACGCTGGCTCCCGAACAAATCCTTGCGCGGATGGAGCAACGCTATGAGCAACAACTGGAGTTGCTCCCGTCCTATCAGGCCCATCGCCGCTATTCTGTTACGAACGCGGTGTTGGGAGACCCGAGCTACCTAGTGGTCGAGGAACAATACGGGGCGCTGGAGGGGAAGCAATTCCGGGTGCTGGAGCGCGGTGGCTCGCCGCAGGTGGAGCAGCGTGTTTTCTCGCGCCTGCTTCAAGTGGAGCAAGAGACCGCCCGCAGCCCGGCGCGTGAGGCAGTCGAGCTTTGCCGGCGCAACTACAACTTCACCTTTATCCAGTATGATCCAACAAAGGGAAGCTACGTCTTCCAGGTGGAGCCGCGCACATCAAACCCCTACCTGCTGCGCGGGAAAATCTGGGTGGACGGTGAAGACTACGCCGTCCGGCGCATCGAGGGTCAACCCGTCGCCCGGCAATCCGTCTTCGTGCGTCAAACACACTTTGTTCACGAGTTCGCCAAGTTTGGAGACTTCTGGCTTCCGGTCCGCCACCGCAGTGAGACAGAAGTGGTTCTGCTCGGGAGGGCTACACTAGAGATAAACTATTTCGACTATCAATGGCAAAAACGTCAGGAGGCGCAACAATGAATACACAACCGTTATCGCAACGGCACGCGGAGTTTCAAAATGCGACCCGCTGCCAAGAAAGCCTGCTGGCAGGTCTTTAAAAGCGGTGCCTTCTATGGCTGGCCCATCGGATGCCAGCGTGGGTGAACTCCGATCACCTTACCCTGCTCGGCTTCGCGGCCATGTTCCTGGCCGGTGTCTGCTACGCGCTGGCCCAATGGTGGCCGTTGTCGCTGCTCTTGGTCAATCTGTGGCTGGCGGTCAACTGGTTCGGCGACAGCCTGGACGGAACCCTGGCGCGGGTCCGCAACCGGCAAAGGCCACGTTATGGTTTTTACGTAGACCACATCGTAGATTCCTTCAGTGCCCTCTTTCTGGTCTGCGGCCTGGCTTTCTCCGGCTACATGGATGGATGGGTGGCTCTGGCTCTGTTGGTGAGCTACTATCTGTTGTCCATCAACGCGTATCTGGCCACCTATACGATGGGCACCTTCCAGCTTTCGTTCTGGAAGATGAGCCCCACAGAGATGAGGATTCTGCTCGCAGTAGGTAACGCAGTCGCCCTCTTTCGCCCCACGGTTCATGTGTTCGGCCCGCCCTTGCGGTTCTTCGATGTCGCAGGAATAGTGGCTGTGGCCTCGATGGTCGTAGTGCTGCTGATCTCTGTGACGCGGAACACCTTGGAGCTTTATCGAGCGGAGAAAATCTGATGCGCTGGCTGAAGTTCAACGCCGTCGGTTCCCTCGGAATACTCGTGCAACTCGGCTCGCTCGGTTTTTTCGTGCATATCCTCGGGCTGCACTATCTTCCGGCCACGGCTCTGGCGGTGGAGGCCGCCGTGCTCCACAACTTTTTCTGGCACCGGAGGTGGACCTGGGCCGACCGACAGGGTTCTGGTGTCCTGGCGCCCGGCCGCCTGCTGCTGCGTTTCAACCTGACTACTGGCGTGGTCTCCATCGCCGGGAATCTGTTTTTCATGCGCATTCTATCCGGCGCCGCAGGTCTAGAACCGATGCTGGCTAACCTGTTGTCTATTGTCTTTTGTTCGCTGATAAACTTTCTTCTCGCCGACCGTTTCGTATTCTTTTCCCCGCAGGTTTCGGAGACACTCCCTAACAATCACCCCAGCGCGCTAACTGCGGCGCACCGGGGACCCCGCTTTGGTCGCGGCTCGGATTCAGTTTTGAGGATTATATTGGCCGGCCTAAGAAAGATTGAACGGACCCACCAAAGAAGAAATTAGCGAAACCTTACAAACAAGCTGGGCCTGCGTTGACACCCTAGAAGGCAACGATTCCAGTCCGTTCGCGCCTACCCTGCCTCCCCTTCAACGGTCTGGGGTTCTACGGAGGGGGCGGAGGGGGCCGCCGCCAGGGGAGGACTTTGCGAAAGCGCTTTGGAGTTGCCGTTTCGAATCACCTCCAACAGCCTCTGGCTTTGCAACTGGATATCCCGGACGGCGTCGAGCATCGCGGGGTTTGCGGAAAGGCTCATGGCCAGCAAATCGGTGGAGACGAGCACCAACGTCAGCGGAACTGCCATTCGCCAGTACAGCTCGCGCCTTTCGTTGAGGGAGCCGACCTCGGGTGAGGCCGCAAGGTCTCCTGCTACCCCCTCCGCCAGGGTCGTCCTGTGTTTTTCCCAGTCGGGAATCCACAGGGTAGGCCTTGCCGGATCGCCCGGCATCCCTGCTCCAGCGGCTGCTTTGCTGATTTCCTTTTGAAGCTGCTCGCGAGCCGCCGCCAGTTCTTCCTCCAATTTCTGCGTCCGCGCCTCCATCTCACTCAACTGCATGCGACTCTCGTCTCGCTCCGATTCCAGTTGCTGAATGACCTGGACTGCCGCTTCTCTCTGTTCCCGAAATAGTCCTTGGATCGCCGATAATTCCTCTTCGAGCGCTCGTGTCCGAGACTCCACCTCGTTGAACTGGGCCCGGCTCTCATCTCTTTCCGCCGTCAGTTGTTGGATGGTTTCCTCGACAGCCTGCTTCTGCTCACTGAGCTGCCGCCGGATCACAATCAAGTCTTCTTCCAACGCTCGCGCCCGAGATTCCGCTTCGTTCGAATGAGTCCTGGCCTCGTCCCGCTCCGCGGTCAGTTGTTGGATTAGCTCTTCGGTTGCTTGCTTCTGCTCGTTCAGTTGCGGGACGGCTGCTAATTGCTCCTCTAACTCTCGCGCTCGTGCTTCCGCTCCTGCCAACTGGTTCCGGCCTTCATCCCGCTCCGCGGCCAATTGTTGAATGAGTCCCTCTGCCGCTGCCTTCTGATCCCGCAGTTGGCTTTGTGCTGCTGCCAACTCCTCTTCCAACTTTCGCGCGCGGGACTCCGCCTTGTTCAATTGGGCCCGAGTCTGATCCCGCTCGGCCGTCAGTTGCTGAAACAACTTCTCCACTGCCTCTTTCTGCTCCTTCAATTGCTTCTGGTTGGCGGCTAGCTCCAACTCCAGCTTTCTTACGCGCGACACTTCCACGGACTGGCTTTGGTCACGCTGGGCGGTCAGGTGCCGAGTGAGCGTTTCGGAGGCCTCTCTTTCTTCCTGAAGCATTCGCTTCATTTCCTCGAACGTCTTATTGAGCCCGCCCTTACCGAGTTCCTTTTCCATGTGCCCCCTCCTGCCTAACTATCCTACTCCTTGCTATATCGGCCCGCACAGGAAGTTCAATCCTCGCGTTTTCCTTGATTTAGAAGAGGATCGGGATTGCCCGAAATGGTTCCAGGGCAATCCCTTACGTTGTTGCGGTCCAATAGCAAACTTTTCTCCAAGGCTTGGGAGATTCTCCGGCCGGAAACGGGAAAATAGCTCCCAGCCCTTCGGGTCGGAACCGCGGTCCGTGCCATTGGAAAGAGACCTTTTTCTTTTCGCCCTCCGGCGAATTCGCCCTTCCGCTGCCAGGAAGCCGCAGCCTATTTTACGACAAATCCGTGCGAACGCGCTGGCGGTTTCGGCCCCCCTTTTGCCCTTGCCTCCGTGCCCGAAAACCAGGGGGAAAAAAGAGCCAGCGAGTGGCGCATTGTTGCCCACGGGCGAAACCGCGGGCAAAACCCCGGTTGCTCCCTGGGATTGGTTCTGTCCTGTCTCTCTTCGCTTGCAATGCAAGCTATTTGACCGTATCGTTACCTCCAGATGAAAAATCCCGACACTCCGCGAAAGACAAAGGCGGTTCCCCGCTTGGGGCCAGCAGCCGCCAAACGGCGACGCCAGCCTGCCCAGCTTGCCGATGCAGATCGTCTCCGAGAGGCGGATCTGGTCATTGTCACCGGCATGAGCGGATCAGGGAAGGGCTCTGTCCTGAAGGCTTTCGAGGACCTGGGTTACTACTGCGTGGACAATTTGCCCGTGGACTTGATCCCGAAATTTGCGGAACTCTATCGGAGCAGTCCGGGGACCTCACGGGCCGCATTAGTAGTGGACATTCGGGAAGGAGCGGCCCTGCAACGTTTCCCGGCAATCTATCGCCGTCTCCGCCAGCAAATGCAGGTACGAACGACCCTGATTTTCCTTCTTTCCAGCGATGAGGCGCTGCTACGCCGCTTCAGTGAAACGCGGCGACCCCATCCCCTCGGAAGCAATTTGCCGCTGCGGGAGACCATTGCGGCGGAACGGAAAGCGCTCCAGGTGATCCGCAATGCCGCCAACCTGGTGATTGATACCAGCCAGTTCAACGTCCACGACCTGAGAAACCTGATTTTCGATCATTTTTCCAGCGCCGCAGACCAGCGCACGCTGTTGATCTCCTGCGTCAGCTTCGGGTACCGCCACGGCGTGCCGACCGACAGCGACCTGGTCTTCGATGTTCGCTTCCTTCCCAACCCCAACTATATCCCCAAGTTTCAGCCTCTTTCCGGCAAGCACCCGGCGGTTGCGAAATACATCCGATCCTTTCCCCAGACGGAGGAGTTCACAAAGCGCATCTCCGAACTGCTAACCTATTTGATTCCCCACTACAGTCGCGAAGGGAAAAATTACCTGACCATTAGTTTCGGGTGCACCGGCGGGCGGCACCGTTCGGTGATGATGGCGGAGACCATTGCGAAAACTCTGTCCGGCCGGGGCTTCCGAACCAAGGTGCTCCACCGCGATGTGGGCAAATAGAACCGGCGGTGAAAAAGGCGAAGCGGACCTTTCGGTCTCTCCGACGAGCGCCGAGCGGGCAGGAGTCGGGGCCTGTGGCGGATGGCGGTCCGGCAGCAATTTTGGCAAGCCTGATTTTCTATTCCCCAGCCAGCAGACTCAGAAGAACCGCAGCGTATAGGCAAATCGCACGCCCCGGCCGATTTCGGGGGCAATCTCTTTGACGAAAGACAGGTGATTGCGGTACAAGCGGTCCCCCAGGTTGAAAGCTGTCAGGGAAAAGATATGCGACATATGCTGCTGCGGCACAGTGTAGGAGGCATTTACATTGAAAGTGGCATAGCCAGCGGTGCGAGTCTCCGTAGGGAACAGCTTCTCTTGGGAGTTTGCCAATAGCAGTTCCGGGCTTACGCGGAGGCCTCTGTACTGTGCCTCCAGCCCGATCCGGCCCCGCAGAGGAGAAATCCGAGGCAGCGGGGTTTTCGACTCCTTCAATTGGGCGTCCACTGCATCCAGCCCTAGATTGAGCCAAAGATTGGGGTGCCATGCGAAGTCCAGCGTGACCTCGGTGCCCAGAAAGCGGCTGTCAGCTTGGGAGTAATCCGCCACCGTCAAGCCCTCCTTCACCTCCGCCGTAAGAGCGAGGAAAACAAAATCGTAAAGATTGTAATAAAAAAAATTCCCTACCAGTTGCAGGCGGCTGGAGGAATGCCGGAGAGAAAGTTCGATCCCGTCGCCGCCTTCCCGGCCCAGGTTTGGATTACCGACCTCGAACGTCCGGTTCCCAAAATCAGGGCCGTGGTTGTACAACTCTACGAGGGCCGGCGCTCGAAAAGAACGGGTGTAGTTGGCGACAAAAGCCGTTCCTCGCCAAAGCGGGAGATGCAAACCGGCGGCCCCGGAAAAGCCGGTAAAACGGCGCGGCCTAAACCCTTGCGGGGTATAACCGTTGGTTTCCAGCCGGCCTCCAAACTGGAGTCGAATCGGATGGAGATCCACTTCTTCCAGTCCGAAGACAGCAAAAGCATTCTGTATGACGGGAGGGGAAAGAACCTCTTCGCCGATGGCATTGTAGTCTCGGCGCCAGCCCTCGAAGCCGAGGGTGCCGGAAAGTGTTTCTGAGCGGCGCTGATCCAACGTCCCTCGATAGGTAAATTGGCGATTTTCAAAAGTGGAATTGATTTCCCCTCCCTCTGCTTCCACTTGTTTGAAATCACTGTAATTGAGTGAGAGTTGGAAACCCTGAAGAAACCCATCCTGTCTTTGCAGCCCCAGGCGGAATGGGATGTTATGACGGCGAAATTGGTCGTAAGAAGCTTCGGCTTCTCCCGGGGCGCTGGCATCCGCCGTTGGAGAAGGGACTCCGTAGCGGCCATTATCATATCCGTAACCCAAGCGGAGGAAAGCTTGCGGGCCAAACCAACCGAATCCCACTGCGGTGTTCCCGAGACGCGTCCGAGTATTCGCTATCGTTCCAATCGGCGTGTTGTAGTCGCCGGTTCTCTGGCCGCCACCGTTTCCCCAAAACATCCAATTCTTGTCTCCGAACCCGAATCCGGCGCCCCCGCCCCCCTGCCCGTTTCCGGAGCCACCTACTCCCGTCAGATAACCCCGAAGGCCTCGCTGGGGATGGTCGTGCCCGGTCAGCGCATTCACGACTCCGCCCAGCGCGTTGCTTCCATAGAGCAAGGTTGCCGGACCTTTTACGACCTCCAAACTTTCCACACTCAGCACATCAATCGGCTCCGCAGCGTCTGACATTTGCGAAGCAATAGAGCCGGTCGGCATACCATCCTGGAGAACCAGCACTCGGTCTCCATCAAAGCCACGGATGATGGGGCGTGAGGGCCCGGGTCCATAGCTTCTCTTGGCTACTCCGGGTTGGTTTTCCATCACTTCTCCAAGGGAGGGGTGGGTTTGCGCCACCAGTTTTGTCGAATCCAAAACGGTCACTGTCTGAAAAGACTCAAACGCGACTTGCTCCCGCCCTGTAGCGGTGACCGTAACCTCTTGGGTGGGTCCTATCAGGCGGAGCTGTGCGTTGGCCCCTGCGATTCCTCCTGCTGGCACCGTTACCGTCATGAAAACGTCCCGAAAGCTTTCCATCTGCGCCGTCCAGGTATACGTGCCCGGAGGGACGTTCTCGAATCTGTACTGGCCCTCCTGGTCTGTAGTCGCTGTGCGATTCAGTTGCAGAATTCGAACGCGCGCCCCCTGCAAGGGTGTCCCCTCTCCGGCCAGTGTCACCGTACCCTGTATGGACCCCTCGGTTTGGCCAAAACTGGTCGCCGCCAGGAAGAACAAACTGCGAATCAGAAAGTGAGCAAACTTCCTGCCCATCGGATTTTTTTTGCTCTCCCTCATCGGAATCCTCCCTAAACTCGCTGGAAATCTGTCCATCCTTCCAAACCAGGGTTTTATAGGACCAAGCTTTGGAAGCAAGAAATTGTTCTTGACGGAAGATTCAGAAAACGGGAGGTGCTCGAATCGAAAACTGGAGAAGAAAGACCTGGGGGTTCGACGCCACCGGGCTGGGGGATATGGAGTCCTGAGCAACCAGCAGAAGGGAAGTCTTTACAGCACCTGGAAGGGCAAGAAAATAGTTGTGGCATAGGGCACAACCCCTACACCCCGGTATTCCGCAATCTGGCTGACTCTCGTTGGCGTGGGAAACTTCTGAGGAAAAGTAATTCCGGTCAGAAACCTGTGAAGCACTGGCCCTTCCAATGGGAGCATTGAGGTGGAACGCCAGATCACACCCCAACCTCAACAGCAAAAGGATGACGATTTGTTGGCGCAGGAAGCAGAAGCGACGGGAAGATGTCAATAAAAGGCCCATTCCATTCCCCTGCAGGAATCCCTACAACTCCCTCTAGAAACGCGGCCTCGATTCTCGAAATTGTGAAACATTCTAGCTAAAAGACATTCCTCCGTCCACGTTTATAGTTTGTCCGGTAATGACTCCCGATTCCGGGCAAGCCAAAAAAAGCGCAGCGTCGGCTACCGCCTCCGGGCCCGGCAACTGCCGCAGCAGGGCGGAGTGGCGCGCAGCGGCCACCCTGCCTTCCGGGAGAACTCCCGTCATCCGCTGGATTTCCCGGCTGACCTTGTCATGCATTGCGGTCCCCAATACCACGCCTGGACAAAGGGCATTGACGCGGATGCCATATGGCCCCACCTCCGCCGCCAAGGCCCGCGTCAGACCGAGCAGACCCGCCTTGGCTGCGGAATAGGGAGCGGCGTAGGGATAGGCTTCTTTGGCGCTGATGCTGGAAATCATGACCATCGAGCCGCGCCGTCGGGCGATCATCCCCGGCAGCACTGCCCGGCAAACATAAAACACGCTGGTGAGATTCGCCCGCAGCGTTAGGTCCCACTCCGCATCGGACATCTCCTGGAGGGGCGCCATGGAACAGAAGTAACCGGCGTTGAGAACCACCAGATCAATTTTCCCAAAGCGGGCCTCGGCCTGCCGAACCATGTCCCGCACGGCAGAATCCTCCCCCACGTCGCAGGCAACCGCCAGGGCCTTGCGCCCTAATAAAACCCGGACTTCTTTCTCCACCGCCTGCAAATCAGCCAGGGTGCGCCCGACGAGCACCACGTCCGCGCCCTCACGGGCAAACCGCAGAGCGATGGCGCGCCCAATGCCGCGGCCGCCACCGGTGATCAAAGCTACTTCGTCTTTGAGTCGCATGAAACCCTCTCCCGGATTATTTGGGAGTGGGTCAGTTTGGGAGAAACGTAGATGTCGCTTCGCCTTCGGCTTCCCTCGACCCTGCTCGGGACAGGCCGCTCCGGCCTACGGCAGTGTGGTACTTGTAGCGTCCTAGCGCGACAAATGGCATGGCTAAAGCCATGCCCTGACGTCAAACTGACACGCTCCCGGATTATTTATCAGCGCTCGTGCTGATCCGGAACTTGCCGGAAACCAGCGGCCACCTCGACTTTCTGCAACAGGCCACGAATCGCCCCCGGAGGCCATATTCCTTCTTCCGTAACGAATCTGGCGCCATCCCGGAGGGGAACTTTTTCAAAGTACAGATTGTGCACCGTGACGTTCTTGTGGCGCGCCCTCCATACCTCCCCGGCTGCCTGCGGACGAATCTGGAACCACTTCTCCAGTTTCCGGGGAAGAAATTTGAAAGAGTCCGCAACTACAAAAGAAGGAATCCGCGCGCGGCGGGCCAGGCTAAGAAGCGCAGCAGTGCCCACCTTGTTGACCAACCAGCGGGACTGGATGGCATCACAGCCCACCAGGACCAAGTCGCCTGTCCCCAGAGCCGAGAAGAACGCCGCGTCGGTGAACAATTCAACGGGAATCCCCTTCATGGCCAACCGCTCGGCCAAAGCACGGCCTTCCATCTGTGGTCTTCCCTCCGCACAGAGGACTCGGAACCGGCAACCCTTTTTCCAGGACGCGAGCAGCGCGGCCAGCACGGTGGAGCTGTAGGAGTAAGTCATAACCGTGGCGCCCGGAAGAATCAGGCCCGCCGCCCAATGCGCAACCGCTTGGTGCGCCTGCTGGAGCTCGCTTGCGATCCTTGGCGCGGCTCTTTTCGGCGGCTCGCCTCTCTCGGCGGCGGCCAGCCAGCGGTTGCAAACGTTCAGGACTGCCGCCATCGAAGGCTGGGCCGCGGCTAGCGCCTGGGCCAGATGCTTGCAAAAGCTAAGCGCTTCTGGCGAGCGGGCCTTGTCCGGCGCGAATTTGCCCAGAATCCCGCAGGCCCGCAAAGCCAACTCCGCGCTGCCGGAGCGATGGTCGTTGGCGAACTCGTGGATCGTCGCCGCTGTCTGGCTGGGTAGGTTCATCTGCCACCCAAATGAAAAAATAACCGCTCGAAAACCAAAAGCTGTTGCAAAACCCGTTTTAAGCGATTGTCAGGGCACGGTTTTAACCGTGCCAAACCGGGTCTGCAAAACAGCGGCTTCAGCCGCTGAGGGCCAACGACGCCCCTCAGGGGCTAAAGCCCCATCCCTTCCGAGTTGCTTTCGGCACGCCTGAAGGCGTGCCCTGACGGTGCTCCCCAGGAGGGTTTGCAACAGCTTCTAGAGAGTTTCCGCGCCCGGTAAGCAGTCTAACTTACTTTGTGGGGAGTGCGTCGGGTGGTAGGGCAACGTTTCTCAAAAATTCGGCACTGGCTTCCGGCAGGGTTGTGTTGATGTACATGCCGGAGCCGATCTCGAAGCCAGCCGTTTTCGTCAATCGCGGAATCAGGCTGATATACCAATGGTAGTAACGGGAATAGCGGTTCTCGCCCGGAGCCGTGCGGATCACGTAGTTGAAATCGGGGTCCCCGAGGCCATAGTAAACCTTGGCCAGAACCAGCCGGAGCATATAGGCCAGATCGCGGATCTCCTCAGAGTGAATTTCCCCAAACGAGGCCATGTGGCGCCGCGGGAAGATCCACAAAGAAAAGGGGGTCATGGAGGCAAAGGGAAGAAAGCTTACAAAATGAGCTGTCTCGTGCACCATCCGGACGCGCTCGGCCAACTCGTCCAGCATTACCTTGCAAAAGATGCATTGGCCATATTCGTCGTAAAAACGCAGACCCACCTCCATCCGGTTCCGGATGTCCGGGGGGATAATGGGGGTGGCGATGATCTGGGAATGAGGATGCTCCAGGGATGTCCCAGCCCCGGCCCCGTGGTTTTTGAAGATGGTGACGTGTTCCACCCGGGGGTCCTCGGTAATGGCAAAATAGCGTTCCTTGTAACAACGGACAAGCAGTTCCACATCCTCTTGGGACAGCAGCGCGGTGGTCTTGCTGTGGTCGGGAGTTTCCACAACGACCTCATGGACGCCCACGCCGCTCACGGTGCGCTTTAACCCATCGAGGTT
>Ga0156222_1060_pt1 | contig 14053 bp, 6 predicted proteins | sample RifCSPlowO2_12_FD_107870 | JGI IMG/M metagenome (GOLD analysis project Ga0156222, IMG submission 107870) | Acidobacteria bacterium RIFCSPLOWO2_12_FULL_59_11 | reverse complement strand
GTCAGTTTCAAAGGTAAAATGGAAGTGGGAGGTCCTCCCGACAATCGGGAGAAGGCGGCCATGAATCTTCGTCGGTGTCTTTTAATGACCGTCCTTACGATCGAGCTAATCGTCACGGTGTCCCCTCGGCTGCGGGCGCAGGCGATGGATCCAGCCAAGATCGCTGAGGAACGCAAGGCCGCGGACGGTTTATACGAGAACGGCAAAACGGAAGAGGCCAAGGCGATCTACCAACGGATTGCGTCCTCCTTCGCGGATGACGTTGAGTTCAACAAGCGCCTGGCTCACTGTTTTTTCGTTAGTCCGAAGAAGGAATTCACCCAGGCGGCTCGCTATTACGCTCGCGCTTTTCAGTTGAACCCAAGAGATCCGCAAGTGGAGATGAATCTGGGCAAGGCCTATAGTTGGTCGAAACAATACGGGGCCGCCATCCGCGTTTTCCAACGTGTGATCGCCCGTGATCCCGGCAATCCCGATGTCTGGCTAGAACTGGCGCGAGCGCAGAACTATGCGGGGCAGGTTCAGGAAGCTGCGACGACCTATCAGTCTTACTTGGAGCGCTGGTTCAACGATCGCGAGGTTCGCATGGAGTTGGCGGCCTTCCTGAGTTGGAACAAGCGGCCCGAGGCAGCCCTGGAACAGTATCGTGCCGTCCTGAAAGGCGACCCCAATAATTTGAAGGCCCTGCTGGGCGAGGCGGAAGTGCTTTCCTGGCAGGGGAAGTTCCAGGAGAGTCTCGAAGCCTACAATCGTATCTTGCGCCGCGTGCCGAAGCGCTACGAAGCCCTCCGCGGAACGGCATTCGTCCTGCTATGGATGCAGCGCTATGAGGAGGCCAGTGAGACCTTTGCACAGGCAAACCTGCAAAAGCCTCCCGACCGGGAGATCCAGGAAGCGCTGCGACAGATCGCTCTCTGGAGAGCGGAGGAACCGACACGCCAGGCCCAGGCTGAGCTCAACGCGCTGCGCCAACAAGCCGAAGCAGCCCTGGCGCAGAACGACTATACCCGCGGGATTGAATTGCTCCGCCATGCGATAGAGCGCGCTCCGGACGACAACTCGCTCCACTTCCGCCTGGGCCAAGTGCATCTGTGGAATCGGCAATGGTCTGAGGCCATCGAACTCTTCCAAAACCTATACGCTGCGGACCCCACAAACCTCGCAGCCCTGCGGGAACTGGGCAATGCCCAGGTGGGCGCGAACCAATTAGCCGATGCGGCGGCCACGTTCCGCACCTATTTGCAAAGCTCCCCGGATCCGGACGTGCGTTTGGCTTTGGCGCGGGTGTTAAGCTGGGCAGGAAAGCTGGAGGAAGCCCTTCCTGTCTACCAACAGATTCTGGAAGGCGAGCCGGAAAATTTCGATGCCTCTTTGGGCACGGCCCAGGTACTGTCCTGGCAGGGTCAGTTCGAAAAAGCTCTGGAACTCTATGCGTCGTTGCTGCGCCGGCAGCCGGAAAACCGGGAAGCGCAGCTAGGCAATGCGCAAACCCAGTACTGGAGTGGAAATATTGAAAAGGCGCTGGCTATGCTCGAATCCCTTGGCGAGACTTGGCCGGAGGATCGCGAAATTGCCGGCATCCTACAATCCGTCCGCGACGCCGAGCAGCAACGCGCCTTGCAGGCAGCGGCCGCTCCGCGTCCTAGTGATGTTGACGAACTCATCCTTCAGTATCAAGAAATGGCGGCCCGCAATCCCAAGGACAGTAATGCCCTGCCTATGCTGGGAGACCTCTACCTGAAAAAAAACGATTACACGCAGGCGATCCGCTACTATGAACAAGCGCTGGAACAGCTGCCGGCTGACGCGCCGCTGCGGCTCAAAGCAGCCAAGGCGGCCAGTTGGAATCGCGATTTCGCGCGGGCCATCACCTTCTACCAGGACCTCGTTGTCCAAGAGCCCGACAACCGCGAATACCGACTAGAGCTGGCCAAAAACCTGAACTGGTCTGGGCGCAATGCGGAGTCCATTGTGCAATATCGCGAACTGCTGAGACGCACACCCAACGACAGGGAAGCCCGGCTGGCGCTGGCGCGCGAACTGAGCTGGAACCAGCAACTGGCAGAGTCGTTGCAGGAATACGAACGCCTGCTTCAGTCAGCTCCCGGAGATCGGGATGCTTTGGTCGAACGCGCCCGGGTTTTGTCGTGGAACGGGGAACTGGTTGCGGCCTTGAATCTTTATGACGATGTGCTCATCCGTGTCCCGGAAGATCGCGATGCGCGTTTTGGCAAGGCACAAGTCTTGTATTGGTCTGGCCGTTTGCGGGAGGCCCAGGCAATTCTGGAAGAGTTGCAGGCCATGTATCCGGAGGACCGGGATGTGGCTCTCACCGCAGCCGGTGTTCACGCCGGACTCGGCCGAACAGGCTTGGCGCTGCGGCAACTCGATGAGTTGGACAAATTGCAGCCGGGCAACGCCGAAGTGCAATCCATGCGCCGGCGCCTCCGGCAGGATCTGCGTCCCATCTTAATCCTGGGATTCACGCCTTCGGAGGATGTCTACGACCTTACGATTTACTCCTCTACCGCCGCATTGTATTTCAGCCCGGTGCCCCAGGTGCGCAGCTATTTCTTCTCCGGCATCACTCCGTCCAATGACCCTGCCGGTTCACAGACGGGCCGGGAGTTGCTTTTTGGCTCCTATGGCCGGGTGAACGACCGGCTGCTTCTGCGGGGCGAGATTGGCGGCAACTCGGCGACGTCGGGTCACCAGGGACCGATCGGCGGGGCTGGTGCGACCTTTCATGCTTCCGACGATATGCAGTTCGATTTCGACTTCTCCCGCCGGTTCTTGAACTACATCCCGAAGCCAGTTCTTCTGGGCATCAACCGTGTGGAATTGCGCGCTGGCTGGGACTGGCGTCCGGGGCCGCACGCCGTCTTTCACGTGGACTACTCCCACCAGCGTTATTCCGACACGAACCGCAACAACGCGATCAATTTCAGCGCCATGCGAAATTTCGTGCGGAACGAGCGGTTGGAGCTTGAAGCTGGCTATCTCTACGCGGTTTCCGGCTTCTCCAAAAACATTGATAGCGGCTTCTTTGCGCCGTCCCAGTTCCAGCGGCACGCGCTGTTGTTGAACCTTCATGGCAAGGTTACACCGCGGGTGGGCTTCTCTTTCTGGGGCTCGCTCGGCGGCGAGCAAATCTTTCGCGATCCTTTTCGGCTGGACGGAACGGCACGGTTCGGCTGGGACTTGGCGCTTTCCAATCATTTCAAGTTTACGGCGGGGTACGGATACTTCGCAATTTCCAGCATTGCGACTGCCGGTGCCTATAAAACCCACACCGGTTACGCCACTCTGGAATTTCTGTTCTGAGGACCCTTGGCCGGGCGGGGGCGCAAGGACAACATACGAAAGGAAGCCCGCATATTGTGTCGGACACAAACCTTCCTTTCTGGCGAAGTGGAGAACGCCCCTTTTTTAACGGTGTATGATACTGCGAAATCAAAATCTGATTCGGAATCCATAGTCGCTTTGCTTTTTCTATGAACGATTCGAGCCGGTCTTCCTTTCCCAAAAGTGCCACTGCAAAGTGGAAATGGTTGGTGGGACTGTTTCTACTGGCGACGCTCGCCGCAGGCGGGGGATGGCTTGTGCTACAACCGAGGCGGGCAGAGTGGCTCTACGTCCATTACATCCAGTATCTGCTGCCCAGGCAAATTGACCGGCTTTATAATCAAGCGGTAAAAGACTACCAGGCCGGAGATTACGAGCGCGCTATCGGCGCGCTGGAACAAGCCTCGTCGCTGGCCCCAGACGTGATCCGGGTGAATATCCTTCTGGGTTGGTGCTACTGGCGGCTGGGACAGCCGCAACGGGCGGAAACCTACTTCGCGCGGACTTTGAGTCTGGACACGTCGGTCGAGCAGGCCAAGCTCGGCCTGGCCTACGCCAGCCTCGCTTTGCAAAAGACCACCGTCGCTCTGTCACTGTTCCAGGAAATCGCCCCGAAGCACCCGGAGGATCATGAGCTCCAGATGGCGCTGGGTGAAGCGTACGTTCAGAGTGGCCAAAACTTATCGGCGGCCTTAGTCTATCGCACGCTGTCGGAACGCAACCCGGAAGACCCGCTTGCCCGGCGCGAATTGCTCGGGCTATACGGCTATCCGAACTACCGCCCTGGCTTGCCTCTGACTTTCTCTACGGTCCCACGTCCAGAGCAGCCCGAAATCTACTTTCGAACGCGAGGAGATTTTTTCCAGGTCCGGGTTGGAAAGGAGTGGAGAAATCTTTATTCCGTGGGGGTCAATATCGGGCCAGCCCGCCCCGGAGAATTTCCCTCGACCGCAGCGCGCGACTTTTCGACGTATTTGGAATGGCTCCAACAAATCGCTGCCATGAATGCGAATACGGTGCGTCTTTATACGATCCTGCCCCCGGCTTTCTACCAAGCCTTCAAAGTGTACAACGGAACAGCGCGTTCTCCTCTCTGGCTGATCCAGGAAGTTTGGATCAAAGATGGGGCAGAGGACCTGTACGATCCGGCGACGGAGCAAGGGTTTCAGACGGAAATAAGCCGCACGATTGATTTGCTGCACGGCCAAGCCGACGTGCCCTATCAGCGCGGGCACCATTACGGAATTTATACAGCCGATGTTTCGCGCCATGTGCTGGCGTTGGCTTTGGGCCAGGAAGTCGAGCCTCGCCTTGCCCTGGCCACCAACCGCAACAATGCTTCTGTGACTTCTTACAAGGGCCAATATGTGAGCCTTGCTCAAGGAAGCCCAACCGAAGCATGGTTTGCCCGGATATGCGATTTTACCGTTAGCTACGAAGTGGAGAAATACAACGCCCAGCGCCCTCTGACGGTCGTGAATTGGCCTCCGCTGGATCCGCTTTTCCACCCTACAGAAGCCACCTACGAAGAGGAACAAAAGACCCGCCGGGAACTCGGCGAGGTTTTTGAAGAGGCGGCAGTGGCGATTCCGAATGACAGCGATATCGTCTCGCTCGACATCGTGAAGTTTCAAAAGGAACCACCGTTCGTGGCTGGACTGTTTGCTTTGTACCATGTCTATTCCCACTGGCCAGACTTCCTCGTTTACGAGCCGAGTTACGCTTTGGCCCAAGACGCCGAAGGCTCCAACCGATACCTTGGTTATCTCCGGGCATTGAAAAGAGTCCACCGCAACGTCCCGCTCCTCATCGGCGAGTACGGAATTTCCACCAGCCTGGGAGTAGCACACCTACATCCACAGGGGTGGAATAACGGAGGGCTGACCGAAAAGCAGCAGGCGGAGATCTTGGTTCGATTTACCCGGAACATCCGTGACGCTAATGGTGCCGGAGGATTGGTGTTTGAGTGGCAAGATGAGTGGTTCAAGCGCGTTCATGACTTCAACACGGCCGATTTCGAGATGCCTCATGATCGCAATCCGCTGTGGATGAATGTCATGGACCCGGAAAAAAATTATGGCTTCGTCGGCTACGAACCGCCCGTTCCGGTGCCGACGCTGCGAGGGGAACGGGCCGACTGGGAAGGAGCGAAGCAACTGGCGTCCTCTGCGCGCGACAAGGCCGCGCCCGGGGAACTCCGGGCGCTCTATGCCAAGTCCGACTTCGCCTATCTGTACTTGCGCCTGGATGTGCAGCCTGGCCCCTTCGATTGGGATCACCGGAATTACTGGATCGCGCTCAACACGCTTCCGGGCCAGGCTGGCTCCCGCTGGCTCCCAGAAATTGGGGTGCGCCTGGATAGCGGAGCGAACTTCCTGATTCAATTGACCGGCCCCTTCACCAGCCGCATCCTGATCGCGGAGAACTACAACCCCAACGGAGAGATCGGCGTTTCGGGCCGGTTCGGCGTGTCGCGAATTTGGCGGAAGAGGGGTATGAAAGTAGAATTGATTGATTCTTTGCCCTTCCAGGAAATCTGGACGGAAGCGAATATACCCCGCTATGGCCGAGACGGCGCGGTCTTCCCCGCGCTCAACCACAGTCGCAGTTCGCTTCCCTTGGGAACCGCCGATCGGACGAAACCGGAATTTTCGAGTCATAATTTGTGGAATGCCGACCCGCGACGAGGCATGATCGAATTGCGGATTCCCTGGGGACTCCTGCTGATGATGGACCCTTCGAACCGGGACGCTTTTGCCGGCACCGAGGAAACCATGTCCGCCACCGGGTCATGGTTGACGAAGGCTCTGGCTAGCCCCGGCGTCAGCGTTGCCGCATTTTCCGTATCCGTTTCGGGACCGGGGAGCGACGGGCCGAAACTCGTAACCAGCGCGCTGCCGCTCATCGGTAATGAGAAAACCGTGAAAGAGGCGGCGGTCTACACCTGGCAGAAGTGGAACCAGGTGCAGGTTCGCCCTTATTTCAAGCAGAGTTATTTTGCCTTACAGAAGATCTTCAGCGAAATAGCAAAAGAGTCCCAAGGGCTGCCCACCACCAAGCCCCCTCTTTTTTAGTCAACGTACGATGTAGGTGCTGGACCCGGGGTTATACTTTCGTTTGACATACTTTGAAAATTTGCTCTATTGACGGTCAGCGGAACTGCTCAAAACGAACTGCGTTGCGTCCCCGCCACCTGGTGGGAAAAAGAAGTGGTTTACGATTCGGGCTCAACGAAAAATCGGAGATGGAAATTCCGGGGAAGGTACCGTGGACGACAGGGAGCAGTCCGATGGAAAACTGGCGGGTGTTAAGGCGGTATGGCTCCAAATTTTATTGTTGAAGATTGCCATCGAACTGGATACAATCATTTACCCCCATGAGTTCTGCTTTCATTCCCCCGGAAGGAGAGGAATTCAATCATGATGCGTAACTTCCTGGTTCGAGCAGTCATGCTGGCGGCGGCTCTCTTGGTCGCGATGCCGCTAGGCGTCAATGCCCAAAAAAAAACGGCGGCTTCGCTCACCGCAAACATCTACGATCCCGTCTTCGATGAGCAGGACACAACTGCTTACTACCACAACGGCAATCGCTTCTGCTCGGGGACTGTCTTTCCGACCGACCCGGCTGAGTTTACGGGGGATTTGGCAAAGTTCGGTCCATCGGGAACATACGGTTTTGGGGCGCCGTGGACTCCGTATTCTTCGGGCTTCACTTCCACCACCTATGTCCACAATGCAGATCCCGGGCCCAGCGGCTCTCTGCGTGTGCAGTTTGACACGAACGGCAAACTTCTGACCCTGGACACCCGGGGCACGGCGTTGAATGGTGTTCGCGGCAATCCGCCGCGCAAGCTGACGGTTGATTTCTGGAAGCCTTGCACCGCCGAGTGCGGCTCGGGGAAACCGGGAGGCAGCACGAATCCGTTCGGGAATGGTTCCAGCGTTCTCTCCGAACCGATGCTCTTGAACGTGAGACTCGACTTTCCTTACACTTCGATGGGGGTTTGCTCCTCGAGGGATTGCCTCGAAGCCCAACCGGCTTTTGCCAAGCTGTGGTTCGCCGACCCAACGAATTCCAGTGTGACCTGGCGTGTTGATTGGACATACCTGCGAGTCCTGCGCATGTCGCAAGACACCTGGTACATCCTGGCCGACTCCTGCGATGGGGGTCAGATTGCGGGTCTCTCGAAGTTGGAAGGCAGCCGCACCCGGCCTAAGACGGTCTTTAACGGCTACTACCTGATTCCGTTCTTTATCGAAGCCAAGTTGAAACCGGCCCAGTAACGGTTATGAGTACCTGGTGCAACCTGCCCCTCTGCTAGAGTATGGGGAATCGCAACTTCGCGTTTTGCCCAGCCTTATTGATAGCGATCCTGCTTCCGAGCAGCCTCCTCGCCGAGCCCCAAGGACTTTTTTATTACATACCCGGCGAGGACGCGTGGGAGTCGTTGTCGGTCAATGTGAAGAAAATTTCCATCCTGGGTCCCCAGGTGTTCACTGCGAATGCTGAGGGAAAAGTCTCCGGCACGGTTGAAGAAAGGGTTCGGTTACTGGCAGCCCAGTACGAAATTCGGGTTATGCCGCTGCTGATGAACGAAAACTTCAGTTCGCAGGCAGCACATAACATCCTCAGCAATGAATCTTTACGAAAGCGCGTGATTTCCGACTCTATCCTGCTCTGCCTGGAAAATAGTTGTTGGGGGCTTCAGCTAGATTTTGAGAACCTGTTGCCGGAGGACGGGCAGCATTACATGCTGTTCGTTCGCGAAGCAGCGAAGGCTTTCCATGAACGGCGACTGCGCTTCAGTGTGGCCGTCCCTTCTCCGCTACTGGGTGAAAGGTTGTCACCGGAGGCGAACCCGCGCGCATTCGGCGGATTTTTGATATCCCAGGAGCCCTATGACCTGAAGGAACTTTCCCGGCACGCGGACTTCATCTCTCTGATGACTTATGACCATTACGCAACGGGAACCGCATCGGGGCCCATCGCTGGTTACGTCTGGGTCGAGCAAAACGTCCGCTTCGCATTGCGGCGCGTGTCCCGCAAGAAGCTCTTTGTAGGTCTCGGTTTGTATGCCCGGCGGTGGTGTAACCAACAAGTCTCGGAAAGCAGCTATTCGGAAGCTGCCCAGTGGGCCCGCGAGGTGGGCGCAGCCTACCACTGGGATTCGACGAATCGCTCCCCCTGGTTTGAATTCAACGGAACCGATTGTCGCCATGTAGTGTGGTTCGAGAATCAGGAAAGCCTTCGGGAAAAGTTACATTTGGTCCAGCAATTCCGCCTCGCTGGATTTTCGGCCTGGCGCCTGGGACAGGAGGATCCAACCTTCTGGAAGGAGTTATCCGAGCGCAAGGTGCAAGGGCCGAGGTCTCGATAGAAAATCGTGACCGAAAGCCGCCCTGGAGGGCAAGCGGTGAGACCGGCACTACGACATCAACAAGGTGCCCCCCACCTCTCGACAGTCGCGTGCCTTACGGGACCCTTTGTACCCCTACACTGTGTCCTCTCTTCCAGGCGCAACCTCCAGGGGTACGGCTGCCAGCAAAGGTAGCGGAAAGAAGACGGCTAGCATTCTAGTCTAGCATTATGGATCGACGCATGCTCCTATTGTGGGGCCAGCCGCAAGCACTTGTGCCTGTTTCCCGATCTCCCCAAACTCGTCGAATTCGTGGCTCCAGAGGTGCCAACGGAGCTAAAATTTCTAATTCCACGCAGGGGCAAGAGGGTATACTAACACCTCAATAAGGAACTGTGGAGTTTATCCATGATTGGAAAAACTCTTTCCCATTTCAAAATCATTGAGAAGTTGGGCGAAGGAGGTATGGGCGTTGTCTACCGGGGGGTCGATTTGGACCTCGACCGGCCGGTGGCCATCAAGCTTCTGCCTTCGGAGGCGCAACAAAATGAAGAATCGATCGCCCGCTTTTTACGGGAAGCCAAGACGGCTTCCAAGCTCCAGCATCCGGCTATTACGACCATCTACGAGTTTGGCATCCAGGATAATCTGCGCTACCTGGTGATGGAGTACATCGAAGGCAAGACTTTGAAGGAGATGCTGAAGAGTGGACCCCTGCCCATCCTTCCATTGTTGGAAATCGCTATCCAGGTAGCCGACGCGCTGAGCTTGGCCGACGAAAAAGCGATTATCCACCGGGACATCAAGTCGGAAAACATCATGTTGACCGACCGTGGACAGGTGAAGATTCTGGACTTTGGTCTGGCAAAAATGGTGGAAAAGAGCGGGCCGGTGGCCCAGGACGGTTTTCAGTCTTCGATGGGGGTGGTAGTGGGCACAGTCAGCCACATGTCCCCGGAACAGGCGCTGGGAGCTGAACTGGACGCCCGCACAGATATCTACTCCACTGGAGTGGTGCTGTTCGAAATGGCCACTGGCACGCTGCCCTTTACAGGGAACTCACAGAGCGTGGTGCTGGCGAAGGTCTTGAACCAGCCGGCGTCTGGCGTGGCCGACTACAACGCGGCGGCACCACCGTCTCTTCAAAAGATGATAGCCAAGTGCCTGGAGAAGAACCGGGAACAACGGTACCAGAATGCATTGAGCTTGCTGGTGGATTTGCGGGCCATCAAGCAGGAGATGGAGCGGGCCCAGGCTGGGAACAAAATGGTGATGATGCAGCCGGGCAAGGATCCTCGGCTACCGCCACCATCGGCGGAAAAGCTGAGCGACTTGGTGCCCCCCTCCACCCCTGTATCATCGTCCTCGATCCTCCCGACTCCAGGGGCGGCAAGGACCGTGCCCCCCGTGAGCAGTGGCACAGCTTCCTTCTTATCCGCCTTAGCCGCGCAAGAGGCCGGTGGCTCCTCCCAATTACGCCCAAAGCGTTCTTGGCGCCTGGGAGCCTGTTTTGTGTTGAAGACGACGCGTCAGGCCATTGGGGTAGCAGGCGGACTGTTTGCCCTGGCTTGCGTAACGTTGTTTTCCCTACCTGTCCTTAAACCCGAGTTTGCGAAAAAAGTGCCTGGGATCCAGTGGCTGCACTCGGCAGTTGATCCGGTATTAGCCAATGTGGCCAGTGCGGTTAATGTCGACTTCACCTATCACGAGCTCAACTTTCTACTGCTGGTAGTGGCCCTAGCCGCCTACATTCTGCAATCGGTGGTGAGCTGGCCCCTGGAAGGGCTGGAGTCCTGGATTCGCAAGCCCTTGCTGAGCCGACAGAGCTCGCGTGGCAGCGGTGTATTTTCTCAGGCCACCGATACTTCAGGCATTTCCCAAGCCACACGGATGTCCCTGCTACGCGAGTATGCTGCCTCCAAACGCATGCTGAGCGATGTAAAAAAACAGATAGCCTTCTTGGCGATTGATGTGGTTGGTTCCACCAAAATGAAGTTGGGGGAAGAAAAGATTTCCATCGAGCATGCCTTTGCGGAATACAAGAAATTTTTAGAACGCATCTTTCACGAATGCCACGCTTATAAAGTGGCCTGGACCCCCGATGGCGTCATGGCCGCCTTTTACTCCGTGGAGGACTCTGCGGCCGCTGCTCGCAAGCTGCTGGTGGATTTGGATTGGTTTAACCGCGACATCCACCAGCTGCGCGCCAAGTTTCACGTCCGCTGCGGCCTGAACGTCGGCGAAGTGCTCTTTCCGGAGGACAAACCGCTAGAAGAAATCAGCGACGAGGTGATTGACGTGGCTGGTCACATGCAAAAGTATGCAGACCCCGATACAGTGTGGATTTCAGAGGAGGCTTACAATCAGCTCGTGGAGCGCAATGGGTTTGAGCGGTTAGACAGACAGGTGGACAACCACGAAGTGTTCGTTTGGCGGAAACCGTCCTGATATTCGATTTCTATGAGGCTTTACCCCGATGCCGGCCTGTATTCTTTACTGTGAGCGTTGTAATACTCAGGAAATCAAGTCTCTCCCGGAAGCCGATTTTGGCCTGCTGCTGGCTGAAGGGGTGGTACGGCTGCCATGCCGATCGTGCGAGGCGAAAGAGTCATGGAAACTGGTGCCGCCTCTCCGCCGGGAACCTCGGGTGCGGCGGGATCCGAGACCCCGCCGCGTGCTCGTTATAGACGATGACCAAGACACACTGCGTATCCTGGAGATCTTGCTGCGACCGGAGAAGTATACGGTGGTGACCGCTGCCTGTGCCGATGAGGCGATTCAGAAGCTTCAAACCACCGATTTCGATGTCATCGTTTCCGACATCCGTATGCCCGAGTTTGACGGGCGCAGCCTTTTCCGCTTCCTTATAATCTACCTTCCTCACTACGCGCAAAGGGTACTCTTTTTGACGGGTGACCAGAGCGAGAAAACTTCCCGCTTCCTGCAGGAATGCGGCTGTCCGTGGCTGCTAAAACCCATTAACCTGCCCGAACTGGAATCGCGGATCCGTGAAATAGGCTAGAAGTTATCTGGCTCCGTTGACATCCTTTGCACCCAAAGCACGAAAGTTGAATTTTCTGTCGAAGGGGCGCAGACCAACCAGAGCCTCAAAGTGACTGGTGTATGCTGGTTGCAGAGACCGCAGTACCCGGTGACGGTTTCACCATGATAAATCAACGGCCGGTTGTGGAAGCCCTTCGCGGCGAGCTGGATGGCGCAAGGATCACACACATAGATAGGTTGAACCATCCGGCAGGTTTGACGGTCTGTGTGGCGCGCACAGGCCTCCCAGAAAACACTGGTACGGGGTAGGGTTTGGTGAAAGGCTTGCCTTGGCGATTGGCCCCGTCTCGGGTGGTCCGCGACTTCATGTGCCAGTCGCGCCTTGCGAGTTTCTGGAATCGGATCGTAAAGAGCCGTGGTTCAGATAAAGATCAAAGATGGCACGCACACGGAGAGCTTCTTCCGGGTTTACGATGAACTTCCCGCCGTGCGGACCACTGCTGCCGAGAGGCTAGGTAACGATGCAACTTGGAGTTTACTAGCTGGAGACTGGGATCCCAAAAGAGGCTCCGATGATCTGCGCTTGACTTGACAGTGTGGCTGGCATACGCTTTTAAGCATGGTGGGAGCTCCATGCCGGGACTGTAAGTCTAGGGCAGAACTCTTGACAGTATGAGTGGATTTGTGTTCTGGCAAACTCCGCAGCGAGAAGAACCGGAACGGCAATCAAGTAACTAATATAAAAGGAGTTAACGTGGCTAAGATAGCTTTTGGTGATGTTGTCGAGGAAGTGATCACGCGGGAAGAATTTTCCCTGGCTAAGGCGCGCGAGGTGCTGAAGAACGAGACAATTGCGGTCATTGGCTACGGCGTGCAGGGGCCGGCGCAGTCGCTCAATATGCGCGATAACGGGTTCAGGGTGATTGTCGGCCAGTCGCCGAAGTTCCAAAAGGACTGGGACCGCGCGGTTGGCGACGGCTGGGAGCCGGGTAAGACCCTCTTCGATATCGACGAGGCGGCCCAGAAGGGCACGATCGTGCAAATGCTGGTTTCCGATGCGGCCCAGAAAGCGATTTGGCCGACGATTAAGCGTTGTCTGAACGCGGGCGATGCGCTGTATTTCTCTCACGGGTTTTCCATTGTTTTCAAGGATCAGACCGGCGTGGTGCCGCCGGAGAATGTGGACGTGATCATGGTGGCCCCGAAAGGCTCCGGCACGTCGGTGCGGCGCAATTTCCTGTCGGGAGCAGGCATCAATTCCAGTATTGCAATTGGCCAGGATTTCACGGGGCGGGCCAAGGAACGGACCATGGCGGTGGGCATTGGGATTGGCTCTGGATATTTGTTCCCAACCACCTTCGAGCAAGAGGTCCGCAGCGACCTGACCGGCGAGCGGGGCGTGCTGATGGGCGCCTTGGCTGGCATCATGGAGGCGCAATACGAGGTTCTGCGCGAGAAGGGCCACAGCCCCAGCGAAGCGTTTAACGAGACGGTCGAGGAACTGACCCAAAGTCTCATCCGGTTGGTAGACGAGAACGGCATGGATTGGATGTATGCCAACTGCTCGGCCACAGCGCAACGCGGGGCGCTCGACTGGAAGCCAAAGTTCAAGGCAGCGGTGCTGCCCGTGTTCCACTGGCTCTACAACCGGGTGGCGTCCGGGCAGGAGACGGCTCGGGTGCTGGAAGCCTGCGGCGCACCGAATTACCAGGAGCAGCTCAGCCGGGAGTTGAACGAATTGGGAAATTCAGAAATGTGGCGGGTCGGCAAGGTGACGCGCAATTTGCGTCCGAAAGAACCGGCCAAGGAGATTTCCGCCGCCACCAAGGGCGTGGGCGGGCGCGGTTCCAATTGATGGAGCGATTCTGGCCGGAACTGCACTCTGCTAGATTGAAACACGTATAACCAGAAAGGGCCACCATGCCGCAACCATATCGATCCGCAACCACGATTTCAGGGCGCAATATGGCTGGCGCACGCGCCTTGTGGCGCGCGACCGGCGTCCAGGAGGAGGACTTCGGCAAGCCGATCATTGCCATTGCCAATTCGTTCACGCAGTTTGTCCCCGGCCACGTGCATCTCAAGGACCTGGGGCAGTTGGTGGCGGAGGCGATTGCCGAAGCAGGAGGAATCGGGCGTGAATTCAACACCATCGCTGTAGATGACGGCATCGCGATGGGTCACGGAGGCATGTTATACAGCCTGCCGTCACGGGAACTCATCGCCGACGCCGTTGAATACGTGGTCAACGCCCACTGCGCCGATGCCTTGGTATGTATTTCCAATTGCGACAAGATCACGCCCGGGATGCTGATGGCGGCCCTGCGCCTGAATATTCCCGCCATTTTC
>Ga0156222_1027_pt1 | contig 14582 bp, 12 predicted proteins | sample RifCSPlowO2_12_FD_107870 | JGI IMG/M metagenome (GOLD analysis project Ga0156222, IMG submission 107870) | Acidobacteria bacterium RIFCSPLOWO2_12_FULL_59_11 | reverse complement strand
TGTCAAGGAGACGCGGCGGCTTACGCTCTGCATCCTCCAGAGCGAGCCAGCGATTGAACTGCAATTGCGCTTGGCGAACCGTGGCTTCGCTGCTGGAAATGCGCTGGGAAGCCGCTGGAAGGCCCGGAGAGGGCTGGGTGTGGCCCGCTCATACCTACAGCGGCCATGTTCGAATCCTCAAGTCTCAAGAAACAGCACAGGAACACTCTGAGACTGGCGAAGGTTCGCCCGTTCGTGCTCTACAGCCTCCGGCATACGTTTCTGACTCGTTTGGGAGAGGCGGGGTGCAACGTTTGGACGCTGGCGCGAATTGCCGGACATAGCTCCATCGGGATTTCGGCGCGGTACGTTCACCCATCGGAAGATGCGGTGCTCGCGGCCATATCGCAGCTAGATGGGCACAAAATTGGGCACAGTCCCGAAAATGCCATTCCAGAGACAGCGGCGCAGAAGCGGCTAACCGCATAAAAGTAAATCGGATACATGGTGGGCGGTGCAGGGCTCGAACCTGCGACCTCCTGCTTGTAAGGCAGGCGCTCTGACCGGCTGAGCTAACCGCCCTTCCTTCCCTACCAACAACTTACACTGAGACCGGAGCGCAAGGCCAGCTTTTTCCCTGCCTGTCCCGTGCGGCGGGAGGCTACCCAGAGCGACAAAACCAGATGCAGCCCAGGAGAGATGGGCAGGGCCCTGGGTCTGGTTACCGTAAGTCCGGACCCACCATTTCCATCTCGAAAAAAAGTTTTTCCGATGGTAGCATTTCTCTTAAGGACGCGGTAAGACGGAGCCCTTCACCGAGGTTCATCCCCGTGAAAGAACCATCGCGCGAGTCGCTTCTGCGAGAGGAAGCGGGAAAAGCGCGCACCGCTACGGAATCGCTGCTGGAGAACCTCCTTTACCACCGCGCGCCGGAAGTGTTGGAGGCGCTTTTAGGAAATCCCCGCCTGGGGGAACGCCACCTGGCCCTTTTGCTGGCCCGGCGAGACCTCCCCCGAGAAATTGTGGCCCGGATCGCCCAGAACAAAGAATGGATGAAAAGCTATCCTCTCAAGCTGGCACTGGTGAAGCATCCCCGGACGCCCAGACATTTCGCGCTGCCGTTGCTCAAATTTCTCTATCTATTTGATTTGATGGGAGTCGCTACCACCGAGGGTGTCCCGATGGAATTGAAAAGACTGGCCGAGGATGCCATTCTCACCCAACGGGAGGGGATTGCGCTGGGACAGCGCCTGACGCTAGCCCGCCGTGGCTCGCAGCGGATTGCGGCAGGCCTGCTGAACGACTCCAACCGGAGGGTGATTGAGACAGCGCTTTCGAATGCAGCCATGACCGAACACTCCGTAGCCGCTGCGTTGCTCCGAGAGCAGGCCCCTCACGACCTGACCGAGGGGGTGGCGGCCCACCCGCGCTGGGCTAACCGGTATTTCGTCAAGGTGGCGCTGCTCCGCAGCCAGCATCTTTCCCTGGGCCGCTTCATAGGAATCCTCTCCGAATTGCCTACCAATGATTTGGTTGACGTGGCCGCCGATCCCCGCGTGGCCAACAATCTTCGGGAATATGTGGCCAGGGTCGTTCAAACGCGGCGCCGTCGCAACCAAACAAGATAGCCCTTCATCCGGAAATCATTCCGTACAACCCCAATCCTATCTGGGCGTTGTCTCCCTCCAGGCCGGGCGCGCTCCTGGGGGGGTCGCTGCGTGTTACAATGACGGAGCTACCCGTCGGCCGCCTAGCTCCGGCGGCAAGCCATTATGCTTGCCTTTCCATTTTTCCACCTTCTGGCCATCCTGTTCATCATCCTGGCCAACGCGTTCTTTGCGACTGTGGAATTTGCCCTGGTGAGCGCCCGCCGTACCTGGTTGCAGCAAAAAGCGGCTCAGGGGGACTCCCGAGCCGAAGCCGCTCTGCGGCTGATTGCCAATCTCAACGGCGTCATCAGCGGAACACAAGTCGGCATTACAATGACCAGTCTTGCCCTGGGATGGGTCGGCGAAATCACGCTGGCCAGCCTGCTCCAGCCCATTCTGAGTTTCCTGCCGGTCGAAAGCGCCGTGGTCGTGCACGGCACGGCCATCACCCTGGCGTTCCTCGGGCTCACGTTTCTGCATGTGGTGTTAGGGGAACTGGTTCCCAAGCAGGTGGCCCTCGGACGGGCCGAGCGGCTCTCTCTCCTGGTAGCTTGGCCGATGACGGTCTTTCTGAAAATCGTTCGTGGGCCGCAGGCCGTCCTACACGCCTGTTCCTTTTTTCTGGCCCGGCGGTTGGGAGCCCAAGAGGCAGGCACCCCCCTCACACCGCACACCGCCGAAGAACTGAAGATGCTCGTGACGGCCAGCTATCGCAGCGGCACCTTGCCCGCCTATCAACCGGAGATGATCCACAACGTCATGGACCTGCGGCAGGTGCTGGTGCGAGAGATCATGGTCCCGCGACCAAACATCGTTTCTGTCCCCGTGAGTCTGTCCCTGGAAGAAACCTTGCGCATGGTGATCGAAGATCAACACTCGCGGTTACCGGTTTACGAAGATTCCCCGGAGCAGATCATCGGAGTCCTGTACACCAAGGACCTCCTCCGCGTCTGGCAAGAACGCGAGGCCGCTCTGCGGGTTGGCCAGCAGCCCCGGCAGTTCGTGCTCCGCAGCCTAGTGCGCGAGATGCTAGTTGTCCCGGAAACCAAGCTGATTGACCAACTGCTGCGAGAATTCCAGCAGCGGCGTCGGCACATGGCCCTCGTCGTGGACGAATTCGGCAGCACCGTGGGTCTGGTTACGGTCGAAGATGTGTTGGAACAGATTGTCGGAGAAATCCAAGACGAATACGATTGGGAAATCCCTCCCGGGTTGCGCCTCGGAGAGCGAACCCTGGTGTTGGAAGCGCACATCAATATCCTAGATCTGGAAAATCAATTCGACGTACCCCTGCCCCGCGACAAGGGCTTTGAAACTCTGGCGGGCTTCGTCCTGCACCAGTTCGGCTATATCCCGAAAGAAGGCGAGTCTTTTGAATACGAAGATTGGCGATTCACAGTGCTGGAAGTGGAAAACCATCGGGTGGCCCGGGTGAAACTCGAAAGGTTGAGCGAAAGAAAGGAAGCGACAGGAAAGCCCTGAGGAAAGCTTGCCGGGGAAAAACTCCTCGGTCGGAGAAACGATCCTGGGATGGCTGTTGCTCTAGGGAAGCCTTTTCGAGTACATTGCGGTCGAGCGCGCCACAGCCCGCCGGGCTGGGGGTGCTGATTCCCGCTGGCCAGGGAGAGAAGCGCATGGAGATGCCGGATCAGAGACAATGGCTTTCATGGCTGATACGCGTGCGAGCCGTCATTCTCACCTTCCTGCTCGGCATCCAGCTCATCATCCAACAAGTGACCCAACTGCAGAACCTGACGGCGGTGCAGGTCCCGATGAAATACTTCCTGGCCGTGCTGATTTTCTGGTACTTGCTGGACCTGATTTTCCATATCCTCCTGAAGATCAACGCCGACCATCGCTTACAGGCCTACATCCAGATGCTCTCGGACACCCTTTTGGCTTCGCTGGTAGTCTATTTCACCGGAGGGTTGGACAGCCATTTCTACTTTCTGTATCCGCTGACCTGTCTGATGGGGAGCATCGTCCTGTCCCGGGGCGGGGCTTACCTGGTGGCGAGCCTCTGTTTCATTCAGGCGGGCCTTTTGCTGGAGCTTCCTTACTACGACTTCATCCCATCCTACGGGCTGATACACCCGGACCTAAGAAGCCTGCAGATCCGGATCGCAACCAACTTGGTGGCTTTTCTGGCCGTGGCGTACCTGGGCAGCCGGCTGAGCGGAATTCTTCGCCGCACCGGGGTGGAACTGCAAGACAAGGCAGGGAAACTCGAAGATTTGCAAGCCCTGAACCAGGACATCCTCGAAAGTATGCGCGGCGGCGTGATTACAACAGACTTGAGCGGGCGAATTCTTTCGCTGAATTCTCCCGGAGCAGAGATTCTCGGTTGCCCGGCGGCTTCCCTCGTGGGTCACCTCATTGAGGTTATCTTTCCGGGAATCGCTCCTGATGGCCAGCCGGACTTCATCAACCCGCGGCGGGAGATTGCCCGGCGGGGGAACACCGGAGAAGAAAAATTTCTGGGTTTGGGCGTAGCCCCCCTGAGCCGGAATGGGGAGACCGTCGGTTACGTCTATAACTTTCAAGACCTGACTCAGTTGAAACAACTGGAGCGAGAAGTTCGACTCCAAGATCGCATGGTAGCCCTCGGCCGAATGGCGGCGGCCATCGCTCACGAAATCCGCAACCCACTGGCTTCCATCTCCGGGTCGGTGAAACTGTTTTCCGGGATGGCGAATTTGAACCCCGACCAACAACGCTTGCTCCACATCGTCCTGAAGGAGTCGGAGCGGCTCAACGGCATCATCACAGATTTCCTCCTCTATTCGCGGGAGAAGACCTATCGGTTTGAGGTGGTGAACGTCATGGAGGTCCTGGGGGAAACGCTGGCGCTGCTCGAAAACCATCCTCGGTTCGATCAGCGACACCGCATCGAAAGGCAATTCCCGGCGGAGCCGGTCCTGGCCCGGTTCGACACCGACCGAATGCGGCAGGTTTTTTGGAACCTCGGCGACAACGCGTTGAAGGCGATGCCGCAGGGAGGCACTCTTTCCGTGCAGGTGGCCCCGCGAGGGGGGTGGCTGGAAATCCTGTTCCGGGACACCGGAATCGGGCTGACTCCTCAACAAGCCGAAAAGATTTTTGAGCCGTTCCAGTCGGACTTTGAAGGGGGTACCGGCCTGGGACTGGCGATCGTTTACCAGATCATTCAAGCGCACGAAGGAAGTATCCGGGCCGAACCGGCCGGGCAGGGTTGCGTTTTCCGCATCGAACTGCCGCAGGCAATTCTTGCGCCCGAGCGGGAGGTCCCCAGGGCAACGATCCATGGCTAACCTGCTCATCGTGGACGACGAACAATCCATCTGCGAAATGCTGGACATCACCTTCCGCAAGGCGGGCCACCGGGTGGAAACCGCCAACAGCGCGGCGGCGGCGCTCCAAAAGCTCCAGAACCAGAATTTCGACCTGATGATCGCCGACATCCGGATGCCACAGGGCAGCGGACTGGACTTGCTGCGGCAAGTCCGCGAAGCCTACCCGGAGACCCTGGTCATTCTGATCACCGCCCACGGCACCACCGGCACCGCTCACCAGGCCGGTCAGTTGGGAGCCTTTGCCTATATCGAGAAGTCCCACGAATTAGTGGACGACCTGAAATTCATGGTCGAGCGGGCCCTGGAAACCTCCCGGATCCGGGCCGAGAACATCTCCCTGAAGCGCGAGCTAAAGATAGAGCGAGGCCTCGACAGCATTGTGGGGCAGAGTCCCCCGATGAAATCGGTCTTTGAGCTGATCCTCGGCGTGGCTCCCACGAACAGCACCGTTTTGATCCTGGGCGAGAGCGGCACGGGGAAGGAACTCGTCGCGCGAGCCATTCATGTGCATAGCCGGCAGAGCGAAGGGCCGTTTGTCTCCATCAACTGTAGCGCTTTCCAGGAAACTCTGCTCGAAAGCGAGCTGTTCGGATACATGAAAGGCGCGTTCACCGGAGCGACCTCCAACAAGAAAGGGCTGTTCGAGTATGCCTCGGGAGGGAGTCTTTTCCTGGATGAGATCGGCGAGATGAGCTTGCCGATGCAGGTGAAGCTGCTGCGCGCCTTACAAGAGCGCAAAATTCGCCCCGTGGGCGGCAACGAAGAGATGGACGTGGACGTGAGGGTCGTCGCCGCTTCCAACCGCGACCTGCAACAGATGGTCCAACAAAAACAGTTCCGCGAAGACTTGTACTACCGCATCAGCGTGATCCCTTTGGAAATTCCGCCGTTGCGCAAAAGGCCCAGCGATATTTCCCTGCTGGCGTTCCACTTCCTGGAAAAGTTCAACCGCCAAATGGGGAAAGGCATCCGCGGAATTTCGAGCGAAGCCCTCCGCCTGCTGGAAAGCTACCCCTGGCCGGGAAACGTCCGGGAATTGGAGAACGCCATCGAGCGGGCCGTTGCTCTGGAGAAAGGCAACGAGATTATCCCCGACTCCTTGCCCGAACGAGTGGTGCTCGGTTTGGCAACTGCCCTAAACCAACAAGTCCCGGTGGAGTTGCCGAAAGAAGGCCTGGACCTCCAGCGCCACATTGAGCAGGTGGAGCGCACGTTGCTGGAAGCGGCCCTGGTGCGCTCGAACGGCGTGCGGACTCACGCCGCCGACTTGCTCAAAATGAGCTACCGCTCCTTCCGCCACTACGCGAAAAAGTACGGATTGTGAGGATTCGAGTTCCTATTTCAGAGCGGGGACTGTATCAAAGCGCCGGGAGGCCAGAAACTGGGTGATCTTCTGGTGGTCCTCTGGAGTAATGAGCTTTTCCTTCCCATAAAAATCCAGGACAGCAGACACTGCAAAGACCCCGTGCAATTCATAGCCCTCGTGGCGCAGCCCGTCGCCTTGCTGGCGGTCGAAAAAGACGATGATGCGCCGGAGAGGAATCCCCTCCTCCCGCATTCTAGCCGCCGCGATTCGTTTGGTAAGACCGGAGGCTACCACGTCATCCACTAAGTTGTACTCGCAGTGGGCGGTGTCTTTCCTCCCAATCCAATGGCTCGTGGGCAGGCCCGGGTACGTTTTGCCTTCCTTGCGAAGCAGAGCATAGCTGATTTCCGGGTGTGTCTGTTGGTGCCAAGCGTACAAGGCGGTGGCCAGCGCCAGCGGAGTAGCAGTATCGGGGACCCCCACAACACACTGCGGCACGGGGTTCTCTCTGGTCAACTCGCAAATCTTGAGGGCGAACTCTCGGCCTGCTTTCCAAAGCAGCTCCGGATGAGCACAAAACGCTTCCCGAAGGTCAAAGTAGATCGGGGAATTCAACCCAAAGCGGGCGTGAACGACGTCTCCAATCAGGACCGCGCCAGCCCGCAGCAGCCCCCGAAGAAGCGTTTCCTGCTCTGCCGTAAATCGCACCGGGATCATGGGATTTTGCCTTCGAATCCGCAAGATGATGATACCAAAGACCGGCTAACGGGTAAACTACAACGGAATGTACCCGGCGAGGGCAAAACCGCCTGCCCTTGGCAGACAGCCCTCAGTTCGCCACGGGCGAAGAAAATGGGTTACTATTCCCCGCAGTCTGCAAATCCCTCAAGGTGAACGACTCGTTCACACTCTCCGGCATTCCGCCAGAGGCGTTTGAATATCGTCTGGGCAACCGCAGCTCGCTGGATTGGGTGATTGACCAGTATCAAGTAATGGAAGACAAGCACTCCGGCATTCGCTCCGACCCCAACCGCGCCGACGATCCGGATTACATCGTGCGCATGGTTGGCCAGGTCATCCGAGTCAGTGTCGAAACCGTTCGGATTGTAAAATCGCTACCCGCAGCGAGATAAACGTAACGGGCCATGTATTTTTCGGATCGGCACTCGGAGTCGGATACCGCATTTGCTGAAAAATTGTAAACCGAGAATGCCGCGTAGTTCTCGTAAGGCGACAAGCTAGGGCAAAGAACGCGAGGGATGCTGCCTCGTTCGTAGCGCGTGAAAAGTGACCGTTGTAAGCTGGCGTTAGTCAAAAAGCCATTGACTGATAGATACTCGCCAATCTTCGAGCCGAACCGCACTGATCTAAATAGACATTCGGTCGCGGCGCAGGGCCAAAGCGAGGACTCCACCAACCACGGAAAGCAGAGAAAGCTGGATTTCTCCCGCTATCACCCACCCAGCGTGATTGGTGATCGCACCCATTAGATAGCCAGCGGCAGCAGAGGAGGTGTAGAAACTCGTCACGAAGATACCCGAGGCGCGGCTGGCCAAGGTGCTTCGTACCGCCTTCACGTGATAGGCTGCCAGATTGACGTAGATAACGCCGCTGGCAATCAGGCCAAAAAGGAATGACAAAGTTGCCTGGGCCGTAAACGCTCCTGATCCGTGGAAGAATAGGTATCCAAGCACGGCGGTACAAAGGAAGGCGGCAGCCATCACGAACCGCGGCGAAAAGCGATCGCCCACCCAACCGCCGCCAATGGAGCCGAGAGCCCCCAGCCCATAAAAGCTCGTGATAACACCAGCCGCCGTCGGTTGGTATTTGAGGACTTCCCGCAGGAAGGTTGGGTACATTCCGAGATAGCTATAGATAATCAGTCCCCCGATCATGCTCATAAGGGTCAGAAGGACCGTATTCCTGTTCAGGAGCGCCGGCTCTCCCGAGAGATCTTCTCGGGCCTGTGTAGCACGGCGCGTCTCGCTGAACCATGGACGCACGGTCAGTGCGATCACGCCAACAGCCACGAAGCCGAGAGCCCCAAAGACGATCATGGGAACATGCCAGTTCCCATACCTGTTGAGTAGGACGCCGCCCAGTATGGGGCCGATAATGGCTCCAATACCATAGCAAAAATTGACCGAACCGACAGCGGCACCGCGGTAACGGATGAAATAGTTCGCCGCGATAGCAAACATGACCGTCAGCTGCATTGCTTCGCCGAGACCTGTCACAGCCCGGTAAATGAGCATGTCTGAGAATCCAGTAGAGACGGCGGTCAGTGCCGTTCCAGCCGAAAAAATCACGATTCCCAGCTGCAGCACGGCCTTGCGGGAGAAACGCGCCAGGAGATAGCCGGTCGGCAGCCCTGCTACCGCCATGCCGAGGGTAAAAATTGTCGCGAGCAAACCGATATTGGCAAGCGAAAACCCGAAATCTCGGCGGACGTCAGGAGCAAGAACCGGAAAGAGCTGCCGGTCCATTGCGTTAATGGAGTAGGAGGCGAGCAGCACCGCGTACATGGCGATGGCGGCAGCGGGTGTGCCAGAGACTCGGTGGGCAGAGCCGGTCCGGCTCGTGGATGCTTGGCTCTGCATTTCTTTTCCTCCTCCGTTAGAACCTTCTCTGTATGCAGACTATGAACCAGTAAGGAGTGCCGGGTCTTTTCGTGCTCGTCACTAGGCGCTATCCCTGCTTATTCGGAATCCGGAGCAACTTCATTGCGGTGCCACCCAGCACCGCTTTTCGCTCTGTGTTTCTCAACCCCGGTGTGCGAAGAATGTGATCGATGGTTGTGGGATGCCCCATCCCGCAGGGATAATCCGTACCTAGGACGAATTGGCTCACGCTGACTTCCGCGACCAGATGCCGCCGACACCGCTATGGGTTACCCTCACCAAAACCTGATCCGCGCCGTGTTTGGGAGTCTCGACATCATCGAGCGCCAACTCCCCCGCCGCTCGGAAAACCATTGCCTTCATCGGGTGAAATTCCTTCGTCTGTCACGTGCTTCGACGCACGCATTCTTGCAAGGACAGCGAGGTACAACCATACTGAAGCTCGGCAACCGCGGAGGAGCCTGGTCTATCTCGCCATTGCCTCTTCCATATGTTCCATTAGCGTGAAGACCACAGGCCCGTTGCCAGAGACTAGAACGTTTTCTTCCAGACGCGTGGTCTGCTGAAGTCCTGGATGGCCCGCAAACGTCTCAATCGCGAAGTACATGTTTTCTTTAATCTCGGCGGGGTACTTGAGCGAATAAGCCCGCGAAACCCACATGCATTCGTAGAGCGTAATCCCGATGCCATGGGCAAACTGTTGCAGCGTGACAGTCCCGTACTTGTCATCGTCGTAGACGGGAAAAGCGGCGGCCACGTCAGCCGTCGTGTTGCCCGGCCGCAGCTTCTCCAATCCGGCATACAGGGAATCATAGACTTCTCGGTAAAGGTCGATTTCCTTTGGTGTCATCTTCGCAGCGCACTTCAAGCAGCGCACAAAGTCAATGAAATAACCAGAGGGTCCGACGGCGTTGATATCTACAATGACCAGGTCGCCTTGGCGGATGATCTTATCCGTTGCCCAGCGGCGATACGGACTTGTGTTGCCGCCGGAAGCCACGATGATATCGTAGACGATCTCACAGCCTCGCTCCAGCATAAACTCGTGAACCTTCGCTTCAATCTCCCGCTCGCGCACTCCGGGCTTTAGCCACTCGTACTTAATCTTCCACATCGCGCAATCCCCGATGGTCGAGGCCTGCTTCAGCAGCTCGATTTCGTCCGGGGTCTTCACAACGCGCGCGGCAGACATCGCCGGCCAGCCGTCGATGATGTTGATGCCGCATTTCTGGAAAGCTTGCAGCGACTGCATGTCTAGATTGTCGATTCCGATCTGCTCCCTGCCGACCCCGTGCTCGTTCAAAACCTCGGCAACACTTTCCGCCATTCTGCCAGCCATGAATGGAACAGCCCCTTCCGCCCATTGCCACGTAATGGCCGGACGGATGCGGCCCTCCATCCAGGGCAGGTCAATCTTGGCACACTGCCAGTCGGAGCCGGCCGTCTCGAACAGCACGGGCTCGCCGCCATTCGGCACCACGGCATAGCGAATGTTGATGTTGTATTTCCAGTTTCCCTGATAGGAACCGGTGGCATAGCGGATGTTGGCTCCGGCGAACAGAACCAGCGCTCCCAGGTCCCGAGCGCTCATCTGGTCCCGAAGCCGCTGCAAACGATCCTTTCGCAACCGGTCGAAGTTCACACGCTGTTGCCAATCGGCTCCGGTCTGACTGTATACCCGCCGGGGGTCCGCTTCGTGCGGTTTGCCGATGAAACTCGTATCCATTGCTTTATCCACTCCTGAAAGAGGTCTCTGCATAGAGCGCTCTTCGCTTCTGCGAATATCAGTCGGCCATTCTAACCTGCACGCGCTGTTTCAACAATACGCGTTTTTTCGTTCGAGGCTGCGCGATGGGTCCTGTGCGCTCTTGTTCATCCGCAAAGAAAGATTCCATGGCAAGGAGCGGCTTCCTATACAATTCCTGCTGTCACCCGTGATGACTTGAGTGGCTATGCCGTTCTGGGATGAATCGCGGGCGAATCAGGGATCCAGCAGGTGATCGCGGACCGCTGCGAGACGACGGATTCGGGGGAAAAGACAGCCCATGGATTTCGATGTTCAAATTACAGGAGCCACCTTCGTTACTCCGGAAGGCCGTCAAAGAGGCACGATTGCCATTCGCGAAGGCCGGATTGCAGCTCTTGCGGAAGAACCATCGGGTTCTGCAGCTCTCCAGATCGATGCCACGGGGCTGGTCGTGCTACCGGGAATGGTGGATCAACACGTCCACTTTATGGACCCAGGCGCCACAGAGCGCGAAGATTTCATCACTGGTTCCAGCGCCGCGGCTGCTGGCGGGGTGACCACAGTGGTCGAGCACACCCACAGTCATCCCGTTCTCACAGTAAATGATCTGCGTGCGAAGGCCGCATATCTTGCTGATCGGTCTGTAATCGATTTCGGCCTCGCTGCGCATGTCTTCCCCCAAACCATCGAGAACGTACCCGCGCTGTGGGAGGCGGGAACTGCCTTTTTTAAGGCCTTCACCTGCACGACGCATGGCGTCCCCGCCTTGCTGAGCGATGATCTGCTCCGCCTCTTCCGCAAGTTGGCGGAGGTCGGCGGTCGAGTCCTCGTGCATTGCGAGGATGAGTTCATTACGGATGACAACCAGGAGCGCCTTCATCAGGCGCTGAGAACAGACTATGGCGTGATCGTCGAGTGGCGCTCGACCGAGGCGGAATTGCTCGCGGTAAATATGGTTGCTCTCCTGGCCAGGTTCACGAAAGCGGCCGTCACGATCGCTCATGCCAGCCAGCCCGGTGTTATCGATCTTGTTCATCGTGAAAAAGTTCTGGGCGCAATGCTTACGGTGGAGAGCTGCCCTCAGTATTTCTACCTCACCAGCGAGGATGTGGTGAAACACGGACCGACCCGCAAATTCACGCCTCCCGCACGTGATGACGCCTCCCGGAATGCGATGTGGCAGTGTCTCAAGGATGGCGACATTGACGTGTTCTCGACCGATCACGCGCCATCCACACTGGAGCAAAAATTTGAGAAAGATATCTGGAATTGTCCCTTTGGCCTTCCTGGTGTGGAGACGACTCTGATTCTGCTGTTGTCTGCTGTCAACAACAATAACCTTTCCTTGGATCAGCTGGCGCGGGTTTACAGTGAGATGCCGGCGCGTTTGATGGGTATATTCCCTCGTAAAGGGGCAATCCGCGTCGGAGCAGATGCGGATCTGGTCATTGTGGACATGCAGCAGGAACACACTCTGAGTAACAAGACCATCATCTCCAAGGCAGGCTGGACCCCGTTTGACGGCTTGCGCGTGAAAGGTCGCCCGGTAATGACGATGCTGCGGGGAGTAGTTGTGGCGGAGAACGGAAAGGTTATAGCTCCGCCCGGAACGGGGCGATTTCTTGCGGTCGACGAACGGAACAGGAAATCACGCAAACCAGATCATGACCTGACCGGCATTTTTTAAACCACCGGAAGTGAGAGAGAATCTTACGGAAGGAGGAAAGCAAGAGATGTCTAAGGAGAGGTATCAGCCGGAGCAGCCGCCGCCGCCGTCCAGCACTCCGAACGGGCGATGGTGCGCGCCGCAGTCGGCTTGAGCCAGAACAGGGCCAGCTCCCGCACCAACTGCACACTCTCCCTGCGTGCCCTTCGAGCTACCCCCGCATGGAGCCGCCCTTTGCATCTAAGATTCAGCCTGTTTCCCCCCTGACAACCGCATCGGGCGCCGGCTCGGATTTCACGGCTTTGCGCGGCAGTGGGACCAGCCGGAGACCGAAAGCCATCAACCCGGACACAAATGCCAGCGCAGCGCTGCCGTAGAAGGCCGCCGTCCAGCTCCCGAATTTCTCAAACAGCAGCGCCGCGAGGCCTCCGCCGATGATTGACGCAACGCCCTTGGCGGTGTAGAGAAAACCGTAGTTCGAAGTGGCATTCCGGCTGCCGAAATAATCGCCGAGTGTTGACGGAAAGAGTGAGAAAACCTCACCCCATGTAAAGAAGACCAAGACCAGAGTGACGATAAACAAGGTGCCGGACATCCGCCCCAGGATCAGCACGGCCATCAGGCAGGCGGCCTGCAGCAGAAACACTATGGACATGGCCGTCTCGCGACCTGTGCGATCCGAGACCAATCCCCAAAAAATGCGGCTTGCGCCGTTTGCGACCGGGCTCAGCGCGGTTGCGGTGGTCAAAGTCGCTGCACTGAGCCCCCAGGACACGGCCACCGGTCCAGCCTGTGCGGTAACGAGTAAGCCGCCTGTTGCCATCGCCACAAACATCATATAGAGCATGTAAAACTGCGGAGTCCTCAACATTTCCGATGTCGTGAACTGCTCCGTATTGCGGCGAGCCTTCGGATTCGCAGCTCCTTTGGCGGCAGTCTTTGCGAAGTCGGGACCGGGGTGCCTCAGGAATTGCGCGACGGCGAGGATAACAACCCCTTGAATGATTCCCGTCCAGAGAAAGGCGGCGTGATAATTGTGGTTCTTGATCAACGTCGCAATCAACGGAATGAATAACGCGGTTCCGCCACCGAATCCCGCGGCTATAACTCCGGAAGCGAACCCACGCCGGTTGGGAAACCACTTCAGAGCAGAACCTATCGAGCCGCTGTAAACGAAAGCGGCCCCAACACCGGCCAGGCAGTAATAAGTGTAAAGCTCCATCGGAGTTCGGGCGGATCCCATAAGCGCCCAGCCTCCGCCGCAAAGGACTCCGGCAATCGTGATGAAGAACCGGGGCCCCATCCTGTCAATCAACCAGCCTTCCAAGGGCTGAACCCATGTTTGGCAGATGATGAAGAGAGTGAAGGCCCATTGGATCTGCGACAGCGCCCATCCCGTCTCCGTCTGCATTGGCTTCACAAACAGAGTCCAGGCGTATTGCAGATTGGCGATCATCACCATCGCCACCACCGAGCCAACCAGTTGCGTCCTTGGGTTGTTTGTGATGTTCATGACTTTTCGCTCTGGCTAAGACCAACAAAGTTGGCCTCGGTGGCTGGTTCGCACAAGACTACTCTGCCTCCAATTCCTCACCCAAAGTGGAATGCGGAACGCGGAAACACATAGCCTCACTCACTGGGCCCAAGATTTGTTTTGACCGCCTCGCTCTGAGGTCCGGGTCCGACACCGGAAACCGTCGTAGCAGCCCATCAGGCAGGCGAATTCTCGATGTCTTTAAGGAATGGGATCACGCCGGGAATCAGCCACTTTTCCCACATCTCATCCACTTTGCTCTGGAAATAATCAATATCGTCATCGGTGAAGTGCGCAAAGCGGCCTTGCTTGAGCAGGTAATCGCGCACCGGTTGGCGCCGGATGCGTCCCGCGGCGATTTGTTCCGTCCTGCCGGTCAGCCGGACTACCCCGTCTTCCACCTCGTAGAGCGGCCAAACTCCGGTATTCACCGCCAGCTCGCCCATTTCGTGCGACAGAATGGGATCGTAGTCCCAGCCCTTGGGACACGGGTCGAGCGAGTGAATGAACGTGGGGCCGCCGATGGTGAGGGCTTTGCGGATGGAGTTCATCCCGTGCAGACCGTAGGACGTGCAGATGGTGGCAACGTAGCGGCAGGTGGGATGGCCGGCCGCCATCATCCCCGCCATGTTCTTCTTCCAACGATGATGCATAATGCGCTTCATCTTGCCGGGAGGACTGAAAGTGGTATTGGCGCCCCAGGGTGTGCTGCCCGAAAGCTGGATGTCGGTATTGGCGTAGGACTCAT